>ERZ808262.386-NODE-386-length-22555-cov-4.010044_pt1 | contig 22555 bp, 19 predicted proteins | sample MGYA00520895_ERZ808262 | MGnify/ENA primary metagenome ERZ808262 (study PRJEB31516, sample SAMN03275588) | gut metagenome | biome: mammalia-associated habitat; material: feces | host: Papio cynocephalus | place: Kenya | collected 2012-08-02 ... | reverse complement strand
GGATCTCTCCCCGCTCTCGGGGCTGACGGGTCTTCGCCACCTGAATATATCCAATCTTCCCAACCTCACGGATATTTCCCCGCTCTACTCCCTGACGGAGCTGGAGCGCCTGTGGATAGGCACGCTGACCCCCATCCCCGCCGATCAGATCGAAGAAATGCAAAAGCGCGCGCCCAACTGCAAGATAAGCACCGCCTCCTCCGAGGCGCAGGGCGACGCCTGGCGCTACACATGGTATGACGAGAACAACGCCACCTACCACTGGGTAGAGCGTCACGAAAAGCTGCGCGAGCAGCTGGGCTATAACTATCAGGAGTACAGCTTCTACTGGCTCGACCCCAAGTGCGAGCGCCCCGCCCCCGAGGAATACGCCGGGATATACTACGGCAGGACCGACGGCGCAGAGAGCGGGCAGTGAGCCAGCAGTAATCTATAATATAATCGCTATCGCCCGGGGCAATGCCCCGGGCGTATTTATCATTTCAGGATCGGCTGCATCTGCACGCCGCGCAGCGCGGCGGCGACCGTGTCTGCAAGGAGCGTGAAATCCGCCTGCAGGGAGCACGGCTTCCCCAGCGGGTCATCCTGCCCGAACGGAACGAAATAGACGTTCCTGCGGTTGAGAAGCCGCGCGATATTCTCCGCCGTGCCGGACAGCCCGTCGTTGGTGGAAAATGCGATAACCAGCGGGCGGGCATTGCGCAGATGCGCCTTTGCCGCCATGGTGACGGCGCCGTCCGTTATCCCGTGGGCGAGCTTTGCAAGGGTGCTGCCGGTGCACGGCGCGATCAAAAGCGCGTCGAGCGGCTTTGCCGGTCCTAACGGCTCTGCGCCGGCTACGGTCGTGATGACCTCGCGTCCGGTCAGCTCCGTAAGGCGGCGGATATTTTCGTCCGCCGTGCCGAAGCGGGTGTCCGTCCGGGCGGCGGTCTCGCTCATGATGGGGATAAGCTCGTAATCCTCCCGCAGGCGCGCCGCCGCGGCAAAGAGCTTATCATACGTGCAGTACGACCCGCACAGCGCGAGCCCCAGACGCTTTCTTTCATTCATACGCTACTCCTCCTGTTCCCTCAGCACGTCATAGATCGTGCTTTTGATGAGCGCGGCGGCGCTGCGCGGCGCGTACTTCCCCGGAAGTCCGGGCGCGGCGACGGCATGCAGCCCGATGTTTTCCGCGAGAGTCCGGTCAAACCCGCCCGGAGGGGACGCAAGCTCCAGAAAAAGCGCGTCCTCTCCCGCCATGCACAGCATCGCGTCCGTCAGCACGCGCGCCGGCACGGTGTTCACCACAAAGTCGAACGCACCCATCTCCGTTTCAAGAACCGCATAATCCACACTGCCCAGCCCCAGCGCCTCCGCCTCCGCGCGCGCCCTGCGCGAGCGCGCCGCGACCGTGACCGAGGCGCCGAGCGCCGCAAGACGCAGAGCAAGTATCCTTCCTATTCTGCCCCAGCCGCACACGAGCACCGCGCTGTCCATGAGCGCGCGGTCGCTCTCGTCGATAAGCCGTGCAACGGCGCACTCTGCGGTCAGCGCCGCATTGCCCATCACAAACTCCGGACGCAGCATCACATCCTCCATATGTACCCCCGCGCGCAGCCCCATTGCCGCCGATGCGTCGCTCAGCCGCCCGGCAATGAGTATCTGCCCCGGCCAGAGCGCGCCCATGACCTCGCTCATGCGCAGAACGTTATCGCTCAGGGGCGTGCTGAGCAGTCCGCCGCTCTCCGCCGGAACGGGCAGCACCACGCAGTCCGCCCCATATACGCAGCCCTGCAGACACCCGGTCTTGACCGCCTCGCCCAGCTCCGCCTTTTCAAGGGCAAAGGCGCATACACGGTGTCCGTCCTGCGCAAGCATTGCCGCAAGCAGCGCCGAACGCGCATCTCCGCCCACAACGGCATATTTCACCTGCACCACCTCCATGGCTCATTCTATTCAGCCGCGGTGAGTGTTGTGCCGGGGTAATAGTGCGCAAGTATCTCGCGGTAGTCCGCGCCGCCGCAGGCAAGGACGTTCGCGCCGTACTGGCTCATGCCCACGCCGTGCCCGAAGCCCGTCACCGTGAAGCGGAACGTCTCACCTGTGTACTCCAGCGTGAACGCCGTGGAGCGCAGGGCAAAGAGCGATCTCAGCTTTGTGCCCTGTATCTCCTTCCCGCCCAGCGTGACGCACTCTACCCGCCCGCTCGCATCGCGCCGCGTTTCGCCGATCCATGTTGACGCATCGCCCGTGAAGTCCGCGTCCGGGCAGACGGAGAGTATGCTGTCGCGCAGATCCAGCGGCGCGGCGTCCACGGTGCTGACATACCCCGGAACCGTATCGGCGCTCTCCGGCGTGGGAACGCTGACAAGATACGGCACCGCGTTCCACACCCGCCCGCTGTCCTCCGTCGCCCCGGCAGAGGACGAATGGAACGCCGCGAACACCGGCGCGCCCTCATACGTGAGATACTCCCCCGCCGTCGTCTCCACGGCGCGGCGGAGCTTTGCGGCATAATAGTCATAGTCTTTTCCCAGCCGTTCATGCATACCGGCGTCGTCCAGCCACGCCTGACAGCAGCCGCTGTCGGCGCAGACGTCGGCGCCGGCGTGGCGGTGCGCGGCGGCGCAGTAGAGCGCGTAGCTGCGCGCGGCGACCGCCTGAGCGCGCAGCGCCTCCTCCTCAAAGCCCGCCGGCATCTCCGCTGCGACCACCCCGGTGAGGTAGTCCGTCATATCCATGGTCTGCACGGCGCCTCCTGCGAGCACCCGTATGCTCCCGACCGCCTCGCGCCGCGCAGCGGGCTTGTCCGACGGCGGCGGGGTCAGCGCCGCGCCCGGCGTGATAACGGGCGCGGCGGAGGTCTCCTCCGGCTCATCGCGCAGGAAAAGCGGCGCGATAAACGCGAGCGCGAGCACGGTATAACACATGATAAGTATCTTCTTCATCCGTTGATTTCTCCTGTAGTATGCGTCGCTTCACTTGACGTTTCGGGCAAATGAGTATAGAATAGCCGCGTTATATATTACTGTGAGGTAATGTGGAATATGCCAAGACAATTTACGGACGACGAAATGCGCCAGCGTATAGCGCTTTCGAAAAAGGCGCTTGAGATAACCTGCTATGTCTGCGGTGCGGGCGCGTTCAGCGTGTTCATCCGCTGGCTTCAGACGATGCTGGCATTCAACGACGAAGGGCTTGTGGACAAAAGCATTTTCAACGTGCTCGTGCCGCTGATGGTGCTCATCTCGGGATACATCTTCCTGCGCTTTGTTGACCGCTTCCGTGCAGACCGCTGGTTTGTGCCGGACGATTTCTATGACGCCTTTTATAACGGCGGCAGGCTCTACTCCGCGGTGCGCTGGCTCATCGGCGGGATGATGGTCATCGGGTCGCTGCTGCTGCTTATCAGCTCCGAGACGGATCAGAACGCCGCCTATATGCGGGTGCTGGCGCTCGTGGGCGTGCTGGACGGGCTGGCGTTCCCTCTTGTGCTTGCCTGCGCAAACAAGCCCCACGCCACCGTTATAAGAACCGTGTGCTTTCTGATGTTCATCCCCATACTCTTCTTCTGCGTATGGCTGGTGGTGCTCTATAAGGTCAACGCCATCAATCCGGTCGTGTGGGCTTACGCGCCGGAGGCTCTTGCCATCATTCTTTCGATAATCGCATTTTTCCGCGCGGCGGGCTGGGCGTTCGGCGCGCCGAACGCATGGCGCAGCATGTTCTTTTCCATGCTCGCCGCCGCAGTTGACATCATGGTCATTGCGGACGAGCGCTATATAGGGATGCAGCTGATGTATTTTTCGTCGGCGATGATGCTGGTGATGTACAACTGGGTGCTCATCACGAATTTCCGCCGCCGCCCCAAGCCCGAACGCGAGCAGCCCAACGACGGGTTCGAACGCCTGTAATACGCTTTTCCGCCGCACGGCAAACAATATGAAGATATAATGAAAGCGCCGCCCTGCCGGGCGGCGTTTTTTCGTATGATCGCTATCTCCGATCACTCAATATCCGTCACCGTCAGCGTATCCTCGCTTACGGTGAATTTTATATTCAGCCCGGCAAAGTCCATGGCGTATACGCGCGCCGCGTCGTGCTGATAACGCGGGCGCGGATCGAGCGCGAGCACGCCGCGCAGCGCCGCCCGCTTCCCATCGGGCACACGCGCAAGAAGCGCCGGGGGAATTACCACGGCGATACCGGCGGGCGGCGCACCGGCGAAGCCGGAGCGCGCGTCCGGGTGCGCGTCGGCATAAGCGACGTAGGGCTTGATGTCAAAGACCGGCGTACCGTCCATGAGATCCGCCCCCGCGACAACGAGCGTACAGCCGCGCCTGCCGTCGTTCTCGACGCGCACAAGGCGCACACAGCTCAGCCCCAGCGCATTCGGGCGAAACGGCGAGCGCGTGGCGAAAACGCCCATGCGCTCGTTCCCGCCGAGCCTCGGCGGGCGCACCGTGGGCGACCAGTCCTCGCGCAGGTTCGCCGAAAACTGCCAGATGAGCCACAGATGCGAAAACCCCTCTATCCCGCGCAGCGCGTCGGCACTGCGGTACTTCTCTTCAAATACGATCCGCGCCTCAAGCGCGTCCACAAGCCCCGCCTGCCGCGGGATGCCGAATTTTCCGGCAAAATCGCTCTCGATGTGCGCTATCGCCTCGATCTGAAATACGTCTGCCATCGTCTCACCCCAGCATGGTCAGCGCCTTTACGGACACGCCGTTGACAAGCATATGGAAGAATATACAGCTCCAGATGCTGTCTGTGCGATCATAAAGCCGCGCAAGCAGCCATGACGCCGGCAGATACTGCACTATATACAGCCAGCAGCGAGCGTCCTGTATGCCGTAGCCCCACACGTGATACAGCGAGAAAAGCAGCATGCTCGCCGCGTATGCCGCGGTGCGGCTGCGGCGGCGCAGCAGGGTGAAAACGCCGGCGCGGAAGATAAGCTCCTCCACTATCGGCGCAAGGAAAACCGCCATCGCCGCCACCGTGCCGTAGTCCTCCCTTGCCAGCGCCGCCACGGCGGTGTTGTTGGGATTGTCCGCAAGCTTCGCCGCGCTCAGGCAAAGCCCGACAAAAAAGTTGAACAGCAGCATCAGACCGTAGCTGTATATGATCTCGACGGCGGTGAAAAACGGTCTGTCGCAGAGCGTATGGAAATCCCGGCGGAGAAAATTCCACGCGGCGGCGAGCATATATATAACGCCGACGGCGTAGAGGGCAAAGTTTGCCTGAGCCTCCGTGAGCGTTCCCTCCGCGGTCAGCCGCCCCAGCAAAAGCGGCAGAAGCGCGGCGTGCACCGGCAGATACGCCAGCACGCATACCGCCTCGCGCTTTGTGAGCGCGCTGCCTTTCAGCGGCGGCACGGGCTTTTTTTCTTTCTCGTCCATCATCCGCGCGCCTTTCTCTGCAGCTCAAAAAGGAGGTTCATCGCCTCTATGGGCGTGAGCGTATTCAGATCCGTGGTGCGAAGCGTCTCGCGCACCTCGTCCGCGCCGACGTCGGCAAAGCTTATCTGCCCGCCGGCATCGCCGCCGTGCGCCGGGGTAAACGCCTCCGTGCCGCCGCTTTCAAGCTCCCTGAGGTAGCCCTTCGCCTTGGCGATCACCGCGTCCGGCAGCCCCGCAAGCTTTGCGACCTCGATGCCGTAGCTGTCGTCCGCCGCGCCGGGAACTATTTTCCGCAGAAAAACGAGCGTTCCGCCCTGTTTTTTCGCCGTGATGTTGTAGTTTTTTACGCCCGGCAGCTCGCCCTCGAGCGCGGACAGCTCATGATAATGCGTGGCGAACATCGTCTTTGCGCCGAGCCTTTTTTTGTCCGCGCAGTATTCAAGCACAGCCCGCGCTATCGCCATGCCGTCAAACGTCGATGTGCCGCGCCCGATCTCGTCGAGGATCAGCAGCGACGCGCCCGTCGCGTGGCGGAGTATTTCCGCCATTTCGTTCATCTCCACCATGAACGTTGACTGCCCGGAGGCAAGGTCGTCCGACGCGCCGATGCGCGTGAACACGCGGTCTACGATGCCGACGGTCGCGCTTTTTGCCGGCACGAAAGAGCCCATCTGCGCCATGAGGACGATGAGCGCCGTCTGGCGCATATACGTTGACTTGCCCGCCATATTCGGTCCCGTCACGATGGCGGCACGGTCGGTCGTGTCGTTGAGACGGGTGTCGTTCGGGACGAAGAGCACGTCCTTCATGCTCTGCTCAACGACGGGATGCCGCCCTTCGACTATCGTAAGCTCGCGGGAGGCGTCTACCTCGGGCATGGTGTAGTTGTTTTTCACCGCCGTCTCCGCGAGAGAGCACAGCACGTCCAGCCGCGCCACAGCGTCCGAGGCGGACTGTATGCGCTCCACCTTTTCCGCAACGCTCTGCCGAAGCTCAATGAAGAAATCAAACTCCAGCTGGTTTATCCTGTCGCGCGATGTGAGGAGGGTGTTTTCAAGCTCCTTGAGCTCCTGCGTGAAGTAGCGCTCGTTGGATACGAGCGTCTGTTTTCTTATATACTCCTCCGGTATGCTCGCATCGCCCGCGGATTTGGGCACGTCTATATAATACCCGAACACGCGGTTATAGCCGACCTTGAGCTTTTTTATGCCGGTGCGCTCGCGCTCGCGCTCCTCCAGCTTTGACACCATCTCCGCCCCATGGTCGCGCACGTTGCGCAGGCGGTCAAGCTCCTCGGAGTACCCGCGGCGGATAAACCCGCCCTCGCGCACGGAAAACGGCGGCTCGTCGTCTATGGCGCGGTCGATCTCCCGGCGGATGTCGTCGAGCGTGTCGAGCGCGGAGATGCTTTTCAGCTCCTGCGATGTGAACTGCTCCAGAAGCTCGCGCAGCTTCGGCAGCACGGCGGCGCAGTTTGAAAGCGTCCTGAGATCGCGCGCGCCCGCCGTGCCGTAAACGCAGCGCCCCACGAGCCGCTGCATATCGCTGATTTCCTTCAGCTGCACGATAAGCTCCCCGCGCGTGACGTTGCCGCGCACAAGCTCGTCCACCGCGGCGAGGCGGCGCTTTATCGCCACTGCCGACAAAAGCGGGCGCTCCACCCATGCGCGCAGCATGCGCCCGCCCATGGGGGTCTTCGTTTTGTCCAGCACCCACAGCAGGGAGCCGCGCTTCTCGCCGGAGCGCAGCGACTCCGTCAGCTCAAGGCTTTTGCGCGTAGACCAGTCCAGCTCCATAAACCGCCCGCCGTAGAACACGTCGAGCCGGCGGATATGTGAAATGTCGAACTTCTGCGTGTCGATAATGTATGAGAGCAGCGCGCCTGCAGCGCACACCGCGGCGGGCGTATCGCCCAGGCCGCTCTCGTCTATGTCGGCAAAGCCGAACTGGCGGCACACAAGCGCCGCCGCAGGCATATATTCAAAGCGTTTTCCCCCGGTCTCCAGCATCCCGCCGAGCTTTTTCAAAAGAAAATCGCGTATCGCCCGCTCCTCCTCCGCGCCGCGGCTCAAAACCGCCTCGCGCGGGGCAAAGCGCCCCAGCTCGTTGACGATGTGCCCCACCGCGTCCTCGCCGGAGAACGCCGCGCAGCAGAATTCACCCGTTGAAATGTCGCAGAACGCCGCGCCGCTCCCGTCGGGTCCGAGGTAGACGGAGCATATGTAGTTGCTGCGCTCATCGACAAGCATGGAGCTGTCCGTGACCGTGCCGGGAGAGATGATGCGTATGACCTCCCGCTCCACAAGCCCCCTGGCAAGCGCGGGATCCTCCGTCTGCTCGCAGATGGCGACCTTGTACCCCTTGGCGATCAGCCGGGCAATATACGCCTCGGCGCTGTGGTAGGGCACGCCGCACATGGGCGTGCGCGCCTCGGGGTCTTCCACGCCGCGGTCGCGCGTGGTGAGGGCGAGATCGAGCTCGCGCGCGGCGAGCTTCGCGTCCTCATCAAACATCTCGTAAAAATCGCCCAGTCTGAAAAACAGCAGACAGTCCTGATGCTTTGCCTTTATTTCATTGTACTGCCGCTTCATCGGCGTAAGCTCAGCCATTGCCCTGCCCTGCTTTCTTTTAATCTATGATCTCGCCGTAGAGCGCCCATGTGTTGCTTGCGGTTATTTTCACGTCTGTGAACTTCCCTATAAGCGCCGGATCGCCGTGCAGATGGACGAGCCGCCCGCCGTTGGTGCGGCTGGAGAGATTGTATTCCTCCTTGCCCGTCTCCCCATCGACAAGCACGCGCAGCGTCTTCCCCTCATACTCGCGGTGCTTCTCGCCGGAAATGCGGTTGGACACCTCCATAAGCGCGTCGAAATGGCGCTGCTTTTCCTCGCGGGTGTACGGATCGGGCATTGCGGCGGCCGGCGTGCCGACGCGCTTTGAATAGATAAACGTGAACATCGCGTCAAAGCGCACAAGCTCGCACAGGCTGAGCGTATCGGCAAAGTCCTCCTCGCTCTCGCCGGGGAAGCCCACGATAATGTCGGTCGTGAGCACAAGATCCGGCATATAGCTTCTCGCAAGCTCCGCCTGACGTATATATTTTTCCCGGTCGTAGCTGCGGTTCATTTTGCGCAGTATCCTGTCGCTGCCCGACTGCACCGGCAGGTGCAGCTGATGGGCGCAGTGGGCGCACTCCGCCATGGTTTTAAATAGCTTCTCCGTTGCGTCCTTGGGGTGGCTCGTCATGAAGCGGATGAGGTAATCCCCCGGTATCTTGTCTATCTCGCGGATGAGATCGGCAAAGTCCGTGTCCGTGCCGAGGTCAAGCCCATAGGAGTTGACGTTCTGCCCGAGCAGCATGATGTCCTTATACCCCGCCTCTATAAGCTCCCTCGCCTCTGCCGCAACGTCCTCCGGTCTTCTGGAGCGCTCGCGCCCGCGGACATAGGGGACGATGCAGTAGGTGCAGAAGTTGTTGCACCCGTACATGACGGAAAGCCACGCCTTCACGCCGTCTACGCGGCGCACCGGGATGCCCTCGGCGACGCTGCCGTCATCCTTCTCCGTGGCGAAAACGCGCTTATGGCTGTCCATCGTGCGCTGCAGAAGCTCCGGGAAGCGCCACAGCTCGTGCGGGCCGAAAACAAGGTCAACCACCGGGTATGACATTTTTATCTTCTGCGCCATATGCTGCTGCTGCACCATGCAGCCGCACACCGCAACGATCTGCCCGGGCTTCGCCTTTTTCGCGTGCGTCAGCGCGCCGACGTTGCCCAGCACGCGCATCTCCGCGTGCTCACGCACGGCGCAGGTGTTGACGACGATGATGTCCGCCTCAAACTCATCCTCCGTGAAGCCGCAGCCCATCTCCGCCAGATACCCGCGCAGCTTCTCGCTGTCCGCCTCGTTCTGCTGGCAGCCGTAGGTGTCCACCATCGCAAGCTTCGTCACGCCCTCGCGGGCATTGCGCTCGGCAATGGCGCGGCATATGTCCTCCTGCCGCTTTATATCCGCTGTGTCTATTACTTTTCTTTCGTAGCTCATTGTGTTCTGTCTTCCCTCAAATCGTGGTTTGGCTTTTTATTTTAACATAATTGTTATGGATTTTTCAACAGATTTACGGTATAATATTTTCTCTTGCAAAGTAATGGATTCAGGAGCTTTATATATGGCAGTTATAAACGTGCTGTCCCCCCATGTGGCGGACATGATCGCCGCGGGCGAGGTCGTGGAGCGCCCGGCGTCAGTGGTGAAGGAGCTGATGGAAAACTCCTTCGACGCACTTGCAAAAAATGTGACCGTGGAGATCCGCGGCGGCGGCGCGACCTATATCCGCGTGACGGACGACGGCGTGGGCATGGCGGGCGAGGACGCGGGCGTTGCCTTTCTGCGCCACGCGACCAGCAAACTGCACGATGAGCGCGGTCTCGAAGCGATAAGCACGATGGGCTTTCGCGGCGAGGCTCTCGCGGCAATCTCCGCTGTGTCGCGCATAGAGCTGAAAACGCGGCTTCGCGGCACGGATGAGGGCACGCTCGTCACGCTCGACGGCGGGGATATTCAGGACATGACACCCTGCGGCTGCCCGGAGGGGACGAGCATGATCGTGCGCGATCTTTTCTACAACACCCCCGCGCGGCTGAAATTCCTCAAGTCCGACAGAAGCGAGGCCGCCGCATGCACGCTCGCGGCGCTGCGCTGCGCGCTGGGAAGACCGGAGGTGTCCGTGCGCTTCATCCGCGACGGCAGTGAGGAGTTCTTCTCTCCCGGGGACGGGCGGCTCGATTCCTGCGCGTATTCGCTTCTTGGCCGCGAGCTTGCCTCCACGCTTCTGGAGATTGCCAGCGAGGACGACGGCGTGCGCGTGCGCGGGTTTGTGTCCTCCCCCTCCGCCGGGCGCGGCAGCCGCGGCGCGCAGTACTTTTTCTGCAACGGGCGCTTCATCAGATCCGCGCTTTTGCAGGCGGCAGTGGAGCAGGCATATAAAAACACCCTCCTCACCGGGCGCTACCCCGCGTGCGTGGTGTATCTAGAGCTTGGCTGCGGCAGCGTGGATGTGAACGTGCACCCCGCGAAAACCGAGGTCAAGTTCTCCTATGAAAAGAAGGTGTTCGACCTTGTTTACCACGCCGCGCTCTTTGCCCTCACCGGGGAGAGCCGCGTGGGCGCAGGCACATCCGGTCAGACCGCGCCTGATGCCGCGAAAGACGCGAGCCGCACCGAAGCGCCGCGCGAGAGCGCGCAGGCAGCATATGCCCGGCATGGCTGGACGCCGCCGCGGCAGAGCGCCGCACCGGGCGCGAAGGCGGGCCTTTCCGCCGCGCGCGGGATCTTCCCGGCGCAAAGGGCGTATACACCCTCTGCAAGCGCCGGCGGCGATATGAGTGCCTTTATGACCCGCGATGTGCCGTATCAGACGCGCCTCGACCTCACCTCCCCCCGCGTTTCGACGGAAAACGACAAAAAAGGCGCTGATACGACGGCTTCCGCGCCCATTTTGACCCAGCCCCCTGTTGAAAACCCTGTGCAAAATATTGAAAGCTCCTCCGTGCCCGACCACAAGATAGTGGGTGAGGCGCTCAGGACCTATATCATCGTGGAGACCGGCGATGAGCTTATCTGGATAGACAAGCACGCCGCGCACGAGCGCATGATATTCGACCGTCTCAAAGCCGCGCCGGGCGAGATCATGAGCCAGCGCCTGCTTGCCCCGGTGACGCTGCGTCTCGACGGGGAGAGCATGGAGCTTATCGAAAGAAATTCCGCGCTGCTCTCGGCGCTCGGCTTCGAGCTGGACGCCTTCGGCGAGCGTGAGTATATACTGCGCGCGCTGCCGGCGGATATGCTGCCGGGAGACGCCGTGGCCGCGGTGGAGGAAATATGCGAAAAGCTGCGCCGCGGGAAAAGCCTAAGTGCGGCGGATGCGCGCGATGAGATACTGCACACCGTGGCGTGCAAGGCGGCGATAAAGGCCGGTTGGGACACGGACGCAAAGGAGCTTGAGCGCATTGCCGCCGCCGTTCTCTCCGGACAGGTGAAATACTGCCCGCACGGCAGACCCGTCTCCATAACCATGACGCGCCGCGATCTGGACAAACAGTTCAAGAGGATAGTTTGATGGATAAGGTCGTTATAATTGCAGGGCCTACCGCATCCGGGAAAACGGCACTGTCCGTCGCGCTGGCGCAGAAGCTGAACGGCGAGATAGTCTCTGCCGATTCCATGCAGGTCTACCGCGGCATGGACATCGGCACGGCAAAGGCGACGGTCGCCGAGCGCGCCGGCGCCGCGCACCATATGCTCGACGTTGCAGACCCTGACGAGCCTTACTCCGCCGCGCGCTACGTGGACGAGGCGGCGGCGTGCTGCGAGGATATACTCGCGCGCGGAAAGCTGCCGGTGATAGTCGGCGGCACGGGGCTTTATATAGACTCCCTCCTCTCCGGGCGGAGCTTTGCCGACACCCAGGAGAGCCGCGAGCTGCGCGAGGCGCTCTCGCGCGAATACGACGAGCGCGGCGGAGAGGCGATGCTCGATAAGCTCCGCCGGATAGACCCCGAGCGCGGCGCAAAGCTCGCCGCGACGGACAGGCGCCGCATCGTCCGCGCGCTGGAGATCTACACGCTCACGGGCGAAACCGCCACGGCGCACGACGCCGCTACGCGCGCTCTTCCCCCGCGCTATGACGCGGCGCGCATCGTTCTCTGCTATGCCGACCGCGCGCGGCAGTATGCCATGATAGACTCCCGCGTGGACAAAATGGTGCGCGCAGGGCTTTTCGACGAGGTGTCGGGGCTTTTGGAGCGCGGCGTGTCCGCGCGCTCGACGTCCATGCAGGCGATAGGCTACAAGGAGACCGCCGCGGCGCTGCGCGGAGAGCTTGGACGGCAGGATGCGATCGCGCTCATCAAGCAGAACTCCCGCCGCTACGCCAAGCGCCAGCTGACATGGTTCCGCCGCTGGGAGGACGCATTATGGATACGCTGGGACGCCGACCCTGATTTTCTCGCGGCGCGGCAGCTTTCGACAGATTTTATACGCCGCTGCGGTATATCATGATATACCGCGGGTACGGTTCAGCCGCTCCCGTGAATACAAGAGGAAGCGGCGCGCATGGACATGCCGCTTCGGAAAAAGGAGTTGGCATATATGCAGAAAACGCAGAATCTCCAGGACATTTTTCTCAATCAGGTACGCCGGGACAGGCTGGTGGTGACGATGTTCCTCATGAACGGCTTCCAGATGCACGGCACGGTAAAGGGCTTTGACGGCTTCACCGTCATTCTCGATTCCGACGGCAAGCAGCAGCTTATCTATAAGCACGCGATCTCCACCATCGTGCCGCCAAAGGCGCTCGAGCTGGAGCTGGATACATAAGTTGCGCCGCGACGCCGCATTTATGGGGCTGGTGGTGTCGGTGCTTTTTGCGGCGGTATGCGCTTATGTGCTTGCGCATTTCTCCGCCGGGGGCGGCCGCACCGCCGCCCTTGCCGTGCTTGAGCGGCGCACGGTCAAAAACTGCGTGACGCTCGAGGGCATCGCCGTGCGGCGCGAGAGCGTCGTTCCCGCCTCCTCCGCCGCCCTGTACGCGGCGGAGGACGGCGCGCGCCTTGCCGCGTCCGGCGGCGCGCGCACGGGAGGCTCGGCTGTTTTCTATTCCGCCGTGGACGGGTATGAATATCTCTCGCCGTCCGCGCTCGAGGATTTCTCCGCCGGCACGGTGCAGGCGCTGCTCGCGTCAGAGCCGCAGGAATATGCGTCCGCCGCAGGGCGGCTCGTCGAAGGGTTCGACTGGTATTATGCCGCGTTGGGCGCGCCCGGCATGGCGGCGCCGGAGAAGGGCGAATATGAGCTGACGTTTGACGGCGCGGAGTATCCCGTGACGGCGCGGCTCATCGCCGCGGACTTTTCCGGCGCGCGCCCGGCGCTCCTCTTCCGCGTGACGGAGGACGGCGCGGAGCTGATGGCGCTCCGCCGGTGTGCTGCGGCGCTGACCGTCTCGCGCGTTAGCGGATTGGCGCTGCCGCCGACCGCCATAGAGCGCGATGCGGCGGGAAATGAATATGTCTGCTGCTTCGCTCTCTCCCGCATTGAGCGCGTGAGGGCGGAGATCATATACAGCGGAGAGGGCTTTGCGCTCGCCGCGGAGAACGGCGGGATCCGCGAGGGTATGCGCATTCTCGCCGATTGGAGGGATAAAGACAATGACTATCTCGGATAACCTGGCGCTGGTTAGAAAAAACATCGCCCGCGCCGCCGAACGCGCCGGCCGCCGCGCAGAGGATATCTACCTTGTCGGCGCAACGAAGATGAACGACGCCGAGCGCGTGCGCGAGGCTATCGCGGCAGGGCTTGCCATATGCGGGGAAAACCGCGTGCAGGAGCTTGTGCAGAAGAACGCGGAGCACGCCTATGACGGCGCGGCGCTGCACTTTATCGGGCATCTGCAGAAAAACAAGGTGAACAAGGTCGTGGGCACGGCGTCTCTCATCCACAGCGTTGACAGCGTCGAGCTTATGGACTGCATCGCCCGCGCCGCCGTGGCGCGCGGGATCGTGCAGGACATCCTGCTGGAGGTGAACGTCGGCGCGGAGGCGGCAAAATCCGGCTTCGCTCCCGGCGGGATACCCTCCGCGCTCGCCCATGCATCGGCTCTGGAGGGGATTTTTGTCCGCGGATTGATGGCGATACCCCCGATTTGCGCCGACGGAGAAGAAAACCGACCATATTTTGAGCTCATGAATCAGCTTTTTATTGACAATAGCGAAAAAAAATACGATAATATATGTATGGACTTTTTGTCTATGGGTATGAGCGGGGATTATATGACCGCCATAGACTGCGGCGCCAACATGATACGTCTGGGCACCGCTATCTTCGGCGCGCGCGATTACGGTGCCGGGCACTGAGCCGCCGCGCGTCCGGGGCTGACAGCAGGGTCTATGCTTTCACCCGGTCTCGAACGACCATCCGGGCGCTTTCGCCCGCGCGGCCCTGATGCAGATCATTTTTGACTTTGGAGGCACTTACTTCATGGGTTTCATGGACGAACTTAGAAAGCTTACCCAGCCTTACGATGATGAGGATGATTTCTTCGAGGGCGCGGACGCGCAGTACAAGCCGCAGGCGCAGCCCCCGGCGCAGGCGCAGCCCGCCAGCCGCGAGCAGGCGCTTTTTGAAAGCAGCTTTGCCGAGACCCCGCAGGGTCAGCCGCAGCCGCAGCGCCGCCCCCAGCAGCAGAAGCAGACCGCCAGACCCGCCGTGAAGGCGCAGGCGCAGCCCTCCCAGGGCGACGGCAGTCTTTTCGGCAACTTCGGCAAAAAGCAGTCCGCCGCTCCCAGGCAGGGGCGCGTGAGCTTCGGCGGCAAGGAGTCGCAGGTCATTCTCTTTTCCCCCAAGACCTTTGACGAGGCGGGGGAGATCGTCAATCACATCCGCGCCAACCGCTCGGTCGTGATGACGCTCGAGGGGCTGCCCGGCGACACGGCAAGGCGGCTGCTCGACTTTATATCCGGTATCGCCTATGCGCTGCAGGGAAAGATAACCCCTGTTTCCGCAAAGACATATTTCGTCACCCCGCAGAACGTCGATATTCTCGGCGCGCAGGGCGATCAGCCCGTCAGCGGCGGGCAGTATCTGTAACGCTGCAGCTCCAATTCTGCAAACCCTCACGGCATCCGGGGCACGGCTGCGTCAGATGACCTGGCAAGAGGGCTTTCCTGCCGGCAAGATGAGTTTTTCGCAGGAATACCTTTGTGTATTTCGGAAAATGCTCATGAAGCCGGGTGGAAAGCATTCCGGTCAGACGCTGGCGGCATGCCGGTTCGCGGATGCCCATATAAACGAAAGGTGGATAATTATATGATCACTGCTCAGGATATTCGTGAAAAGACCTTTGAGAAGTCCAGGATAGGCGGCTATGATATGGCGGCTGTGGACGATTTTCTTGAGGAACTTGCCGACGACGTGACGGCGTATCAGAAGGAAAACGCCGTGCTCAAGAGCAAGATGAAGGTGCTAGTCGATAAGATAGAGGAGTACCGCGCAAATGAAGAGGCGCTGAACATGGCCGTTCTCTCCGCACAGAAGCTCGCCGTGCAGATAGAAAACGACGCGCGCACAAGAAGCGCCGCAATGATAGAGGACGCCGAGCTTCAGGTCAAGGTCCGCGTCGGCGGCATTGAGGAAGAGGTCAACCGCCAGCAGAAGCGTCTTGAGGACGCAAAGGCAGCGACGGAGAAGTTTTTTGACGCGGCGCGCGCTCTGTGCAGCACGCAGCTGCGCAATCTCGACGCTATCGCCGCCGGGATGACCGCCCCCGCACCTTCCGCCGCGCCCGCCGCACCCGCCGCCGACGGGGCGGATGTTGACAGCGCCGTGCGCAGCATTGAGGAGTCCGTCTCCAAGATCCAGCCCGAGCCTCCCGTCAACATTGACCTCTCCTCTTCGATGAAGGCTCCGTCCAAGCCCAGAAAGAACATTGACAGGACGCAGACCTTCAACCTCTGAGAGCTAAGGTCTTTTTCCCTGCTGCACCCGGGGCGCGCGTGTGAACGTCCGCCCCGTTCAGCCGTTATATACACATTTACACCAAGACATATAGGAGTGTACGCATATGCCACAGGATTTTAACGCAACGCTTAATCTGCCGAAAACCGACTTTCCCATGCGCGCGGGTCTGCCCAAGCGCGAGCCGGAAATGCTCAAGCACTGGGAAGAGCTTGATATTTACAACGAGATGCTCAAAAAGAACGAGGGTCACCCCCGCTTCAACCTGCATGACGGTCCTCCGTTCTCCAACGGCGACATTCATATGGGGCATGCGCTCAACAAGTCCATAAAGGACTTCATCACCCGCTCCTACGCCATGCGCGGGTACTACACGCCGTACATTCCCGGCTGGGACAACCACGGCATGCCCATCGAGAGCGCCATTATCAAGGAGCAGCGCCTCAACCACAAGGCAATGAGCGTGGCGGACTTTCGCTCCGCGTGCCATGCGTATGCCGAAAAATACATCAACCGCCAGATGGACGGCTTCAAGCGTCTGGGCGTCATTGCCGACTGGGAGCACCCCTACAAGACCATGAACCGCGGCTTTGAGGCGGACGAGATCCGCATCTTCGGCATGATGTACAAAAAAGGGCACATCTACAAGGGGCTAAAGCCCGTTTACTGGTGCCCCAAGGACGAGACCGCCCTTGCCGAGGCTGAGATCGAGTATCAGGACGACCCCTGCACCACCGTGTATGTGAAGTTCCCCATGCGCGACGATCTCGGCAAGCTCCCTCATATCGACCACTCCAGGCTCTACTTCGTCATCTGGACGACGACCATCTGGACCCTGCCCGGCAACCTTGCCATCGCGCTGCACCCGGACGAGCCGTATGCGCTTGTAAAGGCTCCCAACGGCGAAATATACATCATGGCGGAAGCCCTGACCGACAAGGTCATGCACATCGGCGGCTTCGACAGCTATGAGATCCTTGAGACCCACCCCGGCCGCTTCTTTGAAAACATGCTCGCCCAGCATCCGTTTATCGACAAGCCCTCGCGTCTTCTGCTGGCGGACTACGTGACGATGGATTCCGGCACGGGCTGCGTGCATACTGCGCCCGGCTTCGGTGCGGACGACTATCAGACCTGCCGCCGCTACGGGATGGAGCTTGTCGTTCCCGTTGACGATCAGGGGCGTCACACCGATTACGCGGGCAAGTACGCCGGCATGACCACCGACGAATCCAACCCCGTCATTCTCAACGATCTGCGCGAGAGCGGCATGCTCTTCGCGTCTGAGGACATTGTCCACTCCTATCCTCACTGCTGGCGCTGCAAGAGCCCGATCATCTTCCGCGCCACGCCGCAGTGGTTCTGCTCTGTCGATTCCTTCAAGGACGAGGCTATCGCAGCGTGCGACAATGTCCGCTGGATCCCTGCGTGGGGCAAGGAGCGCATGGCGGCGATGATCCGCGAGCGCGCCGACTGGTGCATTTCCCGCCAGCGCCGCTGGGGTCTGCCCATCCCCGTGTTCTACTGCGGCGATTGCCATAAGCCCGTCTGCACGGATGAGACGATCGAATCCGTCGCCTCCATCTTTGAGGAAAAGGGCAGCAACGCATGGTTTGAGCTGGACGCGGCGGAGCTTCTGCCCAAGGGCTTTGTCTGCCCGCACTGCGGCGGCACGCACTTCACCAAGGAGACCGACACTCTCGACGGCTGGTTTGACTCCGGTTCTACCCACTACGCCGCCATGAAGCGCGACCAGGGCTTCTGGCCGGCTGATATGTACATGGAAGGCGGCGACCAGTACCGCGGCTGGTTCCAGTCGTCGCTGCTCGTTGCGGTCGGCGCACTGGGCATGGGCGCGCCTTACAGGGAATGCCTCACCCACGGCTGGACCGTTGACGGCGAGGGGCGCGCGATGCACAAATCTCTCGGCAACGGCGTCGATCCGGCGGACATGATAAAGGAGTTCGGCGCGGACATCGTGCGTCTCTGGGCAGGCTCTGCCGACTATCACGTTGACGTTCGCTGCTCAAAGGATATTTTCAGGCACCTCAGCCAGAATTACCTCAAGTTCCGCAACACCGCGCGCTACTGTCTGGGCAACCTCAACGGCTTTGACCCGGATGAGCTCGTCGCGCCGGAGGACATGCTTGAGCTTGACCGCTGGGCTATCACAAAGCTCAACGCTCTCATTGAAAAGGTCGCCGCGGCGTATAACGATTATGAGTTCCACATTGTCTCCCACGCGATAAACGACTTCTGCGTCGTCGAGCTTTCCAGCTTTTATCTTGACATCATCAAGGATCGTCTCTACTGCGAGGAGCCGAACGGCCTCAAGCGCCGCAGCGCGCAGACCGCGCTCTGGCTCATCCTTGACAGTCTCACAAAGATGTTCGCCCCCATTCTCGCTTTCACCTGCGATGAGATCTGGCTGGCGATGCCCCACAAGTCCACGGACGATGCGCGCAACGTTGTTTTGAACGTCATGAACAAGCCCTTCACCGAGTACGCGCTTGACGGCGCAGCCCTTGCAAAGTGGGACGCGCTTATCTCCCTGCGCAGCGACGTGAACGGCGTGCTGGAAACTGCCCGCGCCGACAAGCGCATCGGCAAGCCGCTGGAGGCCTCCGTGACGCTCCACGCCGTGGACGAGGCTTCGCGCGACGCCGTAAAGGCGGTCGAGGGCATGAATCTCTCCGAGCTTTTCATCGTCTCCAAGTGCCTCATTTCCGATGACGATGACCACGCCGAGGGCGCGGTCGTCGGCGAGGGCGTCAACAACCCCGGTCTGAAGATCTCCGTCACGGAGGCGCCGGGCGTCAAGTGCCCGCGCTGCTGGATGCACTCCGAGCATGCCGATCCCGAGACAGGGCTGTGCCCGCGCTGCGCCGCAGTGGTCGCAAAGCTCTGAGTTTTGCTTCATAAAAAAGTGACCGGCGTTTCCCCCGCCGGTCACGCCCGGCTTTTCATCTTCCGTCCGGGATAAAATTCGCGCGCCATCAGCGCATTTTCCGCGCCTGGTGGCAGATAGGAGAAAGATATGCTTTATGCAATAGTCGGTATTCTGGTCATTATTCTTGACCAGGGGGTGAAATACTGGGTCACGACCAATCTCATGGTCGGCTCGGTCACTGAACCCATTATACCCGGTGTCCTCAGTCTTGTCCGCCTGCACAATGACGGCGCCGCCTTCAGCTTCCTTGCCGGCGGTGGTGCGCGCATCTATTTCATCATTCTCACCGCCGTGTTCACCATTGCCGTCATCATTGCCCTTGCCACAAACTTCATCAATGGGCGCTTCGGGCGCTGGTGTCTCGTTCTTGTGACGGCGGGCGGGCTGTCCAACTGCCTTGACCGTGTGCTCTACGGCTATGTCGTCGATATGTTCAAGATCGACCTCTTTGATTTTGCCGTCTTCAACGTCGCGGATATTTTCATCACGGTGTTTGCGCTGCTGTTCATCATTTATATCATCTTCGGCGGCGAGGGCAAGGATGAGCATGAGGACGAGTTTGACGAGGATGACGACGAGGATGCAGATCGTGAGCCGCTGAATCTCAACTTCAAAAAAAACCGCGCAGAGCAGCGCACCGCCGCCCCTGCAAAGCCCGCGCGCGACCGTGCCGCGGACGCAAAGGCGAGAAAGTACAAAGCCGATGATGACGACGACGAGGACGACGACGTTGCATCCCCGCGCTTTGGTTTCGGCAAACGCAGAAAGCCTGCTGACGAGGAAGTCATGCGTTCCGCCGCAAAGCAGCCTGCAAAGGCGCGCACCGCCGCTGATACCTCCCCTGCCGCCCGCCGTGAAAAGGCGCTGGAGGGCTTCGGCAGAAACGCTCACTCCCCTTCGCAGCAGCACCCTGCGCGTCCTGCCGCAAAGTCTCCCGCGAAAAAGACCCGCTACGAGGAGGATTACGAGGCGTACACCGCCGCCCATCCCGAGGTGAAGTCCGCGCAGCGCAGCGGCGCAGCACCCGCGGCGAAGTCCGCGCCTGCGTTCGACCCGACCGATCCTTTTGCCGAGTGGGAGCGCGCGAACGCCCGCGTTGAGAACCGGCAGAACACCGGCTCCACTGCGAAGGCAATGGGTGTTGGCGAGACTTCTGTGAAAAATTCCGGAGCTGCCGTGCGCAGGGACGCCGGGGCTTCCGCCCCCATGCAGCGTCCCGCTGCACAGACTCCTCCGCGCCCCGCTGCACCCGCTGCCGCGCCAAAGCCCGCGCCCAGCAGCACCGGCTCGGACGATTTCGACCTTGACGATATACTCAACGAGTTCAAGTAATGGTCGAGAATTATATTTCAATCACAGCAAAGGAGAGCGGCGAAAGACTCGACGCTCTCCTTGCTCGTAGTATCGACGGTGTGACACGCTCGGCAGCGCAGCGCCTGATAGAATCCGGCGCGGTGACGCTCGACGGCGCAGTGCCGAAGAAGAATTACCGCACCCGCGCGGGCGAAGAATACGGCGTCGTGCTGCCGGAGGCTTCGGACGTTCCCCTTGTCGCGCAGGATATTCCTCTTGATATAGTCTATGAGGATGACGACGTCGTCGTCGTCAACAAGCCGCGCGGTATGGTCGTGCATCCCGCGCCCGGGCATCCTGACGGAACGCTTGTCAATGCGCTGATGTTCCACTGCGGCGACAGTCTCTCCGGCGTCGGCGGCGAGCGCCGCCCCGGCATCGTCCACCGTATAGACAAGGATACGTCCGGGCTGATCATTGCCGCAAAAAATGATTTTGCACATCGCGCGCTCGCCGCGCAGCTTGCCGACCGCAGCCTCTCCCGCGTGTATGAAGCGGTCGTGCGCGGCAGGATGCGTGAGGACGAGGGCACGGTTGACCGCCCTATAGGGCGGCATCCCACTGACAGAAAACGCATGGCGGTCACGGATAAAAACTCCCGCCCCGCGCGCACAGACTGGTCGGTCATCGCCCGCTATAACGGCTATACGCACATTGAGTGCCGCCTGCACACCGGGCGCACGCACCAGATCCGCGTTCATCTTGCGTCTCTCGGACATCCCCTGCTCGGCGATTTTACATATGGCGCACCCTCTCCGGACAAGGGTCTTGAGGGGCAGTGCCTGCACGCGCGGCGGCTCAAATTTGTCCACCCGCGCACCGGCGAGCATATTGAGCTGGCAGCCGGGCTTCCGGAGTATTTTGTTGCCGTTCTCTCGCGTCTGGGTCCGCCAATCGGCTGATATGAAAACATAATTATAGTATTGATGGAGGTTCTGACAATGGACATGAAAAAGCTGACAAAGCTTGTTATCGGCGTTATCGCGCTTGCGCTTCTCATTGCGGCGGTCGTATTTGCGGTGCGGCTCGTCGGCGGGCTTATTTCGGGCGCATTCAATCTTGTGCTGGGCATAATCGTTGTTTTGGCGCTTGCCGGCATTGTGGCATGGATGTTCTGGTACGCCGGGAAAAACAGATAGCCTTCGCTGCATAGCTAAAGCCGCCCCTCATCAAATGGGGCGGCTTTATATTTTCATTAAGGATTTTTACTTGTTCTCTTCCATGTTTATCGCGCCGGAAAGGTCAACGGAGGTCGAGCCTTCGTCCTCCTGCTCGAAAACATAGTCCTTGCCGGGCAGTATCGCGTTGAGCGCGATGCCGACGATAGAGGCGACGGCGAGACCTGAGAGGCTGACAATACCTATCTGGATGCTGCCGGAGTAACTGATGCCGATGGCGAGAACGAGGATGAGCGCGGCAATGATAACGTTGCGGGTGTTGGTGAAGTCAACCTTATTCTCCACAACGTTGCGCACGCCGACGGCAGAGATCATACCGTAGAGGATGAGCGACACGCCTCCGATTGTGGCGGTGGGCATTGCGGAGACGAGCGCGGCGAACTTCGGGCAGAAGGAGACAAGGATTGCGATGCAGGCGGCAATGCGTATGACGCGCGGATCATAGACCTTTGAGAGGGCAAGCACGCCTGTGTTCTCGCCGTAGGTGGTGTTGGCGGGTCCTCCGAACAGCGCGGCGAGTGAGGTTGCCAGACCGTCGCCGAGGAGGGTGCGGTGGAAGCCGGGGTCGGACATGAAATTCTGCCCAACGGTGGAGGAAATGGCGCATATGTCGCCGATATGCTCGACCATCGTTGCAAGCGACAGCGGAACTATCGTGAACACGGCGGACCACAGCAGCGCAGTGTCCACGCTGCCGCTTCCGAAGAGACCGAACACGGTGCTGCTCCAGCGCACGGGCAGACCGATCCATGCGGCGTTCGCCACAGCGGTGCAGACCGCCTCGCGCTCCGTCGGATCAACGATGAGCGCAAAAATATACGAGCCAACGACGCCAAGGAGTATCGGGATGATCTTTGTCATGCCCCTGCCCCACATATTGAAGCCGATAACGATCGCAATAGCGACGACGGCGATGAGCCAGTTGGCTTTGCAGTTATTTATGGCTGAGGAGGAGAGCGTCAGTCCTATGGCGATGATGATAGGTCCGGTGACGATTGGAGGGAAAAAGCGCATGACCTTTTTCACGCCGAATTTTCTGAACAGCGCCGCAAGTATCACATACATCAGCCCCGCGACGAGCACGCCAAAGCAGGCGTAGGGCAGGAGCGTGTTATCATATATCGCCGTGCCGTCGGCGGCTGTGGCAACGGTGCGGATGGCATTGTACCCGCCGATAAAGA
>ERZ808262.385-NODE-385-length-22580-cov-8.524484_pt1 | contig 22580 bp, 20 predicted proteins | sample MGYA00520895_ERZ808262 | MGnify/ENA primary metagenome ERZ808262 (study PRJEB31516, sample SAMN03275588) | gut metagenome | biome: mammalia-associated habitat; material: feces | host: Papio cynocephalus | place: Kenya | collected 2012-08-02 ... | reverse complement strand
TCAGAGATGCTGTAAAGTATATCAGTTAAACAACATCTAAAGTGTCAACCATTCTCAGGGAAGGTCAGAAGGTCAAATCATCTGACATTTCTCCAGCATTTTTATTTGTTATACCGTAAGAAATCGCTAACTTTGTTTAGTTTGTAAAGTATAACTAATAAAATGACTCAAATGATTGATATAATTAATCGTCCTATTTATACAGAGAGGATAGTCCCTTTTATCAACCAGAATATCATTAAGGTCCTTACTGGCCAGCGGCGAGTAGGTAAGAGTTGTATTCTCCGACAGATCCGCGAATATATAAGCGCAACATGGCCCAATTCCAATATTATTTACATAAATAAAGAATTTGATGATTTTGCATTCATACATACTCATGAGGATTTATCTGCTTATGTATCAGGTAAACTTCAGTTAGAGAATAAAAACTTCCTGTTTATAGATGAAATTCAGGATATAATTGGCTTTGAAAACACTCTAAGAAGTTTACAAGCACAAAGTTTATGCGATATTTATGTTACCGGCAGTAACGCGATGATGCTATCAAGTGAGTTGTCCACCTATTTGTCAGGAAGGTATATAGAATTTCATATTCGTGGCTTGAACTATAAAGAATTTCTCGAATTTCATAAACTTGTTGCTGATTCTTCGAGCCTCAAGAGTTATCTAATTTTTGGTGGTCTTCCTTATTTAAGAAATCTTCCCTTGCAGCAGGAACTTATTTTTGAGTACTTGCGAAATGTTTATTCAACCATTATTTTAAAGGATGTTGTGAAGCGTGAAGGAATACGAAATGTCGATTTTCTCGAAACTCTTGCTGGGTATGCTGCAGATAATGTTGGGAATCTCTTTTCTGCTAATAATATAAGTAAATATCTTAAATCACAACATGTTAATATTTCCACATTGCAGGTTATCAATTATTTGAGAGCTTTACAAAATGCGTTTCTCATAAATAAGGTAGGTCGTGTAGAGGTAAATGGTCTTCATAAATTTGAAATCGGTGATAAGTATTATTTTGAAGATCTCGGGTTACGTAATTGCAATTTAGTTTTTTCTATGCAAAATGATATTCATAAGTTAATAGAAAATGCTATTTATCTGCATTTATCTCAGTTGCGTTACGAAGTCTTTACGGGAAGTCAGTCTGGCGGAAAAGAAATTGATTTCGTAGCTCGAAAGTCGGATGAGGTTGTTTATGTACAATCTTGTTATCTTCTTGTGGATGAGGCCACCAAGCAGAGAGAGTTTGGAAATTTATTATCCATACATAATAATTATCCTAAATATGTGGTTAGTCTCGATGAATGGACTAGTGGAAGTGTGGTATCGGGTATTAAACATCTTCATTTAGGAGAATTTTTGAAACTTGATACTTTATAGGGATTTCAAAACAACTTCTTATTTGAATTCACACCCAACGAAACGGAATACCTGAAGTGTTTGAAAACATCCCGATTACAGATAAACTAAGCATTTATATAGTGCGTGTTTTTGTATAATTACGCCCAGGATGAGTGCATTTTTGCTTAAAAGTCATTCTTGGTTTTATATTATGCTTTAAAAACATTATGTTTGTATTGCATAATAATTTAAAACATGAAATTTGTTGATAGGATTGATGAAACTGCACGGTTAAAGGATGCTCTTACGAGGGAGAGAGCTTCGTTAATAGTTCTGAATGTCAATACCAAAGGGGACTATTGGCAAAAGTAATTGCACAAGTGTTCCCGGATTATGATAAATTGATTTTTCCAGATTGGGAGTCATTATTTAGAGCGGTTAATTATAGAACAGACAAGCAATTTACTTTATGCTTGGATGAATTTTCATATCTTGTTGAACAAGCTTTGAATGCTCATTTCTCTGAGTATGTGAGTGCCCAATGGGAAAAACTATGTCGTGACGCCGTTACTGGGAATATGATTAATGGCGTGGTTTATGGCAAGGGAAAACGCTGGTGGGGTTCTGTTCTCAATGAGGATAAGAAGCCGGAACAGGTCGAGTTCGATGTGGTGGCTGAATCGCTTGATAAAAAGTATCTGCTAGTTGGTGAAAAACAAGAATCGATTGTATAATATCTCAGAAATATCCACCTATATCTTGCCGCTGCTTCGTTGTGCGTTGTCAAGGGAGTCGGTGAATTTGCCTAAAGGAGTTGATTGGCAAATGGTGAAGTCCGTCGCTTCCTTACAGGGAGTTTCTGCTGTCGTTTTGGATGGGGTTGCGAATGCGGCTCTTGTATCTTCATTGCCAATGGCTGTGAAAATGCAGTGGATTGGAGAGGTGGCAAATCAGGAGAGTATGTACGAGCACAGCTTTCGGATAGCGTGTGAGTTATCCGAATTGTGGGGCCAGCAAGAGATCGAAACCGTAGTGCTTAAGGGGCGTTCAATTTCTCAATATTATCCTAAGCCGGAGCATCGTTACAGTTGTGATCTAGATGTTTACATCGCTGGGGACAATTGGCAGAAAGCATGTGATATTCTGGAAGCGAAAGGTGTGAAACTTGTGCGCGAGGTGTATAAGGAGGTGGAGTTTACCTACGATGGTTTATATGTAGAATGCCACAGATTTATTACTCCTTATCGCGGTAATGACACGCTGAAGTGCTTTGAGCATTATCTAAAAGAGTTATTGTCTTCTATGCCAATTGAGTATTTTGAAGGCACTCGACTAATTTGTCCTCCGCTGCTTTTTACAGTGATGCTTTCCATTGAGCATGCACTTGGAGATTTGTTACATGGCAAATTGTCTTTGAAGCATGTAGTGGATTGGGTGGTGTTGAGAGGACAAAATTTTGATAGAGGTATCGTTGAAGAGAAATGTAAGGAGTTGGGGTTCGACAGATTCTTGCGCTTAATAGATGCTCTGGCAGATGTTGTGGAGGGTAAAAGGGATGTGGATAGCCTTAGTCGTGAGCATAAAGAGGTGTTTGATTCGTTCTTTGTATTACATCCTGAAAGTACGTGTGTTTCATCTGCTGACAAGAGTTGGTTTGCTCGTAGGGTTGGACTGTTTTTTGAAATTATACATAATAGAAATCTGTTCAAGCGCTACGGATATTGCTCTATGGAGAAATTCTTAGTAAATACTGTGTGGGCACATTTCTTTGACACGAAGTTTAAGTAACTTTCAAAAAATAACCTGCATCATCTTAGTAAATCTTTTTGGTCTATATTCCTTTTCTTATCAGTTATGTGCCACCGGCACACTCCTTTTTCGAAAAGAAATCTATTCTCGAAAATCTAATACTAATCTGAAGCAACTTGTTTTTTTCAAGTTACTAAAGAAGTGTAAACTATTTGGCAAAGTATATAAGTTAAACAACATCTAAAGTGTCTATCCTTCTCAGGGAAGGTCAAATTATGAAATTATGAATGTTAATTTAATCGGTGTATATTAGAATGTGGCCTTTGTATTATTATTTTATAGTTTTCGTACTACTTTTATTGATGGAGGTAGTGTATTTTAAGATAGCGAAGCGATTTAACATCGTTGATAAGCCTAACGAGCGCTCTTCGCATACGAGTGTAGTTCTGCGTGGTGGGGGTATCATTTTCCTTTTAGCTGTGTGGATATGGAGTGCGTTTTCTGGTTTTTCGTATCCGCTTTTCCTTGTGGCTGTGACTCTAGCCGCTGGGGTTAGTTTTATCGATGATATTCATTCTTTGCCTGATTCTGTGCGCCTTGTGGTTCAGTTTGTGGCTATGGGGCTAATGATATGGCAGATTTTTCTCTCCGTTCCTGGTGGTTTTGCTTTCGGGGAGAGTCTTTGGGCTAAAATAGCCTTTGTGGTAATCGCACTTATAGTCTGCGTGGGGGCGACCAATATCTACAATTTCATGGATGGGATCAATGGCATCACGGCAGGGTATTCGCTTGTTGTTCTTGCAACATTAGCTATTATCTGTACGCGGATTAGTTTTATCTCAGACACATTTTTATGTGTGATGATATTGGCTGTCCTTGTGTTCTCGTTTTTTAATTTTCGTCCGCGTGGTAAGGCCAAATGCTTTGCTGGCGATGTTGGGAGTGTCGGGATGGCATTTATAGTTCTGTTTGCTATCGGGATGTTGATTGCGCGTACTGGAGATATTACTTGGCTGATTTTATTGTTAGTATATGGCGTGGACGGGTGTCTTACCATCTGTCATCGTATTATGCTTCACGAAGATCTCGGTCAGGCTCATCGCAAGCATGCTTATCAGTTGATGGCTAATGAATTGAAGATAAGTCATCCAGTGGTCTCATTGATTTATATTGCTCTGCAACTGGTTGTTTCTCTTGGTTTTATATTTTTGATTCCTAATACCACGCTTGCACATTGGCTTTATTTATTAGGGTCTTTGGTCGTTTTGTGCCTGATATATATCCTGTTTATGAAGAAGTATTATCATCTTCACGAGGAGTATTTGAAGAGCTTGAGGGGGGAATAATAAAGGTCTATATTAGTGTTTTGTACTTGAATATAATCATAATATGTACTCATAATAAGCTTACATAGACAAGGGTTTATCTAGGAAGTTGTTTTGAAATGAATCAGTGATATTTTTTAGTGGGAAGTAGATAGTATTTCATGAGTATTTTTGATGAATACATAAAAGGTGGCAATCCTTCGCAGATAGAGAAATCATACGCGTGGCAGACTGCAATCGGTCTTCAAGCTGTGGATGGGCTTATACCATCGGATTACTTAGTTCAGACCGCCAAGCAGAACATCGAAGGTGATATATCCATCGAGGAGGTGAAACAAATTCTCGATAACTATTATGAGTCAAGGAGTGCTCGCACAGAGTCCGAACAACGTACGGAGGAAGCTGATAAAGTGTCTGCTCGAATCACGGAAATTCTAACAGAAAAAACATTTAATTTCAATCCGGACTATTTAATTCAGATTCACAGGAGATTATTCACAGGAGTTTATGAATTTGCCGGAGTTATTAGATCGTACAATATCACTAAGAAAGAATGGGTATTGGATGGAGACACTGTACTCTATTCATCAGCAGATATGATACGGCAGACGCTGGAGTATGATTTTCGAGAAGAGAAGAACACTGATTATTCTGGTTTAAATGCTGACCAGGCAGTAAAACGGATATGTAAGTTTATTTCTGGAATATGGCAAATCCATCCGTTCTGCGAGGGAAATACCAGAACTACGGCTGTGTTTGCAATTAAATACCTCAGGAACTTCGGGTTTAATGTGGACAATGAAGCGTTCGCGCATAATTCATGGTATTTTAGGAATGCTTTGGTAAGAGCCAATTATATAAACTACTCTAAGAATATTTCTGCCACTTCAATTTATCTTGAGCTATTTTTTGATAATTTGTTGTTCGGTGCTGACCATCAACTACGCAATAGAGATATGCGGATTCTAAAGAGCAATAGTGACACCAAGGAATTTTCAAAGTGTCAAATTGGCCCTTTGAATGTCACTTTGGAAGAGAGGGCGCTTTTAGAATTCGTGAACAAGAATCCCAGGGCGACTCAGCAACAGATTGCGGAGCATATTGGCAAATCTACTCGTACCGTGAAGCGAATTACTGCGACCCTTTACGAAAAGGGCTATCTAAAACGCGAGAATGGCAAGAGAAATGGTAATTGGACGATACTTCTGTGATATATAGTACGTTGGAGTGTTTCTCTTGGTTTCATTTTATTGATTCCTAATACTATGCTTACGCATTGGCTTTATTTATTAGGGTCTTTGGTCGTTTTGTGCCTGATATATATCCTGTTTATGAAGAAGTATTATCATCTTCACGAGGAGTATTTGAAGTCCGTAAAACCACTATAAAATAGAGAATTATGACGTGTTACACTATTAATCGTATTTGAACTTTTTTATTATGAGACGGTTGTTTTTTATTTGGGGACTTGTTCCGCTAGTGTTATTTTGTTTGTTAAGTGGGTCATTTATGTCTTTCGCCTACCCACAGACAGAAGGCGATAATTCTGCCGTTGAAGTTATCGCTTGGTTTGATAAAAGGGATACGATGACGTATTGGATTAATTCTCAGAATTGGAATATAGAAAATGGAGACTCTGTTAAAGTTTCAGATGTGTCTACAAAAGTCTTGATTACAGTAGTTGATTCTACAAAGAAAGGCTATGCTATGGAATACAAGTTTTTAGATTTTCGACAAAACATGGCTGGCGTTTATCCTATGGATAATTTTCAGAATCAAATAGTTGAGAAGTTGTCTGATATTATGACAGGCGTCAGTATAGATTTTAAAACCGATGAATTCGGACATATAATAGAATATACTAATCTTGAGGAGGTAGGTAAGAAGGTTGAAGAATTGATCGATTCGTCTTTTGTGGTTTTTTCTCAAATTCCTTTTCTCGATAGTTTAAAATCTATCGGGGTTGATGTAAACGAATTTTTGAAAAAAAGTATTAATGTAGAAGATTTCGTTGATGGATGTATTGGGGATCTAGAGTTGATGTTTTCATGTCATGGTAGTGCATATGAAATTGGTAGTCGTACGGAGGAGATTGAAGCTTCAGAAAATGAGTATGCTTCTAAAGCATATATCGCAGTATCTTTTGACTCTGAAAGTCAAGGGTATGAGATATATTCGTATAGAGAATCCTTTGTCCCGGCTGAAGATGTAAAAAAATTGGTGGAATCGTATCTCTCTGATGACTTAAATTCTTTGCTGAAAGATGAGTATGATAGTGTTTTTACAGAAGATGGTCTGATTGATGACACGTATTTCTTTAAGTATTTTCCTGATGGGTGGCCGGAGTTTGTGTTTAGGCGTTATGGCCCCAATATAATGGGACATCACAAAGTGAAGATAACTAATATCGAATGGGAATACCGCTCCATAGGAAATGGAAGGAACAGCAATTAAGGTTAAGTAGATTAGATTAGGTTAATCTCTTAAATTCCATTTTGTTATGAAATATATCGACATTTTACCACTTTCCTTAATTTTTCTAGCTTGCATAGTATTTTGGATTTTTTCCTAATGAGGGGTTAATTTTATTTCCTTTTTGGGTGATACCATTAGTAGCCATTATAATATGGGCTATACTTGTAGTGCTCAATGCGCTTTTTTTGTTGAATATAAAAAGAACTTACAGGGAAAAATAAAACTTAGCCTTGCAATATTGGATATTGTCTTAATATTATCCTTTATCTCAATACGCATTCCCATGGTCAATTGTGATGTCTATAAAATGGCTAAGAAATATGAAGAAATAAAGTATGAACTGGAGAGTTTTACCTCATATTTGGATAATCATTTGGAACGTGGAATTCTATTAGAGTTCAATCAAATAGGCGTCGAGAAGATTGTTGTCAAAGATGCAGGTGTATATTATAAGGAAGATTTGAACGCTGAGAGAATCGATTCTCTATGCCAATTGGCAGGTATTGATAAAAAAGTTTTCAAATATATTAAGAAAGAGTTGAAGAATATCGATTGCATTTCCGTTAACACTTTGTTTTCTGATGCATGTGAAATTGGTTATAAAAGGTTTCTTTTCGGGAAGTATTCATTTGTGTTACTTACGGACGGTGTTCGCGGGGAAACCATGAAAATATTATCTAATGATATACTATATATTCCATACGATGACAAGTGTCTTTTCAAATATGAGGGAGGAGCTTTTGATTCACAATTAGGATGGAGTGAAGGGGAAAAAGCAGAGGCCCTTGAAAAGTTTAAAACAAATCTAAAATAATTAAGATTTTTTCGCACTTATTAAAAATAAACATCTTCAACCTCATTGGCATTTAGGAACATAACATAATAGATCGGCATATATGTTATGCCACTGTCGGTTTTGATTTCTCGCGAGTTTGATAAAACGAGTCCGGAGGTGATATTGTAGTCTTTAACTTTCAGTAGATTATTTAGTGCGCAGTGTCTAGTGTAGTCTTTGCCCGACTTGACTTCTATAGGCAAAGTAGTCGTGTGAGAATAGTCGTCAATTAGGAAATCCACTTCTCCACGTTGTTTGTTGTCGTAGTAGAAGAGTTTGTGACCGTGAGCCTTGAGCTCCTGTGCGACTACGCTTTCATAGACGGATCCGAGGTTGACGCTGTCCTCGTCTGAAATTACTGGACGGATGTTGTTTTTGTAGAGAAGAAGTGTAAGCAGTCCGACATCGTTTAAGTAGAGTTTTATAAGGTTCTTCTGTGCGGATTCGGCCAATGGATATTTCGGGTTTGATATAGCACTAACTTCAAGAGCTGTCCCTGAAGATATGAGATACTCAAATTCTTCCCGGTAATTGTCGAACCTGTCGCCGATCTTGTTCTGTATATTTTTGACGACCACGCGCTTTTTCTTATTTTCTAGCTGAGATGGAATCATATTGTAGATTCTTCTGATTAGAAGAGTCTTGCTGCTGCCCTTTTCGTATTTTGTCGCATCGACCTCATAAAGATTGTGGATGCTTTCTTGAACATCTCTGACTTTCATGATGTTATGGGAGTCAAGGTATTCATTTACTGCTGCGGGCAGACCGCCCACAAGAAGATAGCGTCGGAAAAGGTTCATGATGTAGTTGTGGATCGATTCGTCGAGGCTTTCTCTGTTTAATAGTCTTGTGCGCAGAGTGCTCAATGCCTCTTGGCCAAACCCATTGGCGAGCAGGAACTCTTCAAAATCTAGCTGATACATGTTTTTACGAATTATGCTGCCAATTGGTATCGAGGTCGTTTCTCGTAAAGTTATTCCGAGTAGACTTCCACTTGCTATGAAACGGAATCGGTGGTCCTCACGGAAAAATTTGAGTAGAGTAAGATATTGGGGATATTGCTGTATTTCATCAAGAAATATCAGGGTATTTTCATATTTGTCAAGTTTTTCTCCGAATGATGAACTCAGTGTGAAATAGAATTCTTCTGTTGTCCCGATGCTCTTGAACATTTGCGCCCCTTCATCGTCCTTTACAAAATTTATTTCGATGAAATTGGTGAATAATTTACTTCCTACTTCTCTAATTATGAATGACTTTCCTATTTGTCGCGCACCTTCTAGAATCATTATTCTGTCGTCTTTTGACTGAAGATGATCCGTAATATCCTTTTCTATTTTCCTGAATAACATAATATTAACACTTTTCCATATAATTTTTCTATGCAAAACTACACTTTTCCATATAATTTTGCAAGGATAAACTACACTTTTCCATGCAGTGGTCAGTAATTCATGCTTTTTTTGAATTTGTGTTGAACTTTTCAGTGAAAGATGGTGTGTATATTTTAGTGTGGGAAGTGTGAAATTTTATCAATAATTTTCTTAAATTGGTCGAAATTTTAAATAGTAATGCTATGATGTATTGTCCTAAATGTGGGGCACCTCACGAAGATGGCGCTTCATTTTGTCCGAATTGCGGAACTCTGTTAAAGTATGATAATGTTCAGCAACAGACTAATAACAATGATAGGTGGCTTATTAGTCTTCTTCTTTGTGCATTTGGAGGAGTGTTGGGTTTACACCGCTTTTATACTAACAACATCGCTACCGGAGTTATAATGCTTTTAACAGGAGGTGGTTGCGGTATATGGTGGATAGTGGATCTAATTATGATAGCTGCTAACACTTATCGTGATGGTAATGGAAATTTACTCAAATAGTTATGAAGTTTTGTCCTAATTGTGGAGCTTCGGTGGAGGATAATGCTTCTTATTGTCCTAATTGTGGGACTTTCCTCTCAGAAAATAAGCCTACTGCTTCGTGTCCTCGCACTTATTTAGTTCTTTCGGTGATAAGCACATTCCTTTTTTGTCTGCCGCTGGGCCTGGTGGGATTGCTTAATTCCATAGAAGTTAGTAATGATTATCGTTCAGGCCTATACGAACAGGCTTTGAGGGCAAGCAGTAGAGCCAAACGATTTAGCATCGCTGCTATCATAGTGGGGTGCGTATGGATAATTGCTTGGTGTGCAATTATCGTGTGGTGTTTTAGTTCCGGATATGATTTTGACGATGTGATATCTTCGATATGAGTCGTCATCCTAAATCAGCCCTATGGATAAGTGTCTTTTTGTGCTTGTTCATAGGGTTTTATGTTTATGCCAATTTCGACCCACTTAAAAGCCAATGGTTCCCGCGCTGTATGTTCTTAACTCTTACAGGTCTTAAATGCCCCGGTTGCGGAAGCCAACGCGTACTTCATTCCTTGCTAAGTGGTGATATACTGCAGGCCTTTAAGTCTAATGCTTTGCTAGTCGTCCTTATCCCATATATTATATTGCTAATTTTCAGCGCTTTATTTAAAAGACGATGTGAAAGACTTCATAGCGCGCTTTCTTCTCCGGCACTCATATATGCATTGATTATCGTGACAGTACTATGGTGGATATTGCGCAATGTGTTTAATTGGTAAATGATTACTGCTAGTTGCGAGGAACTGTTAAGGCTTGCTAATAATAAGGTATGCATTTTGCTCATGAATGTGTATATGTCTTTCTTGCTCTCGGCAAGATATGGTTTTACTAATAATCAATCGCCTTTCGGGGTATAAAAAATTCGGTGTTATGGATGTTAAGTTTTATTTATGCCGTATTTGCGGAAATCTTATCTGCAAGGTAGTTGATTCAGGTGTAACACCTGTGTGCTGCGGCTCTGAAATGACGCTGTTGGAGCCTAAAAGTAAGGATAATGGTGTTGAAAAACATTTGCCGGTTGTGGAATGGGTAAATGATTCCACATTGAAGGTTAAAGTCGGTTCTATACCTCATCCCACTACTAAAGAACATCATATAGTGATGATTGCTCTTGAGACTTTAAATGGTGTGGATATAAGGCTGTTGGACAATTCAAAAGAGGAAGCTCCACAATCATTGTTCCACTATTCTAAGTCGGAAGTAAAAGGTGTTTATGCATATTGTAACTTGCATGGATTGTGGTATTCATCTTTAAAGTAAGACTTCGAATACTACGAAGTATTAAGTAAGCTTCAAAAAATAACCTGTATCATCTTAGTATATCTTTTTGGTTCCTCGAAAATCTCATTCTAATCTGACGCAACTTATTATTTTCACGTTACTAAGTTGTTTTGAATTCCTCATTGACATAACTATTAAAAAAGTTGCAAAATCGATTCAAGTTGATTGGAAATGGTCGGGAGTTGAGCCTTTGTTAAATTCTTTGAAAATCGTTAATTTTACTGCCGGTATCAGTGTGCATGAGTTTAGTGCATTTGGTGCCGGCAATTTTAAAAATATATAAGCATGACACTAATTAAATCCATTTCCGGAATACGCGGAACTATTGGAGGACCTATTGGCGAGGGCCTCACTCCTATTGATATTGTTAAATTCACCTATGCCTATTGTGCCACCTTACCATCACGAAAGCCTATCCCTAATGGCGAAAAATACAAGATTGTGGTGGGGCGTGATGCTCGTATCAGCGGGCAAATGGTGGAGCAGTTGGTGTGTGGAACTCTCATCTCCTGTGGAGTAGATGTGGTTAAGTGCGGATTTGCCAGTACCCCGACTACGGAATTGGCAGTTAAATTCGCGGGCGCTGATGGTGGTATAATACTTACTGCTTCTCATAATCCTAAGCAGTGGAATGCCTTAAAGCTTTTAAATGAGCATGGTGAGTTCTTAACAGCAGTTCAGGGGCAGGAGATATTGGCATTGGCGGAAAAAGAGGATTTCGATTTCGCCCCTGTTGAAAAGCTTGGCCATATAGAAGAAAGAGATTTTACCCAAGAGCATATAGATTCTGTGCTTGCGCTTGAAGCCGTGGATGTGCCGGCTATTCGTAATGCGCATTTTAAAGTGGCACTTGATGCGATAAACAGCGTGGGCAGTATAATTATGCCATGTCTTCTTAAAGAGTTGGGAGTAGAGTGCATTACAATTTATGGCGAGCCTAACGGCGATTTTGCACATAACCCAGAGCCGCTGCCGAAAAATCTGGAGGAGTTAAGTCGCACTGTAGTGGAAAATAAGTGCGATTTAGGAATAAGCGTGGATCCTGATGTTGACAGGCTTGCTTTTATATGCGAGGACGGAAAACCTTTTGTCGAAGAATATACGTTAGTAAGTGTGGCTGATTATCTTCTTGAAAGAGCTGAAAAGGAGGGAGTTATGCCACGTAATACTGTGTCTAATTTAAGCTCAAGTCGTGCGCTTAGAGATGTGACTGAGGCTCATGGGGGTACATATTATGCGGCTGCTGTGGGTGAGGTTAATGTTACTACTAAAATGCACGAAGTTCACGCTCTTATAGGTGGAGAGGGAAATGGAGGTGTTATCTACCCAGCCTCACACTATGGACGGGACGCTATGGTGGGCGTGGCTTTGTTTTTAAGTAGCTTGGCGCATAAAAAATGTAGTGTAAGTGAATTGAAAGCATCTCTCCCTCAGTATTTTATAGCTAAGAATAGGATCGACCTTTCTGATGCTGGGGTAATAGATCGCATTCTAAATTCGTTGAAAGAGCACTTTAAGAATGAAAAAATAAACACCATAGATGGCGTGAAGATCGATTTTGAGAAAGATCGCACTTGGGTTCACTTAAGAAAGTCTAACACAGAGCCTATCATTAGGGTATATAGTGAAGCTCCTTCGGAAAAGCAGGCTGTGGAGTTAGGTCAACAGGTGGTAGAATTGGCCAAACAAATTATTGCTCACTAATGTTTAGTTTCCGAACGACCCCACTTGAGGCCCAGTTAGACAAGAGTCTTAACGAGGGCAAGGTGGGCTGTTTTTGTAATCAGAATTGTTTCGATACGTCTACAGGCGAGTATATGTACGAGATTTTCCGAAAAAGGGGAAATCTCGCACATTTGTTTATGCCTTCCTCGACAGAACTCACTCCCGGAACCGACCATATTGAGTTCGACCAGAGCGATTTGGAGGGCCTTGATGCGCTTGTAGTGGAAATACAAGACGTCGGGGTAAGGTATTTTAATTTTACTCGTGATGTAATGCGGCTTTTGAGTATGCGTGCTAGAATGGAAGAAGGCCCAGCTATTTATATCGTCGATCATATTAACCCTTTGGGTAGGGTAGTAGAGGGGACTATGCCTGTAGTAGATGCTGATATATGGACTCCTAAAGTAGCTCATCGTCACGGACTTACACTTGCAGAATTATGTAATATCTATTATGATGAAATAGATGGTAAGTTCCCGCTTCATGTTATATCCGCTGCTTGTAGCCAGAGTGGAAGGGATATTATGCCTTGGACTATAGCTCCATCTTCCGATTTGCCTGGTATGTTTTCAGCGGCTATGTATAGTGGGGGTGGCTTATGGAATAACACTACTATTACTCCCGCTATCGGGACGTCACGTCCATACGAATATATAGGTGCCCCGTGGATTAATCCCAGTCGTACATCTAACGCTCCTCATCCGGAAGACGTTATTTTGCGTCCTTGTTCATTCACTCCATCTGCCGGGCGATATGAGGGGCTCGCATGTCGAGGCTATCAAATAATATTAAAGCCTGGAGCGCAGTATCATAGCCTACTTCATACTTTGGAGTTGATGCGCTTTTTTATGGAGCGTTATTCTCAATTCGAGATGCTTCCTACTTTATTTACCAAGGTGGCGGATCCTGTGATAGCAGAATTTTTAAAGGGGAATATTACATTCGATATAGTTCAAGAACACGTTAAAATAGAGGAGCAGAAATGGATTCGTAAAGCAAAGCGTTATACTCTTTACGATGAAACACCTTACAGGATTAAGTGAATTGAATGTAGGAAATGATGGGTTGTGAAAGAATAATTAAAGAAAAATGAAGGAGTTTGATGTAATAATTATCGGTGGAGGTGCCACTGGAGCTGGAACGGCGCGAGATTGTGCGCTGAGAGGTTTACGCACGCTTCTTATTGAAAGAGAGGATATAGCGTGCGGTGCATCCGGAAGAAATCACGGACTTCTACATAGTGGAGCGCGATATGCGGTTAATGACCCGGAATCGGCTGCAGAGTGTATAAAAGAGAATATGATACTGCGCCGTATAGCCCGTAACTGTGTGGAGGCTACTGGAGGTCTTTTCATATCTTTGCCCGAGGATGGATTAGAGTACCAATCGGATTTTATAAAAAAATGTGAAGCATCAGGCATAAGCACTGAGGTGCTGACTCCACAAAAAGCATTGGCTCTTGAACCGGAGATTAATCCTGACTTGATAGGTGCCGTAAAAGTCCCTGATGCTTCGGTGGATCCTTTCCGCTTAGTTTCTGATAATGTGCTAGATGCTCGTCTTCATGGGGCAGAGGTAAAGACAAGGCATGAGGTGTTATCCTTGATAAAAGAGGGCGTTACCATTATGGGGGTAAAGGCCTTGGATAAAGAGACAGGCCTTACAGAAAACATTTACGCCCATTATGTTATAAACGCAGCAGGTATATGGGGCGCCCATATAGCAGAAATGGCAGGAGTGAAGATTGGCATGTTGCCGGCAAAGGGCTCGCTGCTAGTCTTTAATCAGAGACTGGCAAAAATGGTTATAAACCGTTGCCGTAAGCCGGCCAATGCCGATATTCTTGTTCCTGGCGATGTTGTGAGCATCATTGGCACCACTTCGGATAAAGTTCCTTTCGAACAATGTGATAATATGAAAGTTACAAAGGATGAGGTGGAGTTGCTCTTGAGAGAGGGAAGTAAACTTGTTCCACGTTTTTCTGACACAAGGGTGATACGTGCATACGCAGGGGTGCGTCCACTTGTCGCAAGTGATAACGATCCTACAGGAAGGAATGTCAGTCGTGGCGTAGTGCTTTTGGACCATTCGCAAAGGGATGGAGTGCGTGGTTTTATTACTATAACTGGCGGAAAACTTACTTCATATAGATTAATGGCCCAGATGGTTACAGACTTGGTTTGTAAAAAATTAAGTTTTGAAAAGCCTTGTCAGACAGCGCAGCTTCCTCTTCCAGGGTCGGAACCGGATAAACTTAAGGGGACTTCTATCGTTATGAAAGCGGCTATGGAAAGACAGGGGAGTCAGGTGCAGGCTATGACTTTTGATCAGAAGGGTAGCGAAATAATCTGTGAATGTGAACAAGTGAGTAGAGCCGAAATTTCTTATGCAGTAAAAGTCTTAGGCGTAAAAACTTTGGATGATCTGCGACGAAGGACAAGAGTGGGTATGGGGCCTTGTCAGAGTTGTTATTGCATTAAGAAGGCATCGATGGTCTTAGCTCAGGAATTAGGTACTCCAAAGCAGGCTGAAAATCTTGAGAAGGAATTTTTACAGCGTAGATGGAAAGGTATAGTCCCTGTATGCTGGGGCGATGGACTTGCTGAAGCAGAGTTGTTGAGAAAAAAATACGGAAGATGAAATACGATGTAGTCATAATAGGTGGAGATGATATCGATGCCCGTCTAGGGATTAAAGTAATAGAGTCTGGCAGGACTTGTGCTCTAATCTGTGCAGGACGCATTAGCGAGGACCATAGCAGAGAAGATTTTAGAAAAATGGGCGGAACACTTTTACTTGGAGATAAAGTGAACCGTGTCGAATGGTCTTCTTCTCGTGAAGTAAAATCTTTATTTACAGATAATTTGGGTGGTACGCCTATAGAAGCTGACATTTTTGTGCTATGTTCAGGTAGGTTTTTCACAAGAGGTCTTGTCAGTGATATGGAGAGGATTTTCGAGCCAATTTTCGATCTGGATGTAAAATTTGAGAAAGACAGGAGTCTATGGTGCGTCGAGGATTTCTTTGCTCCTCAACCATTTGAGACATTCGGAGTGGTTAGTTCGCCTAATGGGTATGCTTTAAAAGGAGGCGAGCAGATAACTAACTTAATGGTTAGCGGTAGTATATTGTGTGATGGACAAAATAATGAGGAAATAGTATGCGCGAACATGATACATTAGCATTACAGTCTTGTCTAAAGTGTAATATATGTGCTGAGGTGTGTCCTATGATGGAGGTTAATCCATTATATCCTGGGCCTAAGCAGGCAGGGCCAGATCAGCAAAGATATAGAATAAAGGACGCCGAGTTTTTTGATAAATCGCTTAAGTTTTGTCTTAATTGTAAGCGGTGTGAGGTGGCCTGCCCGTCTGGGGTTAAAGTGGGAGATATCATAACTCGCGCGAAGATTAAATATGGTAAATCGGAGCATTTCCTAAGGGATAAGATGTTAGTATCTACTGATTTTGTAGGTAATTTAGCTTCTTTTTTCGCCCCTATCGTAAATGAGGTTCTATCATGGGATTTTACAAAGGGTGTGCTTGACGCTACTGTCGGAGTCAGTTCTAAGGCCTGTATGCCTAAATATGACTCGGATCGCTTTGACCAATGGTTTAAAAGCGTGGCATCGAAGCAGAAAAAGTTCTCCCGTTTCGTGGAATATTTTCATGGATGCTATGTTAATTATAACTTCTCACAGCTTGGAAAAGACTTTGTAACCATTATGAATGCTTGTGGGTATGGAGTGCATTTGCTTGAAGGCCAATGCTGCTGTGGAGTTGCTATGATTGCCAATGGTTTTGCAGGAGAAGCAAAAAAAGCGGCTGAAACTAATCTCACAGCCATTAGAAAGACATCCATCCCTGTTCTTACCACTTCTTCTTCATGTACTCTAACCATTAAGGAAGAGTATTCTACTATATTGGAACAGAATACATCCGATATTCAGGATAAGGTAATGATGGCTGTCAAGTGGATTTTCGATAGGGTAGATAGTGGGGAAGTGAAATTGGCCTTTAAAAAAGACTTTAAGATGAAGGCCGTGTACCATACCCCCTGCCACATGCAAAGGCTTGGGAATCAGATATACTCCATAAATCTTCTTAAGATGATTCCCGGCTTGGATCTTACTGTGCTCGAGCAGAAATGTTGCGGAATGGCTGGTACTTTCGGATTTAAAAAAGAGTACTATGATCTGTCTCAAAAGATAGGTAAGGTACTGTTTGATAGTATAGAGTCGCATAGTCCGGAGGTTGTGATAACAGATTGCGAAACATGCAAATGGCAGATAGAAGCTGGTACTCATTTGCCAGTATTTAATCCTATCAGCATTCTCGCTAGAGCCATAGATATAGAACAAACTACTTGTATTAATGAAAAATAATAAATCCTTTGCTTTCTGGCAGTGGCGTATCATCGTGGTGTCCATGGTGGTGTATGCCATATATTATTTTGTACGAAAGAACTTTTCGATTGCTATGCCGGGCCTTACGGCCGAATATGGCATTACGAATACCAGTTTCGGCATTATAATAGCCCTGGGCTCGCTAATTTATGGCTTGAGCCGTTTTATAAATGGTTTTATAGTTGAGAGGGTAAGTACTAAGCTGTTTATGGCTATAGGCTTGTTTTTGTGTGCATTGGCCAATTTCTGTTTCGGCTTTGGCGTGGATCTTTCGTACTATATTACCGGTGTACACGAGGGACCACAGTTCATCAACATGCTTGTGCTGGTGATGGGGGTTACCATAGCTTTAAATCAGTATTTTCAGGGTTTTGGCTATCCTCCTTGTGCTAGAATGCTTCCTCAATGGATAGCCCCTTCGGAGTTATCTACGAAGATGAGTATATGGAATACTTCGCATAGTATAGGCTCTTTCGCTGCTGTGGTGATATGCGGGCTTATTATGACGAATATGGGGGCTGATATGAGTGGAGACAGCTCTATCGTGTCGCGTATCACAGACAATCTTTCATCTACGATTAAGGGATGGGATGGGATGAGCACTGTGGAACAAAGTGAAAAGGTGATGGGCTATGCCTCACATTACGGGGCGTGGCGTTGGTGCTTTTTGATACCCGGAATAGTGGCAATAGGTGGCGCCGTGATTTGCCTGCTTGGCTTAAAGGACACCCCGCAAAGTGTTGGTCTTCCGGAGGTTAAGGGAACCGATACGGGAAAGGAGAAGATAAACGATATACCGGGAGCTCATAAGGCCTTTTTAAGGCACATGGTGTTTAAAAACAAATGGGTCTGGATGCTTTCTATTGCCAATGTTTTTGTTTATGTGCTTCGTATGGGCGTTCTGGATTGGGGGCCTAAATTCTTGACTGAAGATAGGAGCATGAATATAAAGGGAGCGGCTTGGTCAGTAGCTGTTTTTGAACTGACTGCTGTGGTGGGAACCATATTTGCCGGCTGGGCCTCTGATCATATTTTCAAGGGGCGTTCACATAGAATGTGCCTATTTTCTATGGTAGGTGCCGTGATATTTTTTTCAATATTTGCTCTTTGTGAAGGTTTAAGCCCAGTAGCTTCCACTATTGTGCTTGCTCTAAGTGGTTTCTGTATATATGGTCCTCAAGCTCTTATTGGGATAGGTTCTGCCAATCAGGCCACTAAGGAGGCTTCTGCCACGGCTAATGGCCTAGCTGGAATCTGTGGATATATCGGTTCCGCGCTTTCCGCCTTGGGTGTAGGGTTCATAGCCGATCATTTCGGGTGGAAATATGTGTTTATCACATTCATAGCTATAGGGATTATAGGCTCTTTAGTGTTTCTTTTCATGTGGAAGGCTCCGCGTGACGGATATGAACGAAGTCGTAATTTTACAAAATATATTTTAGGCGAAAATCATGAAGAATAGTCGATACCTATCATTTTGTTTCTTGCTTGTCCTTTGTTTTTCGTGTCAGCAAGAGAATCCGGTAACTCCGGATAAACCAGAACCTCCTACTCCTACACCGGAGCCTTCGGAGTATATAACGGATGCTGAGGCTGTCGCTTCCATGTGGCATAGTCGTTTTGCCGATGGAATTAATTTCACTTCTTCTGAAGATGTACAGAAAGCCAAGTGGATGTTGAATGGAAAGGCACAACCTACTTATAACAGGTCGCTAAGAAATGCTTCATCTGATCTTCGTTATGAGTTTGTCGGAGCGGAATGTATGCGATTTGTTTCAGAGTCGGACGGATATGCCATAACAATTCCTCTCGATTTGGGGCTTACAGCAGATTACACACTGGCAAAGTATGGACAGCGCTTTGAGAGTTCCGATGTCTCTCTTCGTGTAACACTGGAAAGGGTAAATCCGTATCCGGCGACGCAGGAGTACTATAGTATTTACACTGGCGAATGGCTTGACAGATATATTAATAACTCAGCGTATATATCTCAAAACGGATTGCAGTATATAGAGAATACAGTGTTAGAGGATGAAACTCTTATGGAAGGATATAGTGTAAATATCTATTCTATAAAGGCTAAAGGGTTGGATATGCCGTATTATAAGATAGCTCTAGTGCGTCCAGTAGGTCAGTGGGCCAAGTTCGGATTCTTGCTTTTCAAATGCCGGAACAGTTCTGATTTAGGCCAATTCGAGTCTATCCTTAAAACGTTTAAGGTGATATCTAATTTTGGTACTTCTAAAAACTATCTGGAACCTCAAAAGGCTCTCGCTAATCCTAAGTGGAATGCTCAAACAGCGCGTTATTATGAAAAACTGCTGACTCAGAAGACTTTTGATTTCGGCGTGTTTAGCTATAGTATGCCTGGGGATAATGAACCGGATAATGTAGCAGCGCAGCGAGAAAAGCTTCGCGCGGAAACAGATAGACTGGAAGAAGCCTTCGGACGACACTTTGATATTATGCCTACATACACGCACATCGCGTGGTATTCTTCAAAGATGGAGTTCCCTTGCACACTTGCAGCAGAATTCGCTGGTGGTGACGGATTTAACTCTAAGCCTGTGCTTCAGTTTACTTATCAATTCACGACGAATAATAACAATGTCAGCTCTTATAACACCACTGAGTGCCAAACGCCAATGTTTGATATTTTAAGGGGCGTGTATGATGACGATTTTAAAAAGTTAGCCTCGCAGATTAAGGCTTATTCTGCTCCTGTACTGTTCAGACTTAACAATGAGATGAATTCGGACTGGACAAGTTATTGTGGCATGATGACGCTATGTGATCCGGAGATTTTCATTCAGACATGGAGGTATCTTTATGATTTGTTTGAAAGAGAGGGCGTCGATAATTGTATTTGGATATTTAATCCGATAGCGGTTAGTTGTCCTTATTCAAGGTGGGGAGAGAATCTTTCGTATTACCCGGGCAATGACTATGTGCAGGCCCTGGGTGTTACTAATTATGAGATGGGGAATAATGTTCCGTTCGAGTCTTTTAGAGATCGCTATACCCTAGTGTACAATACGAATAAAGATCTTTTCGGACAGATGCCATGGATTATCAGTGAATTTGCATGTGGAAGCGGTGGCGCTACATCAGGAGAAGAGATGCGAAACGCTTCTTATCAGGCGCAATGGGTTCATGATATGTTTAAGGATTTTATAGATTATGATGCTAATCCGTATCTTCATCCTTTGAAGGGAGGCGTCTGGTTTAACTGTAACGATTATTCTGGAGAACAGACGACTAACTTCCTGAGATTAGATCCTTCACTTACTCAGACATTGGAAGAGTTTAGATGGGGATTTGAAAATATGTACAAAAATTAGAAAAAAATTTGCATATTTCAGACTGATTGCCTACATTTGCAATCCCTTTCGAGGGCGGAAGACTCGTTAGCTCAGTAGGTAGAGCATCACACTTTTAATGTGGGGGTCTCGGGTTCGAGCCCCGAACGAGTCACAAGTTTGAAATATGATTGCATCCTTAGCTCAGTTGGTAGAGCAACTGACTCTTAATCAGTGGGTCTAGGGTTCGAATCCCTAAGGATGCACAAAGGCGGTTAGAAGTGAAAACTTGTAACCGCCTTTTCGTTTATCTCAGTCCTTTTAGTCTTGCCGCCAGTGACCCGTCCATAGCCATCTTCATCATCTTTTGTGAATTTTCAAACTGTTTTATCAGTTTATTCACGTCGGCTATACTAGTTCCAGAGCCCGCTGCGATACGTTTTCTTCTAGAGCCATTGAGGCACTCCGGGTGTTCGCGCTCGTATGGTGTCATGCTTTTTATTATAGCTTCCGTTCCTTTAAAGGCTTTGTCGTTATTAATATCTACATCTTTTAACGCTTTTCCCATACCAGGAAGCATACCGGCGAGGTCTTTTATATCGCCCATCTTACGTACTTGCTGTATCTGCTCGTAGAAGTCGTTAAAGTTAAATCTTCCCTTGGCAATTTTCTTTTTCATCTCACGAGCCTGCTTCTCGTCGTATTGTTCTTGGGCTTTTTCAACGAGCGAAACCACATCGCCCATCCCAAGTATACGATCTGCCACTCGTGAAGGGTAAAAGACATCAAGGGCTTCCATTTTTTCGCCTGTGCTGACGAATTTTATAGGCTTTCCGCTGACGGCCTTTACAGACAGAGCTGCACCACCGCGCGTGTCACCATCCATCTTGGTAAGAACCACGCCATCGTAGTCTATGGCATCGTTAAAGGCTTTAGCACTAAGAACTGCATCTTGACCTGTCATGGCATCCACGACAAAGAGTGACTCGCTAGGACTTACTGCCTGATGCATGGCTCTTATCTCCTGCATCAATTCTTCATCTACGGCTAGGCGTCCTGCTGTATCGACAATAACTGTGTCGTAGCCATCGGCTTTAGCCTGGCTTATGGCCTGTTTGGCAACTTTGATAGGGTCTTTTTCCCCATCTATGCTGAATACGGTAACGCCTATGCCTTCGGCGAGGGTTTTTAACTGTTCTATAGCAGCCGGCCTAAACGTATCACAGGCCGCCAGGAGTACTTTGCGCCCTTTTTTCTTTAGGTATAGGGCCAATTTCCCACAAAATGTGGTTTTACCAGAACCATTAAGACCCGCTACTAGTACGACGGCAGGGGAGCCTTTTAGATTGATAGAGGACGACTCACTTCCCATAAACTGAGCAAGTTCATCGTGAACTATCTTTATCATCATCTGTTGTGGCTTTACGGCGGTAAGTACATTTGAGCCAATGGCTTTTTTCTTTACCTCATCGCAGAATTCTTTAGCTACCTTATAACTGACATCGGCGTCGAGCAGTGCTCGGCGGACTTCTTTAAGGGTTTCGGATATGTTGATTTCGGTGATTTTCCCTTCACCTTTCAGGTTTTTTAGTGAACGTTCTAATTTTTCACTGAGGTTCTCAAACATAATCAGTCTCTTTTGAAAATTGGGAAGCAAATTTAAGGATTTTATATGTATTTTTGCCTTGGTATGAAAAGATTTTCTTTAATAGCATTTGCGACCGCTCTTTTGCTTGCAAGTTGTAATGAACGAAGCGGCGAATATACACTGGACATATTGGCCACGAACGATGTCCATGGTGCGTGGTTCGATCGTGGTTATGTGGATGGAAAACTAAAGCCATCTCTAATGGCTGTCAATACTTATGTGGATAGCATTCGAAACGCCAGTGGAAGTAACAAGGTATTGTTATTGGACTCAGGAGATTGCTTGCAGGGCGATAATGCTGCCTATTATTTTAATTATGTCGACACTGCCGATGTCCATCTATTCCCGAGGATTGCAAAGTATATGGGATACGATGCCATAACTGTGGGGAATCACGATATAGAAACCGGCCCAAGAGTTTATGACAGGGTCACAAAGGAATTGGCAAGTTGGGGTATCCCATTTCTGGCAGGTAATGCTCTTAAATCGGATGGAACGCCGTATTTCCCTGAATATAAATTATTCAAACGTGGTGGATTAAAGGTTCTCGTGCTAGGTTATACTAATCCCAATATAC
>ERZ808262.383-NODE-383-length-22677-cov-3.912519_pt1 | contig 22677 bp, 19 predicted proteins | sample MGYA00520895_ERZ808262 | MGnify/ENA primary metagenome ERZ808262 (study PRJEB31516, sample SAMN03275588) | gut metagenome | biome: mammalia-associated habitat; material: feces | host: Papio cynocephalus | place: Kenya | collected 2012-08-02 ... | reverse complement strand
ATTTTGACGCTACCCGGGTGGTCATCGACCTGGATGCCATCTCGGATAACTTAGACGCCATCCGGGAAAAGGCCGGAGTGCCGGTGATGGCCGTCATCAAGGCCGACGCCTATGGCCACGGGGCGGTGCAGGTGGCAAGGCTGCTGAAGGACAAGTGCGCCTTCTTCTGCGTCAGCTCCATTCTGGAGGCTCTGGAGCTGCGGGACGCGGGGCTGACCACTCCCATTCTGATCCTGGGCTACACCCCTATCGAGGCCTTCCCCACTGCCATTTTGCAGGACATCCGGCCTGCCATTTACCGCCTGGAGGACGGCAAGGCTCTGTCCCAGGCGGCGGGCTTTCTGAACAAAACCGCCAAATTCCACTTCGCCGTGGACACGGGCATGAGCCGCATCGGCTTCCAGGTGACGCAGGCCGACGCGGATATCTGCGCGAAAATCGCCGGCCTGCCCGGGCTGGAAGCCGAGGGCATGTTCAGCCACTTCGCCACAGCCGACTGCGCGGATCTAAGCCGGGCGGAGACCCAGGCTGCCCGGTTCGCGGAATTTGATGAAATGCTCAAAGCCCGTGGGGTGAACATCCCCATCCGTCATCTGAACAATTCCGCCGGACTGATGAATTTCCGGACACCCTATGAGATGGTACGCTCCGGCATCATCACCTACGGCATGTACCCCAGCGACCAGGTAGATCCGGGGCTTCTGAAGCTCCGTCCCGCCCTGCGCTGGCTCAGCCGGGTGACCCATGTGAAGACGCTGCCCGCCGGTCGGGAGATCAGCTACGGCGGCACCTATGTGACCACTCAGGACACGGTGATTGCCACCATCCCCGTGGGCTACGCCGACGGTTACCGCCGGAACCTTTCCGGAAAATTCTATGTGCTTATCCACGGGCAGAAGGCTCCGATTCTGGGTAGAATCTGCATGGATCAGATGATGGTGGATGTGACCGGAATCCCTGGCGTGAAGGTAGGCGATCGGGTGACTCTGGTTGGCACCGACGGAGCCGAAACCATCACCATGGAAGCCATTTCGGCTCTGGCCGACAGCTTCAACTATGAGTTCGTCTGCGGCATCAGCCGCCGGGTGCCCCGGGTCTATCTGCAGGGCGGCAAGCCCGTTCGTTCCGTCCACTACCTGCTGGACGCGTTTCTGTAAGGAGGAAATTCATGTCTCAAAAACCCAAGGGCGGCCATACGGCTCTGACCGTGGTGCTTACGATTCTGATTGTGCTGATGCTGGCGGCCACTGCCTTCCTGATTTACCTGTGCATTGATATGGTGAACAAGGAGGCGGAGGTAACGCCCACCCAGGACAGCTCTCTGGTGCTGCCCACCCAGCCATCCCAGCCTGAGACCACCGTGCCGGAAACCACCGTTCCTCCCACGACGGAAGCCCCGGAGCCGGAGCGTGTGGTGGCTACGGCTAGTGTTGGCATTATCGGCGACTTGCTGATGCACTCTCCAATTTTCAAGAATTGCCAACAGGCGGATGGTACCTATAACTTTGAATCCGTATTCCGCTATGGCAAGGAGTTGTTCACTTCCTATGATTATGCCATTGCCAATCTGGAAACGACCTTCGGTGGGCCTTCTCACCCGCACATCCCGAATCAGGCGTACTGCTGCCCGGATGAGCTGGCAACGTCGGCCAAGGAAGCGGGCTTTGATATGTTCCAGACCATCAACAACCATGCGGGCGATTCCAGCGGGGATGGACTAATCCGTACCATCGAGACCACACGGGCCGCTGGCTTGGCTACGCTTGGCACCCAGTTGCCCGGCGAAAAGCGGTATTCTGTGGTGGACATCAACGGCATCAAGGTGGGCATGGTTGCCTATTCCTGGGCGTTTGCCATTTCTGGGAACAGCTTCTCCTTGAATGGCTACGGATATATTAAGGACGAGGGACAGGCGAACTATTTCTCGAAGAGCAACCCGGACAAGCTATACAATGAACTCAAGCCCATTCTGGAAGGAATGAAGGAAGACGGCGCGGAGGTCACGATGATTCTGATTCACTGGGGCGAGGAATACGAGATCAAGGAGAACGCCGCCCAGGACAAGATGGCCCAGAAGCTCTGCGATATGGGCTTTGACGTGATCGTAGGCGGCCATCCCCATGTGGTGCAGCCCATGGCCCTGCTCCAGAGCACGGAAAACCCGGAGCATAAGGCTTACTGCATTTATTCTCTGGGAAATGCGGTATCCAATCAGAGAATCGGTATGTTCAGCAGAACATCCCGGTATACGGAATCCGGTGTGCTGTTCAATGCAACCTTCGAGAAGTATTCCGACGGCAAGGTCTATGTGGCTGGCATCGACGCCATCCCCACCTGGGTGAATATGCACGCCAAGAACGGCAAGCGGGAGTACAACATTCTGCCCCTGCTCAAGGACAAGGAAGACCAGTGGAAGACGGATTATGATCTGACAGACGGGGAGCTTTCCGCCGCCCAGGATTCCTACGCCAAGACCATGAAGATCATCGGCGACGGGCTGACAGCCTGCCAGGAGGAGCTGGCTCAGGCCAAGACCGACCGGGAGGCCTATTACCAGAATCTGGCGGAGCACCCGGAGCTGGCCACCCAGGCTCAGACCCAGCCCGTGGCCACCGTTCCCGAAGCTACCCAAGAAACCACAGCCGCGGAAGCGGCATAATTAGAACCCGGCAGTCTACGAAGCGCAGACTGCCGGATTTCCGTTTCTGTGATGCCCGTTTTCACCGGAAACGCAAAAAAGGCTTGACAAAAGCCCATTCCCCATGTATACTAATCAGGCATTCACGAGTGCCTATGGACGATTAGCTCAGCTGGCTAGAGCATCCGCTTGACGTGCGGAAGGTCATAGGTTCGAGTCCTATATCGTCCACCAAAAAAGAACAGACCTACCAACAGGTAGGCCTGTTCTTTTTTGGTGGACAATCCAGATATAGGACTCGAACGATTGAAATGCAGCAGTCCGGTGGACTGCTGCTGAATTCCGGCTCGATGGAATTCACACCTTCGTGTAATCGACTTCGATATCGTCCACGCGCGAAGCGCATTCCCGGAGACAGTCTACAATGACATACTGTTCAATTGCGGTGCCTTCCGTCTTGACATTTCCGCGGATGGCTGGTAGAATAGGCGCGCGAGGATCCGGAAAGCTGCCCGAGGGCGGCTTTCCTAAAATTCTGGAGTTAGCATTGGCTAACTAAAAATGGAGGTGCAATATGAAAAAGAAATCCGATCTGTCCCGGCTGATGGACTATGCGGGAAGCTACAGGTACTTTACCTATGCTTCCTGGGTTCTGGCCGCCGCCAGCGCCCTGGTGGCACTGCTGCCTTTCCTGTACATCTGGCAGATTCTGCGGGATGTGCTGAATGCCGCGCCGGACTATTCCCAGGCGGTGAATATTCCGCGCTACGGCTGGATGGCGGTTGCGTTCGCGGTGCTTTCCTACCTCATTTATATCTGCGCCCTGCTGTGCTCCCACATGGCAGCCTTCCGGGTGGCCACCAATCTGCGGCTGACCGTGTCCGCCCATCTTGCGCGGCTGCCCCTGGGCTTTACGGAAAGCTACGGAAGCGGCAAGCTCCGCAAGGTCATTCAGGAGAGTACCGGCGCGGCGGAGACCTATCTTGCGCACCAGCTGCCGGATAAGTACAGTGCCATGGCAACGCCTGTGGGTCTGCTGGCTCTGCTGCTGGTTTTCGACTGGCGGCTGGGACTTCTGAGCCTGGTGCCGGTGCTGCTGGGCTTTGCCATTATGAGCGTCATGACCGGCTCCCGGATGGCGGAGAAAATGCGTCAGTACGGCAACGCTCTGGCGGCCATGTCAAATGAGGCGGTGGAATACGTCCGGGGGATTCCGGTGGTGAAGACCTTCGGCCAGTCCGTGTTTTCCTTCAGGAGGTTCAAGGCCACCATTGACGAGTACGAAAAGTGGGTGGTGGCCTATACCAAGGAGCTGAGGATGCCCATGCTGTCCTACACCGCGGCCATCAACGGCGTGCTCGCCTTCCTGATCGCCGACGGTCTGCTGGCGACGAGACAGAGCGTGACATCAAAGTTCCTGCTGAATCTTCTGTTCTACATCATCATCACCCCGGTGATCTCCCTGACCCTGAACAAAATCATGTACATGAGCGAGAGCAAGCTGATTGTGGAGGATGCGCTGAGCCGGATCGACTCCGTGCTGGATGCCGCCCCTGTTTCCGTACCCAATGCCCCCAAGCATCCTAAGGACAGCTCCGTGGAGCTGGAGAATGTACACTTCAGCTACGATGGGGCGCAGGAGGTTATCAAGGGCGTTTCCCTGCGGGTGGAGCCGGGTCAGACCGTGGCTCTGGTTGGCCCCTCCGGCGGCGGAAAGTCCACCCTGGCCAGCCTGATGGCGCGCTTCTTTGACGCAAACAGCGGCAGCGTCCGCATTGGCGGCGTGGATGTCCGGGAGATTCCCAAGGAGGAGCTGATGGACACCGTGTCCTTCGTCTTCCAGAACAGCCGCCTGATCAAGGGCAGTATCCTGGACAACGTGAAGCTGGGAAGACCTGACGCTACCGAGGAGCAGGTGCTGGCGGCACTGAAGGCTGCCCAGTACATGGACATTCTCGAAAAGTTCCCGGAGGGCATCCACACCGTCATCGGCACCAAGGGCGTGTACCTGTCCGGCGGCGAGCGGCAGCGGATCTCCATTGCCCGGGCATTCCTGAAGGACGCGCCCATTATCCTGCTGGACGAGGCCACGGCCAGCCTGGATGTGGAAAACGAGACCCTGATCCAGACGGCTCTGTCCCGGCTGATTCAGAACAAGACCGTGCTGATCATCGCCCACCGGATGCGTACCGTGGCCGGTGCGGACAAGATCGTGGTGCTCTCCGACGGCGTGGTAGCCGAGCAGGGCAGCCCCGACGCACTGTATGCCAGAAACGGCCTGTATACCCATATGGTGAGCCTGCAAACCGACAGCCAGAACTGGACGCTCTGAGCGAACATAGAAAAGGGAAGCACACCCGGCGGGTGTGCTCCTTTTCGCGAATATAAGGGGGTGCCCGGTGGGCACCCCCTTAATCGATATCATTATTGCACCGTCAGCTTCCGGCAGGCGGCGGCCAGCTCCCGCAGGGTGCTGCACGGCACCATGGAACACATCGCCGCGGTACTCTGAATGCTTCGCACATACTTCCACTTCCCCTCAGGAATGGGGTTCAGGAAAATCACCCGACCCGCCTGACGCTTGGCCTCCCCCAGAGCCGCCAACGCCCGGGGCTGGTCGATGGTCTTGGTGTCCGAGAGAATGAGAAGGGTAGTGGCGCCGTTCAGCACCGGCGGACGGCGGCCGCACAGGTACTCCAGGGCGGTGCCTAAGTCCGTGCCCTTGCCGTAAAGCGCCGAATCCCGGACGAAGGAGCGGAAGGAATCCATATTCTGTAGCTGGAAAGCGTCCGCCTCGATGATGCTCTCGGAGAACAGGAAGGTGCGGGAATTGTCGGAAACCTGGTTCAGGCTCTGGATAAACCGGAGGGCAAACTCGGAAAACTGCACCATAGAGCCGGAAACATCGCACAGCAGCACCAGGTGCCGCCGGTGGGCGCGTTTTTTCCGGTAGCGCAGACGGGAAAAGCTGCCGCCGGTTTCCAGACCCTTGCGGATGGTGCGGCGGAAATCCAGCTTCCCCGTGTGACCCCCGGCTCGCTTTTTGGCGGAAAGCTCTCCGTTGATCTGCCGGGCCACACTCTGAATCAGGTCAATGGCCTTGGGAATTTCCGTGTCCCGGAACTCGGAAATGTCCCGGTAGAGAATGCCGATTTCCGGATCCAATGCCTGGGCACCGACTCCGGCGTTTTCCAGGAGCATCTGCTGCTCCATCAGGGTTTTGGCGAAGACGGAATGGATGAACTCGCTGTAAAGCTGGGGGTTCCGCTCGGCGGTACCCCGGTATTTTTCCATGAAGCTGCGCAGACGCTCCCGGGCTTCCTCCGGCATGGCGGCGTAGGTGCGCCGCTGCTCGTCGCTTAAATCCATGGGCTTTCCGCCCAGCTGGAGTTCTTCCTCGGCCTCCTGCCGGTGCTGCCGCATTTCCCGCTCCCGCTCCATGGCCTCCTTTGCCTGGCGGCGCATGGCCTCCTCGGAAAGGAAGAAGCCATCGAAGGCGCGGTCGAAGGAAAGCTGCTCTTCCCGGGACTTGGCGTAAACCGTCCGCAGGGCGGCCTTCACCTGCTCCCGGTCGGTAAGACCCAGGGCAATCAGCAGCCGCCCGGCGTCCTCCGTCTCCTTGGGACTGACGGCCAGCCCTTCCAGACGTAGAATCCGGGAGAAGGCGGAGAGCTTTTCCAGGTAGACCCCGGGCTCAGCCATGGTGGTGTCCTCCGCAGCTGCCGCCGCAGGTACAGACGTGGCCGGGCTCCGGCTCGGCATCCAAGTCCAGCGCGTCCAGGTCTTCGTTGTTCTTCAGTACAAAGCCTGCGGTCTGCCGCAGCGCGTCCGGGGTCAGATCCCGGATGCCCAGAGCGTCCAGAGCCGCCGCCCAGTCCAGGGTCTCGGCGATGGAGGGCTTTTTGAGAATCTGGTCGTTGGCGCGGAGCTTCTGCACCGCCAGAGCCACCTGGGCGCAGAGCCGGTCGTCCACATGCGGAAGCTTCGCCCGGAGAATCGCAAGCTCCTTGTCCATGTCCGGGTACTCGATATAAAGATAGGCACACCGGCGGCGCAGTGCTTCGCTCAGCGGCCTTGCCCGGTTGGAGGTGAGTACCACGAAGGGGATGGACTTGGCCTTCACCGTGCCGATTTCCGGGATCGTCACCTGCATTTCGGACAATAGCTCCAGCAGGAAGGCCTCGAATTCCTCGTCGGCCTTGTCAATTTCGTCGATGAGCAGCACCACCGGCCTTTCCGACCGGATGGATTTCAGCAGCGGCCGCTCCAGCAGGTATTCGTCGCTGAACAGGCTCTTCGTCAGGCTGTCCCGATCCTGGGTGTTCATGTTCACCTGAATGGAAAGCAGCTGCTTCTGGTAATTCCACTCGTACAGAGCCTTGCTCTCGTCCAGCCCCTCGTAGCATTGCAGCCGCACCAGCTCCCGACCCAGGGCGGCGGCCATGACCTTGGCAACCTCCGTTTTGCCCACGCCGGCGGCGCCCTCAATGAGCAGGGGACGACCCAGCTGCAGAGCCACGAACAGCACCGTGGCCAGGGTTTCATCGTAAATATAATGGCTCTCGTCCATTTTGGCTTTCAGTTCTTCATAGGTCATTTGGGTTACTCCTTGTCTGAGATAGTAATAGCATTGTAGCACATTTTCGCGGGTTATGGAAGGGGAGAAAATCCAACGCTTGACACAGACGGCAAAATCGTGTATGATAGCGAAGGTTAGCGAGAGCTAACCAAAAATTGCCCAATCAGTTAGCCTTTGCTAATAACATTTTCAAGTACCGGGCGGTCTGCCGCTTGCCGAAGAAGGAAGGAAACCGTATGCCCAGAGAAAACAGCCGTCTGGAGGATTATCTCCGGCGCATCCACAGCCTGAGCCGAAAAAATCCCGTTCACGCCGCCGATTTGGCTCGGGATCTGGGGGTATCCAGAGCTACGGTGTGCGTGTTTATCAAGCAGCTTCAGGAGGAGGGCTATGTGTCCGTGGGGGAACACCACATCATCACCCTGACCCCCAGGGGAGCAAAGATCGCAGAGGCCACCTGCCAACGGTTGGATACGGTACGGCGGCTGCTGGAGGGTCTTGGCGTACCCGGAGAAATTGCCGCCCGGGATGCGCTGGAAATCGAGCGGGGCTTAAGCCCGCAGAGCTATGAGGCCTTCCACCGGTTTAATGAGCGGAACGGGGCATACGCTTAGGCGGGATAAAAAACTGCCCCGCCGGAGAACGGGGCAGTTGACAAAACGGAAAAACTGGAGTATAGTGTAGGTAAAGAGGGTGCAGCCAGCAGGTCGGCTTCCCCAAAGCAATGCTAAGAGATAACCGCAGCTTTGGTAGAGGGGCGGTTATCTCTTCTTGTTATTGTTATCCTGGCGAACCAGGGCAAAGACAGCTGTAATGACCATGCAGATTTGAAAAATTCCTTCCCATGTAACATTCATGCCTGCCACCCCCTCTCACAGTGGATTGGGGGCAAAAGAAGAATATCACCCCCGAAAAGATCGGGGGAACCGCCTGCCGGGGCACTACTGACAGCACCAGGTATAGAATATCACAGGACTTGACAAATTGCAAGCAAAATGCGCAAGAAAAACCCCTACAGCATCGGAAAAGCGTGTTGTAGGGGATTTTTTGCGCTTATTTCAGCAGCTGGAAGCCCATAATGACGACACCCAGCACCACCAGCACTACGCCGGTAGCCCGATTCAGGGTCTTGGGCTGCGCCTTGTTGGCAAACACCGCGGCGATCCTGGCCCACAGCAGGGTGAACACCACGCACAGCACCCACACCAGCATATCGGGCATACCGCCGATGGCAAAGTGAGATACCGCGCCGGTCAGGGCAGTGAAGGTCATGATGAACACGCTGGTGCCCACGGCGGTTTTCAGCTCGTAGCCCATGACGCTGGTGAGAATCAGCAGCATCATCATGCCGCCGCCGGCACCGATGAAGCCGCAGATGAAGCCGATCATTACGCCGCAGATCATGGACTGGATGGCACGCTTCCTGGCATCGGTCTGGGCCATGGCTTCCTTCGTGGTCATGACAGGACGGACGATGAATTTGATGCCAAGCAGGAAGGTCATGAACACGGAGAAGCCGCCCATGGTGGTGGACGGCACCAGGCTGGCAACATAGCTGCCCACCACGGTGAAGAGCAGCACGCTGACCATCATAATCAGGCCGTTTCGGATGTCCAGATTCTTGTTTTTGTGGTAGGTGTAGGCGGAGACGGCACTGGCAAGCACATCGGACGACAGGGCAATGCCCACGGCCATGTAGGGATCCATCCCCAGGAAGGTGATGAGCATGGGGCTGATGACCGCGGCGGCACTCATGCCGGCGAAGCCCGTACCCAGGCCTGCGCCCATGCCCGCGAAAAAGGTTACGACAATTGTCAGCAAAATGGTCATTGTTTTTCTTCCTCCAGAATTTCATCGAGATTTTCTTCGATCTGGTTCAGCGCGTCTACGAGGGCTTCCCGCTGGGTGCCATTCATGCCGTCCAGCAGCCGCCGGGAGAAGGCATCCTGCACCTGACGGCCCCGGGCGATGATATCCTGGGCTTTTTCCGTACACAGAAGCTCGGTTTTCCGCCGGTCGCCGGCTACGGGATGCCGGGTCAGATAGCCCTCCCGAACCAGCCGATCCACATTGACGGAGACCAGGTTGGCCTTGATGTGGCGCAGCTCCACAATTTCCCCCGCGGTTTTGTAGGCCGGGTTGTTGCCCAGGAACATGAGAATGTCGAAGGCCGTCTGTGGAAGCTCCAGCTCCCGGCACAGGGGCTTGCAGACCGCGCTGTAGGCCTGACCGATCTTTCGGGAAATGGTGACGCTGAAGTGCATTTGGCTCCCTCCTCGAGACGATTCAAAATTGAATGATTCATTTTTGAAGTATTATAGCGTGGACAGCTGGCAATGTCAACAAAAATTTTTTGAGAAAATTGTAAAAAGGGGATTGACAAAACCGGAATTATCGGTTATTATATAGCCATGGTTAGCATATGCTAACCGAAAGGAACCGGGCTTCTTCTGAAAGCCGGATGCCCGGTTCGCCCGACCTTATTGGGCTTATTACATTGCTACCTTCTTATCCTTTTCTGATAACCCCCTAATCCCCCAAGCGACAGACTCCCCAGGACGAATGCGCGCAAGCCTCCCTAAATTGCGTGTCCTTCTTTCTGGGGAGTCTGCCTGTCGTTTGGGGCAGTTGAAACCCGGCGGGAGATATGATATACTGAGGATAATTTTCCAAAAAGGATGGAAACGGCCATGAATTTTGTGTTTCGCAAGGCGGCAGAGGAAGATGTCCCCGAAATTTTCGCGTTGTATGAAAAGCGGATCGCCTGGATGGAGGAAAAAGGATTGCGTCAGTGGAACGCCACGGATTATCTGACCGTGTATCCCCGGAGCTATTTCCAGACCCAGGCGGCGGAAGGCAGGCTCTACGGGGCGGAAGACCGGGAGACCGGCGAAATTCTGGGGGCGGTGGTGCTTCTTTCCCAGGACGACCGCTGGGCAGATCGAGCCGGAGAGCCTGCATACTATGTCCATAATTTGGTGACGGACGCGGCCGCTCCCGGTGTTGGCGGCTGGATGCTGGGCGAGATGGAAATTTTCGCCAGGAAGGCCGGAAAAACGGCTCTCCGGCTGGACTGCGCCGTGGACAATGCCGTCCTGAACGATTACTACGCTTCCCATGGCTACCGGGAGGCGGGCTGCTGCGCCGACGGCGCCTACCGGGGTATCCGCAGAGAAAAGAGAGTATGAGAAAAGCCCGCCGACGGCGGGCTTTCTCCATTCCGGGAAAAAACAAACTGGAAGTCAGCGGCATAAACGTTCAACCGCTTCGCCTTCGGTTGCAGCGAAGAACACATCATGTCCCTGGTTGCTCTCATAGATGAAGTCATGCAGGGGTTTGCTGGTGTAGTGAGAAAAATCGCCATAGACGGCAATTCGTCCGCCATAATTGATATATTTCTGGAGGATATCGCCTGCGAGACCGGAACTGAGGATGAAAAAATCCTCGTTGATCAGTTTCTTGTCAATCACGATATTCTTCGTGCCAAAATCGTATTTTGCTGTCATCAGCAGGTCGAGCGCGGACTGCGCATCTGTAATTACGATCTTATCACTGCGAATCACTGCGCAGATGGTGCCGTTTTTCACAATTTTCTCTATATTCATGGATTACTTCCTCCTTCAGATTCTGATTTGCCGGACAGCCGCGGCATGCCCGCTGAGAAAGGGCAGTTTCTATTTCGGGCCGCAGGCGGCAGTAGAACACCAGCCCCGCCAGGTCGGCCAGCACCCAGCCGATGGGAATGGACAGCCAGATGGCGACGACCCCCAGGGGCGTCCGGGGAGCCAGAGCATAGGACAGAGCCACCCGGGTGCCCAGGGAGATCACCGTGAGAATCAGAGAAACCTGGGGTTTGCGAATGGCCCGGAAGTAGCCGTACCAGAGGAACAGAATGCCGATGCCCACATACATGGCTCCCTCAATGCGCAGATACTGAACGCCGCCGGCGATAATGGCCGTTTCTCCCGCCTCCACGAAAAAGCCCATGAGCCAGGGGGACAGAAGGAAAATCAGGCCGGAGATCATCAGACAGAATACGGCGGACACCAGGAAGGACAGCCGGGTGCCTTTGCGGATCCGCTCCGGCTGCCTGGCTCCGTAGTTCTGGGAAATGAACAGGGAATAGGCGTTGCCGAATTCCTGGGCGGGCATGTAGGCGATGGTGTCGATCTTCACCGCCGCGGCGAAGGAAGCCATGACCGTGGGGCCGAAGCTGTTCACAAGCCCCTGGATCATCAGAATACCGAAGTTCATCACCGACTGCTGGAGCGCGGTGGCGGCATCGTTGACGATGATTTCCCAGAGCCGGGAAAGACTGCGGCCTTTCGTCTTCCGGCGCAGAAGGGGGAGCTTTTTATGGGAGTACAGGGCAATGCCGAGACCGGAAACGGCCTGGGCGACGACCGTGGCCCAGGCGGCGCCGGCTACGCCCATGTTGAGCCCCAGCACGAACCACAGATCCAGCGCAATATTGAGCAGGGCGGAAATGCCCAGAAAAATCAGAGGAATCAGGGAATTTCCCACCGCCCGCAGAAGATAGGCGTAGAAGTTGTAGAGAAACACAAAGAAAATTCCCGTAAATACCGGCCGGACGTAGTTTCTCGTCAGCGCCAGCAGCTCGGTTGGGGTTTGCAGCAAGGACAGAATCAGCTCCATGCCCGGATAGATGACGGCGTAAATCAGGGCGCACATGGCGAGAATGAACCCGAAGGACAGCCGGATGTCCTCCCCCAGCCGGTCTTCCTCTCCCGCGCCGTAGTCCGCGGAGAAGAAGGCCCCGCTTCCCATGCACAGGCCAATGAGAATGGAGGTCAGGAAGGTCATCAGGGTGTAGGCCGAGCCCACCGCCGCCAGCGCGTCCGAGCTGATACATTTTCCTACGATGAGCGTATCCACCAGATTGTAAACCTGCTGCAGCAGGTTTCCCGCGATCATGGGAAGGGAGAAACGCGCCAGCTTTGTAAAAATCGGTCCTTCTGTCAGATTGATTTCCTTCACGACCCCGCCTCCAAAAGTGATTTCCTCCATTCTACTCCAAAATCCGACAAACCGCAAGTCATACTTCACAAATGCAGGATTCTGGTGTATCATAACGGAAAGAACAAGGGGGAGTATCAGTCCATGGAAGTGTCATTACGGGAAATGCTGGACGCCCGGGAGCGGCGGGCGGAAAAGCAGCGGGAGCTGCTGGAAGATTCTGGGCAGACGCTTGTCTGCTTTACCATGAATATCCCGGGGCCGGTGAAAAACAGCCCCCTGATTGCCCGGGGGTACTGTCTGGGCCGGCGGCTTCTGGAGCGGCAGCTGGCTGCGGCGGGGGTGGAAGGGACCCATTTCGAGGGAATTCGGGGAAAAAACGGCAACGAGGCCTTTTTCCGGATCGCCGCCGACGCGCTGGCGGTGAAGACTGTGACCACGGCCATTGAGGATTCCGCCCCGGTGGGGCGGCTGTTCGACATGGACGTGCTGGAGAGTACCGGCCGGAAAACCGACCGGCAGGAGCTGGGCAAGGAAGGCCGCCGGTGCCTGATCTGCGGCGGCCCGGCGGCCGCCTGCGCCCGCAGCCGCACCCACAGCGTGGCGGAGCTTCAGGCGAAAACAACCCAAATTCTGGAAGTGGCGCTTCTGGAGGAGGACAGTCAGTGCGCCGCCCGGCTGGCGGTGCAGGCTCTGCTTTATGAGGTGGCCGTGACCCCCAAGCCTGGCCTGGTGGACCGGGAAAACAGCGGCAGCCACCGGGATATGGACATGTTTACCTTCCTTGCCAGCGGGGCGGGGCTCTACCCCTATTTTGCCCGGTGCGTGGAAATCGGGCGGCAGGGGGGCACGCCGGAGGAAACCTTCCGGGCATTGCGGGCACCGGGGCTTCTGGCCGAGGGGCAGATGCTGGCCTCCACCGGCGGGGTGAATACCCACAAGGGGGCAATCTTCTCCATGGGAATTCTCTGCGGTGCTCTGGGGCGGCTGGAGCGGCAGGACTGGGGAAAGCCTGACCGGGTGCTTGCCCAGTGCGCCGCCATGACGAAGGGTCTGACAGCCCAGGACTTCGCGGGACTGACCCCGGAAACTGCCAGAACTGCCGGGCAAAAGCTCTATCTGCGCTGCGGCGTCACCGGCGTCCGGGGTCAGGCGGAGGCGGGGTTCCCGGCAGTGGGAAAGGTGGGCCTTCCCAAGCTGGAAGCCGCCCTCTCCCAGGGAAAATCCATCGACCAGGCCGGCTGCGCGGCGCTGCTTGCCATGCTGGCGGATACGGTGGATACCAACATGATCCACCGGGGGGGCTGCGAGCAGGCGCAAGCCGCTTCCGGGCAGGCGAAGCGTTTGCTGGAGCGGGAACCGTTCCCCAGCGCGAAGGCGTTGGAGGAAATGAACCGGGTCTTTGTGGAGAAAAACCTCTCCCCCGGGGGCACGGCAGACCTGCTGGCCATGACATGGATGCTGCATTTTCTGAAGGAGGAAGCCCATGAGTGATTACGCCATTTCCCAGGTCTGCCCCTGGGATAAAGCCGGCCTTGCGGGGGTGGATGCGCTGCTGCACCGGGAGGGCATCACCCGGGACGCCAACTTAGACTATATCTGCGCCATGCGGGACGAAAACGACGAGATCATCGCCACCGGCAGCTGCTTCGGCAGCACGCTGCGGTGCTTTGCCGTGAGCCGGGAGCACCAGGGGGAGGGACTTCTGAACGAAATCCTCTCCCACCTGATGGAGGTGCAGATGGCAAGGGGAAATACACATCTGTTCCTGTATACCAAGGTGGGTTCCGCCCGGTTTTTCGGCAGTCTGGGCTTTTACGAGATTGCCCGGGTGGACGGCATGCTGGTGTTCATGGAGAACCGGAAAAATGGCTTCCCCGGCTATCTGAAGGCTCTGGAAAAGACGAAGACCCAGGGCGTTTCCGGCGCGCTCGTCATGAACGCCAACCCCTTCACTCTGGGGCATCAGTATCTTGCGCAGACGGCGGCAGCCCAGTGCGACACCCTCCATTTGTTCGTCCTCAGCGAGGACGCTTCCTTGGTACCCTTCGCTGTGCGCAAAAGGCTGGTGCAGGCGGGGGTCGCCCACATTCCCAACGTGGTACTCCACGATTCCGGCCCCTATATCATCAGCAGTGCCACCTTCCCCAGCTACTTCCTCAAGGATGCGGCGGCGGTGATCCAGGGTCATGCCCGGCTGGACTTGGCGGTATTTACGAAAATCGCCGGGGTGCTGAACGTGACGAAGCGGTTCGTGGGCGAGGAGCCTACCAGCCAGGTCACGGGGCTTTATAACGAAATTATGGTTCGGGAGCTGCCCAAGGCGGGCATCGCGTGCCATGTGGTACCCCGAAAGCAGGCGGCGGGTCAGGCCATCAGTGCCTCCACCGTCCGGCTGGCCCTGAAAAAGGGGGACTGGGAGACCCTGAAAGCCCTGGTGCCCCAGACCACCCTGGACTATTTCCAAAGCCCGGAGGCAGCCCCGGTGCTGGAGCGCATCCGAAAGGCGGACAATGTGATTCACTATTGAATTTCAGCGCGGCGCGGTTTTCCGCACCGCGCTTGTGACGGTTTTCCCGGTTGCGAAAATCGGAAAACCGGTATATAATACCAGCACAATCACTGGGAGGCAACACATGGAATTTAAGGTATTGGCAGTTGGCGACGTGGTGGGCAATCCGGGGTTAGAGCGGGTTCGCCGACACCTGCGGCAGCTGAAACGAAAAACCGGTGCCCACTTTGCCGTGGTCAACGGAGAAAACGCGGCGGTGGTGGGAATGCTCCCCCACCAGGCGGAGGAAATCCTGGACGCCGGGGCGGACGTGATCACCATGGGCAATCACACCTGGAGCAAGCGGGAGATCGTGGACTACATGGAGGACTGCCCCCAGGTGCTCCGCCCGGCAAACTACGCCCCCCAGGTGCCCGGACGGGGCTGGCGGGTCTTCGACTCCCCGGCAGGGGAGGTGGCGGTCATCGACCTGATCGGCCGGTGCAACATGGACTACGGCCCGGATAACCCCTTTCTGATCGTGGAGAAAATTCTGAAGGAAATCGATACAAAATTGATTCTGGTGGAGCTTCACGCCGAGGCTACTTCGGAAAAGCTGGCCATGGGCTATTTCCTGGACGGCCGGGTCAGCGCGGTCTGGGGTACCCACACCCATGTACCCACGGCGGATGCCCGGGTGCTGCCCAAGGGCACGGGCTATGTGACGGATCTGGGCATGACCGGCCCCCGGGACTGGTGCTGGGCATCCGGCCGGAGCTGTCCATCGCCAAATTCCGGGGAGACCTGCCTGAGCGGTACCGCTGGGCGGAGGGTCCCACCAAAATGGAGGCGGTGCTGTTCACCATTGACAGCGCCACCGGCAGCTGCTTGCAAGCGGAAAGGGTAGACGAATGGGACTGAAAATTCTGCATACCGCCGACTGGCACCTGGACTCTCCCTTCGGCGGCTTTTCTGAGACCCAGCGGGAGCTTCTGAAGGACGAGCAGCGGAAGCTTCCGGGAAAAATTGTTGACCTGTGCGTCCGGGAGAACTGTGATCTGGTGCTGCTGGCAGGGGACGTATTTGACACGCCCCAGCCCCGCCGGGAGGCCATTGAGGACGTGAAGCAGGCATTGAGCCGGTGCCCGGTGCCGGTGTTCATCACCCCGGGCAACCATGACTTCGTCTGCCCGGGAAGCCCCTGGCTGGCGGAGACCTGGCCGGAAAACGTGCATATCTTCACCGGCACGCTGGAATCGGTGGTGCTGGAGGAGCTGGATTGCCGGGTCTATGGGGCTGGCTACCGCAGCATGGATTGCGCCCCGCTGCTGGAGGGCTTCCACGCCGAGGGAAGCGAAAAATACTGCGTCGGCGTGCTTCACGGCGACCCCACCCAGCGGGAATCCCCCTGTTGCCCGGTGACGGTCTCCCAGGTTCGGGAATCGGGGCTGAGCTATCTGGCACTGGGACACATCCACAAGGCCGGTGCCTTCCGGGCGGGAGGCGCGCTGTGCGTCTGGCCCGGCTGTCCCATGGGCAGAGGCTGGGACGAAACCGGAGACAAGGGCGTATGTATCGTGACCTTGGAGGACGAAGCCCAGGTGCAGCCGGTAAGCCTGGATACCCTGCGGTTTTTTGACCTGGAGGTGGAGGTCGGGGCGGACCCGGTGACTTCTCTGGAAGGAATTTTGCCCCCCAAGGGCAACCGGAATTTCTACCGGATCACCCTCACCGGCAGCGGCCAGGTGGATTTGAAGGCAATTTCCGGGGAGTTTCCGGACTTTCCCAATCTGACGTTGGTTGACAAGACCCAGCCCCCGGTTGACCTGTGGGAAAGCACCGACGCGGACACCCTGGAGGGGGTTTACTTCCAGCTGCTCCATAAGGCACTGTCCGAGAATCCGGAAAGGCAGCGGCAGATCACCCTAGCCGCGGAGATTTCCCGGAAAATTCTGGACGGAAGGGAGGTCAAGCTGTGAGAATTTACAAAATGACGGCCACCTTCGGCAAGCTGGAGCATGAGACCCTGACCCTGGAGCCGGGGCTGAACATCATCACCGCCCCCAACGAGTGGGGCAAAAGCACCTGGTGCGCCTTCCTGCTTGCCATGCTCTACGGCCTGGACACCCGGGTCAAAAGCACGAAGACGACCCTTGCGGACAAGGAGCGGTACCAGCCCTGGTCTGGCAGCCCCATGTCCGGACGGATCGACCTGAACTGGAACGGCCGGGACATCACCATCGAGCGCAGCACCAAGCGGCGGGTGCCGCTGGGAGAATTCCAGGCCTACGAGACTGCCTCCGGCCTTCCCGTGGAGGAGCTGAACGCCGCCAACTGCGGAGCGCAGCTTCTGGGCGTGGAGCAGACGGTGTACCGCCGGGCGGGCTTTATTCGCTTTTCCGATCTGCCTGTGACCCAGGACGAGGCTCTGCGGCGCAGGCTCAACGCGCTTGTCACCACCGGCGACGAAAGCGGCGCGGCGGATCGGCTGGCGGCGCAGCTGAAGGATCTGCGCAACAAATGCCGCTATAATAAATCCGGTCTGCTTCCCCAGGCGGAGGCTCAGCTGGAGCAGCTGGAGCAGAAGCTCACCGAGCTGGAATCTCTGGACATCCAGTCGAAAAAGCTCCGGGAGCGGATCGAGGACGTGAAGACCTGGCTCAAGCAGCTGTATAACCATCAGCAGGCCTTGGCCTACGAAAAGCAGGTCTCCGACGCGGTGCGGGTGGCGCAGGCCAGGGATGCCAGACTTCAGGCGGAGGAGACCCTGAACCAGATGGAGACCCAGTGCGCTTCCTTGCCCCCTCGGATGGAGACCGAGGAGAAGGTGCGGGAGCTGCGCGCCTTCCGGGATCAGTGGAACGCCATCCGGGAGGAGGAGCGGGAGGCTCCCGCCCAGCCCCAGAAGCCGGAAATGCCCAATCCCTTCACCGGTCTCACCGCCGAGGATGCCAGGGCTATGGCCAGGGAGGATGCCAAGCAGCTGACCCAGCTGTCCGGGGGCAAGCTGCCGTTGGTACTCATGGCCGTGGGCATTGTGGGCTTGCTGGCGGCGGGGGTGCTGGTGAATCTCAGTGCCTACGCTTTTGCGGCTCTGGCAGGAGCGGCGGGACTTGCGTCGCTGTTTTTGGGCGTGCGGCAGTATGCCGACGGCAAGCGGCAGACGGCGGCCATTGTGGAAAAATACGGCACTGCCGACTGGAAGCGGTGGACGGTTCCCATTGCCGAGTACGAGCAGGCGGTGGAGGACTATTCCGAGGAACTGAAGAATTACCAGGAGATCACCAGCGACCTGGAGGTGCGGCTGATGGTTCTGCGCAAGCGCAGGGACTCCCTGTGCGGCCTCCAGGAGCCGGAGGAGGTGCTGGAATTCTGGCAGCAGGCTCAGCGGCAGTGGGAGAGCTGTGAGCAGGCTCGCCGGGAGGCGGTGCTGGCAAAGCAGCATTTTGAAGCCCTCAGCTCCATGGTGCGCCCCGTAGATAAGCCCGCCTTCCAGGACAACCTGACCCAGAACGAGGCGGAGACCGCCCGGCTCTTATCGGAGTGCGCGGCGGAGCAGCAGCGGCTGCAAAACCGGCTGGGTCAATATCAGGGGCGGATGGAGATTCTGGGAAGCCCTCAGGAATTGGGTCTGCAGCGCAAGCGCGTGGCGGATCGGATCGCCCGGCTGGAGGAGACCTATGAAGCCCTGACCATCGCCCTGGACACCCTTTCCCAGGCCAGGTCTTCCTTGCAGCGGCGGTTTGCCCCCCGGATTACCCAGCGGGCCCAGGAAATCTTAAGCACTCTGACGGAAAACCGGTATCATAGCCTGACCATGGGGGAGGACTTTTCCCTGCAGGCCGGAGCCGGCCAGGAGGACGTACTCCACGACGCCATCTGGCGCAGCGACGGCACGGTGGATCAGCTGTATCTGTCTCTGCGGCTGGCGGTGGCGGAGGAGCTGACCCCGGAGGCCCCGCTGGTGCTGGACGACGCGCTGGTGCGCTTTGACGATGCCCGCATGGCCCAGGCCTTGAAAATCCTCCGGCAGATGGCGGAAAAGAAGCAGGTCATCTGCTTTACCTGCCAGAACCGGGAGAAGGATGCGTAACCAGACGCGCCCCTTCCAAGACAATAAAAAAGAAGCACATCATTTCTGAAAATCAGAAGTGATGTGCTTTTTGCGTTAAAGATACTTTTCAATGGAAATTTTCGCGGCCTTCACGATATCCGCAATGACTTTCGCTTCCTGAGCGGAGCAGCGCTCCAATACAGCGGCGATATCATCCAGGGAGGTGCTGGTGGTCTCAACCGTGGGGGTGTCCAAAAGCTCATCGGTTCGTACTTCCAAAGCGGCGGCGATGTCAACGAAAACCGGCAGGCTCAATTTTGTATTTCCGGTTTCAATATGGCTCATATGGGTGGTGGAGATACCGATTCGTTCCGCCAATTCCTCCTGAGAGAGGCCGTGGGCTTTGCGGATTTTGCGTATTTTTTGGCCAATCTTGTAGTAATCCATAAAAAATACCGCCTATGTAGTAAAATACTACTTGAATTATATAGGCAGAAATGCTAATATTACATAAACGCTATGGGCTATTATTTGTGCTTATAGTTAAAAATATGAAAACGAGGTGCATGGAATGAAGAAAGAAACGGCAATACCATTCAAGCGGGCAAAGATGCTGGGACTGAATTGCGTACCAACAAAAAACAGAAAGAGAGGGGATAAACAATGGCACTGATAAAATGTCCGGAGTGCGGACAGATGATCTCCGATAAAGCGGAGAAGTGTCCCAAGTGTGGGTACCAAATGCAGGACAACCCGGACAGGGCGGAAGAGGTACTGACACAGGTCGGGGCGGCAGAGGCCGAGGAAACCAAGGAGGTTCCGGCGGCCGAAGAAAAGCAAAAAACTGGATTCCCGCTAAAGACTGTACTGACCTCTGTATTGGGGGACAAGAAGAGCAAAAAGAAAACCGCTGTTATCATTGCGGGGATTGTTCTGGCCATGTTTGTGGTACTATTTGGGTTAGGAATGGCAAACAGTAATCCAAAAGTCGCTGAAATATCAATCAATAAATGGCGTGTAACGGATTCCTATACCTATTCCAATCGTTATGAAGGTACTGTCACGGCAGACCAAAAGAAACCGTTTGTTGCGGTGATTGGCCAGTATGACAGCGATGACAGCACCCCGCAATTGGTTTATATGGAAGATGGGGCGGGTGTTCTGAAGACATCAGAATCAACAGATGATGATCCTTCGGTGAAGTATAGGGCGATTGGCTACTTGAATGGGACAAAAGTTGATTCCAAGAGCATGACGATAAAGTATAAGGATCGTGACTATTATGACTATTCAGATCAGACGAATTGTTATGTCGATATTGAAATGGATATGCGAAATAACAAGACGGGCTTGCTCCTGTTTGATGTAGTAAATCAGACTAATGGAGACAAGGACAGTAACCTGGTCGCAATCGTTGTAAAGGGTAAGACCAAATATAGCTACTATGCGGAACTGCCATATAAGTCGCGCGGTATCGAAGTCTCAATCGAACCGAAACTCTTCTGTGAAAGTGTTTCTCTAAAACAGGGGGATTATACGGTGCAGAAAGATTACAGTGCTGAGAAAAAAGAGAGCTATTTCGGCACATATTATTATCAGGGTGAAATGGAACTGGCATTTAGTGACAAGCAAGATGGATTTGCTCTTTATACCCGGGAACTTTTGGAGGGAGGCAATAAAAAGGACCGCAATGATGTGAAAAACCTGTACAATTTTATACATGATGGTGAATGTGTGTTTACAACATACGATTCTGCTGACTCGGACGAAACGATTTTAATGCCGAAATATGATTTCAACATTGTCGGCTACATTACTTGGAATTCTTTAGAAAAGGGGAACGCGTAATATGAACGAACGGAAATGTAATGAGTGTGGGGCCGTGATTCCGGAAGGTGCAACCGTTTGCCCGTCCTGTGGATGCCCGATTCCGGCGGAGGAAGCGAAGCCTTGTGAGAAAAAGCAGGAAAAGAGAAAAATTACAGTTGCAGTCAACTGGATGGCGGTAATCTCTTTGATTTTGGGAATCATCATCATTTTTATGGGTACCTCTGTCAAGAAGAAAACCATTAGCTTGGGTACTTACAGCGCAAAGCACTATTCTGCGGATGAGGCAAGGTTTGGCGCGGACTTTTACACCGAAATCTACAAGGCCTCCGATATTATGGTGGACGAACTGAATGATATCAACGGCGGTATTGGGGAGTTGTCTGAATCGCTGAGCAAAATGGCAAATGTGGTTTATTATCCTATCGGAACAATGATTGAAGCAATGGGACTTGGTGTGATTGCGATTTCCTGCATTCATCTGAAAAAGAAGGATAGCGAGTAAGCGCAAGAAGGCATTTGATGTGGAGAGCGGATTGCCACACCAGTGCTGCGGCACTGGTTCGCAATGACGTGGAGTTCCGCAAGATTGCATAAAAAGCGACAGGGAGCAGCTTGTAGCTGCTCCCTGTAATTACTTTATGGAATGGCTCAGGCGCGCTCGGCGGCGGCCAGTGGCTCTTCCGCCTGGAGCTCCTTTCCCATATCTGCTTCTCCTGGGTGGTAAAACTGCGCCCCAATAATTTCATTCTACCACGGTTTTCCTCGTTCGTCCATTCTCATTTCCGCCAAGATTCGCGGTCTTTTCTTATGCACCATCCCATCTTGCAAAACGGGAAAACTTCGGCTATGATAAAGGCACAAAAGGAGTGAGTCCAATGTACTAGGAAGCCTTCTAAACGATAGAAAGCGAGGTTAACCACCGATGGAACCCACCTTTACAGAGAAATGACCCTCGATGAACGCAGTGATTAGGCAATTTCATCGAGGGTTATTTCTTGTCTTGACAGGGGCAGCGGTTTTTGCTACAATACCGGAAAATTCAAGGAGGAAACCACCATGATTCCCTATGAAAAGCTCTCCAGGAAGGAGAAGCGGAAGCTGGATGCCGCCAAACGGAACACCTGGGGCAGCCTGAACCCGGTAACCCGAAAGCCCATGAGCAGCAAGGCCTACAATCGAAGCAAAGCCCGGAATTGGAAGCGTGAGATTCACGAAACCAATTCCGGGACTTTTCTTTTTTTAGCACGCTAAGCAGATAAAATCGTAGGGATTCGGCAGGCAACCTCAGACAAAGCTGCGCATAGCAACCCGAAACATTCCTCCGCAGTTCCGGCGATGCAGCCGGGGGGATTCTTAAGGGGGCGGCTTTTCGGCAGTGCCCCTTGTATGAAATAATTGACCCTCATCCGTCACGGCTACGCCGTGCCGCCTTTCCCCAAGGGAAGGCAAAAGAACGGATTGTGACCGGAGGGAATCCCTGGAAGGGGCCACACCAGGCCGGTTCGCAATGACAGTGTGCTAGGAATTAAGCATTCCGGAACCGGGACAGGAAGTCCCTGGTCTCCTGCTTCTGAGGGTTGCCGAAGATGTCGGCGGGCGCGCCCTCCTCGCAGATGACACCCTGGTTCATGTACACCACATGGTTGCTCACATCCCGGGCGAAGGCCATCTCGTGAGTCACCACCAGCATGGTCATGCCCTGCTTGGCCAGATCCTGCATGACGCTCAGCACCTCGCCCACCATTTCCGGATCCAGCGCGGAGGTAGGCTCGTCGAAGAGCAGCACCTCCGGATCCATAGCCAGGGCTCGGGCGATGGCCACCCGCTGCTTCTGACCGCCGGAAATCTGCCGGGGCTTGGCGTTGATGTAGGGCGCCATGCCCACCTTTTCCAGATAGGTCATGGCATGCGCCCGGGCTTCCTCCCGGCTCCGCTTCAGCACCTTTATTTGCCCGACCATGCAGTTTTCCAGCACCGTCATGTTGTTGAACAGGTTGAAGGACTGGAACACCATGCCCACATGGGAGCGGTAAGCGGGGGCGTCAAAGCCCTTGGCCACCACATTCTTGCCGTGGTAGAGAATTTCCCCGGAGGTGGGGGACTCCAGA
>ERZ808262.381-NODE-381-length-22710-cov-4.017303_pt1 | contig 22710 bp, 20 predicted proteins | sample MGYA00520895_ERZ808262 | MGnify/ENA primary metagenome ERZ808262 (study PRJEB31516, sample SAMN03275588) | gut metagenome | biome: mammalia-associated habitat; material: feces | host: Papio cynocephalus | place: Kenya | collected 2012-08-02 ... | reverse complement strand
TTAAAATCCAAAAGTCGGGAATTGTAAAGCCTCTGAAAAATCTTTGGGGAAATCTTCAAGAAAACTTAATTTGTCATACGAGCCATTTCATGGTATGATTGTATGGCAAAATAAGGAGGTAAGACGTATGAAGAAACTGATTTTTCTTTTCAGCCTTTGCCTGCTGCTGGCAGGCTGTACCGTAAAGAACGAGCCTGTGACCCTGCCCGCGCCGGAGCCCGCCACCAAGCCCGTGGCCCAGACCAACTGGATCCAGCCCCTGCCTGCTTCCCTTGACCTGGAAAATCTGGGCAGCTGCACTCTGTCCGTATCTCTGTCGGAAGGGGACGTGTATACCGACGGAGCAGGCGTTACCCGGATGAAGCTCAACGTATATACCTATGACGTCTACGGTGCGGCGGACATTGCCGCCCTGCGCACAGGCGACACCATTACCATTGACGCAGAGGATGTGGTGGTCAAGGAGCTGCATGTAGATGAATACGGCATCGTGGACATCAACGGCGGCCTGGACGGCGGCGGCTACAGCCTGGCTACCTACGACGACGACACCTACTGTCGGCTGCTGGAAAACGGCTCCAAGGACTTTTATGAGGTCGGCAGCGTTACCGTGCCGGTGGATGAAGGTCTCGTTTACACCGATATGTCCCAGCCGGACAAGGAGCCTGCGGTCTATACCGTCTCCGATCTTCTGTCCGGCAAAGTGGAATACAGCTTCTATCCCCAGAATACCACCGTCCGGCTGGAGGATGGCCGGGCCGTGGAGATGACCCGGGTGTTTGTGCCCTGAAAATGGCTCCCTTGTTCTGCAAGGGGAGCCTTTGCATTGCGCCTGGAAAAAGAACAGCCAAACCCCGTTGCTTCCATAGAAGCAACGGGGTTTGGCTGCATTTCCGCTTTTCGGGCATCTATCCGGCAAAAATAGCCCTTGCTAACCCCTATTCCCCGTGGTATAATGAGCCGGGGCAATACCGCACGATTTGACAAGAAGGCTGAGGCTCGTAGGCACAATTGTGCGGTGTTGCCTTAGATATTCTGGAAAAGTGTGTTTTTCAGAAGGATCGGCAAGAAAGCAAGGAGGAACCCGTCGGAATGATTAAAAACATCACAGATTATCTGGAAATTACAGAAAAGAAGTTTGGAAGCAAGGTTGCCTATACCGATGAGGTTCAGGAAATTACCTTCTCCCAATTAAAGGCCGCCGCACTGCGGATCGCCAGCGGTCTGCTGGATCGCGTGGGCATCGGCACGCCGGTGCTGGTGTACATGAATAAGAGCGTGGAGGTCATCGAGGCCTTCCTGGGCGTTGCGTACACCGGCGGCTTCTATGTGCCCATCGACATCCAGATGCCCTATGAGCGGGTGAAGCTGATCATCGACACCCTGGGAGCCAAGTGCCTGCTGACCCGCCGGTGCGACGAGCTGCCGGAGGAAGTTCAGCGGGAGTGCAATGTATGTTACATAGAGGATTTTCTGGCGAACGACACCGTCCGCACCCAGGAAATCCAGGCGCGGCAGCGTCGCTCCATCGACGCAGACCCGGTTTATGCCATCTTCACCTCCGGCTCCACCGGGGTGCCAAAGGGCGTGCTGGTCAGCCATCGCTCCGTCATCAACTTCACCGAGTGGTGGTGCGAGACCTTCGCATTCGGCGAAAACGAGGTCTTCGCCAACCAGACTCCCTTCTACTTTGACGCTTCCGTCAAGGACATCTACGCCACATTGCGCTGCGGCGCCACCATGCACATCGTGCCACGGAAGCTGTTCTCCCTGCCCAAGAAGCTGGTGCAGTTCCTGATCGACAAAAAAATCACCTGCATTGACTGGGTGCCCTCCGCCCTGTGCATGATCGTCAACTTCCGGGCCCTGGACAAGGAGAAGCCGGAAACCCTGAAAAAGGTCATGTTCCTGGGTGAAGTCATGCCCACCAAGCAGTTCAACATGTGGCGTAGAGCCATGCCACAGGTGAAGTTTGCCAACCTCTACGGCCCCACCGAGGCCACCGGCGACTGCACCTACTATAAAATCGAGCGGGAGTTCGCGGACACCGAGCCTATCCCCATCGGCTACGCCTGCAGCAACACGGAAGTCCTGCTGCTGGACGGAGATCGCTTGGTGACGGAACCGGAGACCGTAGGCGAAATCTGCGTCCGGGGCTGCTCCCTGGCTCATGGCTACTTCAATAACCCGGAGAAGACCCGGGAGGCCTTCGTCCGCAATCCCTTGCAGCCCAACTACTATGAGCGGATCTACCGCACCGGCGACCTGGCCAAGTATAATGGATACGGCGAGATCGTCTTCCTGGCCCGGAAGGATTCCCAGATCAAGCACATGGGCCACCGGATCGAGCTGGGTGAAATCGAGACCGCCCTGGGTGCCGTCCCCGGCGTGCGCAGAGGCTGCTGCCTGTATGAGCATAAAACCCAGAAGATTGTAGCCATTTACGAGGGCGACCTGGAACCGAAAAATCTTACCGAGCAGCTGAAGGAGAAGCTCCCCGGCTACATGCTCCCCAACCGGTATGAGGTTCTGGCGCAAATGCCCATCAATCTCAACGGAAAAATCGACAGAACGCTGCTGAAGCGGCAGTATATTAAGGAGAATTGACATGAAAGAAAAAGTGTTGGAAGTACTGGAGTCCATCCGCCCCGACGTGGACTTCCAGAAGGAGCGGCATCTCATTGACGACGAAATTCTGGAGTCCTTCGACGTAATTCAGATCGTCACCACCCTGATGGACGAATTCGACATTTACATCGACGCCGACGACATTGAGCCGGAGAACCTGAACAATCTGGACGCCATCTGTGAGCTGGTGGAGCGGAAAAAGGCCGAGGCCTGAATGGAAGCCCCTGCCTTTTCGGACGGAAGCGTCCGCATCCAGATCTTTCCGGGAGAGCTGATCGACGAGCGGATGTATCTGGTTCCTGCGGATCAGGAGCCGGTGGTCATCGACCCCCACGTCGATGACGGGCTGCTGCCTTATCTGGAAAACGCCCGACTGGTGCATGTGTTCCTGACCCATGCGCACTACGACCACATTTCCGGGGTCAACTGGCTCCGGGAGCATGTCCCCTGCCGGGTCTACGCCTCGGAAAGCTGCGCCGCCGCGGTGGAAAGCCCCCGCAACACCGCCCATTTTCCCCTGCTCTTCATCGGCGACCGGGAAAAATACGCCTATGTAAAGAAAGCCCTCCCCCTGCCCTACGTCTGTCAGGCCGACGTGCGGCTGGGGGCTTCTCCCGCGTCTCCCCTCCCGGGCGGCGACTGGCTTGCCTGGGGTACACCTGGGCATTCTCCCGGGGGCATGTCCTATCTGTATCAGGGAAGGTATCTTTTCTCCGGGGACAGTCTCCTGGGCAACGGCATGGAGCTCAAATCCATCGGTGCCAGTCAAAAGGCTCTGGCCGGGACTCTGGAAAGCTATCAAACGCTTTCCGGGAAGATCCTGCTCTTCCCCGGCCACGGCGACCCGGGGTTTCTTACTGACTACCTATCAAAAGCGAGGAAGTATTATCCATGGATCTGAAATCAATCGCCTATGTGGTCTTCGCTGCCATTGTGGCAATTGCCTACTATCCGGCAGGCCGGTTCCAATACGGCCAAAGAATTGTCCTGCTGTGCGCGAACCTGTTCTTCATTCTGGCGGCCTCCGGGGTGAAATCTCTTCTGATTATCGCCGCCTGCGTGGCCATTTCCTACCTTGCGGGACTGCTCATCGAGAAGAATCTGGAGCGGAAGAAAACAGCGAGAAGGATTTTCTGGCTGGACGTGATTCTGTCCCTGGCCATTTTGTGCTACTTCAAATTCTTCCGGGACAGCTTTGAGGCGGTGCGGTTGTTTTTCAGTCACCGGGGCATTTCCATCAGCACCCTGGTCAGCCCCATCGGCATTTCCTACTTCACCCTGACCATGATCGCCTACGCCAACGATATCTATCACAGAAAGCACCCGGCGGAGAAGAATTTCCTCAATTATTTTGTCTTTATCACCTATTTCCCCTCCATTCTGGAAGGGCCGGTGAACCTGTACAAGAAGACCGCTCCCCAGTTCCAGCGCATCCACAAGCCAAACGCCGATCAGATCATCATGGGTATGCAGCGTTCCCTCTGGGGCTACTTCAAGAAGGTGGTCATCGCCGACCGGATCGGCATTCTGGTGCTGGGCATTCTGGGCGACGAAACCACCGTGGGCTTCACCCTCTTCTGGGCCATGGTGCTCTACAGCTTCCAGATCTACGCCGATTTTTCCGGCGGCATCGACGTGATCATGGGTATTTCCGAGGTGCTGGATATCCGTCTGGCGGAAAACTTCCGGGCGCCGTTGGTGTCCCGGAGCGTCACCGAATACTGGCAGAGATGGCACATGTCTCTGGGGGAATTCATGGAGAAATACCTGTATTATCCCATTGTGCTGAACAAATCCGTGATGAAGTTCTCCAGGAAGATCCCCAACGCCTACTTAAAAAAGGTCTTCTCCGCCACCCTGGCCTCCATCATCGTCTTCGTGCTGGTGGGCATCTGGCACGGCACCGGCTGGAACTATGTGGTCTACGGCTGCTATCAGGCCTTCTTCGTTTCCACCGCCACCCTGCTGGGGCCCTGGTACAAGTCCCTGCGGACAAAGCTGCACTTAAGCGACAGCTCTATCAGCTGGCGGCTGTTCCAGACCCTGCGTACCTTCCTGATTCTGACCTTCGGCCGGTTCTTCATCCGAGCCGGATACCTGGGGCAGGCCTTCGATCTGCTGCGCCGGGTATTCCAGTTCCGCCCAGGGCAGGTTCACGTTCTCTTTGACGGCAGCCTCACCGCCTTCGGCCTGGACGGGGCAAACATCCGGCTGATGTATTTTGGCATTTTGCTGATGATTGCCGTGGATATCCTCCACGAGCACAAGGTGAGGCTCCGGGAGACCCTGATGAAGCAGGACATCGTTTTCCGGTATGCCGTGTATCTGCTGGCGGTGTTCTCCATCATCATCTTCGGCATTTACGGCCCGGAATTCAGCAGTGCCTCCTTCATTTACCAGGGCTTCTAAGGCGGGAGAGTTTTTTCATGAAGAAATATATCATTCGCGCGGTGGCCTTCGCGCTGCTGTTCTGCCTGTGCTTTACGGCAGCCCAGAGCGTGCTGCACTACCGCTGGTCTGGAAACGAGGGGCTATACACTCGAAACATTGTGTACGCTCAGGCGTCCTCCGGTTCCATTGACGTGCTGTGCTTTGGCACCAGCGAAATATACGCTGGCTACTCTCCCATCATCGGCTATGAGGACGCGGGCGTTACCGGCTTCAACTTCGCCGTATCCAGCCGGTCTGCCATGACCGCCTATTACCAGCTTCTCTACGCTTTGGAATATCAGACCCCGGCCGTAGTTCTATGCGATTTCTGCTGCCTGTTTGACGACAAGCTGCCCCAACAGGAGGAAGATGTCTACCGGAAGGTGGCCGAATGTATGCCAGACAAGAAACTCAAGGAGCAGCTCATCCGGGAAATCTGCAAAGTGGACGAGACCCAGTCCTATCTGTACTGGGAATTTCCGCTGCTGCGGTACCATTCCCGGTGGAACGAGCTGTCCGAGATCGATTTTACCCCGGATTATCAGGTAGACGAGACATATCCCAGCTATCAGAAGGGTGCGCTATTCGGCAACCACGACTTTGACGGCGAGTTGACCAGCATCACTCCGGAACTCTGGGACTGCACAGATACTGTCAGTGCCAAATTCCTCTCCCAGTTCAGCATCCGCTATTATGATCTGATGATCCAGACCTGTCAGGAGATGGGCATCCCTATGGTAGCTGTGTTCCCACCCAAAATTCTCTCCGGCAGCCAACATGTGGCTCGCTGGAAGGCCACCAAGGAATATCTGGATTCCCGGGGCGTTCCCTGTCTGGACTACTGCGCTTACGAGCAGGTACAGCGGATGAACCTGAACCTCCAGGAGCACTATTATGATGACTATCACCTGAATCTGGCAGGTTCTGCGGTCTTTACCAGAACCCTTGTCCAGGACTTGAAGGAAATTGTAAGCCTGCCAGACCACCGGGGCGACCCGGCCTATCAGGCCGACTGGCAGACTCCACTGGAACTGTTCCGGGAAAAATACCCGAATCTGTAACCGTTTTTTCGCAGCAAGGAAGTTAAACAACATGAAAAAGTATCCCATTCGGGTCGTGGCCTTCGCGCTGCTGTTCTGCCTGTGTTTTGGAGCCGCCCAGAGCGTGCTGCACTACCGGTGGTCGGTAGAGGATGATCTGTATACCAAGAATATTCTCTATTCCCAGGCGTCCAGTGATTCCATTGACATTCTCGCCATTGGCACCAGCGAACTCTACGATGGCTACACCCCCATCGTCGGCTACGAGCAGGCCGGGGTCACCGGCTTCAACTTCGGCATGGCCTACCGGTCTGCCATGACTGCCTATTATCAGCTTCTCTATGCGCTGGAATACCAGACCCCTGCCGTTGTGGTCTGCGATTTCAGCTGCCTGTTTGACGATATGCTGCCCAGCGAAGCCGAGCCTGTCCACCGGAAGGTGGTGGAATGTATGCCGGACAAGAAGCTGAAAGAGCAGCTGATCCGGGAAATCTGCAAGGTAGACAAAAGTCAGTCTTATCTTTCCTGGGAATTTCCCCTTCTGCGCTATCACTCCCGGTGGAACGAGCTGACGGATGCGGATTTCTCCCGGGACTATCTGGTAAATCCTGACTACCCCGCCTATCAGAAGGGAGCCGGCATGACCGACATTCCCCGGGCCGGTTCTCTTTCCGCCATCGTGCCGGAGCTCTGGAACTGCGCCGGTGCCCAGCCGGAGCCCATGTCCCAGTACAGCATTCATTACTATGATCTGATGATCGAAGCCTGCAGGGAGCGGGGAATTCCGGTGGTGGCCGTGTTCATGCCCAGCATTTCCCACGCCTTCCACTCTGCCCTCCGCTGGGATGCCACCAAGGAATACCTGGATTCCCGGGGCGTTCCCTGTCTGAACTACTGCACCTATGCGCAGGTGCAGCGGCTCGGACTGAATCTCCAGGCGCACTACTGCGATGACTCCCACCTGAATGTGGCAGGCTCAGTGATCTTCACAAAGGTCTTCCTTCAGGATTTGCAGGAAATCGTGAGCCTTCCCGACCACCGGGGCGATGGCCGCTATTACGATGAATGGGACGCGCCCCTGGCTCAGTTCCGGCAGAAGTATCCCAGCCTATGAAAATGGCCGATCATTTTATATCACCCTCTTTCCATTTCCGGAATAATGTGCTATAATTACGGAAAATTGAAACGGGAGTGAGACCCATGGTAATCAAGCAGCCCTTTTACTATCCACCCGGAAAGTCCGACCGCAACCTGCACATCTATCTGCCGGAAGGCAAGGGCGGCCGGTTCCCGGTGATGTACTTTTTCGACGGTCACAATCTGTTCTTCGATTCCGATGCCACCTACGGCAAGTCCTGGGGGCTGAAGGAATTTCTGGACAGCTGGAGCAAGCCCATGATCGTGGTGGGCATGGAATGCAGCCATACAGGAAATGAGCGGCTGGAGGAATACCTTCCCTATCCTGCCGCCGGAAATGAGGCCGGAAAGCTCACTGCCAAGGGCGATGAGACCCTGGACTGGCTCATCACCCGGGTAAAGCCCTACATTGACGGCCGCTTCCCCACCATTCCCTTCCGGGAATGCACCGGCATTGCCGGCTCCAGCATGGGCGGCCTCATGGCCATCCGGGGAGTGCTGGGCTACAACCGTTGGTTCTCCAAGGCTGCCTGCCTGTCCAGTGCCATCGGCTTCTGCCCGGAGGGAGTCTTCACCGACGCGGCCATGGCTCCCATCGATTCCAACACCCGGGTGTATCTGTCCTGGGGCGCGCGGGAAGCCTGGGGTCGTCAGGGCCCGGAGAACCGGGACGACAACAGCCAGTCCTATCGCTGGAACCAGGGGCTTGCCCGGGAAATTCAGCGTAAAGGCGGCACCACCCTGGTCTACTGTCAGCCAAACGGCGGACACTGCGAGGCGGACTGGGAAAAACAGGTTCCGCAGTTTATGGACTTTCTGTGGATGCACTGATTAAGCGGAAAATGAAAGAACAAACGCTCCCGGCTTCAAAAGCCGGGAGCGTTTCTATATCAAATCAATATAGCAGTTCCTAGGAATTTGGTATTTTACTTTTTTGAGAATTGGTATTATCATAAGGTCAGAAAGAAAAACAATCCAAAATTCGGAAAGGAGCTGGGATTATGAAGCTGATTCAGAAAATCGAGATGGCTCTGGACGCTTACTACAAAACCTTTCAGCATTGATTCCATGTATACCGTTTTCGTATCAGAAGGGAGAAGCTTTATGAAAGTCACGAAAAAGATTGCTGAATTGCTCACCGAGTACTACGAAACCTTCAGGCATTGACGAACCTGTGACCGCCATCCGCACCGAAAGGAGAAGCCCTATGAGAATCGTGGAAGACGCTGAGATCCTCGAGGCGCGCCGCTACACAACCTTCCGTTTTTGATTCCAACAAGAAGAGGAAGTCTATGACAAATACCGACTATCCATGAACCCCGTCATTTGCAAGCGCAAATGACGGGGTTTTGTTATTCTTCCGCCTCCAGAAAATCCGCCGGATGCACCTGGAGATAGTCCTGGACGTAATCCAGGAAGGCCTGGGAAAGCTCGCTCATCACCGCGTCCCGCTTGCGCACCAGCAGGTATCCGGCCTGTCGGGATGGTTCCACGATCCGCCGGGAGACAATGCCCGGCATAGGCACGGGGGTAGTCTGGGGGAAAATGGACACCCCCACGTTGGCGTGAGCCATAGCCAGCACGTCCACAAAATTGGAGTGCTCCCCCACGATATTCGGCTCTGCCCCCACCAGCCGGAACCAGCTGCGGATTTCATCGATCCGGGAGCTTCGGTGGGGCACAATCAGCGGATAATCCGCCAGCTCCCGCAGGGGCAGCGGCTCATCAGGCTGAGCCGCCAGAGGGTGATCCGCCGAAAAAATGGCGCACCATGGCTCGTCACCTACGGGAATGCCCTCCAGGTGCTCGCTGTCATAGGGGGCGGCAATGATACCCAGCTCATAATAGCCCCGGAGAATCTGGTCAATGATGTCGTCGCTGCTGCCGTTGGCAATCTCAAAGCGCACCAGGGGATATTCCTCCCGGAAGCCCGCCAGCCACCGTCCGGCCAGAAAAGGCGCCAGACCTGCCACGCTGCCCAGGCACAGGGTTCCGCTCAGACCCATGGCAAAGGAGGCCACCTCCTCCCGTGTGCGCTCCGCCAGGTCGAGAAGCTGCTCCGCCCGGCGGTACAGAAGCATTCCCGCCTCGGTCAGCTGCAAGCTTCTGCCGCCCCGGACAAACAGCTGGGTGCCCAGCTCCTGCTCCAGATTTTTGATCTGGTTGCTCAGGGGCGGCTGGCTCATGCTCAGCCGCTGAGCTGCCCGGGTGAAATTCAGCTCCTCGGCCACAACGGTAAAATAATTCAGACTGCGAAGATCCATGGTCTGTTCCCCCTCTTTTTCGCCAAGCTCAGGATCATTATACAGCAGGCAGTCCGCTGCCGCAATAGGGATATTACTTGCGGGTCAATCCGTTCGCCACTTTTTCAACAAAAAACAGCAAAGCTACACCCCATGCCGGGCACTTCCGGCATGGGGTGGCACAAAGGAAGAAGCAATCGTGAACTAAGGAAGCTCTGATGAAATCGACAAGAACTGTGCGCGAGAGATTTTTCGTCCAATTGCGGTATCGAAAACGGTGGGATCCTGTATGCACCCGCAAGGGTATGCCGCATCCGTAAGCCGGCTTTCGCTGGCAACGGCTGCGCAATCTTTCCCGTTTTTGATACCGAAGAGTGGGCGGAAAAGAGCCGCTCACCGCCGCAGACAATTGATTCAGAGGTTCCCTAATTCGGATCCTCCGGGAAGGCATATCTGGCCTGGTACCGGGCGTATTCCTCGGCGAAGGCGGCGCTCTCCCGCAGCTCGCCGGCCTTCAGGGAATTCAGATACTCGTGTGCCTCCAGCTTGCCCTCGGACACCTGCAGAATCTCCACCGCCACATTGGAGCAATGATCCGCCGAACGCTCGAAGGCGGTGAGAAGGTCCTCCAGCACGAAGCCGTACTCCACGCTGCATCTGCCCTCCCGGAGACGGCGGATGTGCCGGGACTTGATCTCCCGCACCAGAGCGTCCACCACCTGCTCCTGGGGCTCTACCTTCCGGGCCAGCTCCCGGTCGAAGCTCCGATAGGCCTCCACCGTCCGACCCAAAATGTCCGAAACAGCCCGCTCCAGCACCTCCAGCTCCCCCTGCGCCTGCCGGGAGAAGACAATCTTCTTTTCCTCCATTTCCAGAGCCGCCTTGCCCACATTCACCGCATGGTCGGCGATCCGCTCCAGATCGGAAATGGTGTAGAGCAGGGTGTTGAGCGTTCGGCTGTCGGAAACGGACAGGCTCCGGCTGGACAGCTGCACGAGATAGGTACCCAGAGCGTCCTCATAGCGGTCGGTGTTGCTCTCCAGCTCCAGCACCCGATCCAGGGTTTTGCTGTCAAACTTCCGGGTCAGCTCCATGGCCAGCCGCATAGCCTGGGCGGAATCCTCCGCCATTCGGGTAGCGATGTCCTGGGCGCGCTGGGTGGCGACTGCCGGGGTGGCCAGCAGACGCTCGTCCAGCAGTACCGGCTTCTCCTCCTGTTTGTCGTCCGGCACCGTCAGGACAGCCAGCTTCACGAGCAGGCCGTTCAGAGGGAGCAGCAGCGCGGTGACGCAGACGTTGAAGGAGGTGTGGATTACGGCAATGTCCATCTCGCTGCAGGTATCCCCCAGAAATCCCCAGGGGTGCAGCAGGCCTATTCCGTAGAATCCCACCACAAATACCAGACTGCCGATAATATTGAAATACAGATGCACCATAGCCGCCCGCCGGGCGTTCTTGTTGGCACCGATGGCACCCATCATGGCGGTGACGCAGGTGCCGATGTTCTGACCCAGGATCACGGGAATGGCGCAGCCGTAGGTCACCGCGCCGGTGGAACACAGGCTCTGCAGAATGCCCACGGAGGCGGAAGAGGACTGAATGATGGCGGTCAGAGCCGCGCCCACCAGAATGCCCACCAGGGGATTGGAAAAGGAGATCATCATCCGGGTAAACCAGACCTCATCCTTCAGGAATTTCATGGAACTGCTCATCAGATCCATGCCGGTCATCAGAGCCATGAAGCCCAGCAGAATGCCGCCGATATTCCGCTTTTTCTCAGAGTCTGTGAACATGTACAGCACGATGCCAACGGCACCCAGCAGCGGTGCCAGGGTGGCCGGCTTGAACATCTGCACCAGAAAGCTATCCCCCTCCAGGCCGCTCAGGGACAGAATCCAGGCGGTAACCGTAGTGCCTACGTTGCTGCCCATGATGACGCCCACGGCCTGCTTCAGAGTCAGAATGCCGGAGTTGACGAAGCCCACCACCATCACCGTGGTGGCCGAGGAGGACTGGATCACCGCCGTCACCGCAAGACCCAGAAGGAATCCCTTGGGAACGTTGGAGCTCATTCTCGCCAGAATGGTCTGGAGCTTGCCGCCGGCGGTGCGTTCCAGGGATTTCCCCATGGTATCCATACCAAACAGGAACAGCGCCAGCCCGCCCAGCAGGGAAATCAGCTTCAAAAGATAAAAGGTCATGCTTCTCTCTCCTTATCGTTCGTTTCAGATATCCAGAATACATTATACGGTGCATGAAGGGAATATGCCATAGGCGCTATGCAAAGATTTTGTAAAATTCATGTAAAGTTTCTTACCTGCCACCGGCGGCAGACACTTCTCTTTCGTCATTTCCGCGCAAATCCATATTGAATCTCCAGCGGACATGTGCTATAATGCACATAATCCGGCGGGGAAGCAAGCCCCCGCACAGTCGGGAGGTATCCAAAATGAAGCGTATTATTACCATCGGAAGAGAATTTGGCTCCGGCGGCAGCGATCTGGGACGTCGGCTTGCCCGGGAGCTGGGCATTGCCTATTACGACCGGGACATCATTCTGCGCACCGCCAAGGCCAGCGCCCATCTGACCCCGGAGCAGGTGCGCCAGTGGGACGAGCGGGTACCCATGGAATTTGGCTTTACCCAGAGTCTGTTCAATTTCTACAGCCGTCCCCTGAGCGAGGAGCTGTGGAACGCCCAGGTGAAGGCCATCCGGCAGATTGCGGACAAGGAAAGCTGCGTGCTGGTGGGTCGGAACGCGGACTACATTCTCAAGGAATATGACCACTGCCTGCGGGTCTTCGTCCACGCGGATCGGAGCTGGCGGCTGCTGCGGATCCGCAAGTCCATGCCAGACACTCCCTGGGATGAATTGCAGTCCGATATGGACACCGCCGACCGTGCCCGCCGGGCCTACTGTGAAAAAATGACTGGCCGTGCCTACGGAGACTGCCGGAATTACGACCTGACCCTGTGTACCAGCACCCTGGGCTTTGAAAAAGCGTACCAATTGCTGAAGAGTGCCGCTCAAATGATGGAATAATTTGTGAATTCCGTAGAATATGGACAATTGTCCTTCTCTCATGTTGATTTTTGGGAACCAAAGTGGTAGAATACGGCCAAGATGTTTGGTTGCAAAGGCGCGACGGGAAGAATTCCGCCGCCTTTTTCCCATTCATCCCAGCCATATCCGGCGAAAATCCCATTTTTGTGAAAAACAGAGGAAAGGATGAATTGTTATGAAAAAGTTTACCGCATTGTGTCTGGCCATGGTAATGGTTCTGGCTCTGGCTGCCTGCAGCGGTTCTGCCGCTCCCACCCAGACCCAGGCTCCCGCCGCTACCGAGGCTCCCGCCGCCGATACCACCACGGCTCCCGCCGCTTCCGGCAAGAAGTGGATCATTGCCTCCGACACCGTCTTCAAGCCCTTTGAGTATACCGATGCTTCCGGCAACTTCGTGGGCATTGACGTGGACATCGTCGCAGCCATTGCCGCTGACCAGGGCTTTGACTACGAGATCAAGAGCCTGGGCTGGGACGCAGCCATCGCTGCCTGCCAGGCCGGCCAGGCTGACGGTCTGATCGCCGGTGCTTCCATCACCGATGAGCGGAAGGCCAGCGGCTGGCTCTTCTCCGACGGCTACTACACTGCTACCCAGACCATGACCGTAGCTGCCGATTCCGACATCACCGGCTTCGCCGATCTGAAGGGCAAGGATGTGGCCGTCAAGACCGGCACCCAGGGCGCGGCCTACGCTGAGAGCCTGAAGGACGAGTACGGCTTCAACCTGGTCTACTTTGAGGATTCTCCCACCATGTATCAGGCGGTTCTGGGCGGCCAGTGCGTTGCCTGCTTCGAGGACACCCCCATCATGCAGGCTACCATCAAGGACAACGGTCTGGCTCTGAAGTGCCTGGAGGATACGGCCAATGAAGGCGGCGAATATGGCTTCGCCATCTTCAACCCCGACAACCAGGAGCTGCTCGATATGTTCAATGCCGGTCTTGCCCACATCAAGGCCAACGGCACCTACGACGAGATCCTGGCCAAGTATCTGGGCTAAGGGAAGCTCTGACTAAATGCCTGTGGGGGACGCCTGTAGGCGCCCCCCATTTTTTCAGAATGGTCAAATCCCGTTGCACCGACGGCGGATTTGGCGCATTCTCAGTTCAAACCGAAAGGAGTCCTGAGCGTGATCCGCATTTTCTCCGCATACGGCCCCCTGCTGCTGCGGGCCATGGGGCAGACCCTGCTTCTTGCCCTGTCCGGCCTGTTCTTTGCCTGCATTCTGGGTCTGATCTTCGGCCTGCTCAGCGTGGTGAAGAGCCGGATCTGTAATGCCATTTCCACCATTTTCGTGGACGTGATCCGGGGCGTTCCCATGATCGTGCTGGCATTTATGATCTATTTCGGCGTTCCCCAGGCCATCAACGGCCTGCTCACCGGTGCCAAGTTTACCCTTTCCGCCCTGCAGGCCGGTACTGTGGCTCTGGCGCTGAACTGCGGCGCGTACATGGCCGAGATCATTCGCGCCGGTATTCAGAGTGTGGATCCCGGTCAGATGGAGGCAGCCCGTTCTCTGGGTCTGCCTTATTGGCGCGCTATGGCCAGAGTGGTTCTGCCCCAGGCCATCCGCACCATGATTCCCAGCATTATCAATCAGTTCATCATCACCCTGAAGGATACCTCCATTCTGTCCGTCATCGGCTTCCCGGAGCTGGTCAATACCGCGAAAAACGTGGTGGCCAACACCATGCGGGCCTTTGAGGTCTGGGCCATCGTGGGCATTATGTACCTGATCATCATCACGCTGCTGTCCCGTCTGGCAAAGCGTCTGGAAAGGAGACTGAACCGTGGCCGTGAATAAGAACAATGTGAAAATGCACATTTCCCATCTGAAGAAGAACTTCGGCAAGCTGGAAGTCCTCAAGGACGTTTCCACCGACATTTACGAGGGCGAGGTGGTGGTCGTGCTCGGCCCTTCGGGTTCCGGCAAGTCTACGCTGCTTCGCTGTCTGAACCGGCTGGAGGAAATCACCGGCGGTGAGGTCATCGTGGACGGCCACGACATGACCGACAAAAAGACGGATCTCAATAAGGTTCGTCAGAACGTGGGCATGGTCTTCCAGCACTTTAACCTCTTCAACAACCTGGATGTGATGGGCAACATGACCCTGGCTCCCACGGAGCTGAAAATGGCCACCAAGGCTCAGGCCACGGAAAAAGCCCTCCAGCTTCTGGAGCGGGTGGGGCTGCTGGACAAGGCCTCCGCCTACCCCGCCCAGCTGTCCGGCGGTCAGAAGCAGCGGGTAGCCATTGCCCGTGCCCTGGCCATGAATCCGGACATCATGCTCTTCGACGAGCCTACCTCCGCCCTGGATCCGGAAATGGTGGGCGAGGTGCTGGCCGTTATGAAGCAGCTGGCCGCCGACGGCATGACCATGGTGGTAGTCACCCATGAAATCGGCTTTGCCCGTGAAGTCGCCACCCGGGTGATCTTCATGGAAAGCGGCTACATCGTGGAGGAGGGCACCCCGGAGGAGGTCATCGACCATCCCAAGCAGCCCAGAACCATCGATTTCCTCAGCAAGGTTCTATAAAGCTAAAATAGTGTAGAAGGGCTTCCCGCCGGGAAGCCCTTTTTTTGAAAGGATGAGATTCATGGAAATACGAACCGCCGCCATGGCAGATTTGCAGGCCATTTCCGCCCTGGAGGCCGAGTGCTTCCCCGCCGCCGAGGCCGCTTCCAGGGAGAGCATCCGCGCCCGACTGGCTGCTTATCCGGAGCATTTCTGGCTCCTGCTGGACGGGAAAAAGCTCGTGGGCTTTGTCAACGGCATGGTCACGGACGAGCCTGATCTGCGGGACGAAATGTATGGCAACGCAAGCCTTCACAAGGAAACCGGAGCCTGGCAGATGATCTTCGGGGTGGACACCGCCCCGGCCTACCGCCGCCGGGGCTGCGCCGGACGGCTTCTGGCGCACGTCATTGCGGAGGCCAAGCGTCAGGGGCGGAAGGGCTTGATCCTCACCTGCAAGGACGCGCTCGTCCATTACTACGCCAAATTTGGCTTCGTCAGCGAGGGGGTTTCCCAGTCCACCCACGGAAATGTGCGGTGGTATCAGATGCGGCTGACCTTCTAGCCGGGAGCCCCGGCTGGCAATGCGTGCCCGACCGGTCTGTAATCGCTAAACCATTGGGTACAAGCTCGGTATCGTTCTTGCGACGCACCTATAAAGAAGTTGTCATTGCGAACCAGTCCTCAGACTGGTGTGGCAATCCGTTTCCCTAAATTCTCCCCTTGCATGGGGCTCTAGGGAGCCACCTTCCCCTCCCAAGGGAAGGCTCTGGGTCGAGGTGCTCTATTATTTCAATCGTCCCGAAGGGACACCACTTCTATTCACTATTCACCATTCTATATTCACTAAAAAGGGCGCGGTGCTGAGCACCGCGCCTTGTGCTATTGCTCGCATTCCATTCGGATCAGCTCCACGGCGGCCTTGGAGAATTCCTCCATCTGGCGAATCCGTACCAGCTGGCGGCCGTAGATTTTTTCCGCGTTGGGATAATTGCCGCTGCTGCCGAAGAATACCGCCCCCACCCGACAGCCCGAACAGCGAAGCCTTGCCACCTCCGCGGCGGCATCCTCCACGCCGTTTTTCTCCTCATAGGGCACAGGCAGCCGCCCGGGGCGGCTCAGAGGCATGGAATCGTTGGGATTGGCATCGGTGAGCAGGATCACGATCTTCCGCTCCGCCCGCACCGAAGCCATGGTGAACCCCGCCATCCGCAGAGCCAGCCCATCCCGGTTCCATCCGGCGGCAAAATACCGGAAGACGTTTCTGGCATTATCCGCCCCGAAGGGCACCAGACGCCGGAACACCGTCACCCCCCGGATGGAGCAGAAGCTTTCCACCTGCACGGGAACCCGGCATTGCCGCAGTGCCTCCGCCAGAATGTAGGCCTGGGCGGAGATCACCTCCTGCTGGTGCATCCGGGAAGCGGAAGCGTCCAGCAGGAGCAGCACGGACATGCCCGGTGTGGGCTGCTCCTCCGGCCGGAGAAACACCCGCTCGTCATTCAGGATCGGCCCCCGCCAGACCCGTCCGGCATCCAGCTCTCCCCAGGGAGCCAGCTCCGACCGGGGCAGGTACTCGGACAATAGATTTCCGGAAATTTCCCGCTGGATTTGCCGGACGATTCCATCGTACATGGCGGCGTTGTCCAGATAATGCTGCTTGTTTTTCTTCTGCTGGCGCAGAGCCTCCTGGGCGACGTGCCGGGCATCCTCCCGGGAAATGGGAGCGGCGGTGCCGTCGGTGAACCAGACAGCACAGCCCGCATGGGCACCGGTACACAGCTTCTGCCGGATTTCCTCCAGCCGGTTGGGGGAGTACCGGCACCGGCCGAAGCACCCTTCTACATAGGCAAGGTCGTCCTTGCCGCCTTTGCGCTGGCTGCCAAAGCTTCGCCGTTTTTCCTGAGTGCCGGAGTTCATTTCCGAAATCACCGCGTTTTCCAGCCGCTGGGGCTGCAGCACGTCCGGCTTTCGCTGGGGCAGGAACCGGAGCCAGTCGGGAAGCTCCCAGCGCTTTCTCCGAGCCTGCACCCTGGTAAAGCCGAAGCCCTCTCTCAGCAGCTCCAGGATGTACTTGCTCAGAGCCTCCGGCTCTAAATCCGCGCCCTCCCGGATTTTTTCGTAGAGCTTTGCCTCCTTGGGCAGAAGGACGCCCGGAGACTGACCCAGTGCCTCCCGCCAGTAGGCTCGCTGCAGCGATTCGCACAGCAGTGCCTTGCCCATATTTTCAGACCTTGCGCGGCGTTCCAGACTGTCCAGGAAAAAATCCGCATACTCCCGGCGCAGATCCTCCAGTGCCGGGCGTAAAGGCAAATTCCGCCGATAAACCGCCTGCTCGATGAGCAGCCAGGAGAATCGGTCGTAGGTTCCCTGCCAGATGTCCCCTTCCCAGGTGTCGAACAGGGCTTGCAGCCCTTCTTTGCCGAAAAAATGTTCCGCCAGCCCCGCCACGGTGTTCATATACAAAGTATTGGACACAAACACCGGCTGGAAGCCATATTCCCCGGCTCCGTTCCACACCTGATTCAAAGCCCGCCGTCCGGCGGCACCGAGCTGCTCCGTGTTCATAGGTCGAAGACCTGCTCCCGGCGAAGCTTGCCGGGGATCCGGGCGGCGATCACATCCCGGATGAGCTGCTGCTCGTAGCCGTCAAAGCTCTTGTTGGTGATGCCCATATCCAGAGCCGCCAGAGGGGACAGACCCAGCTTCATCAGGTCGATGGCGTCCAGCAGACCCCGCAGATCCAATGCCCGGGTGGAAATCTCCGAGGCGGCGCACTTCTTGTTCAGGTCGAAGAACAGCTGGGCAAACAGCTCCCGGTATTTCCGGTTCAGCTCCGGGTACTCGGTGCCCAGCAGCCGCTCCAGATTCTCCTGGGTGATGGTGGGCATGGACACAATGGCAAACCGGGAGGCCAGTGCCTCGTTCATCTCCCGGGTTCCGGCGTAGCCGTAGTTCATGGTGCCGATGAACCGGGTCTCCGGCTTTAATTCCAGGCTGCCGTAGCCCGGAATGTCGATGGCACGACGGAAGTCCAGTGCCTGGTGAAGCACCGCCAGAGCCTCATTTTTCGCCATGTTGATCTCGTCCAGCACGCCGAAGCCTCCGGCCTGGGCGCAGGCATATACCGGCCCCGGCCGGAACTCCACCTGACCGTTCCGGAAGGTATCCGTGCCCACCAGGGAGCCGGCGTCCGTGTTCACATGCAGGGAAATATTCCACATCGGCCGCTGAAACAGAGCCGCCAGATTCTGGGTCAGCACGTTCTTGCCCGTAGCCTTGCCGCCGGCAAGCAGCAGGTTCTTCCCGGCAAGCACCGCCGCAAGCACCTGCTCCCAGACCTGGACACCGTAATAGGAATATCGGGGCACGGGAATCCGGTCGGGTTTTTCCATGGGGTGCGCCTTCAGGTATTCCCGGGTCACGCCCAGGATATCAGGATTGACCCCCTCCTGCTCCAAAAATGTCAGAATATTGGTGGTGATTTGCTCATGTGTTTTCAAGGCACCTCGCCTCCTTTTGGTGTATCATACAACATTTTTCCACCAAATTCAATACAGAAGGTGCTGTTTCAGAAAAAAACGCCGCCATTGCGGCTGGTGCGCAATGGCGGTGTGTATCAACCGCTCGTTTACTGCTCCCGGAAGGTGATGGCTCCGGTTTCCGGATCCATGGCATCCACAATGGCCAGAGATTCCAGCCGGTAGCCCAGATTCCGGATCACCCGGCCGCCGATCTGGAAGCCCTTCTCAATGACAATGCCCAGACCCTCGATGGTGGCCCCGGCCTCCTCGGCAATGGAGATAAGACCCTGGAGCGCGCAGCCGTTGGCGAGAAAGTCGTCGATAATCAGCAGGTGATCCTCCGCGCTCAGAAACTTCTTGGACACAATGATCTGATTTTTGTTCTTGTGGGTGAAGGACTCCACCTCCGCGATGTACATTTCGCCCTCGATGTTGATAGACTTGGACTTCTTCGCAAAGACCATGGGCGCCCCGAATTCCTTGGCCACAAAGCAGGCAATGCCGATGCCGGAGGCCTCGATGGTCAGCACCTTGGTCACAGGCTTATCCGCAAACCGCCGGTGAAACTCCCGGCCGATCCGCTCCATCAGGCCGATATCCATCTGGTGGTTCAGAAAGCTGTCCACCTTCAAAACATTTCCGGGCTTGACGATTCCGTCCCGGGCGATTCTCTCTTCCAAAAAGTTCATAACGCGCACCTCCCGAAGTTTGATGGTATTATAGCACAGGGGAAACCAAATGTCAGTGGCTTTTCCAAAAAAACACAGCGGCTCTTCACTTTCGTCGTTTTTCACACCCGCCCCCGGCCGCTCGACCCAAAAATGGGCATTATGTCCGGAACCTGTTCCTTCCGTGGCAACGTAAAAATTTGAAAACATTGTGTTAATTTCTCAGATTCGGTTGAATTTGTCACAAATTCGTGCTATGCTGTATTTACAACAAAATGTAGGAGGGATCAATCATGGCATTTTGGGATAATATCACGCAAAAGGCCGCGGCCGTCACCGAAAAGGCGGTTCAGCAGGCAAAGAATCTGGCCGAGCAGGCCAGGCTCCGCAATCAGATTTCCGAGGCGGAGAGCACCATCACCGACTGCTACACCCAGATCGGCAAGCAGTACGCTGCCGCCCATCCGGAGAATTTCGAGGAGTGCTACGCTCCCATGATGGCTGCCATCGCCGGAGCCCAGCGGCAGATTGCTTCCCTGCAGGAGCAGCTGCGGGAGCTGAAGGCCGTCTCTCTGTGCCCTAAGTGCGGCGCAGAAGTCAGCAAGGATGCCGCCTTCTGCAGTGCCTGCGGCGCGGAAATGCCCAAGCCCGCCCCGGTAGAGGCCGAGGTGGTCACTGACGACGCTCCTGTGGAGAAGTCTCCCACCGAAGAGGCTCCTGCCCAGGAAGCACCTGCCGAAGAGGCTCCCACCGAGCAACCCCCTGTTGAGGCTGCTCCTGCGGAGGAAGCTCCCGCAGAAGACTCCGTGAAGGCTGCCCCTGCCGAGGATGCACCCAAGGCGGATGCGCCGGAGTACATCTGAGGAATTTTCAAGGGTTGAGGAGGGCATTGACCCCTGCGGATTCTCAAAAGCTGGCAAAAAGTCCAGGGTCGGAAATTTCCGACCCTGGACTTTTGTCATAGATTCGTATATCCCATCAGGCTTTCATCCACCACGGCGGCGGTGTCCCGGCCTTCCCGCAGAGCCCAGACCACCAGGCTCTGACCCCGGCGCATATCGCCGCAGGCGAAGACCTTGGGCTGGCTGGTGGCGTACCTGGTGTCCGCCACGGTACCCCGTGGGGTCAGACCTACGCCGAAGGCCTCGGCCACATATTTCTCACACCCCGTAAAGCCCGCGGCAATGAGCACCAGATCGCATTCCAGGGTAAATTCCTCCCCGGTGGGCACCATCGCCCGCCGTCCGTCCACCACCTGGCTTTCCAACCTGGAAATCACCGCGGCGCAGACCTGACCGGCCTCGTTCTTCAAAAACTCCTTGACGGTGGTCTGATACAGCCGGGGATCGGCTCCGAAGCAGGCGATGGCCTCCTGCTGGCCGTAGTCCGTCTTCAGCACCCGGGGCCATTCCGGCCAGTCGTTGCCGGGCATCCGGTGCTCCGGCGGGCAGGGCATCATTTCCAGCTGGGTCACGCCGGTGCAGCCCTGGCGGATGGCGGTGCCCACGCAGTCATTGCCCGTGTCGCCGCCGCCGATGACCAGCACCCGTTTCCCCTTCGCCGAAATAGCCTTCCCGTCGGCAAAGTCAGAGTCCAGCAGACTCCGGGTCACGGAGGACAGATAGTCCACGGCAAAGTAAATGCCGTCTGCTTCCCTGCCGGGAACGGAGATGTCCCTCGGCTCCTTGGCACCGCAGCACAGCACCACCGCGTCATACTGCTGCGTCAGCTCGCTGGCGGAAACATCCCGACCCACGTCCACGCCGGTGAGAAAATCAATGCCCTCTTCCCGGAGAATCCGGATCCGGCGGTCGATGACCCACTTTTCCAGCTTCATGTTGGGGATGCCGTACATCAGCAGCCCGCCGGGGCGGTCGCTGCGCTCGTACATTGTCACCTTGTGACCCCGCTTGTTCAGAAGATCGGCTACGGACAGGCCGGCAGGGCCGGTACCCACCACCGCCACCGTTTTTCCCGTCCGGGAGGGTGGCGGAACGGCGTGGAGCACCCCGTTTTCGTAGCCGTACTCCACAATGGCCCGCTCGTTTTCCTTCACGGTCACGGGACTTCCCGTGGCCATGCCGCAGGTGCAGGCCGCCTCGCACAGAGCCGGACACACCCGGCTGGTAAATTCCGGGTAGCGGTTGGTGACAATGAGCCGCTTCACCGCCTGCTCCCACTGACCCCGATAGACCAGGTCGTTCCACTCGGGCACCAGGTTGTTCAGGGGACATCCGCTGTATATGCCTCCCAGCAACATACCGCTCTGGCAAAAGGGCACGCCGCAGTCCATGCACCTGGCTCCCTGAGCCTGCTGCTCATCCGGGTGGAGTGGAATGTGAAATTCCTTGAAATTGCCAATCCGTTCCTCCGGAGGCAGCTCCCGGCTGACCTGCCGATCAATTTCCATAAATCCTGTAGGCTTTCCCATGGTGCTTCCTCCTTACTTTCCGTTTTTCATGGCGTAGAACGCCTCGATCTGCGCCTGCTCGTTGTCCTCGCCCTTTTCCTCCATCTGGGCAATGAGCCGGAGCATCCTGTCGTAATCATGGGGCAGCACCTTCTTGAACTTGTGCAGGTACTCGCCGAAATGCTCCAGAATTTCCTTGCCTCTGGGAGAGCCGGTGGCCTCCACATGCTCCCGGATCAGGTCTTTCAGAAGGGATACGTCATACTTATGTTCCACCGGCTCCAGGGACACCATGTCCTTGTTCACCCGCTGGTAGAAATCCCAGTTTTCGTCCAGCACATAAGCGATGCCGCCGCTCATACCGGCGGCGAAATTTTTGCCGGTTTTGCCCAGCACCACCACGGTGCCGCCGGTCATATATTCGCAGCCGTGGTCGCCCACGCCCTCCACCACCGCCGTGGCTCCGGAATTGCGGACGCAGAACCGCTCCCCCGCCACGCCGCTGATGAAGGCCTTGCCGCCGGTAGCACCGTAGAGAGCCACGTTGCCGATGACGATATTCTCGCTCCGGTCGTAGGTCACGTTCTCCGGCGGATAGACGATGATCTTTCCTCCGGACAGACCCTTGCCCAGGTAGTCGTTGCTGTCGCCCACCAGCTCCAGGGTCAGTCCCTTGGGCGCAAACGCGCCGAAGCTCTGGCCGCCGTAGCCGGTGCAGCGCACCCGGAAGGTGTCGTCTGGCAGAGAATTGCCGAATTTGGCGGTAATCTCACTGCCGAAGATGGTGCCGAAGGCCCGGTCGGTGTTGCCCACGGTGATCCGGATTTCCGTGGGATTGGGCTTTGCCATGTCGAAGCTCTTCTTAAAACGCTTCATGAGCACCTTCATGTCCGGGGTCTGATCGAGAGCAAAGTTGTAGACCGCCTCCGGGGCGAAGTGAACGTTGGAATTGGAAACCAACGGATTGTGCAGCAGCGCGGACAAGTCCATTTCACTTGCCCGGGAGCCAGGCTCGGCGGGGCGGACTTTCAGAAGATCCGTCCTGCCCAC
>ERZ808262.378-NODE-378-length-22975-cov-3.679450_pt1 | contig 22975 bp, 17 predicted proteins | sample MGYA00520895_ERZ808262 | MGnify/ENA primary metagenome ERZ808262 (study PRJEB31516, sample SAMN03275588) | gut metagenome | biome: mammalia-associated habitat; material: feces | host: Papio cynocephalus | place: Kenya | collected 2012-08-02 ... | reverse complement strand
GATTTGAGGGGGAGCCCAGGGAAAGGGTATTCACAGGCCGTAAGTCTCAAATGCCTTTCGGCTAGATTCGTGATTGATATCCACGTCTCCGTGGCCGGACTGGAACGCCGCCATGGAAAGTCTCAAATGCCTTTCGGCTAGATTCGTGATTGATATCCTGTGATGCTGGTTGAAGCGGTAGACCCGCTCCCTGTGTCTCAAATGCCTTTCGGCTAGATTCGTGATTGATATACGGTCTTCCCGTCTCGATAATCGAGACGACGGACCCGATGTCTCAAATGCCTTTCGGCTAGATTCGTGATTGATATACCGCGCCTGCGCCCGCCGACTCCGAGGCGGAGTTCTAGGGGGTCTCAAATGCCTTTCGGCTAGATTCGTGATTGATATAAGGATAATAAACCGGTTCGGGTAATCTTCAATAAGTCTCAAATGCCTTTCGGCTAGATTCGTGATTGATATTGTATCATATTTCCGCTTCGGCTGGCAAGTGGTTTCCGCATGTTTTTTGACGGCTGACGGATGGCGTCCGCGCCGGCGCCGGATCTCCTGTCCGTTTTATTCGAAATTCCGGCTTTTTCATCACTTAACGTCCGACGGCTGAAGCCCATTTAAGGGGGTTTTCGTCAGCCGTCAACAATCCAGCCGCATGGCGGGACTGCTCACCTTTCACAGAACCAGGCGGCGCCCGTTCCCCTTTCCCCCGGTCGACAACCCTGCGTCTCCGCGCGGAACGCTTCCTCCGCGGCACAACAGAACCGGGAAATCCGGCGTCCGGACCACCCCTCCCGATTCGGACAATATTCGGGCCCGCGCGTCCGGAATGGCGGCGACCGCCGCCTCTTCTCGGCATCTCCGCTTCAAGAGACCGCGGTCTCTTGGTGTAAAGACCGCGGTCACTTGGTGCAGAGACCGCGGTCTCTTGGTGTAGAGACCGCGGTCTCTTGGCGTGGAGACCACGGTCTCAAGTCGAGGTCCCCGTAAGAAGCCGTTCCGGCGTCCGAGGGGATCCGTCCCTGACCGCAGCCGCGTATCGAGGGAATCGCCGCACATGCTTCTTCCCCTACCTAAAGGACAAGAATGGCGTCCGCCTCGGACGAGGCGTCCACATTCCCCAGCCGGCGGATCTTCTGCCGCTCCAGCTTCCCGATGCAGTAATCTATGACGCGGTCCTCGTCAGGGTCGACCGCCTCGCCGAGCCGCCCCCAGAAGACGGACATCTGCCCGTCGTCGAGATCGCACTCGAAGACGCTGCGCTCCATACGCACGCCGTAATCCTCGCAGATTTTCGCGACTTTGCGCAAACGCCGCGGATTGGCGATATCGTAGGCCACCAGATGCAACATCGTTCCCCCTCAAGGTGCCCGGAAGAAATCGGGCGGCGTCCTGCCATAAAGCGCGTCCAGATAGCGGCAGACCACGCCGTCGATGCCCGCGCGGACGGTGAGCGCGCGGCCGTCGCGGACAAACGTGCGTTTCATTTCCGCATCAAACGCCTGGAAAACGACGCGCCGGCCGGCTTCGTTCAGGAAGACGCCACCGTCCGCGTCCGTGAAGAAGTGCTCGCCCGGGCGCACGCGGCGGTGGTTCAAAAGGTCCAAAACGAGCCGGTCCGCCAGCACAGGCCGGCACGGTTCCATGAGATCGAGGGCGAGCGCCGGCGCGCGGTCGTGCCCGCGGTGGAAGAATCCGGCCGCCACATCCAGCCCGTGCGCCCGGACCGCCGCGGTGAATTCGCCCGCCAAAAGCGTGTAGACGAACGAAAGAAGCGCATTCGCCGCGTTTCTGGGCGGACGCCGCGAACGGACGCCGAACGGGCATTCCGCCGGAAAGAACCGCGCGAGAACGGCGAAGTAGGCCGCCGCGGCGATTCCCTCCAGCCCGCGAAGACCGTCCACCGTGCAGGTCGCCGGGAGCATGCGCCCCAGGGCGGACAGCTTCCGGAAATGCGCGTCCGATGCCGCGGAGAGGCCTCGGTTGGCGAAGAGCTTCTGCAGCGAACGCCGGCAGTTGGCGATTTTGTCGGACACGAGGCGCCGCGCGGCATCGAAGCAGAATTCCGTATCGTACAGCCGTTCATACTGCCGGGCGCGGCGGTCGGCGTGGAAGCCGCTGTCGCCGTCCATCAGTCCGCGCCACATGCCGCTGCGCCGGAGGAAGGTGCAGGGAATCTGCCGGTCCATCAACCCGGCCAGCGCGGCAAACGAAACGGCCGGCTCGCCGCAGACAATGACGCGGTCCACGTTCACGAGCGGAACGCGGCGCAGGGAGCCGTCCGCATGGTCGTGCACGACCAGATGCTCCAATTCGAGCTTGACGCTCAGCGATTTGCCGTTCAGAACCAAAGTGCCCATATTTTTAGCGCGGGGCGGACGGCGGAATCCCGTCCCGCCCCGATAAACGAAGCCGTTTGTCAAAGAGCGAGGGGGAGAGTCAGGACAGTCCCATAATCCGTTTCAGTTCGCGTTCCACATCCGGCAGCCAGTCAATCACTTCCACGCCATACTCCTTAGCGCGCGCCTTGTCCTCCGGACGAACAACTCTGGCCGAGACAAGTATACCCTTGGTGCGCAGACCCAGCCCGCGGGAGAGTTGCGCCAGTTTGTAGACGGCATCGTCGGCGGCTCCCTTCCTCTTCATGTTTTTGGTCTTATCCTCGATCACATAGCATGTATTCTTGTGAATCACTATGGAATCAAGTTCATTGCGATTCCCTTTGGCGTCAACAATCTGCACATTCATCAAAGCATGTTTCTTGTCGAATCCAAGCCCTTTGAGTACGCTGAAGACATAATGCTCCAACCAAATGCCTGCGCAAAAGCGGGCCGCCTCGAGAGACACGAAACATTCACGAGAAGACTTCCATTTAACCAACTCGTCGTCATGAAGGATTTTCAGCATTTCTTCCAACTTGGGGGTGGCGCATTGCCTCTCGTTGCACGAAAATTCCAAAGCGTGGTCCTTTTGGGATCGATTGCGAGCATCATCATGATTATCCACCGCCCTGGCCGCAATATCATTCAATACACCCATCGCCAACGCCCAATCATTTGGCTTTCTTGCGATTTCATCGCAAAAGTGCCGCCATTTCTCATTGTCCACGACGGATTTGAAATCATCGAACTCAATCTTAAGCCCGTTAAGCCGCAATATCTGCTCTAGAGAAGGAGTCTGATCCAGCAATACGCTTGGTTGGGGCTCCTTTGACACCCAAGAGACCTTGTCGGTTGAAATATCCACATAGAAGACGGGGCGGTCCAGACCGCGAAAGACCTCCTGCGCAGCGATGGCCATCGGCTTTGTCCCGCCCGTTACGTTCAGAACGCTTTCGCTCATCAAATCTTCGTTTTCGCCCGCCCACTTCATCAACGCCTCTTGAACTGCAGCAATGTCCGTCTCGGACTTTCCGATTTCGATATCCGGCTTTATCTCGACCTGAAGCTTCTTGATCTCGTTCTTCAGCCATTCCGCACGGTTTCTCATTCCGTCGGAGACGACCAACGTCACCGAGTCAGGCTTCAAATCCCGATTCAAAACAGGCAGGAAGTTAGGCATGGCCTGCTGCGAAACCAACAACACATGATTCATACCTCTATTCTCCTTTTCTCCTTATATACCCCGCCGCGTCCGCGGCGGTTCACGGTTTTTAGATCAGACCCCTTAGCGACCGGCGTGTGCACGCGCCGTCCGAATAGAAGGCGACGGCTAGAAAGCCTTCTTTCACCTTCACCGGCCGCAGCTTCAACGCCGAAGACATGCGTTCCGAACCGATAGAGTACCCGAACGCCGTTTTATCCTTACCGCTTTGATGTTCGTTCCTCCGCAGGTCGCGCAACCAACCGCCCAGGCATGTCTGCGCCTTGTCGGCGCGGGAGAAAACCACCTCGGAGACAAGGCGGACGGTTCCGCAGTCCGAAGGAAAGGACTCCGCCCAACGCAGGAATACTTCCTTGGAAAGGAGATCGCCATTTTGCGCAAAGGCGCCGCAGCCGCGCGTGGCGCGAAGCCCCAAGGCCCCCAGCCGCATAAAGGCTTCAACCGCACGCCAAAACAGCTCGGCAAGTTCTTCGGGCATCCCGCAGTCTCCGATCTGAACGGTAAACTCCGTGCCGGGGGCGAAATAAGCGTTCCGCCCGATGCGCACACCCTTCTTGTCGCCGGAGACCGTCGCAAAATAATAGAGGTAGCCAAGATTCGACATGGAAGGGGGCGGGGAAAATGCTTCGTGCACAGGCTTCGTGAGCACGCACCGCACCTGTACGCGGCTTTTCACCGCCCCGCCCTGCACACCGCCAAAGACCTGCGTCTCTTCGTCTTTTTTCCCGCCCAGTATGCGAAACCACCAGCGCAAAGCGCCACGAACAGAAGCCGCCCGCAATTCGGCCGCTTTCTGGTCGGCTCCGCACAGGAACGCCGGCGTAATGAACTCCAAATCGTATGTTTCGGTTTTCATGGCAGTTTCTCCAGCTTTTCTTCTTTAACCAGCTTGCGGAGGGCGCCTACGACCGCCGGCGCATGCTTGATTTTTCTTTTCGGGTTCTGCTCCTCTTTCTTTAGGAACGCCCAGACTTCTCGGCCGACGCCTTCCGTGCGCAATACCGCGACTATCGCCAATTTATCGGCTTTTGACAACCCGTCAAAACCCCTAAACCACCGTCCGTTGGCAATCGCTTTGGGAGACAACGGTCTCCAGTCCTCCAAAATACGTTCTTCCGGCGGAAGAGCCTCTTTGCGGACGCGTTCCAGTCGTTGAGCCTCCGCCTTTTTCGCGGCCTCGGCTTCCTCCAAAGCCTTCCGTCGCGCCTTTTCTTCCTGTTCGTGCGCCAAGCGGATCTTCTCCAAATACGCTTTCTCATCCTCTTGCGAATACGCGAACCAGCCGTATCCGGCGGAAGTTTTCGCGCCGACGCCGTTTTTCATGATCGCCTTGACCAGCCATTTTTTGGCCAATCCCAGGTCTTCCGCACCCGCGTCCCGAAGGGGAACAAGCGTAAAGAGGAAGGACACACCGCTCTCTACGGCCGGGAAGAACTGCGGATTGGGCGACTCGTCATCTGTCGCGTAAGGTTGATTGCCCCCGTAATACTTCATATGGTGGCAATTCACGATATCCGTCACCAAGGGAGCCCTCCCGTCCGGTACGGCCGGCCAAAACGAGACGCATCCGCCGCGTTTCGTGTCGCATTTCAGGTTCTTCAGGTAATCGTCCAGCCCTTTGTCGCCTGTCGGATACCCGAAAACGCGCGCCATTTTCCGCGCGATTCCCTCCTTGCGGGATTCTCCCGCCTCGTTCCATTCGCACCACGCGGCGTGCCGCGCAACCCCCTTCACCGCGCTCCCCGGAATATACGGATAGCCAAAATGCGGATGCAGGCACAGCCCCGCATTCTCCAGGACGCCGCCCGCCTGGTTGACAATCAGCCGACTCTGCAGTTTCGCCGGAAACTGCACCGCGCCGGTAGGCCGTGATGTTGGAGACGGAGCCTTTCCGCACTTCTTCTGGCAGGCCACAACGGCGTCGATTTCGTCTTTCTTGGTGTTGCCGCCCAGCCGCACGAACTTCTCCAGGCGGAGAGAGGGCGACTCGCACTGCGGGAACTTCTCTCCACCGAGAAGATCCCGCACCTCAGTTAGCGCTGTTATCGCCATTGGACCCCTCCTTGCCGGGTTTGGCAAAACGCCGCAGATAATTGAGGTAAGCCATAGACTCCGCCGTGATGGCGCGCAGCGTGGCGGCGTCTTTTCCGCAAAGTTCGGCCAAAAACGCCGCCGGTTCAGTCGCGATGATTCCGCAATCCAGTCCTGCCTTGTGCAGGTGATCCAGAATCGCCCGAAAGACTGTCAGATAGCCGCCGTTATCCTCGAGGGCGAACGCCAATGCGCCGATAAAGCCGTTGGAAATGATCATGGCCGGCACCTTCTTCGCGACGGCGCGGCCGCCGTCTTGCCCCGTGCCGATTTTATCCCGCGCGTCATACGCGTTCTTCGCCCGTATCTGTTCCAGATTCTTCATCATTCCACCTCCTTCAGCGCGACCGAGCACCAGCCCAGACCCGTCGTGGCGTCCGCACCAATCTGGAGCAGTCCGCCCGCGTTCGCCAGACCTTCCGCCAAGATGTCCATGTTTTCAGAATCCGCGGCATTCACCACGCTGTAGAAAAGCGTCTCGGACGGCACGTTCTCCTGACTGAAAAGCGCACCATCGGCCACAACGCCCGTCTCGTCGTCGATACGGTTGTGCTGGGCGATTTCGCACGCGTTCAAACAGAAATACTGGAAGAGTTCGTCCGAGACGATAGCCAGCCGTTGCGGGAGTTCCTGCCACACGTTGTCCGCGCACAATTTCTGCAAGTTCGAGACAATCTGGGCATCGATTGTTGCGGACGCCACTTCCAGTGGATATTCCTCAAAGATCGCCTTGCCGTCAATCCCCAGAACCGCATCCTGCGTCACAAGAGCCTTTCCGTCCGCGACTTCCGGCACGGGAAACGCCGCGCCCGCATCGCGCTTGAAACGGTTCAGCGCGAGCGGACAGGTCAGCCATGCGAACGCGCCCTTGGCCGAACGAACGGGGAAAGCCAAAAGCTTACCCTCGCCAATCAGCAGTTTGCCGGCAGACGCTTGTTGCGATTTATCGTTGCCGAACAGCCTCACGCCGTCTTCGGAGCGCGTTATCTTATTGTCAGAAGCTTTTTTATTCCACAAATCGGCCAGCACGCCCTTGATGGCGCTGCCGGGAATGGCCGGGAACCCCGTATGCCGTTCGCGCAGAACCGGCTGGTCCACCGCGCCCACGGACGAACCGCATCCCACATGAAGCGGAGCGCGGGCAAAAATGGTCAACAGTTTCGTTGTCATGTTTCTCTTTCCTTTCTCTGGATTATCTTGAAATTCTCACAAACGAGCAGACGCCCATGCCGAAGCCCTGCGAGCCGAAGTCGGATTTGCGCGTCAGATGCAGGGCACGCACCAAAGCTTCGGCTTTCCCGCGCTCGGGACATTCGAACAAGTACACGCTTCCCGCGGGAACGGCCAGCACGGTCGGCTTTATGCCCTCTTCGGAATCCCACCCCGAGAAAACGATTGGCTTGCCGGTGCAGGCGCCTATCAGCCGGCAAGTGTCGCAGTTCGGCAGTTTGACATGGCCAATCGGTTCAGGATCCACAGGATTGGTATCCTTGCACCACCCCGGCAGCCAGCCCGTCTGCGCAAAATAGGCCGGCGCCAGCAGCGTCCACCGCAGGTAAAACGGCCCTTCGCCTTCCGGAACCGCCGGGACGGGGAAAGACGCCTCGAGCGAGATGCCGGAGGGCTCCGCCGAAACCATTCCGCCCTGACCGCCCATGATGAACGCACGTGGCGTTTCGACGTCTGTCTTGCCAGGGTTGATTTCGCAAGCCATCGAGACACCCCTCTCCAGCCGCAGATATTCCGCCTGATACTGTCCGCTGCGCTGGTCCGCATTCCGCTTGGACGCCCCGGTAGCCGGATCCATCGTCGTGCCCGTCCGGATTTCGGGCGCGAACAAGGACGGCTCCTTCAGATCGCCAAGCCGGTCGCGCGACGGACGGTCCGCCGCGTCCAGATACGCTTTGTAGCACGTGAGGGGAATCCACGTCGGATAATTCTTCTTGCCCTCCTCATCGTCGATGAAACCGTGCGTCAGCCAAGCCGGCGCATTCGTTTCCCGAAGCGGTTCAACACCCATCTTCCAGTCCAGCGGGCGCGGCAGGTAGAGTTCGCCGCCCTTCACCGGAAACGGACCGGCGACCTGCAGATCGCCGAACGTCCCGAACGCTTTCCGCCCCGCCGAACGGCTACCCAGCAGCGCATGCATGACCGCGTTGTACAGGTGGTCGGGGCGCGGCCAGAAGGCCCCGTGCCCGACGACGGCGATATCGCCGGCATCGTCTTTCAGACGGTCGATCGGACGCCCATCGCGAAAGAACAAAACGTCCCGCGGATACAGTTGATAACTCTTCATATTCAATTCTCCTCTCCCCGCGGACGGTCGATGAACGTCTCGCACAAAAACAAATTGAGAAAATCGTCCGGCTTTCCAGCATCGAAAGTCTCGTCCAGGTACGACAACGCCTCCTTCGGGAGGTCGACTTTTCTTCCGCTCTCCATATCCGTCTCGACCGACTGCTTCCACGCGTGTTCCAGTTCAAGACGGACGATCGGTTTCATGTCTTCGACCCCCGCCTTCTCCAGCGCATAGGGACGCAACAGCGCGGCAAGCTTGTACGGAAAGCGCGCCGAAGGTTTCTTCGAGGCAATGTCCGCGCCGAGTTTGCGGAACAACTCCACGGCCGCGGTCGGTTGGCTGTCCCGGTCCTTCTTCCACTTGAAGCCCCACTCGATTGTTTCGCCCGACCGCTTCAGCACCGTCATCGCGACGGCATCGCGTCCATACACGTTTTTGGCCCGATGCTCGGCCGACTGCGCGGCCTTGACTAGATCCTGAAACGGCGCCTTGCAATGTCCGACGGCGACGCCGGCGGACGCCGTCATGCCGAGACCGACAATCCCCTCAAACTGTTCGCGAAGCGCCTCGGCGCAGTCCAACGCCTTCTTGCCCGGCACGACGGCCAGCACGTCGTCGCCGCCCGCATACACAAGCGTGGACTGGCCGTTCGTCTTCTCCGAAAGCAAATCCCCGACGCTTAACGCGAATGCGGCCAACTTCCCGCTGAATTCCCGATGTGCCTCCTCTGTTTGCAAAGTGGACAGTTTAGCCCCCATCCGGTCGCCGTCGAACGCAATCACCGCGTAATAGGGGTCGTCGTTGACGGCATTGCGGATTGGCGCCTCGTACTTCCGCTCTTCTATCAATTTTTCCTTTACGAGATTCATCGCTCCGCGGCAGTTTTCCAGGGCGGACTCCTTTCCCGACAGGAAATCCTTCGGGGCTCTTTCAAAACCCTTCGCTTCGCGCCAGGGCTGGAAATCGCGCATGTTCCGCCGCAGGGCCAACTGCCGCGCAATCGACTTGTAGTCGGATCCCTTGTCCGCCGTTTCGGGTCTCACCGCCCAGGAAACGGAAAGAAACTGTTCCAATTGTCTTTGGAACGCCACGCTTTCCCCTTCGCCGTACGCATACAGTTTCTTGAGAATCGCCTCCTTGACCTTCTCGGCTATCGTGCGCCCCTGTCCTTCCGGAACACGCGCCCAAAAGCGGTTCGGCAAGGTGGGGATGTTGCCGTCAAGCGCCTTCTCCACACGCCCGTCCCTGAGATTGGGGAAGATGGTCGCATCCGGCGCAGCCTCCAGCCCCGCTTTCATCAACATCGAAAGCAGGTACGACCCCGCCCACAAATCCTCGGGCGTCGCCGCCTGCGCGATAAAGTCCTGCACGGGACCGATTTGAAACAGCAGTAGATCCATTCGGTATCCTTTCTCTTATATGGTCACAGCCACGAAATCTTCACAACCTGCCAGCCCGCAATCTGCCCGGGGCCGACTTCCTCGCCGATATTCGGGCGTTTCCCGTCCTTGTAATCGGGCGAAAGCACCCAGCAGACGTCGAAAGTTTCGCCATCCAGAACGGGATGCCCATTTGCCGCGAGACGCAGCGCCGGACGCGGCGTGCGCGGCTTCAACGAGACCCCGAGGAGGTTTTCCGCGATGGCGCGCGTGTTCTCGTGCCCCCAAAAAGAGGCGACCGGGTGCCCCGAAAGCGCGTTCCGCAGTTCGGCGACCGTCCGGCAGCACATCCGCACCTCGCCGCCGCGAATCAACGACAGCGGGAAGGCGTTCCCTATCAAAATCTTATTTCTCTCCATGACGGCGCATAGTATACCCTATTTTATGTCTGCCCGCCCGGAAAAAGATTTCCGCAGACATCCGCCAGCTTCTCCCTGTTTTTCCAGATGACGCGCTCCACCGGGAACGTCACGTCGTCTTTGCGTTTGGGGACAAGTTTCTCGACTCCGGGAAATTTGGCTTTCATCAACTTTCCCCGTAAAGTGGACATCGATTTGGAAAGGTCCGCGACCGCATTAGCCTTGACCGAAAATCGGCTTCCTTCTTTAAAATCGGACAACCATCCACACATCGCCGCTTTTTCATTCTTGCAGTTGTGCAACGCCGTTAACTTGCCGAGTAGCTCGACTCTCGTGAAACGATTCAGCAGAAATATCAAAACCGCAAATTCCGTCGCTGCTAGATCTACCGGACAGTCGTTTATCAGCACGCGCCCCTTCCATGCGTCCACTTCGATTTTTGGACAGACGGACGACTGGATCCGCGCGACAAGCGTTTGGTAATCCGGGATGTTCTCGTTGTATTTCTCCTGATAGAGTTCGCGCATACGGACGTAAGGCACCTCGAAGAGTTCACCGTCCACATCCGCCGCGGAATATTCCTTCCCGTTTTTCGCAGTGTAAACAACGCCTTTTTCGGGGAAATAGAACGGCGGCTGGACGCCACCTTCAAACGGCGACGGCAACAGCACATGATAGACTTTGTCGTCCTGTCGGCCCAGAAGCGACATGCAGGAAAACATCAGGGCGCTCATGGTCTTGCGACCCCCGGCGATAGACGTCAACACGACCGTGTTCGGATCCTCCGTGTATTGCCGCAACTGCCGCAGCATGAAATCGGCCGCGCCGAGATTCTCCTCCGCCGTGCGCAAGTCGGTAATCTCGTTTCCCTCGGCGTCGGGAATGACGCGGACTGAGGTCTCGCCGAACTTCAGTTTCCCCGCGGTTGTGCAGCCTTCCTTCTCCAACGCGCGCTTCAGACGGACCCAGACAGGATTCGCGCCTGACAGCAGTTCGTCCTTTATCTTTTGCTTGCCCGTCTTTGTCGTGATAACGACTATTTCATCCGGAACCGTCTGTTCCTTGTGCGCCAAGGTCCATACGGTCTCCGTCAATATCGCAGGCGACGTGCCTATGCCTGCGACCAAAACAACTCTTTTGTCCTGCATTTTTCCCAACTCCTTCAGTCTGCTATTAGTATACACAAAATCATCAGATTCTTCAATAGTCATATGCATATCCATGAGGCAAAAGATTCGCCAAAAAAGGAAAAATACTGGACGAAATCTGCCACATGACAGGATATTCGCGCAAATACGTCACCCATCTGCCGAACGGCAAGATTCGCTTCCATGTCCGGAAAGGGCGCGGAAAGACCTGCACGGACGCTGTGCGCCGGACGCCCGTTTCCCTTTGGCGCGAAGCCGGATGCCCTTGCGTACCCTATCTTGAAGCGCGGGTTCCCACTGCGGTCATGATCAAAGCGCGCGAAAAAGAGCAGCTCCTGGCCCTAAGCGCGCGTACCCTCTCTCGCGCGTCCTGGAATCGGGCGTTCTCACAGACATGCAAGTCCGGAAGCTGGAAGCCTACAACGCACGACTCAACGGCATCGAGCTTGTCCGGCTCGCCAAGAAGAAGTCGAGTCGCATCAAGCGCCTGCAGGAAGAATACAACCGAGCAAAAGCCCGGTCTGATAAGGATTTCTTTGGTGAGGCGGCTCCATCCTCGTCGCTTCGCGACGCCCCTTCGGGGACGGACTGCCGCCGTCCCGCCAAAGCCGGGAAGAAGCCGGAATCGGCCGCGTCCAAGAAGGAACGGCGTACACAATATTGGACAAACCAGCAACCACCCCCGTTTCTCACTAGTACACTTTCTATTTGACAAACTGGGATGGGTGTTCTCCTCAAAGGCGGGAGGAACGCTCTCCCGCTCCCCGCCCCCATGGGGGGGGGGGGGCTAGCGGCATTTACTTGGACAATTCACATTTCATGAGCCCGGGCCAAAAGCAAACGAACACAACGGTGTAGCGCAATCCCGCCCGCGCAATTTGTCGGTTCCGCCCGTTTCGCCCGGTTTTTGCACCCGCGGCGGTTCCGGCGCAACGGGGTGGCTGTTCCGGCGCAACGGGGTGGCTGTTCCGGCGCAACGGTATCACCGTTCCGGCGCAACGGCATCACCGTTCCGGCGGGACAGGATCCCCGTTCCCATCCTCTACACGATTAATAAACTCCGAGGGGTGACAAAGGCTCCCCTAACGTTCCGCCACTCGCTTTGCACGCAACCCCCAACCCGGGTAGGGACCGCAGTCCCCTGCGGTCCGCCTCACCCCCACCCAACGGTAGATATAATGAGAAGCGTTTCTGAGGGCTCGGTTCTTTCGGGCCGCCAGAAGTCGTTCTTTGACAATTGAACGAATGGATGGAACAGAATACAACTTATCGACAGGGCGGCGCGCGCTCTGCGTTTTGGAGCGCGCCGCGCCGCCGCCCAGTCGGTAAGTCTTCACGCGAAAGCGTGAACGAATAACAAAAGCGTATTTTGGGAGTGCAACCCCTCCTTAAAGTATGCTATAATCTAACTGCACAGTCTCCGGGTGGAGACCGGCTCTACACAACAACCAAGCAACCCTAAGGAGGGGCCACATGGAATATTATACCACAATCGGAATCGACGTGAGCGACAGAACTTCAAAAATCTGCCTTATGGCGAAATCGGGCGCCAAGCGCCATATCCTCGAAGAGACGACCGTTCCGACGACACGCGCCGGCTTTACGGAGTATCTCAAGGACAAGGATCCCGGCTCCATGCTCGTGACATTCGAGTCGGGCGCGCACAAAGGAGGTAAATCGCCTAGCGATTTTTACTATTGACAACGCTTCTCATAAAAGGGGCGGCAGTCCCCTGCCGCCCGCACGGGAATAGCCGTGTAGAGTTGCAGAATTGTAGAGAGAGAAGAGTAAACGGGACAGTCGCGGATGTCGCGTCCGTCCCGGTCGTCCTGTCCCTCGTGGAGATTGGAGGGATGGGGGCCTTTGCGGAACTACCGCTCCCACGGGCGGGGCTCAGGTGGCGTGAGGCGCATTTCGCCCGAGGGGTCGTAGTACGTCTCGCTTTGCGGCACGATTTTCGCCAGCTCCGAAAGAAAAGCGAGCGAGACGGCGACCGTCGGCGCGGACTTCAGCGACAGGTCGACTTCCACGCCATTGCCGTAGACGAGCGTGAAAGCGAGGGGAAGCGAGCCGGGGTGTCTGGCCGCAAGATCCAAAACGCCCTGTATCCGCTCCTTGAGGTCCGGCGCGGCATAGGGCAGCGCAATGCGCAGGGCCTTGGAGATCTTCGGCAGGGCGTCCTCGAGACGGTGGATTTCGCGCACGGTCAGATTCAGGTCGCCCACCGTGGGGTTCGCCTTGGTCTGGCGATCGTCCTTCTCGTAGTTGATGCGGTGCGCGACTTCTCCGCAGACCAACGCGAGCTGTCCGACCGGCGGGAGGGAAGAGGCGTATCTCTTCCAGGCCTTTGAAAAGCAGAAGGCGTCCATCTCGCCCGTGCCGTCGTCGAGCGTCAGAATGGCCCACTTCTCGCCCACGGTGCCGTCCGGGCGCGGTTTGGGGGTCATTTCCCGCAAGGCCTTGAGTTCGCAGACGAGGCGGACTTCGAGGCGGCGCAGGGCGCGTTCGTCCTTCATGTTCGGATGGTTCCGCTTCAAAAAGGCGTCCGCGGGCTGTGCGAGCAGAAGCACGTCCGCCTCTTCGGCGTTGACGAGGGTGGCAAGACGCACCGTGCTCACCTGCGCGACGAGGCGGCGGCAGCTCTGGAGGGGGTGTCCCGAAACGTAGACGCCCAGCATCTCGCGTTCGTTGTTGAGGTCGTCGACCGGGGAAAAAGGCGGCAGGTCCACGAGCTCGCGATCGTCGCTCGTCTGGGCGTCTTCGGCCATCATGGCGAAGAAGTTCGTTTGGGCGCTTTGGGATTCCTTCTGCTTCTGCTGGGCCTTCTTGAGCGCAAAGGGGATGTTGTCGAAGAGCATGCGCCGGTTGGGGTTCAAGGCGGAGAAGGCGCCGACGCGCGTCAGGTTCTCCAGCACGCGCTTGTTGACGGCGTTGGAGCCGGCCAGGCGCGCGCAGAAATCGAGAAGGCCTTTGTAGGGTCCGCCCTTGCGGCGTTCGTCCACGATCGCCTCGGCGGCCAGTTCGCCCACGCCCTTGATGCCGCCCAGGCCGTAGAGGATGCCTTTCGCGTCGGCCGTCGGCGTAAAGCGCGCGCCGGAGGCGTTGACGTCGGGCAGCTTGAGCTCCAGCCCGATTTCCTGCGCCTCGGCCACGAAACCGGGAAGCTTGTCGAAGTTGCCGATTTCGGACGAAATCTGCGCGCACATGAACTCGGCGGGATAGTGCGCCTTCAAGTAGCCGGTCTGATAGGCGATCCAGGCGTAGCAGACGGCGTGAGACTTGTTGAAGGCGTACGAGGCGAAAGCTTTCCAGTCCGTCCAGATCTTGTCGATGAGCTTGCGGGCTTCCGCCTCGTCCTTCCACTTGTCGACGCGGAACTTGGGGTTGGCGAGGCAGCCTTTGACGAATTTCTCGTTCAGCTCGGCCATGATGTCCATGAGCTTCTTGCCCATGGCCTTGCGCAACTTGTCCGATTCGCCGCGGGTGAAGCCGGCCAAATGCCGCGAAAGAAGCATCACCTGCTCCTGGTAGACCGTAATGCCGTACGTATCCTTCAGGTACTTCTCCATGAGGGGATGGTCGTAGGTGACCGGCTCGGTCCCCTGCTTGCGGCGCACGAACTGCGGAATGTAGTCCATCGGTCCGGGTCGGTAGAGCGCGTTCATCGCGACGAGGTCCGTCAGGCGTTCGGGCTGGAGCGCCATCAGCCACTTCTTCATGCCGTCCGATTCGAACTGGAAGAGGCCGGTCGTTTCGCCGCGGCCGAAGAGTTCGTACGTCTCGCGGTCGTCTTCGGGAATCTTGTCCGGATCCAGGAATCCGTCCGCGCCGCGCAGGGCTTCGGGGACGCGGGGGTTGTTCGCGCCGAGCAGGTTGACGCACTCCTTTTCGACGGTAAGCGTCTTAAGGCCCAGAAAGTCCATCTTGAGGAGGCCGACGGGCTCCACGAAGTGTCCGTCATACTGCGTCGTCAGGAGCTTTTCGGCCGTCTCGGCGCCCTCCTCCTTCTTTCCGCCGCGGTCGGGCGTGGGCATCACGGGCAGGGTCTCGATGAGCGGATCGCGCGAGATGATGACGCCGCAGGCGTGCACGCCCGGCTGGCGGATGGACCCCTCCAGGCGCCCGGCGCGCTCCATCAGGCGGTGTACGACCGGGTCTTTGGAGGTGAACGCCGCCTCGAGCTCGGGGGAGGCCTTGCGCGCACTGGCGAAGTTGATCTTGGGTGTGTCGGGCACGAGCGCGGCGAGTTTGTTCGTGTCCGCGAGCGGATAGTCCATGACGCGCCCGACGTCCTTGATCGCCGACTTGGCCGCCATCTGTCCGAACGTCACGATGTGCGCCACGTGATCCGCGCCGTATTTGCGCGTCACGTAGTCCAGCACGCGCTCGCGCCCGGCGTCGTCGAAGTCCACGTCGATATCGGGCATGGAAATGCGGTCGGGGTTCAGGAAGCGCTCGAAAAGGAGATCGAACTTGATGGGGTCGACATTCGTGATCCCTAGCGCGTAGGCGACGGCCGAACCCGCCGCGGAACCGCGTCCCGGCCCGACCCAGACGCCGCATTCCTCGCGCGCCGCCCGGATGTAGTCGTGCACGATGAGGAAGTAGCCCGGGAAACCCATCGTGCGGATGGTGTCCAGCTCGAACTGCACGCGGTCGGCGATTTCGGGCGCGAGGGGCTCGCCCCACCGCCGCTTGGCGCCCGCCCACACGAGCGAAGCCAGATATTCCGCCTCGAACTGGATGCGGACGACCTTCTCGTAGCCGCCCAGCTTCTTGACGCGTCCCTCCGGATAGAGCGCCGCCAGCTTTTCCTCGTCGTACTTGGCGCGGATATCCGCCTCGGTCCCGAAAGTCGAGGGAATGTCGAACCGCGGCATGATCGGGTCTGAATCGAGCTCGTACTCCTCGATCCGGTCGGCGACTTCGAGCGTGTTGGCCAGCAGCTCGGGGTTTTCCGCAAAAAGCGCCTTCATGTCCGCCGCCGACTTGAACCACTCCTCGCCGGTGTAGACCATGCGTCCGGAATCGGAAAGCTTGCGTCCGGTCGAAAGCGCGAGGAGGACGTCGTGGGAGTCGTCGTCGTCCTTTTCGAGGAAGTGCACGTCGTTCGTGGCGATGACGCGGATATCCAGCTTCTTCCCGAGCGCGAGCATGCCCTTGACGACTTTTTTCTGGCGTTCGTAGAGGTCGGCAAAGCCGTCGCGTGCGCTCATCGGCACGTCCGGACCCGCCTTCTTGGAGGGGTGCAGCATGACCTCGAGCGAATAATCCGCGCCGAAGAGGTCCTTGTACCAGCGCGCGATGCGTTCGGCTTCGGCGAAATCGTCCGCCGCGAGCGCGTGCGAGACTTCGCCGGCGATGCACGCGGACGAGCAGTGCAGGCCCTCGTGGTATTTCTCGAGCAGCGCGTGGTCGATGCGCGGATGGTGGTAGAAGCCTTCGGTGTGCGCGAGCGAAATGAGTTTGACGAGATTGTGGTAGCCCGTCAGATTGCGGGCGTGCAGGCAGAGGTGGTAGCGACGCTCCGACTTGTCGCGCAGGCGGTGGTCCCCCGTCGAGGTCACGTACGTCTCGCACCCCAGGATGGGCTTGACGTGCACGTCAGCCAGATCGCCGTAGACCTTGCCCTTCTTCGAGCGGCACTCGTCGTAGAAGTTCTTCAGCGCGAAAAGGTTCCCGTGGTCCGTCACCGCGAGCGCCGGCATGCCCAGCGCCCGCGCCTTCCGCACGAGGGGGACGATCTGGCACTGGCCGTCCAGCAGGGAATAGGTCGTGTGCAGATGCAAATGGACAAAATCGCTCTTTTCGCCGGACATGGTCACTCTCTCATCAAAGGGGTTTCGCCGCGGAGGCTTTGCGTTCGGCCGTTCCGGGAATGTGGAGTCGCAGGCGATACTTCGCGACGGTGCGCCGCGCGACAGGATAGCCTTCCGCCTTCAAAAGCGCCGCGAGTCGTTCGTCCGAAAGCGGACTGGTCCTGTCCTCGTCCGCGATCAGCGCGGCCAGCCGCTCCATGACGGCGTCCTTCACGATGGTTTCGCCGTCGCTGCGCACGAGCCCCTGGGTGAAGAAGCGGCGCAATTCCACGGTGCCGCGGGGGGTCGAGACGTACTTGTCGCGGACCGTGCGCGAGACGGTCGTGTGGTGCACGCCGACCTTCGCGGCGATCTCCTGCATGTTGAGCGGGCGCAGGCCCTTGAAGCCTTCCGTGAAAAACCCGGGTTGCGCATCGAATATCGCCTGCGCGATGGCGGTTATCGTCTGCTGCCGTCGCGCCACGGCGTCGATGATCGCCTGCGCCGCGGCAATGCGCGCACGGATATAGTCCTTCGTCTCCTTGTCCGTCTTCGGATCGGCGAGAAGCGCCTGGTATTTGGAGGAGATGTGGATCTCGGGCAAGGAACGCTCGTCTACGCGCGCCACCCATTTCCCGCCCACGTTCACGGCGTGGATTTCCGGGTTGATGTAGGCGATGTCGCGTCCGGCGCGCGTATAGGCGCGTCCGGGGCGCGGGTCGAGCGTGCGCAGGGCGGCGAGCGCGGACGCATATTGCGCGGGGGAGAGATTCAGCTCTTTCCGGACGAGGTCCGCCCGCCCCGCGGCGATGTCCCCCAAATGATGCTCGATCAGCGCCTTGACGACCGCGCAATTGGGCGTGCCCTCGAGCTTGTCGAGCTGCGCGAGCAGGCACTCCTTGAGCGACAGGGCGCCGCACCCCGCCGGGTCCAGCTCCGTAATCTCATGCAGGACGTGCCGGATCTTCCCCTCGCTCTCGCCCGTCACCATCTCGATATCCGGCAGGGAGCCCGAGAAAAGTCCGTTGTCGTCCAGTTCGCCTATCAGGACTTCGGCGAGCGGAATATCCTCCGGCGCGATGTCCGAAAGGCGCAGCTGGTTCTTGAGATGCTCCTCGAGCGTCTCTTCCTTCGTCTGGGAGTCGAAGAACTTCTGCCTCCGCTCGAGCGCGTCCGCGTCGGCCGTGTAGGTTGTGTCCGGGATGTCGTCGTCTTCCGTATAGTCGCTCGCGAACGACATCTCGCGCTGTTCGGATTCCGCCTCCTTGTGGGAGATGGTTTCGTGTTCGAGCGGTGAGCCGATGTCCTCGATCACCGGATTCGAACTCATCTCGCGGTAGAGTTCCGTCCGCAATTCCGGCAGGCTCAGCGAAAGCAGGTGCAGGCTCTGCCGCAATTGGGGAGCGAGGACCTGCGTCTGGGCCTGCTTGGCCCGCAGTTCGTTCGTCAACGCCATCGCGCCTACTGCTCCTCCGTCACGCGGATGATTTCCTTCACGCTCGTGATCCCCGCGAAAACCTTCGCCCAGCCGTCCTCGCGCAACGTCGTCATGCCCTTCGAAAGCGCCAGATCGCGTATCTCGGAGGCGTTCTTGCGCTGGACGATGGCCTGCTCGATATCCTCGTCCACCTCCAGGACTTCGAAGAGCGCCCGCCGCCCCTTGTAGCCCGTGTGCGAACATTTGTCGCACCCGCACGGCTCGAAAACCGTCTCCTTCGCCGGCGGATACGGGAGCGTGTAGTACTTGCGGTCGAGCGGGACTTCCCGGCGGCAAAACGGGCAGAGCCGGCGGCAGAGACGCTGGCCCATGACCCCCGCCACGGCCGAGGCGATCAGAAACGGTTCCACGCCCATGTCCGTCAGACGCGGAAAAGCGCCCGCGGCGTCGTTCGTGTGGAGGGTCGAGAACACCATGTGGCCCGTCAGCGACGCGTTGATGGCGATTTCGGCCGTCTCGCGGTCGCGTATTTCGCCCACCATGATGATGTCCGGATCCTGTCGCAGAAACGCACGCAGCGCGCGCGCGAACGTCATGCCGATCGACGCCTGCATCTGGACCTGGTTGACGCCCGCCATGTGGTATTCTATCGGGTCTTCCGCCGTCATGATGCGCACGTCCATCGTGTTGACTTCGTGCAAGAACGAATAGAGCGAGGTGGACTTGCCCGAGCCCGTGGGGCCCGTCACGAGGAAGATGCCGTTGGGACGGTGGATGATCTTCTCCACGATCGCGTAGTCGCGCGGATTGAATCCCAAGTCCGCCATTTTCACGAAGTTCCCGCTCTTGGCCAGCAGACGCAGCGAAACCGACTCGCCGTACGCCGCCGGCATCGTGGAGACGCGGATGTCGATGTCCTGTCCGCCGATCCGTATGCCGATGCGACCATCCATCGGCAGGCGCTTTTCGGCGATGTCCAGGTTCGCCATGACCTTGATGCGCGAGATGATGGCGGACTTCAGCCGGTTCAGCTGGGGCGGCACGTCCACCTTGTGCAAAAGCCCGTCGATGCGGTAGCGGATGCGCAATTCCGTTTCCTGCGGTTCAATGTGGATATCCGTCGCACCCTGCCGGTCGGCTTCCGCGATGATCTGGTTGACGAACTTGACGATGGAAGCTTCCTCCCCCATCTCGTTCACGTCTATCGTCGTGAGCGTGCCGGCCTCGTCGTCCACCGTATAGCGCCCGTCGCCAATCATCTTCTCAATGGCGTCCGCGCCGACGCCGTAGTATTTCTTGATGGCCTTGTCGACCGCCTCCTTCGTCGTCAGGACGAAGCGCACCGGCAGACGCGCAATCAGGCGCAAACCGTCCAGCGCCGCCAGGTTGAAGGGATCGCTCGTCGCGACCGTCAGCGTGCGGCCATCCGTCTGCCAGGGCAGAATCCCGTATTGGTAGACGGCACTCGCCGGCAGGCGTCCCAGGGCTTCCGGGCTGGGCGGACGCGTCGCGAGGTCGATCGCCTCGACCCCCAGTTGCTTCGCCAGCGCCGCCAGGAACGCCGGCTCCCGCACGCCGCCGAATTTCACGGCGGCTTCCGCGAGACCCATCCCCGGATTTTGCGCGCGCTGCGCGCAGATGGTCGCAAGCTGTTCCTCCGAATAAAGGCCCGTGCTACGTAAAAGCCCGAGCGCGAATGTAGCCGGCATGTCCATGTGCATATCCCCTTTATAGATGTTCGTCGACCGCGCGCAGGCGCGACCATTCCCGCGGCAATTCCGCGTCGAAGCCCGCCTGCGCGAGGCGGATCGTGTAGAATCCCTCGTACGCCTGCGCGCCATTGAGCCCGCGCACGGAAAACGCGACCTCGGGCGTCCCCTTCTTCACGCGGCCCAGAAAGACGACCGTATTGCCGCGATAGAGATTCTTCAAAACGCGCGGATAGATCTCCGCATCCGTCCCCTGGACTGGAATGACGCGCATGTCGCTCAAAACCGGATCCCGGAAGCGCGCGCTCAGCGTCTCGATCCCCTCGCCCGCCTTCCAGCGGAACCCGTCGTACACGAAACCCTCGCCCCGGTTGCCCTGCGTGAGAATGTCGATCAACTCCCGGTTGGCGCCGCTTTTGACGCCGTACATGTAGACGGAAACAAGTCCGTCGTTCAACGCCGTGAAACGCGAAAGGATCTGCGCCGTTTCGCGCACCCCCGCCGTCGCTTCGCCGTCTGTGACCACAAGCGCGATCAACGGACGCCGCGGGTCGCGCGGCAGGGTCAGCACGCTCGCGATTGTCGCGAAAACGTCCGTCCGCCCGTGCGCGGCCAGATTCGAAAGCCACTTGTCCGCCTGCGCGAAACTCGCCGCGGTGCACGCCTGCCAACGCGAGAAGGCATAGGAATATTTGTCGCGGAAGGCCACCAGGTTGAACCGGTCCCCCGTGTTGGTGGCGGAGCGCAAAATCCGCCGCGCAGCCTTTCGGCAACTCCCGAGACGGTCCCCGCCGATGGAACCCGAGGCATCGAGCAAGATGACGAGGTCCTTGGGGATGAGTGCGAGGGAGGCGCGCGGCTCGAGTTTGACGCCGAAATACGTCCATTCGCCCGCTGTGGCCGAAGTGAACGTGGCGTTCACGGCCGACGCGAGTTCACGTGTCTGGCGCACATTGAGGAGATTCCGGACCGCCTGCCGCTCTTCTTGCACGACCGCCGCGTCGACCTGGGGCAGAACCTCCGTGCGCGCAACCTCCGCCACGGCCTGCGAAGACGCCTCCGCCCCTTCCGCCGCAGGCGTTTCCACCGGGGGCGCGGCAAGCGGCGCGGAAACCGCGGGCAATTCCAGCCGCGGCGCGGCGCTTTCGTTCGTCAACAGCGGCGCCTGCCGCGTGACGGACGGCAAAGCCGCAAGTTTGGGCGTTTCCGTGGGCAAGTGCGCCGGATAGGTCTCGGTGTTTTCCGCAGCCGTCAACTTCGGCGCCGAAAGCGCAACGTTTTCAGCCTCCGGTTCCGCGCCGATTTCCGGCAACGCCGCCGCCGGCGCGGAGGCTTCCTGCTCTTTCCCCAGGTCGGGCGCAAGGGCTGGCGACGCCGCGCCGCCTTGCGTGGCAGGCATGTCGGGTGCGTCTTTGTCCGCCTCGATATCGCCCATTTCCGCTATGTCGACGACTTCGGGGCGCGCAGGCATCTCACGGACGTGCAGCGTACGTCGCGGATGCGCCATTTGGTTCTTCGCCGCGACGTGCGCCATGACCTGCGGACGCATGGCGAACATGAACCCGACATGCGCAAAAAGCGAAATGACGAGAGCCAGAAGGAAGATGTCTTGCCGTCTTTCGCGCGTCATTCGGACTCCTTCGGCAGCTTGTCCACTATCTCTTGCGCCTCTTTCGCCGCCGCCTTGTCGTCGAACAGGGTCTGCACGACCGTCGCATAGCCGCGCGCCTCGCGAACCGCCCCCGCCGCCGCGCTCGCGCGCGCCAATTCCAGATAGGCCGCCAGACGTCGCGCCGCGTTCTGTCCATTGAGCGCGACCGCCTCGCCCAGCGTCCGCCGGGCCGCCGCATAATCTCCTGCGCGCACCTCCAGTTTCCCGAGGGCCAGCGCCGCCTCGGCGGCGGACTCCGTGCGCGCTTTTTCCGCGAGCGCGGCACGGTAGGTCGTCAGTGCGGACGCCAGATCGCCCTTTTTCTCTTCCGCCGCGCCCTTCAGGGCAAGCGCCATCTGCCGCCAAGCAGGCGTATCCGCGCGCGCCAGGATCGCCGCCGCGCACAGGAGCGCCGCTTCCGTATCGCCGCGCGCGAGGAGAAGTTCGCCGAGCGCCCGCGTTTTCACCGCGCTCATCCGCGCCGTGGCGCCCTCTCGCACGAGTTGCGCGTAGGCCGACGCCGCCGCATCCGTGCGTCCAGCCTCATAGTCGAAATCGGCGCACATCAACCGCGCCTCGCGCGCCTCGTCAAGCGAGAGCCCCTTCTCCAGCGCCTTTTTGAGGAATCCGGTCCCTTCCGCCGCATGCTCCAGGCGAAACGCCGCGATGCCCCGCCAATAGTAGGCCGAAGCCGTGTCCGCGCCCAGTTTGTCCGTCGCGAGCGCCTCGCCCAACCGTTTTTCCGCCGCGGACCATGCCTCCTCGCGGATGTCGAGCAAGGCCAGGCGGTAGAGAGCCTGCGCCGCGTCCGCCGTCCCGGGGAAGCTCTTCACGGCTTGCGCATACACGCCGCGCGCTTCCGGCGAGCGTCCCGCCCATTCGTACGCCCAGCCAAGGCGCAGCGCATCCGTCGCCCCACGCGAAAGTCTGGCGGCGGACTGCGCCGCGGCGATGAGTGCGTTCGTCTGGAACGCTGCGCGCGCCGCGTCGAAATCCATCCGGGCCTGCGCGAGTTCGGCCGCCTCCCGGGACCGTCCCGCGGGATACTTCACCAGATACGCCGCGTACAATTCCCGCGCCTGCGCCTTGTCCCCCAGCGCCGCCGCCGAAGCCGCCCGCAGATACGCCGCGTCGTCCGCCTCCAATCCTTCGCACAGCCGGACCGCCTCGGCGTACCGTCCCCGCAGATATTCGCTCCAGGCGGCATACAGCCGGACCTGCCCCGCCTCGGGGACCGCCGGATACAGCTTCAGAAACCGGCGGAAGAGCCGCGCGGCGTCGTCGTACTGCCTGTCGCCGTAGCAAAGCGCACCCGCGGCGTACAAAGCCTGTTGCGCGAGCCCGTCCTTCGTCGCATAGTGGAGCCCCAGATAGGCGCGCACCGCCTCGCGCCGCACCGACGGCGAGGTACTCGTCGCCAAAATCGCCGCGCGCCGGAACACCGCGTAG
>ERZ808262.370-NODE-370-length-23734-cov-2.809620_pt1 | contig 23734 bp, 22 predicted proteins | sample MGYA00520895_ERZ808262 | MGnify/ENA primary metagenome ERZ808262 (study PRJEB31516, sample SAMN03275588) | gut metagenome | biome: mammalia-associated habitat; material: feces | host: Papio cynocephalus | place: Kenya | collected 2012-08-02 ... | reverse complement strand
CAGAACGGCATTACGAACTTCGTAAGCCTGCTTGACAACATCATGGTGGGAAGAGTGGGAACCGAGCAGATGTCGGGTGTGGCGATAGTCAACCAGCTTCTGTTTGTGTTTAATCTGGGCATTTTCGGCGTCATATCCGGCGCCGGTATTTTCGGTGCACAGTTTTACGGCTGCGGAAAGCACGATGGGGTGCGTCACACCTTCCGCTTTAAGCTGATAGCCATTATTATTGTGACGCTGTGCGCCTGCCTGTTATTTTATTTTGCCGGAGAAAACCTCATCAGCCTGTACCTGCATGAAGAGGAAACCACGGACCCGGCGGCGCTGCAGGCGGCCCTTCATTACGGCAGACAGTACCTTTTAGTGATGTTAATCGGCATACCGCCCTTTGCAATCAGCCAGTGTTATACCAGCACCCTGCGTGAATGCGGGGAAACCATTCTGCCCATGAAAGCCAGTATGGCGGCGGTGGGCGTTAATATGTGCTTCAATGCGGTGCTGATTTTCGGCCTTTTGGGATTTCCCAGACTGGGCGTTGTGGGCGCCGCCAGTGCAACGGTGCTGGCGCGTTACGTGGAAATGGTCATCGTTATTCTCTATACGCATAAGCATGCCGACCGTTATCCGTTTATCAAGGGCGCTTACGAAAGCCTGCACATTCCGGGCAGTCTGGTGTCCAAGATACTGATAAAGGGCACGCCTCTGATGGCAAACGAGCTTCTGTGGGCGATGGGCATGGCGGTTATGACCCAGTGCTACTCCATGAGGGGACTGGATGTGGTGGCAGGCATGAATATTTCCTCCACGATTTCCAACCTGTTCGGCGTGGTCTATATTTCCAGGGGCAATGCGGTGGCAATTATCATCGGTCAGCTTCTGGGAGCAGGAAAAATGGAAGAGGCGAAGGACACGGATACCAAGCTCATTGTCTTTTCCATCCTGACCTGCATGACAGTGGGTGTTGTGCTGTTTATTCTGGCACCCTTCTTCCCCATGATTTACAACACCACGGACAAAGTACGGGGGCTTGCCACCAGCTTTATCCGCATCGTGGCGCTTTATATTCCCATCAATGCCTTTTTGAACACCTGCTACTTTACCATAAGGGCGGGCGGCAAGACGGTCATCACTTTTTTGTTTGACAGTGTATTCGTGTGGGTGGTCAGCATCCCCTGCGCGTATTTCTTAAGCCGTTACACGGATATGCCTATTGTGCCGCTGTACCTGTGCTGCCAGCTGCTTGACCTGATAAAGTGCGTCATTGGCTTTATTATGGTAAAAACTGGCATGTGGATAAGCAATCTGGTAGAAAAATAAGAAAAAATTACAAAACCTATTGACAACGTAGGTTTAGTAGGTGTATAACAGTTTTAACATAAAAAACGACCTAACGAGGAGGATACTATTATGGCAAAGGTTTATACATCAGCAGATCAGTTAATCGGAAAGACACCCTTACTGGAGCTCACCCATATCGAGCAGGAATACGGACTGAAAGCAAAAGTCTTAGCAAAGTTAGAGTATTTTAACCCTGCAGGCTCCGTAAAAGACCGTATTGCAAAGGCCATTCTGGACGATGCAGAAGCAACCGGCAAGCTTACCAAAGATGCCGTTATTATTGAACCTACTTCCGGCAACACCGGTATCGGTCTGGCAGCCGTTGCAGCGGCCAGAGGTTACCGTATTATTATCGTAATGCCCGAAACCATGTCTGTAGAAAGAAGACAACTTATGAAAGCCTACGGTGCAGAATTAGTACTTTCCGAAGGCGCTAAGGGTATGAAGGGTGCGATTGCCAAGGCAGAAGAATTGGCAAAAGAAATTCCCGGTGCATTCATCGCAGGACAGTTTGTGAATCCCGCTAACCCGAAGGCACATTTTGAAACCACCGGTCCGGAAATCTTTGAAGATACCGACGGCGAAGTAGATGTATTTGTAGCAGGTGTAGGTACCGGCGGTACTGTAACCGGTGTCGGCAAATACTTAAAATCCAAGAAAGCAGATGTGAAGATAGTAGCTGTTGAGCCTGCTTCTTCCCCTGTATTATCCAAAGGAACACCCGGTGCACACAAAATCCAGGGTATCGGCGCAGGATTTATTCCCGAAGTACTCGATACCAAGATATATGATGAAGTCATTCCGGTAGCAGATGAAGATGCATTTGCTATGGGCAGAAAAATCGGACACAAGGAAGGTGTTCTGGTTGGTATTTCTTCCGGTGCAGCCGTACATGCGGCAGTAGAACTGGCAAAGCGTCCCGAAAACGAAGGCAAGACCATCGTGGTTCTGCTTCCCGATACCGGCGACAGATACCTGTCCACAGCTCTGTTTGCAGAATAAATAAAATGAAAAAGAAGCGGTTGGAAAATCCAATCGCTTCTTTTTATGAGAGAATGTATTATGAAAACTAAAGTCAGTACGCGTTATTCAGTGCCTTTTAAGGCTTCTACCATATCAATCTTTTTATTCTTACGTGACACCATGAGACTCACAAGCAAGGACACACCAAAGGTCAGTACAATGCTGATAAGGTAGCTGGCGGGGTAAATCGCCATGTTCATTTCATATTCACCGGCAAGCTCCTTTAAGAGATACTGCAGGGTTGCTCTGCCGGCGGGGATGCCGATGAGAATACCTAAAAGGGTAACCCAGAGGTTCTGGTCAATGAGAAGTGCTCCGATTTTTTTATCCCTAAAACCCAGCACCTTTAAGGTAGCCATTTCCCGGTAGCGTTCCGTGTAGCTCATGACGCCCAGATTGTAAAGAACCACAATTCCCAGAAGCATGGCAACAATCACCATCAGGGAAATCATTAAATTCATCATTTCCGTAAATACATCAAAGGAGTCCATAATCATCTGCTTGGACTGGATGCTTTTAATCGCATCGTCCGCCTTGATATCCTGCTTTTCCACCGCAGTATACAGAGAAGAAAATGTGTAGGGAATTTTCAGTGTATCTGCATAGGAAGCGGTCACAACGACGTTTTCCGACATGGAATGCAGGATGCCGGCTACCCGGAGCGTATAGGTATCGTCCGAGCCGTAAGGACTGACAGTAAAGGTATCACCCACAGCCAGATTGCTGTCCTCGGCAATGCGGGAACAGATATAGGCACCGTCATTCTGCAAGGCGACGGTTTGGGACTGCCGGTCAATAAAACGGACCGTGTCATGGGTAATGTCATAAATATCCAGGGAAACCGCTTTGTCTCCCAACTGAATGCTTACAGAAGCGCTGCGGTCTGCGTTGTATTCGTGAAGCAGGCGGTCTGCGTCCTCCTCTGTGGCATCTTCCGTTAAAAAGATGCGGGAAGCATAATTGGTGGCGGTTCCGAAGGAGATGTCTAAAAATTCATCCATGGTATCGCGCATACCCAGGCACCCTACCATAATGGTCATACAGCCGATAATGCCAATCAGGCTCATGGCGGTACGGGATTTGTGCCGTATGGTATCACGCAGGTTCCAGCGGGTGCCGAAGGGCAGCATATGGAAAAGCCGCGTGCGCTCGATGAACAGGTTTTTCATTTTCTTCGGCGTATAAGGCCGCAGGGCATCGGCAGCCGTTCCCTTCAGCATTTCCTTCACGGATAAGAAGCCGATGAGGGTAAGCAGGATAAGAATGCCGATTAAAATATAAATACAGAATCCGGGCAGATACAGATGCCAGGTGGGCATATCCAGGTAAGTACCCATGGAACCGGAAGGGTTCATAATATACCAGGCAAGGAAATAGCCGAAGCCGATACCGAGAGCGGAACCGATAATGCCGATGGTAAAGGCATAGGAGGTATAATGCCGCAGGATACGTCTGTCCTTAAAACCAAGCGCCTTCAGGGTGCCAATCTGCGTTTTTTCCTTGGAGGTAATCCGGTGCATGGTGGTAACCATGGTTAAAACGGCAATCACAAGGAAAAGAACCGGAAGCACGGAGCCCATAGTCCTACCTTCTTCTTTTTCTCCGTCTGCCTGGGCATAGGAAACGGTTTCATCCTTTGTCAGAATGAGAGCAGTGGACTGCAGGGCATCATCCGCTTTCTCTGTGAAATCTTCCTTGGATAAAGAAGAAATCACATGGAGTTGCGGATAATAGGCAAAGCCCACGGCATCCTCGTACATGGCGGGAGAGATGTAGGCAAAGCCGAAGTTTGTGTAATCCGGCATAAGCTGGCTTTCATCCCGGACATTTATCAGGTATTCCCCGGATTTTATGAGACCCTCCACATGCCCCTGTATTTCCTTATTGGCATACAGAAAAGTAAGAGTATCTCCAACGGAAATATCGTTGGCGGCGGCATATTTGTCGGAAAGCCAGATGCCGTCCCTGCTGTCTTTCTCATATGCATTGCCTTCCATTAACAGAAAACCGGAAACATCTGCATTTTCCGTTACCGTCAGGGCAACGCTTTCATCCTGTTTTTCTTTTACATCCACGTGAATGGAAAGATAACGGGATACCGCATCCACACCGTCAATGTCTGCAATTTTACCGGCATCCTCCGAAGAAAAACCGTTCCCGGAGACAATCCGGTAGTCGGCAAAGCCGGTGGCATCAAACAGGTATGCGGTGTTTTTATCAATGCTGTACCATTCCATGTTCATGCCCACAAAAACGCCGATGCCGAGGGCAATCATAATAATCATGGAAAGAAACTGCGCCCGGTAAAGGCCCATGGTACGAAAAAGCTTTCTTACTAACATGGAGGCCTCCTTACCAGTCAATTTCATCGGCAGGTGTAGGATTTGTCTGTTCCTTCCGGGAAACTATTTTTCCGTTTTTAACACGGATAACTACATCCGCCATTTTGGCTATATTCTGGTTATGGGTAACAATGACTATGGTTTTTCCGTATTCCCGTGCCATTTTCAAAAGTAATTTCAGAACCAGTACGCCGGTTTCGGAATCAAGAGCGCCGGTGGGTTCATCACAAAGTAAGATTTTCGGATTTTTGGCAAGTGCCCTGGCAATGGAGACACGCTGCTGTTCGCCGCCGGAAAGTTCGGACGGGAAATTTTTCAGATGGTCTTCCAGCCCCACTTCCTTTAACATTTCCGTAGCGGAAAGGGCATTGGGAGCGATTTCTTTTACCAGAGTAACATTTTCATGTACCGTTAATGTCGGTATCAGGTTGTAAAACTGAAATACAAAGCCGACCATGGAAGCACGATAATCGGCAAGTTCATTTCCGGACAGCCCGGAAATATCTTTTCCGTCTACGATGATTTTACCTTCGGTGGGACTGTCCAGTCCGCCTAAAAGGTTTAACAGAGTACTTTTTCCGGCACCGCTGGGACCTAAGATGACTACAAATTTTCCCTCTTCCAAAGATAAATTTACATGATCCAGTGCCTTTTGTTTATGATCACCGTTTTCATAGATACGGCTCACATCCTCAAATGTGATAAGAGACATAATACCCTCCTCATAATCAATGGTTAGCTGCGACTAACCTATAATAAAAAGAAGAGGAAGACGCATTTCGGTGCGCCTTCCTGTTTCAATCAATGCTTGTGACAGGTGCCGCCCATGGCACAATGGCTACAGCTACAGCCGCAGGAGGACTTGCCTGCCTTCTTGCCTTTTACCATACTTGCGATGATTGCTGCAACGATGATAACAAGAATCAGGGTAATGATGATGGTTGCGATGTTTTCCGTAATCCATGTCAGCATATGAAAGACTCCTTTCTAATAGCATTTTACTTATTTAACCTTGGCTGTAAGCTTGGTAGCTTCCTTGTAAGGTCTTACAAGCTGATAAATCATAGCAGCCAGAAGAACGATAGCTACGATTAAACCAAGTACATTTAAGTTGCCGGTGAAGGCATTACCAAACTGTTCAATCATTAAGGCAATGACGTAAGCGAATCCACACTGATAGCCTATAGCGAACCAGGTCCACTTCGCATTGTTCATCTCTCTCTTGATAGCACCGATAGCAGCGAAGCAAGGGGCGCACAGCAGGTTGAATACTAAGAAGGAGTAGCCGCTTACCTGAGTAAATGCAGCAGCCAGGTTACTATATACACTGCCGTCTCCGCCACCGTAAAGGATACCGAGGGTGCCAACGATGTTTTCCTTTGCAACAAGACCGGTGATAGATGCAACGGCTGCCTGCCAGTTGCCCCAGCCAAGAGGAATGAAGATCCATGCAATTACATTACCGATAGCTGCCAGGATGGAGCTGTCGATTTCGTCTTCGGAAAGCATACGGAAGGAGCCGTCTACAAATCCGAAGTAAGTGGTGAACCATACAAGGATGGTGGAAAGGGTAATAATGGTACCGGCTTTCTTAATGAAGGACCAGCCACGCTCCCACATGGAACGAAGTACGTTGCCAAGGGTAGGCATATGGTATGCAGGAAGCTCCATAACGAAGGGAGCGGGGTCGCCTGCGAACATCTTGGTCTTCTTTAACATAATACCGGAAACAATAATTGCTGCCATACCTACAAAGTATGCAGATGTTGCAACCCATGCGGAACCACCGAAGATTGCACCGGCAATCATGGAGATGAAAGGAACTTTCGCACCGCAGGGGATAAAGGTTGTTGTCATAATGGTCATACGACGGTCACGTTCATTTTCAATGGTTCTGGATGCCATGATACCCGGAACACCACAACCGGTACCTACCAGCATAGGAATGAAGGACTTACCGGAAAGACCAAATTTACGGAAGATACGGTCAAGCACGAATGCGATACGGGACATGTAACCGCAGGCTTCCAGGAATGCCAGTAAGAAGAACAGTACCAACATCTGGGGAACGAAACCAAGTACCGCACCGACACCGGCGATAATACCGTCAAGGATAAGACCCTTTAACCAGTCGGCAGCACCGACAGCATCCAGCAGGTTTTCAAATAAAACAGGGATACCGGGAACCCAGGTTCCGTATGTAGAAGTATCGGGAGCACCATATGCTTCCTTGTATTCGGTATTTAGATATTCATCTACAGCAGTCTGTAAATCTGCCTTACCAACTTCGGGCGTATCGGTAATTTCCAATGTTTCTTCATCAACTACTTCATAGGTTGCAGTTGCATCGTCGGGAGTTAAGGAAACTAATTCTTCCAGAGCTGCTTTAGCGCCATCCTCTGTGTAGTCCTCAGACTCTGCATCCAGAGCATCTGCAATTTCGTCGGTTCCGTATTCGGAAACAAAAGCATCAATAATGGAGTCGCTGTCACCATACTGCTCAGCAGCTTCTTCATATGCAGCGGTACCCATACCGAAGAGATGGAAACCATCACCGAAAATGTTGTCATTGGTGAAGTCTGTTGCGGCAGCACCGATGGTCTGCATAGCTATGTAGTATACTAAGAACATAATAACGGCAAAGATAGGAAGTCCCAGCCAACGGTTGGTAACAATCTTATCGATTTTATCAGAGGTGGAAAGCTTTCCGACACTCTTTTTCTTGTAGCATGCCTTGATGATGGAAGAGATATATACATATCTTTCATTGGTAATGATACTTTCGGCATCATCATCCAGTTCCTTCTCGGCTGCCCGGATATCGCTTTCAATGTGGTCTAAGGTTGCCTTTTCGATGTTCAGCTTGGCAAGAACCTTATCGTCACGCTCGAAAATCTTGATGGCATACCAGCGCTGCTGTTCTTCCGGTAAATCATGAAGGGCAGCTTCCTCAATATGGGCAATGGCATGTTCAACCACGCCTGAGAAAGTATGCATGGGAACGGTCTTGGTATTCTTTGCTGCGTCGATGGCTGCATCGGCTGCTTCCATAATACCGGTTCCCTTCAGAGCGGAGATTTCCACTACCTTACAGCCTAACTGACGGGAAAGTTCATCCAGATGGATGATGTCTCCGTTTTTCTTAACCAGGTCAATCATGTTGATAGCAACAACAACAGGAATGCCAAGCTCGGTAAGCTGTGTGGTCAGATATAAGTTACGCTCCAGGTTGGTACCGTCGATGATGTTTAAGATAACATCGGGACGTTCCTCAATCAGATAATTACGTGCAACAACTTCCTCCAGTGTGTAAGGAGAAAGGGAATAAATACCGGGAAGGTCAGTTACGATGACGCCATCGTGCTTCTTTAATTTACCTTCCTTTTTCTCTACCGTAACACCCGGCCAGTTACCAACGAACTGGTTGGAACCGGTGAGAGCATTGAACAATGTGGTTTTACCACAGTTAGGATTACCCGCAAGGGCGATTCGCAAATCCATTTTTTCATCCTCTCTTTCTAAAATACAATTCCTTATTCAACTTCAATCATTTCGGCATCGGCTTTTCTTAAAGAAAGCTCATAGCCGCGAACGGTGATTTCTACGGGATCACCTAAAGGAGCTACTTTTCTGATGTAAACTTCTGTACCTTTGGTAAGACCCATATCCATGATACGACGCTTAACAGCGCCCTCTCCATGGAGCTTGACGATTTTTACGGTTTCGCCGATTTTCGTCTCTTTCAACGTTTTCATGTTTTATCCTCCTCTTCTCTCATAAAAAATCAGGTCATCAGACCATAATTTTTCTTGCCATTTCCTGGTCTATTGCAACACGGGATTCTTTTACATTCACAATGACATTTCCTCCCAGTGTGTTCACGATGGTAACGGTTCCACCTACGACAAAGCCTAAGTTTTCGAGGTGTTTTTTGACTTCGGGGCTGCCTCCGATTTTCTTAATGGTATTTTCTTCCCCGACATCTGCAAGATTCAGTGGCATCATAAGCATTCCTCACTTTTTTAATTAGCACTAACTAACTATTTACGCCATAAAAAGGTTAGCTTTCGCTAACTTCCTAATTATAATATGCGAGATATCGGCATTTGTCAACCATAAATTATACAAAATTATACACCTTGCAATTTTTTTTGTTTAATGATAGCATAGGGTTATCAACGACAGTGGGTTATGTATGAAAGGGAGTATGGCATATGCGTTTACAGGAATCCGGAGAAATGTATTTGGAGACAATACATGTTCTTTCTCAGAAAAACAAAGAAGTTCGTTCACTTGATGCGGCAGAGGATATGGGCTTTTCCAAACCCAGCGTCAGCCGTGCGGTTCGTATCCTGAAAGAGGGCGGCTACCTTCTGATGGACGAGAACGGGTTCCTGACACTGACCGATGCCGGAAAAGAAGTAGCGGTAAAGATTTACGACCGCCACACCACACTGACTGCCATGCTGATAAACTTGGGCGTGGACGAAGAAACAGCAGCGGAAGACGCCTGCAAAATGGAGCACGATATCAGTGATAAATCCTTTGCGGCAATCAAAGAGCATCTGCGCAACGAACATCACCAGGATGTATAAAAAGCTGTCTGCAACTTAGGTTGCAGGCAGCTTTTTTGCACGGATAAGGCAGATGCGTACCGTATTCGCCGGTAAATCAGCGTTTGATACGTTTATCCAGACGGGTTGCTAAGCGGGTACCGATGCTCTGGAACACCTGAACCAGCAGAATGAGGATGATAACCGCAAACAGCATGACCAGATATTTGTAACGGTAGTAGCCGTAGTTGATGGCAATTTTACCGAGTCCGCCGCCGCCGATGATACCGCTCATGGCTGTGTAGCCCAAAATGGTGGTAATGGCAATGGTAGCGTTGGAAATTAAGGAGGGCACGCTTTCGGGTATCATGACTCTCGTAATAATCTGGAAAGGAGAAGCGCCCATACTCTGTGCTGTTTCAATAATGTTGGGATTTAATTCCCGGAGGCTGCTTTCCACAAGCCTTGCCACAAAAGGAAACGCGGCGATAACCAGAGGCACGATGGAAGCCGTAGTACCTACGGTGGTACCCACAATCAGCCTGGTGAGCGGGAATACCATAATCATCAAAATCAGAAACGGAACGGAACGAAGCAGGTTGATGATGATGTTCAGTACGCCAAGCAGCCATTTGGGAAGGGGCAGCACGCCGCCCTTTTCACCGACCACCAGCAGCACGCCGAGGGGCATACCGATGATAAAAGCAAACAGGGTGGAGAGAACCGTTACATAAAAGGTTTCCCACAGGGCAAGAGGCATATCTTCTCTTAAAATGATAAGAGCTTCGTCAATTACTTCCGGTGCAAATAAATTATTGAACATCTTTCGTCACCTCCTGAACTAAGACATTTTCTTCCCGGGACAGATAAGCGATGGCTTCTTTTACCACGCCTTCATCGGAAGGAAGTCCCAAAAGCATGTTGCCGTACACTTTGTCACCGATACATCGGGTGGAAGCGTACAGAATATTGGCGGCAATGCCTTTGTCTATCGCCATCTGGGTAATCAGGGGAGAACCTGCGGCAAGCGCACCGTTGAATACGACACGCAGAACATGGTCGCCGGTAAGTCCCGGAAGGAAATCCTTTGTGTTGTCCGGCATAACCAGACGTCTTGCAGCTTCGGACTTCGGATGGGCAAATACGGTGGAAACCTCGCCTTCCTCCGCTACTTCGCCGTTGTCCAGAATGGCTACTTTGTTGCAGATTTCTTCGACTACGCTCATCTGGTGGGTGATAACGATAACCGTAATGCCAAGACGGGCGTTGATATCGCGGATAAGCTCCAGGATGGAGTGTGTGGTCTTGGGGTCAAGCGCGCTGGTGGCTTCGTCGCAGAGCAGCACCTTGGGCTGCGTTGCCAGAGCACGGGCAATGGCAATACGCTGCTGCTGACCGCCGGAAAGCTGTGCGGGATATGCATTGGCTTTGTCGGGAAGACCTACGATTTTCAGAAGTTCAAGAGCTTTTTTCTTTGCATCTTCTGTTTTTACACCGGCGAGTTTCAAAGGAAACATAATGTTTTTTAAGCAGGTTTTCTGCATCAGCAGGTTAAAGCCCTGGAAAATCATGGTAATTTCCCGGCGGATACTGCGCAGCTCCTTCGGGGAAAGCTCTCCGATGTTCTTTTTATCAATGAGAACGGAACCTTCCGTGGGACGCTCCAGCATATTGATACAGCGCACCAGCGTACTCTTTCCGGCACCGCTCATACCGATAATGCCGTAGATATCGCCGTCCTCTATGGTCAGGGAAATGTTTTTCAGAGCTTCCACGCTTCCGTCGGAAGTCTGGAAGACCTTGGAAAGATTTTTGATTTCAATCATGGTTAATCTCCTACAATATTCAAAAGGCACATCAGTCAATGGGCCGATGTGCCATCTGAAACCTATTTCTTATAGGGTACTATTATTTTTTGATTGCGTCAAGGCTTGTCTGTTTGCCGCCGTAAAGTCCCATGGGCTCTACATGGACAGCCAGTACGGAAACAACGTGGGTGTTGTTTTCTGCGTTGAAGTCTTCCAGGTAAGGAAGATGCTGGAAGTAGTTAGCATCTACTTCGCCGCTGTCAACTACCTTGTTGGGCTGTACATAGTCGGTGTATTCGATGATGTTAAGGGTAACGTTCTTCTCAGCTAAAATGTCTTTTACGACGGAAAGAATTTCTGCATGAGGAGAAGGAGTAGCTGCTACGGAGATGGTGGTTCCGCTTAATGCATCGTAATCAACGGTTTCATCGTAGCCGTCGCCGGGATTTTCTACAACACTGATAACAGCGCCGTCATAGTTTTCTGCAATGTAATCTGCAACCTGCTTGCTGGAAAGAGCTGCAACTAAAGCCTTGGTCTTGTCGGTTTCTTCGTTTCCTTCCTTAACAGCCAGGATGTTGCTATACGCGGAAGAGGAACCTTCCATTACCAAAGCATCGGTGGTAGGATTGATACCTGCGGGCAGTGCGTAGTTGCTGTTGATGACTGCATAGTCAACATCCTGTAATACGTTGGGAAGCTGTGCGGCTTCTACTTCGTTGAAGGTAATGTTGTAAGGGTTTTCTTCAATGTCTTTGATGGTTGCGGTGATACCGGCACCATCCTTTAAGGTGATGTAACCCTGGTCTGCCAAAAGCAGAAGTGCGCGGGCTTCGTTTGTGGTATCGTTAGGAATTGCAATGGTAACACCTGATGCACTCTTGCCGCATCCGGCTAAGGACAATGTCAGGACAGCTGCCAGGGCTGTTGTAATAATGGCTGATAATTTCTTTCTCATAATTTCTCCCTCTTTCTCTTCGGTGTTGTACCGAAACATTTAGTTTATAATCTGTATTATACAAAGATTTTACATTTTGTAAAATATGTGAAACGAATAAGTAGCTATAGGATGAGCCTATAGCTTAAGATATTTTTTGATTTCTTCTATATATAAGCGTCCCATTTTGGAGAGCAGGGTGTTTTTGCGGATGATGTACCCGATTTCCATGGTATCGTCCACCGCCTTGTCCTCGGCTTCAAAGGGAACGGCAAGATAATCGTCGCCGTTTAATTCTTCACAGATGATACCGGAGCAGAGGGTATAGCCGTTTAAGCCAATCATCAGGTTTAACATGGTTGCCCGGTCGTTCGCCTTGATGATGCGGGGATATTCGCAGGTGCTTAAGATTTCCTCCGCATAGTAAAAGGAAGAGGACTCACCCTGTTCAAAGGAAAGACAGGGATACTGCTGCAGCTCGGGCAGGGTTATGCTTTTTTGTTTTGCCAAAGGGTGACCCTTCCAGAGGTAAACGTAGGGCTTGCAGTGGATAATGCTGTGAAATTCCAACTGTTGTGAGGATAAGATTTTCAAAAGCGCCTTCCGGTTGAAATCGCTCAGATACAGGATGCCGATTTCGCTCCGCATGGTGCTCACGTCGTCGATGACTTCCTTTGTTTTGGTTTCTCTTATGGCAAATTCGTATTTGGAGGTATCGAAGGTCTTTACCATCTCCACAAAGGCTTTTACCGCAAAGGAATAGTGCTGGGTGGAAACACCGAATTTTTTCTTCAGGTTGCCTGCTTTTCCGTATTTTTCCAGAAGCTCCTTGTATTGGGTGTAGACCTGACGGGCATAGAGGAGAAATTCCGTACCGTCGTTGGTCAGCGTCACGCCCCTGCCGCTGCGGTTGAAAATGGTAATCCCCAGTTCCTTTTCCAGTTCCTTTACGGCGCCCGTCAGGGACGGCTGCGCCACATATAAAATTTCGGCGGCTTTGTTTAACGAACCGCATTCCGAAATGGTGATGACATAATTAAGCTGCTGCAGAGTCATGGTACATCCTTCCTTCCGTCAGTTTTTTCTACCATGATTATAAGGAAGAAGTCCGTATTCTGGCAAGAGGGGATTTGTCCGGTTGACAGAAAAAATCACAATGCGTATACTTTAAGAACAGAAAGAAAAAACGAGGTTTCTATATATATGGAAAAGAAAGCAATTATTGCCATGAGCGGAGGCGTGGACTCTTCCGTTGCGGCATATCTGATGAAAAAGGACGGCTTTGACTGCATAGGCGTCACTATGAAGCTGTTTACCAACGATGAAATCGGCGTGTCCAGAGAGCATACCTGCTGTTCCCTCGATGACGTGGAGGATGCCAGAAATGTGGCGCATAAGCTGGATATGCTCTATTATGTATTCAATTTCGCCGACAAATTTGAAACGGATGTCATAGACCGTTTTGTTTGTGCCTACGAGCACGGTTGCACACCCAATCCCTGCATCGACTGCAACCGCTTCTTAAAGTTTGACAAGCTCTATCACAGGGCACAGGAACTGGGCTGCGATTATGTGGTAACCGGTCATTACGCCCGCATAGAGCAGGACGAAAAAACGGGACGCTTCTTATTAAAGAAGGGACTGGACCCCACCAAGGACCAGGGCTATGTACTGTATGCCATGACCCAGGAGCAGCTTGCCCATACCATTTTCCCGCTGGGCGCCATGAACAAGACGGAAACCAGACAGATTGCCGAGGAGCAGGATTTCATCAACGCTAGAAAGCATGACAGCCAGGATATCTGCTTTGTCCAGAACGGCTGCTATGCAGATTTCATTGAAAAATACACCGGCAAAAATTACCCCGAGGGCGATTTCGTGGATGTAAACGGCAACGTGCTTGGCAGACATAAGGGCATCATCCGCTATACCATCGGTCAGCGCAAAGGATTGGGACTTGCCTTAAAAGAGCCCATGTATGTAAAAGAAGTGAACACGGAAAACAACACGGTCGTGCTGGCAAGGGAAGAAGAGCTTTACGACAAAGTCCTGACCGCCGATGATGTGAACCTGATTTCCGTGGAAGAAATCAAGGAGCCCATGCGTGTGAAGGCAAAGGTGCGTTACCGCCAGCCGGAGCAGTGGGCAACCGTGACCCAGACCGGAGCGGATGAAATCCGGGTGGAATTCGACGAGCCCCAGAGAGCCATTACCAAAGGACAGTCCGTGGTTTTGTACGACGGCGACGTCATTGTGGGCGGCGGCACCATCAAAACCGTGAGCGAAGTGTAAAATTTTCCTTTGCGGACGAAAAAAGTTATGCTATAATGAGCTGTGCTCACAAGAAAGCACAGATGCCCGCAAGGGCTTTTGGAGATGTACTCAAGTGGTGAAGAGATCGCTCTCGAAAAGCGACAGGTCGGCACAACCGGCGCGAGGGTTCGACCCCCTCCATCTCCGCTGAAAATTACAGAAAAGGAATTTCTTATGTTACGGCAATGCCGGTGCATAGGGAATTCCTTTTTTATTTTACGTGAGTTTGCTTTCGGATTTTACATCCGCATTTTTATAATGAAAGAAAACGACACGAAAGAAGGAAAACATATGCCTTCCACATACGCACATTACAGGATGGGACAGGAAGTACGGGAAAAATTAAGCGGAGACGCTAGAACCATCATCGAAAAACGACCGGAATTGTACCTGATTGGTCTGCACGGTCCTGACATATTATTTTATTATAAACCGCTGGCATCCAATGCAGTAAACAGCATCGGCTACGGTCTGCACGGAAAAACAGGCAGGTCCTTTTTTGAAAATGCATCCGATGTAATCGAAAAAAGCACCGACAAGGAAGCGGCTCTTTCCTATGTTTATGGAGTTCTGAACCATTTTGCACTGGATGTTACCTGCCACAAATACGTGGATGAAAAAATAAAGGAGAGCGGCGTCAGCCATGCGGAAATCGAAGTGGAATTCGACCGTTATCTCATGCTGCTGGATGGCTTAAATCCGGTTAAACATTCCCTCACCGGACACATCAGACCCACAAAAGAAAATGCCGGAGTCATAACCGGTTTTTACACGGGAACAACGGAACAAGAAGTATTAAAGGCGCTCCGCAGCATGATTTTCTACAATAAATTATTGCTGGCGGAAAACAATGTCAAACGGAAGATTATTCTGGACATATTGAGAAAAACCGGAAATTACGAAGAAATGCACGGACTTATAGTAAACCCTTCGGGTAATCCGCTCTGCCGGGACAGCAATGAAAAGCTGTTTTCCCTTTACCGGACGGCAGTCGAAAGAGGAAAGAATTTTATTACGGACTTTATGCAGATATACAGAGGAGAAAAGCCCTATCCGGACGTCTTTGAACTGACATTTGCGGGAATACCGGAAAGCGAGGAAAAACGATGAAAAGCCTGTTTACATTATTAAATCAGTCCAAAATATTCCGTAAACTCAGCAGAGAAGAATTTGCATGGGTTCTGTATGATGTGGGAAATTCCGCCTATACCATGCTTTCCTGCTCCCTTATTCCCATCTGGTTCAAGGCGCTGGCGGTGGGAACGGCACCGGGACAGTTAAGTTCGGATAAAGCGACCGCCTACTATTCCATATCGGTTGCGATTGTAACTATCATTGTAGCGCTCATCGGACCCATATGCGGGGCAATAGCCGACCACAGGGATACAAAAAAACTTTTCTTTTCCACATCGGTATTTTTAGGCGTGTGCGGATGCATCCTGAACGGGTTTGCCGTAGAATGGATTGCCTTTATTGTCATCTGCGTTATCACAAAAATCTGCTACAGCGCATCCCTGACCTTTTACGACTCCATGCTGAACGATGTTACCACGGAAGACAGGATGGATGAGGTGTCCGCATACGGATTTGCGTGGGGCTATATCGGCTCCTGTATTCCCTTCCTGATAGCTCTGATAGCCTATGTGCTGGGACCCGATATGGTTGGCATACTTTCCGGCTGGGTTTCCAAGGCAATCGGATTTGGCATCACGGCATTCTGGTGGCTTATTGTAACGGTTCCGCTGTTGAAGACCTATCATCAGAAAAATTATGTGGAACAGGAAAAGCATGCCGTTGCCAAAGCATTCGGAAAAATCGGCAGGACGCTCCGCAAAATAGCAAAAGAAGATAAAAAGGTACTGTTCTTCCTGATTGCCTTTTTCCTGTATATTGACGGCGTGGGCACGATTATTGACAACTGCATCAACATCGGTACGGATTTGAACCTGAATACGGTGGGGCAGGTGGTGTTCCTGCTGGCAACCCAGGTGGTGGCTTTTGCCGGTTCCCTTGTCTTCGCAAAGCTATCCCGGAAATACCGTACGGTAACTCTGCTGCTTGTCTGCATTGTCGGATACTTTGCAGTCTGCCTGTACGCACTGACCCTGCACACCCTTCTGAATTTCGGAATACTTGCGTTCGGAGTGGGATGCTTCCAGGGTTCCATCCAGTCCCTGTCACGTTCCTACTATTCCAAGATTATACCGGCTGAGAATTCCGGCGAATATTTCGGCATCTATGATATTTTTTCCAAAGGAGCTTCCTTTCTCGGCTCCGCCGTCATTGCAGCCGTGAAGCTGGCGGGCGGCACCATAAATGTGGCGGTTTCCTGTCTGGCGATATTCTTTGTCCTCGGATTTCTCTTCCTGAAAATAGCGGACAGACAGCAGACACAGGGAAGGTAAGGCATTTACAGGTGATAAAAAAATAAAAAAATAAAAGGCGTGGACCGTGAACCATGCCTTTTATTTTTGTATATTTTGTGGTAAAATAAATAGCGATAAATTTTATACAGGAGGGCAAACGGATGATTAGAATCGGAATGCTGACAAGCGGCGGGGACTGCCAGGCATTGAACGCAGCTATGCGCGGCGTGGTAAAGACCCTGATAAACAGCGGGGAAAAGGTAGAAATTTATGGCTTTCTGGATGGATACAGAGGCCTCATTTATGGAAATTACAGAATGCTTACGGGCAAAGATTTTTCCGGCATTCTCACCGTGGGCGGTACGATTTTGGGCACATCCCGTACACCCTTCAAGCTTATTCATGAGCCGGACGAAAACGGCATTGACAAAGTAGAGTCCATGAAGAAAAACTACAAGAAGCTGAAACTGGATTGTCTGGTTATCTTAGGCGGCAACGGCACCCACAAGACCGCAAACCTTCTCCGTGAAGAAGGCTTGAATGTGGTAACTCTGCCCAAGACCATCGACAACGATTTGTGGGGCACGGATATGACCTTCGGTTTCCAGAGTGCGGTTGACATTGCGACCAACGCCATTGACTGCATTCACACCACCGCAGCATCCCATGGCAGAGTGTTCATTGTAGAAGTTATGGGACATAAGGTAGGCTGGCTGACCCTGAATGCCGGTATTGCCGGCGGTGCGGACATCATCCTTATCCCGGAAATTCCTTATGATATTGATAAAGTAGCGGAAGCCATTGAGAAGCATCATAAAAACGGCAGCCGTTTCACCATTATTGCAGTGGCAGAGGGTGCCATTTCCAAAGAAGACGCCAAGCTTTCCAAGAAAGCATACAAAGAGAAACTGCGTAACCGTCCTTATCCTTCCGTTTCCTATGAAGTGGCAGCACAGATTCAGGAAAAGACCGGCAGGGAAGTCCGCGTAACCGTACCCGGACATGTGCAGAGAGGCGGCAGCCCCGACCCTTACGACAGAGTACTCGCCAGCAGACTGGGCTCTGAAGCGGGCAAACTGATTTTGGACGGAGAATACGGCTTCATGGTAGGCTACAGAAACCGTGAAATCGTGAAGGTTCCTCTCGAAGAGGTAGCCGGAAAGTTAAAGACCGTATCTCCCGATGCAAGCATCGTAAAGGAAGGAAAATTGCTGGGCATCTGCTTCGGCGATTAAGGGTATTATGTCTTATACAGCTCTGTACAGAAAGTTCCGCCCGGTGAAATTTGAGGATGTCAAAGGGCAGGAGCATATTGTGACGACCTTGAAAAACCAGATTAAGGCAAACCGCATCGGACATGCTTATCTGTTTACGGGCACCCGCGGTACCGGTAAAACCACGATTGCCAAAATTTTTGCAAGGTCCGTGAATTGTGAAAATCCCATAGACGGAAGTCCCTGCGGAGAATGCGCCGTATGCAAGGCGATTGCCGCCGGGGCGTCCATGAATGTGATTGAAATCGATGCGGCGTCCAACAATAGCGTGGACAATATCCGTGAGATTGTGGATGAAGTATCATACTCTCCCACTGAGGGAAAGTATAAGGTTTATATTATCGATGAAGTGCATATGTTGTCCATAGGAGCATTCAATGCGCTGTTAAAAACACTGGAGGAGCCGCCTTCTTACGTGATTTTTATTTTGGCGACCACGGAAGTCCATAAAATTCCCGTGACCATTCTTTCCCGGTGCCAGCGCTACGATTTCCGAAGGATTTCCATTGATACCATTGCGGACCGCATGCGGGAGCTGATGGATGCCGAGCACGTACAGATTGAAGAACGGGCGCTCCGCTATATTGCGAAAGCGGCGGACGGTTCCATGCGTGACGGCTTAAGCCTTCTGGACCAGTGTATTGCGTTCCATTTAGGACAGGAACTGACCTACGACAAGGTGCTTGATGTTTTGGGCGCCGTGGATACGGAAGTATTCAGCCGGCTGTTCCGCAGTCTGCTTGCCGCAGATGCCTTAAAGTGCATTACTATATTGGAAGAAATTGTCATGCAGGGCAGGGAGCTGGTGCAGTTCGTCAGCGACTTCGCCTGGTATATGCGCAACCTGATGCTGGCAAAATCCACGGATGAAATCGAGGATGTTATCGACGTTTCTTCCGAAAATCTTGCCCGTCTGAAAGAAGAGGCGGAAATGGCGGACATGGAAACCATTATGCGCTATATCCGAATCTTTTCCGAGCTTTCCAATCAGGTGAGGTATGCTTCCCAGAAGCGTATTCTGATTGAACTGGCGCTGATTAAAATGTGCAGACCTGCCATGGAAACTTCCCAGGATGCCATTTTAGACCGTATCCGGCAACTGGAGGACAAAGTGGAGCACGCATCCTTTCTTCCGGAGGGAATGACGCCCGATATGTTCATGGCTTCCCAACCGGGGGCGCCTGCTGTAAAGAAAGCACGTCCCGAGCTTCCCAAGGCAATACCGGAGGAAGTGGAAAAAATTGTAAAAAACTGGCCGTCCATCGTAGGGGATGCGGACAATCCCATGAAGACGTATTTAAAAACGGCGCGTTTAAGCCTTGGCGGAGACAACCGTCTTATGGTGGTGTTGCCGGACGGACTGGCAAGTGATTATTTCCAGCAGAATGAAGAAAACAGGGAGGCACTGAAACGCCTTTTGGGTGATTTTTCCGGCAAGGATGTGGATGTGAACTTCCAGTCCGTGAAATCGGAAAGAGAGTTTGAAGACTCCTTTGTGGACATTTCCAAGATACTCAATATGGAAGTGGAAGTGGAGGACTAAGTCTTCTTATAAAGTTAAACAGAAGATGTGAATAAAAGTAAGAAATGCAAATCAAGAATAAATGCAAATTAAAAAAGAAATGCAAATCAAGTAAGAAGTGCAAATTAAGAAATAAATGCAGGAGGATATGACAAAATGGCAAAAAGAGGTGGCTTTCCGGGAGGCGCAATGCCCGGCAACATGAGTAATCTGATGAAACAGGCACAGAGAATGCAGCGTCAGATGGAAGAAGGCCAGAAGGAACTGGAAACAAAAGAATTCACGGCGGCAGCAGGCGGCGGAGCAGTGGAAGTAACCGTAACCGGTAAAAAAGAAGTAGTAAAGGTGAAACTCTCCGAAGAAGTCGTTGACCCCGAAGATATTGAAATGCTGCAGGATTTAATCGTAGCGGCAACCAACGAAGCACTCCGTAAGGCAGAAGAAGAAAACGCAGCCATGATGAACCGCATGACAGGCGGACTGGGCGGAGGATTTCCTTTCTAATGGAAATGTACAGCGGCTATATCAATAAGTTAATAGAAGAACTGGCAGCCCTTCCCGGAATTGGCAGCAAATCCGCGCAGAGACTGGCGTTCCACCTGATAAATATGCCCAAGGACAAAGTGGACAGACTGGCAACCACCATTATGGAAGCGAAGGCGAATGTCAGGTACTGCAAGGAATGCTATACCCTGACGGACAAAGAAATCTGTCCTATTTGTGCCAACCCAAACCGCAACCATGCGCAGATTATGGTGGTGGAAAACAGCAGGGATTTGGCAGCCTATGAAAAGACCGGCAAATACGAGGGCGTGTACCATGTACTGCATGGCGCCATTTCACCCATGCTGGGAATAGGCCCGGGCGATATTAAACTGAAAGAGCTGATAAGCAGGCTGGAGGGCAACGTGGACGAAGTGATTATCGCCACCAATTCCAGTCTGGAAGGCGAAACCACAGCCATGTATATCAGCAAGCTTATTAAACCTACGGGTATTAAAGTAACGAGAATTGCCAGCGGCGTGCCGGTGGGCGGTGACCTGGAATACATTGACGAGGTGACACTGCTCCGCGCACTGGAGGGCCGTGTGGAGATGTAATGCCGTGCGCAGCATCATTGAGATGCAGATGTCAGGTATGGCAAAGCGGAGCTGCACACGCCGTGCAGCATCGGAAGAATATACATGCTTATGGGGAAGCAGGATTGGAGGATAAGAAAATGTCAGAAATATCTGTAAAGAAAGAAGAATTCGGAACCACACCGCAGGGAGAAAAGATTTATGCATACACACTGTCCAATGCAAACGGCATGAGTGTAACCGTATTGAACTTCGGTGCAAACTTAAACAGCATCCGCGTGCCGGACAAAAACGGCAAGGTGGAAGATGTGGTGTTGGGCTTTGATAAACTGGAAAATTATTATGCAAACTACAGCTTTTTCGGTGCAGCGGTAGGCCCGATTGCCAACCGTACCGGCGGGGCAAAAGTTAACCCTAAAGGAACCGAATACCATCTGGATGTGAATGACGGCGTCAACAATTTACATACCCATCTGGACAAGGCTTTTCATAAGAGAGTCTGGGATGTACAGGCAGGAGAGGACTTTGTAAAGTTTACCTTAAAGGAAGCGGACGGCAGCCTGGGACTTCCCGGCAACCGCACGGTCAGCCTGGTATACACCCTGACAGAGAACAACCGGATTGAACTGCATTATCATATGGAGAGTGACAAGGACACAATCTTTAACATGACCAACCACTCTTACTTTAACTTAAAGGGACAGGGCAACGGCAAAATTGAAGACCATGTACTCTGGCTCAAAGCTTCCCATTTTACCCCCGTGGTAAAGGGCAGCATCCCTACCGGAGAGATTGCTCCCGTAGCCGGAACTCCCATGGACTTTACAACGGCACACAGAGTGGGCGAGCATATTGCGGATGATTATGAGCAGACCAATCTGGCAGGCGGTTACGATCACAACTGGGTAATTGACGACTTTGACGGCAGCCTTAAGCATTTTGCCACCGTGGAAGAGCCGGAAAGCGGAAGAACCATGAAAGCCTACACCAACCTGCCCGGCGTGCAGTTCTATGCGGGCAACTTTATCGGAGAGGAAGAAGGAAAGGGCGGCGCTCTTTACGGAAAGAGAAGCGGTCTTTGCCTGGAAACACAGTTCTACCCCGACACCGCCAATAAGGCGCAGTTCCCGTCCGCAACCTTCGGACCCGACAGAATTTACGATTACACCACCGTGTACGAATTCGGCGTGAAATAACAAAAAGATTATGAAATAAAAAATACCCTGCTTACAGGGAAAAGGAAACCGGTCCGGTTATAGGGACCGGTTTTTTGTTTTCCGGTGTCGAAAACTTATGGGACAGGCTTCCATATTTCGAGGGAATGTGCAAAAGAAAAGGTGTATACTGTCCGCAAAAATGGAAGCGGGGGATGGATATGGAACTGCCAAAGAACCTTATACAGATGGGAAAACCGGACAGAATACACAAGATTTTTGTTGAAGATTACATTATATCCTACATAAAAGAATGGAACCGTGAGTCGGACGGCCAGCCCGCGGGCATCGCCTTGTACGGACAGACGTACAAGGAAAGCAATTACAAATACTACTTTATGTATGGCGCCTCCAGAATTGAAGGTCTTGACAGAAGGGGACCGTATCTCTCCCAGTCCGACCGGGAAGAAATCAACAATGTGGGCAGCCGGTATTTTGAAGAATATTCCTTTTTAGGCTGGTGCATTGTCCGGGAAGAACTGCCGGAAACCATTTTTCTGGATACCCGCGGGAAAGCCATTGAAGTGAACGGATATGCATGCTTCTTTGAAAAGAACGAGAGCATGCTTAATTTCATGCTGGAAATGGACGAGCGGGAAAAAAGATGCACAAGACAGGCGGAAAACAATCCGGAAAATGCCGTTATGGACAATGCATGGGCGGATGCATCAACGGCGGCACAGGACGGACAGGCAGACGGGCAGACGGAAACAACCGCTTTTCAGGGCGAATACGGCGGCAATTACCGCAGTCTTCCGCTGGAAAACCGTATAGCGGCGGCAAAGAAAGCCTCGGATAAAAACGCCGCTTTGGAAAAAACGGCTGCTTATAAAGAGAAAAACAGGCAGATGATAAAACATCTGCAGCGGATGAAAATGGCGGCAGCAGCCATGTTTGTGGTGCTTTGCGTCATTGGCATCACCACCATAAACGACTCCGATAAAATAGAAGAAATGCAGGTGGCGGCACGACAGGTCATTGCCGATTTGTCCCAGCAGAAAATCCCGGACGCGGAGAATGACAATGCCCTCACAACCAACGGCTCGGCGCATACCGCAGGCTCCGGCGACACTGCCCTTACCGACGGCACCGGCACCACTCATACCACCGGCTTCGGCGATGGAAACACCGCCGGTTCTGCCACAAACGGAACTGCCACTGCCGACGGCAATACGACCGACGGTACCACAGCAACGGCGAATGGCACCACCGCGACCGATACCACCACCGGAACTACTGGCACCACCGGCAGCAATACGGCAACGACAAACGGTACCAACACCACCGGCACATCCGGCAGCACCACAGGAAATTCCGCGGACGGCATGCCGTGGTCGGATGTCACCCCGCCGGATGCATTCCCCACCGGCACTGCCAACACCGGTACTACCGGCACCAGCGCCAACGGCACAACTACCACCACAACAGGCACCGGCACAACCGGAACGTCCCAGTCCCCGTCAAATGGCGCCGGCACTGCGCAGACCGCAGCACAGCCGACATCGTATACCATCATGCGGGGCGATACCCTCAATGCCATCTGCCGCAGAAAGTACGGGGATTTGGGCATGGTAAAGCAGGTGTGCGAACTGAACGGCATAAAAAATCCAAATAACATAGAAGTAGGACAAACTATTTTACTTCCCTGATATTTATGTGTTATACTGTGGAGAAGAAAGAGAGTATACCATGGCAGATATCAGGAACTTTAACGGAAACGAACCCAAAACAAAACAGAAAAATCCGCTGCGGAAGCAAAGCAACCTTCGTCTGCTGAAAAAGGAAGATACGGCAGGTTACAAAGAGAAAATCCGCAAACACCGGCTCAGCAATCTGTACAAGACCACGCTGGTTATTGTGATTTGTGCCGCAGTGGTGCTTCTTTTATTTATTTTATACCGCAATAAAAAATATACGGACTATACAGTAAAAACCACGGTTCCCCAGGTGTTTGTGGGAGGTACG
>ERZ808262.368-NODE-368-length-23792-cov-9.569406_pt1 | contig 23792 bp, 18 predicted proteins | sample MGYA00520895_ERZ808262 | MGnify/ENA primary metagenome ERZ808262 (study PRJEB31516, sample SAMN03275588) | gut metagenome | biome: mammalia-associated habitat; material: feces | host: Papio cynocephalus | place: Kenya | collected 2012-08-02 ... | reverse complement strand
TCGAGAGCCGCACGGGAGAAGTTGCGCCTGACACTATTTTGTGTATATTTGCGGAATTGGAGAGGTTCACAAAGAGTGCCGCCGAGTGCGTGGACGACCGGGATGCGCTCTTCTGGCTATTCCGCCACAGCGGAGTGATGGAAGAGTTGCCGGAGGAGCTGAGGCACAGCAGTTTGGCAGAGGGTGTCACCGATGCCTGCGAGATAGCTGGCTTCTCCGTCGACAAGAGGATTTTATACGAGAAAGATATGGTTACAGAACTTGATTTGGCACTGCAATACGACTATGCGCGCGAACAGGGCGAAGCCATCGGGGAGGCAAGAGGCAGAGCTGAAGGCAAGGCGGAAGAAAAATCCGCCATCGCCAGGCGGATGCTGGAAGATGGTGTCCCAGCGGAGACTGTGGCAAAATACTCCGGACTAAGTGCAGAAGAGGTGAGGGCAATTACTCGATAAGTATTGGCGGTTGTTCACCATTATCAAAAAGCTCCGGACATTTTTATATAAAGTATCCGGAGCGCTTAGAAGTTGTTTTAAATTTATGGCAAATTAATTCAAAACAACTTCTTCGATGTGTAGGGTTTAATCGAGACCCTCAGCGTGTGAGAGGAGGTAGTCTTCTGCCTCGACGCTCCAGAGGCCGTTGTGGGCCTTGCAGATCTTGTCGAGTTCGGCGTAGACAGGGTTGGCCTCACCTTTCTTGCCGAAGTCCGCGATGGCAGTGAGCGGCATCTCTATATGGGTGTAGATCAGCTTCTTTCCGCCAGGGACTGAAGGCAGGTTGAGCGTAGTCTCTATTACCGCGTTGAGGCCTCCGATATGGGTGACGAGACCTGCCGGATCCATACCCTTGCCCATCAGGTGCAGGGCTTCCTTCATGTCGTCAGTGTTGCCGCCGCTGGTGCCCACGACATGGGTGGAGGCGTAGTGGACATTGTAGAAGTTGAGAGGGGCCTTGAAGTCGGCTCTGCTTGGGCCGGAGAAAAAGTTGAGACATCCGTCAAATCCGAGGATGGCATCGGCCTGTTCCACCACGGCGGCCACAGGAGCCATCACGACGACTTCATCATAGCCCTCTCCTCCGGTGATCTCACGCAGCGCAGCCACAGGGTCGGCGACCGCTCCGGTATTGATATAGCGCAGGTCAATGCCTCTGGAGGCTGCAAACTCCTTGGTGTAGAGCGTGGCAGCCCTGTCAAGACGGGTCTGGTCAATGTCGGTCACGACAAAGAGAGACGGATGCCTGTCCTCGCGGTGCAGCACATAGTTGATGCAGGCGAGCCCCATAGGACCGACACCTGCGAGGAGAGCCATCTTTCCCCCGTCCTTTATCTCCATGGAATGGACATAAGAACCTGGAGTAGTGTGGTAGCAGGCGTGCATGGCGCCGACCACGCAGGACAGCGGCTCGCTCAGGGAAGCCGGGTAGAATCCCTCTCCCTTGTACGGAAGGAGGCATCCCTGCTCCATGACTTCTGCAGGGATGACCACATAAGTGGCATCTCCACCGATATATTTATATGAGTATCCCGGTGCTGAAAGCACGCCCACGGGGCCGCCTTCATAGGTAAGGGCCGGCTGGATGGAGAACTTGTCTCCGGCCTTGAATTCGCCCTGCCATTTCTTCCCTACTTCCACGATCTCGCCTGCGAACTCGTGGCCGATGATGGTCGGGTTCTCAGCCACATCATCAGGAACCCTCTTGTGCTCAGGGCCTTGATGTGCGGCCTTGTATGATGACATGCAGATGCTGTCGCTGACCACCTTGGCCAGGATTTCATCTTCTTTGATCTGAGGGAGCTCGAATTCTTCAAGCCTCAGGTCGTCTTTTCCGTAAAGTCTTACTGCTTTTGTCTTCATTGTGGTATGGATAATTGATTGTCAGTTCTTGACAGGGGCTGCCGGGGTTGGCGGCAGGCTCTTGTAGTTCTTGAGTTCTTCCTTGAGCACCTCGACGGCCTTTTCGAGCTGGGCGTCCTTGCCGAGGTAGTCTTCGAACGGGTTGATGTCCACCTCTATGTCCGGATCGACACCATGCCCTTCGATGATCCACTCACCTTCAGTGGAGTATGAGGTGAAGAAAGGCGTGCGCATGTCCTGCCCGTCCACAAACTGCCTTGAGCCGGAGATGCCCACGATGCCGCCCCAGGAGCGCTTGCCGATGAGTTTGCCGAGCCCGAGTTTGCGGAACCCGTACGGGAAGAGGTCCCCGTCGGAAGAGGAGTACTTGTCGATGAGGCAGACTTTTGGCCCGTAGAAGGCTTCGTTAGGCACAGGGAGGTTGCTGCCGTTGCGGTACATGCTTATCCTGTAGACTTCACGCTGCAGGCGTTCCAGAATCATAGGGGAGACGTTGCCGCCGCCGTTCATGCGGTCATCGATGATGAGCGCTTTCTTGTCGAGCTGGGTGTAGAAGAGTTTGGTGAACATGTCAAGGCCTTCCACGCTCATGTCAGGGATGTGGATGTAGCCGATCTCCCCGCCGGAGAGACGGTCAACTTTCTCGATATTGCCCTGCACCCACTCGTAGTATGCCAGTTGCGACTCGTCGCCGACCGGCTTCAGGTATACGGTACGTGCGTCTTTGCCGGAGGCGGATGATGCTATCTTGACTTCCACTGTCGAGCCGACCTTGCCGATGAGGGCCTGTCCGATGTCTGTGAGGTCGGATGAAGGTATGCCGTTGACCTCTACGATGTATTCTCCGACCTTGGCGTTGACTCCCGGAGCCCGCAGCGGGCATATCAGCGACTCGTCCCAGTCCGCTCCGCGGAATATCTTCTCGATACGGAATGCCCTGGTCTTGGCATCCCTTGAGTACTGTGCACCGAGGAGACCGGTCTTGATGCGCGGGATCTCAGGGCTTTCGCCGGATGTGATGTAGGCATGGCCCACGTTGAGCTCTCCTATCATCTCGCCGATGAGGTAGGTGAGGTCGTCGCGGTGGTTGACGTAAGGGAGCATCTGACCATACTTGTCGTGGATATGGTTCCAGTCGGCACCGTGCATGTTCTCGACATAGAAATTATCACGGGTGATGCGCCAACTTTCGTCGAAAATCTGTTTCCACTCGGCCTTGTGGTCAACCATCATGTCCATCTCGTCTACCGGCACGGCATCGGCCTTGCCGGCCGGGCTGCCGAAGGCGACAACCTTGAAGTCCTTGCCATCGCGTATGAGGGCTTTCTTCCCGTCAGGGGTAACGGATACCGGCATTTCCGACGGGCCGTCAGAAGTCTTGAGCGACTTGAGGTCAAGGATCTTCAGACCGCGTTTGCCCGCAGACATTGCACTATAGTAGAGCTTGTCGTCCTTTGAGAGGATCAGGCGGTAGCGGCCGGCATCCAGAGGCAGGGCCGTGATCCTGGTGCCTATTCCGTCGAGGTCTATTCTCATCGTGGCGGCCTCAAGCTTTTCGGCCTTCTTTCCGCCCTTTTTGTCCGACTTTGCGGCAGTCTGCTCTGTCCCCGCTCCGTCTGCTCTGAATGTCAAAGGGTTAGGAGTGTCCTTACTCAGAGGGACGATGAACACATAGTCGTAGACCCCGTATCCGGCATTCCACTCCACGCTTGAGTACTGGGCTCTGAAGTCGCGTGCGGAGGTGAAGAAGAGATATTTGCCGTCCTGCGAGAACATCGGGGAGGAGGCGTCGTACCAGCGGTCCGTCACCTGATAGCTCTTGCGTGCCTTGATGTCATAGAGGAAGACGGCGCTTACCCTGTTTGGAAGGGCGGTCGTGTAGGTCGCCCAGCTGCCGTCTTTGGAGAGTGAGAATGAGCGGTATCCGACAAGGTCACTCACAAGGATGCGGTCGAGCTTGCCAGTGTTGAGGTCAAGTTCGTAGATGTCACGTTTCTCTGTGCCGAAATAGAGTTTGGACCCGTCCGCGCTCCAGTCCAGAAGATTCGGGTAACCGTCCTTGAACGAGGTCATGCACTTCGCTTCCTGAGGCTTGTCAGCTGGAGCGGTGTAGATCTGATATTCTCCGCTGATGTCTGATATCCAGGCGATGCGACTCCCGTCAGGGCTCCAGTCGGCATCCCTTTCGTGGGACTGTGGCGAGCGGGAGAGGTTGAAGACAGGGCCTTTGGCGGCAGGGAGGGAGTAGATGTCTCCACGGGCCACTGCAAGTATCCGCTCCCCGTCCGGAGAGAGGCTGACGCTGCTCAACGAACCGCCCACCTTGCGGTATCCGGAGCGGCTGTAGATGTCATCGTCCGCGAGGCTGATGCTGACTTTCTCGGCCTTGCCGCCCTTGTGGACGTCATATTTGTAGATATATCCGCCGTTTTCGAATACTATCCAGTCCTGTGAGAAGGACGGGAACTTGCAGTCATACTCGGTGAAGTCCGTGACCTTGCTTGTCTGCCTGCTGCGGGTGTCATAGACGAATAGATTCATCGTCCTGTCGCGGTCGGAGAGGTAGTAGATCTTGTCTCCAACCCACATCGGGAAGATGTCCTGGGCATCGTTGTCCGTGATCTTCTCCAGATTCGTGGTGCCGACGGTGTTGATCCAGATGTCATCGGCCTGACCGCCGCGGTAGTATTTCCACGTGCGGAACTCGCGGAACATCCTGTTCATCGCAAGTTTGCTTCCGTCCGGAGAGTATGAGCAGAAACCGCCCTCCGATGTCGGGATGATCTGCGGTGTGCCTCCAGCGGCATCCACCAGACAGAGATTGCCCCTCAGCCCGCTGAAGCAGTACTGCTTGCTGCGGTAGACAATCCGGCTTCCGTCCGGAGTCCAGCCCATCACTATGTTGTTGGGCCCCATCCTTTCGCCGACCTGATCCCTGCCCACGAGGGCGGAATAGGTGACGCGGTGCGGCTCACCGCCCGTTACGGGCATCGTATATACTTCAGTATTACCGTCATACTGGCCGGTGAACGCTATTGTCCTGCCGTCCGGGGAAATTCTCGGGAAGCATTCGTATCCCACATCCGAGGTGAGTTTTACGGCTGTGCCGCCGTTGATGCCCACCCGGTAGAGGTTGCCTGCGTAGCTGAAGACGATGTTGTCCCCGCCGACGGCGGGAAATCTGAGCAGCCTTGCCTCCTGGGCGGCCGCTCCTGCCGAAAGCGAGATGGTCGCCGCGGCCAGTACAAACAGTAATCTTTTCATTGTAAATGGTTTATGCTAACATTACCTGACCTCCGGTCACAGGGATCGCCTGCCCGGTCTCTCCCGTCTGCTCTACGGCATAGAGGATGGCCTTGGTGACGTCCTCCGGGTTGCAGCCCTTGCGCATAGGCACCTGACTGAGATAGTAGTCCTTGACATCCTGCACTGTCTTGGCTCCGGGCACCTTGCCTGCTGCGAGGTATTGCACGAACAGGCCGTTCTCCGGATTGCTCCAGAGCGGGCCGTCGTAGAAGTTGCCCGGGCAGATGGAGTTGACCTTGACGCGGTATGGAGCCAGCTCAAGGGCGAAACTCTGCGTAAGACCGATGCCGCCGAATTTGCCGCCGGCGTATGCGAAATTGGCCTTGGAGCCGCGCAGGCCGGATTTGGAGTTGACCTGTACGATGTCGGCGAAGTAGTCCGGATCCCAGGCGGTCTCGATCTTCATCAGATGGCTTGCGACCTTGGCGCAGAAGAAATAGGCCTTGTAGTTGATGTCGGTGACGAACTCGAAGTTCTCCGGGGTCATCGCCTCAAGGCCTCCGGCCCTGAGCACGCCGGCGTTGGAGACGAACACGTCAAGAGCGCCGAAGTTGAGCACCGTCTGCCTTATGAGGTTGTGCAGGCTGTCCATGTCCGCCACGTTGGTCTTGACGAAGATGGCGCGGTTGCTGCCGGCCGTGGCGTTGAAACTCTCGGCGGTCTTCTGCCCCACAGCCTCATTGAGGTCGGCGACCACGATGTTGGCCCCTTCTTTCATGAGGTTGCGCGCGATGCCCTCGCCGAAGCCCTGGGCGGCGCCGGTGACGATGATGGTCTTGCCATCAACGCGTCCCTTGGATGCGGCGGCACTTACTTTGCGGCGGTAGTTCTCCACCTCCCAGTTGTCGATGAATTCGATCTGGCGCTTTGTCATCGGATGCTGCCCGCCGAAACACTCGGCGTACCATGCGATTTTGACCGCATCAATGAAGACATCTGTGATGATCTGTGCGTCCTTTGCGCTGTCGCCGGCTGCCAGAAGCCCTATTCCCTTGATGAGTACGATTTTAGGGGTGTGGCCGCGCCTTGCGATGTACTTCTCGATCTTCTTCTCGGCCAGTTTTGCGATGTCCTCGCCTTCAGAGGGCTCGATGAAGATGTATTCAGACTTGCAGTAGACGATGCCGTCCGGAGTGAATGGCGAGAGCACGCTCTCCGCCTGCTCCATCATCGATACGAGCAGGGCTGAATTTGTGACCTTGACGGTTTTGAGCCCGCGTCCGGAGCGGCTGAGAATCATCCTTATGGCAGGGACGACCTCACTTGCGCAATCGCATATCCCGGCCTCTCCTTCCGGAAGTGGCTTTACCTGCTTTTCGAGAGTTGAGAGCACGGATTCGTAGATCTTCTCTATCTCTTCAGTGCTGTCCGCGCCCACGAAAATGCCATGATTCTGCAGGAATATCACTTGGGGCTCGTGTCCGTTGGCCTTTTTATAGGTCTGAATCCTGTCGTAGACTTTCTTGAAGAGGGTGTACCCCGGGTCGGTGTAAGCTATGTAGAGGGCCTCCGGGAAGAGTTCTTTGCATTTCTCCTCGGCCTGTGCGGAGCACATGAGCCCTCCTACGAGAGTAGGGTGGAGGTGCACCACATAAGAGAATCCCATGCAGTCGTGCAGGGATGTCTCCACTGAAGGCCTGCGGTCTTTGGTGATGCAGGCGGCAGCCAGATCATTCTTGACCTGATCTTCGCGCTCTGCGGCGTCGGAACTGTATTTCTTTTTGTTCATCGGATCGAGCAGCGCCCTGTTGAGCACTGCGAACCCGTCTTCCGTGATGGTGGATAGAGACTGTCCGCTGGCTTTTATCCAGAGCCTCTCCGAGTCCTTGTAGGAGGTGTTGCCGCCCCCTGCGATCACGAAGCGCGGATCGGCGCCGAACTTGCGGGATATGGCTATTAGTGAGTCTATTTCTTTCATTCTGTTATCGTTTTAGTGATGATGGCATCCCCGTGCTCGAATGTATCGAGCCCGTTCTGGTGGGCTGCCACGAAGCATGCGCCACGGTAGTTGATGCCGCGAAGCTTGTCAGACAGGCCGGAGCGGTCACGGGTGCGGAGTTTTATCGGTTCCAGTGCCGGGGTGTTGTGCTCCGAGCCGAAGGTGACGATGAAGCCCTCGTCTTCCAGATAGCCGGCATAGCTCTCGAGCACTGCCGTGCTGTTGCGTGTGGTTATGAATTCGCAGGAGCGTATTCCCCTCTTCTTGAGGATGTCGGCACATTTTTGCAGGTCTTCCTCGAAGTCGGTGAAACCGCCTTTGGCGTCATCTGCAAGGAAGGGATAGGTCGGTATGCCGCCTGCCGCCTCGATGATGCGCTGCACTGTCTCCATAGGGAGGAATGCTTTCGGGTCTTCCGGCACGAAAGCTGCACCGCCTGCCTTGAGCAGTTTGCCCCGGATTTCATTCTCCACGGCCGCTGCGTCTGAAAGATTGCTCTTGAGGTCCTTACCGGCGAACAGCCTGCGGTAGAAGTCAAGTTTGTCGGCATCGGAGTCGAATCTGGAATCGATGGCGAGTCTGAGAGCTTTTGCAAGGTGTCTTTCGCGGATGGAGCCGCGCGTGAGCTCTTTCCCGATCTTCGTGAAGGAAAGGTTGAATCCCGCCCCGATGCTGTCGAGCCAGGAGTTGAGCTTTGCGCACATCCTGCCGACCTGGGAATTGGACTCCGCCTTGACATCGGCGAGCATCCTGGCCTCTGCGCCTGAAAGGGTCACGGGGTGATTGAGTCCTTTGCCGCTGAGGTAGGTGCGTCCCGGGTTGTTCGGGTCGTTGACCCTTACGCCTGCCGCCTGATCCTCCACGTTGAGAGAGATGAATTCTATGTTGAAAAGAGGGAAGAGGTGGCGTCTGCCACACTCTTCGCTCCACTGTCTATACCCGTCGAGGGAATAAAAATCGTTGATGCCTACCACTTTCACCCCTTCTTCAGCGGCCATGTCGAGTGCCTGGCTGACACTGTCGAAGGCGCTGAAGGAGTATGGTGTGTGGAGGTGTGCATTGACATCGGTCATACTATACACCCTTCTTGGATCTGAGAATCTGTTCTGCCGTGGTCATGTTGCTGACCGGGGTGTAGTCCTTGAGAGGGACGATCTTCTCGTTGATCGCGTCGAGGAACCACTCAGGCTGAGGGAAGAACGCCTCTTCGAGCTCATGGCAAGGGGTGATCCAGTTGCGGGAGCCGAGTACCACAGGGGCTGCGTCGAGGTAGTCGAACGCCATCTCGGAGATGTTGGCGGCGAGATCGTTGAGGTATGATCCGCGGGCGGTGGCGTCTCCGGCGATTATGATGCGTCCGGTCTTCTTGACGGACTCGAGAACCTTCTCGTAGTTGAACGGCACGAGGGAGCGGGCATCGATGACTTCGGCTTCCATGCCGTACTTCTCCTTGAGCATGTCGGCTGCTGTGAGTGCGCGGTAGAGCGTGGCTCCGATGGTGAGGAAGGTCACGTCTTTGCCGGCCCTCTTGATGTCAGGTTCGCCGAGAGGAATCTCGTAGTAGCCTTCCGGTACGCCGCCCTCGTGGAACTTCTCGCCCATGTCGTAGATCCTCTGGCTTTCGAAGAAGATGACAGGATCAGTGCCCTGAAGGGCTGAGTTCATAAGTCCCTTGGCATCATACGGGGTGACAGGGAAGACAACCTTGAGTCCCGGGATATGGGTGCAGAGCGAGGTCCAGTCCTGGGAGTGCTGCGCGCCGTATTTTGAGCCTACGGAAACGCGGACGACGACAGGCATCTTGAGGATGTTTCCGGACATGGCCTGCCACTTCGGGAGCTGGTTGAAGATCTCGTCTCCGCAGCATCCGAGGAAGTCGCAGTACATGATCTCCGGGATCACACGGCCTCCGCACATCGCGTAACCGATGGCCGTGCCGATGATGGCGGCCTCCGCGATAGGGGAGTTGAACAGGCGGTGATATGGAAGGGCTTCGGTAAGTCCGCGGTATACCGCGAACGCGCCGCCCCACTCACGGTTCTCTTCGCCGTAGGCGATCAGGGAAGCGTCCTTGTAGAAACGGTCCACGACAGCTTCGAAGATGCCGTCACGGATGTTGAATGTCTTCATCTTGCTGGCAGGCTTACCGTCCTTGTCGAGCCAGAACCTCTCTTTGCCGGCGATCTGCTTGACGCGAGGGTTCTCCTCAAGCGGCATCAGCACATCAGGCTTGGCATCGCTGAGCGAGTCGATGCTCTGGTTTGAGAACATCATGTCTCCGAGCAGCTCGTTGTCCTTGACGAGATCCATGCGAGGTGAGAGCTCAGGGTCGATGGCCAGCTTGTAGCAGTCGAAGATGACATCTTCCACTTCCTGCCGGATGGCTTCAAGTTCCTTCTGGTCGGCTACGCCGGCTTCGATGAGCTTGTCTCCGAAGGCTGCGATGCAGTCTTCGCTTTCCCATGCTGCGATTTCCTCCTTGGTGCGGTATGATGACTGGTCGCTCGGGGAGTGGCCGCTGTAGCGGTAGGTCACGATGTCCAGAAGTGCCGGGCCGAGTTTCTCTTCAAGCAGGGCCTTCTTGCGGCGGAAAGCGTCGATGACGGCGAGAGGGTTGTACCCGTCCACCCGCTCGGCATGCATGGCATCCGGCTTGAATCCTGCCCCGATGCGCGCCGGGAAGTCATATCCCATGGTCTCGCCCCTGGTCTGGCCGCCCATCGCGTACTGGTTGTCCATGACGTTGAAGAGGACAGGCAGGCCGCCTTTCATGTCTCCCTCCCAGAGGGTGTTGAACTGGTCCATGGACGCGAAGGTCATGCCTTCGAGCACCGGGCCGCGGGCCATGGCGCCGTCACCGAGGTTTGCGACGACGATGCCTTTTTTGCGGTTGACTTTCTTATAGAGGGCTGCGCCCACGGCGATTGAGCCGGAGCCGCCTACGATGGCGTTGTTGGGATAGATGCCGAACGGGGTGAAGAACGTGTGCATGGAGCCGCCCAGACCCTTGTTGAATCCGGTGGTGCGGGCGAAGATCTCGGCGATGGCTCCATAGATCAGGAAGCGGATTCCGAGCTCCTTGGTGCTGCCCTTGAATCCTTTCTGTGCCACAGCGAGAGTTGCGCCTCCCCAGAACTCCTCCATGATCTTCTTGAGTTCCTCCTCCGGGAGGATCTCGATGGAGCGTAGTCCCTTGGCGAGGATTTCGCCGTGGGAGCGGTGTGAGCCGAAGATGAAGTCGTCCGTGTCAAGTGTGTAGGCCATACCCACAGCGGCGGCTTCCTGACCGGCGGAGAGGTGGGCGGGGCCCGGGTTGTTGTAGGCCACGCCGTTGTATCCTCCGGTGGTCTTGACGAGGTTGAGCATAGTCTCAAACTCGCGTATCACGGTCATGTCATGATATATGCGGAGAAGGTCTTCCTTGGTGAAGTTGCCTTCATTGAGCTCTTCCTTGACGGTTTTGTTGTACTGCATCACAGGAATCTCCGGGAACACTATCTTGCGTTCGTCCGGACGGAGAGTCTCCTTGGGGTCGATGTAAAGTGACTTTGGCATTTTATTGTGGTATTATTGGTTACTTGATGGTGAAAACCGTCTCCTTGATGATTTCGGACACGGTAGGGTGAGGGAACACGACTTCCTGGAGCTGTTCTGCTGTCATCTCCATCTCGATGGCGATGCAGGCGCTGTGGATGATCTCCGAGCAAGGGTTGCCGAGCATGTGGACACCGAGCACTTCGTGGTGCTTCTTGCCGACGATGATCTTGCACAGGCCCTCTCCGCCTTCGTTTTCGGCGACGAAACGTCCGGAATACGCCATAGGCAGTTTGAGGACGGTGTATTCCTTGCCGGAGGCTTTGGCCTGATCTTCGGTGAGCCCGACTCCGGCGACTTCAGGGTTGGTGTACACCACTCCCGGTATGGCCTCGTAGCGCATGTGGTCCTGCCTGCCGAGGATGTTGTTGACGGCGACCTCTCCCTCCCGGCTTGCGGTGTGGGCGAGCATCGAGAATCCGGTCACGTCACCGGCGGCATAGACGTCAGGGATGTTGGTGCGCATATGGCTGTCAACCTTGATCCCGCATGGTTTTCCGCCCCTGTTGAGGAGCATCTCGACTCCGAGATTCTCAAGGCCGTAGCCGGTGAGATTGGCCCTGCGGCCCACTGAGACGAGGATCTTGTCCCCGCTGACGCGGCAGACTTTCCCGTCCGGGTCTTCGTATACGACGGTGTTGCCCTCGATGCCTGTCACCTTGCAGCGCAGGCAGAACTCGATGCCCCTCTTGGCGTAGATCTTCTGGAGCATGGCGCTGATCTCGTCATCAAGCGGGCCGAGGATTTTCGGCATCATCTCGACCACGGTCACCTTGGTCCCGAGAGTGCTGAAGAATGCGGCGAACTCCATTCCGATCACACCGCCTCCGATCACTACGAGCTCTTTCGGCTGCTCCTTGAGGGAGAGTATCTCCCTGTTTGTGACAATCACGTCACCGGCTTCCTTGAGTCCCGGGAACGGCGGTACGGCAGCTTCGGAACCGGCACAGATCAACAGGTTCTTTGCTACATACTCCTTGTCCGCGGCGGCCACGGTGACGCCTTCGGCGCTGCGGCCCTTGATCATGGCCTGCTCGGCCACAACTTCGACCTTGCCGGCCTTCATGGCAGCCTTCACTCCGGCCACGAGCTTCCTGACGACCTTGTCCTTGCGGGCTACGATCTCCCCGTAGTTGAAGCTTGGTTCCTTGGCATAGACCCCGTAGTGGTCGCCGGTCACGGCGTAGTTATATACTTTTGCGCTGTAGAGAAGCGTTTTGGTCGGGATGCAGCCCTCGTTGAGGCATACGCCACCGAGAGATTTCTTCTCGAAGAGAACAACCTTGAGTCCGGCTGCGCCGGCCCTCTCTGCGGCTACGTATCCTCCAGGGCCGCCGCCTATTATCGCTAAATCGTACATTGTATGGTGTGCTGTTTAAAATTCAACTTCAAGATTCTCGATTTCCGTAGCCACCTGCTTGAGGAAGCGTGTGGCTTCTCCTCCATCGATGGCGCGGTGGTCATAGGTGAGGGAAAGGCCGAGATATGGCACGAAGGCATACACCCCGTTTCCGAGATCTTTCGGGCGCGGTACGATGGTGCCTACCCCAAGGATGGCGCTCTGCGGCACGTTGATAATAGGAGTGAACCACTCCACCCCGTAGCCTCCGAGGTTGGAAACAGTGAATGAAGCCGCCTCGCTTGAGAGGAGATCCGGGTTGATGCTGCCTTTCTTGCAGTCGTCGGCCACTTTCTTGAGGGCCTTGCTCAGCCCTGTGATGTTGAGGTCTTCAGCCTTCTTGACGGCCGGCACCATGAGCCCGCGCTCAGTGTCCACGGCAAGGCCGAGGTTGACTGTGTTGAATATGCGCATCGCGTCCCCGAGGCAGTGTGAGTTCACTGAAGGGAACTTCTTGAGAGCCTTGATGACGGCGAAGCATACGAAGTCGTTGATGGTGATGTTCGCGTCGATGCGGCCTTCCTCCAGGGCTTTCTTGGCTTTCTTGCGGAGAGCCTGTATCCTGCGTGCGTCAGCACCGAGCATGTGTGTGAGCTGGGCCGAGTTCTGGAGGGAGTTGTACATGGACTTGGCGATGAGCTTGCGCATGTTGGACATCTTCTCCACCTTGAACTCCTCGCCTTCTCCCGCGATCCCGCTGTGGTTGGCCTGCCATACTTTGAGATCCGATCCCTTGACCATGCCGGCAAGTCCGCTTCCGCGCGAAGGGGCTTCGAATCCTCCCTGGGCTGCGATGGCCTTGGCAAGTCCTGTCTTCGGGCTGCCTTCAGCGGCCACGACATCTCTCTCTATGATGCGTCCGTGAGGGCCTGTTCCGGCCACCTGCGCCGTGTCCACGCCTTTTTCGGCTGCGAGCTTGCGTGCTCTCGGGGATACCGGCGCTCCCGCCACTACGGCTGCTGCCGGAACATCCGCTGTTGTGGCCTCCTGTGCCGCCTGAGGCCCGGCAGTCTTTGCACTCTCCTGCGCCGGGGCGGCTCCGTCGGGAGCGAATTCGGCAAAGGACTCTCCCGGCTTGCCTATGACCATCACATTGGTCAGTACCGGAATTTCATCGTTGTCTTTGAAGAAGCACGCGAGTACCGTGCCTTCGAATTTGGATTCCTCGTCAAATGAGGCCTTGTCTGTCTCGTAACTGAAAAGAATGTCGCCGACAGCTACCTTGTCTCCCGGTTTCTTTTTGAATTCGGTGACGATACAACTCTCGACCGACTGGCCCTGTTTGGGCATTATTACTACATTTGCCATTGTGTTATGTGATTAGATAATCACACAAATGTAGTAATTTTTCGCCGTTACCACAATTCCTCCGCCAGCTCGCGCAGCATCTGCTCATCAGGTGAGGCCGGCTTGACTTCCATGAACGATGCTGCTTCGCCGGGTGCGTCCCGCTTGCCCGGAGCCTCCAGAGCCCCGGACGGAAGGGCGGCGTCGCAGCTGATGTCCTCATACACGCACGGGAAGACAGCGGCGGTCTCCTTGATAATCTGTGAAATGAACTGCTCTTCGGAGACGTCCTCCGGCCGGAGGAGCGTCATGACTTCCTTACCTATGTGCAGGCTTGGTATGATGCTGATTCCCAAATAAGTGGCGTGTTTCACAATCTTTGCCATATCTTCCCGGCTGTAGTATCCGCCATACCTTTCATCCCCTTCCATGCGGTAGCCTCCCGCCTGTCCGAGAAGAGGATATGCCTTGACTTCCATCCTCCAGCCCCTGTCTCCCGCGACTTTCCACAGCAGGCAGTTGAATTTGTACTTTGCCATCAGGTCGAGGCAGGAGAGCATCTGGTCCACGTTCCAGAAAGTCTCGCAACTGTCTATCCGCAGCCCTCTTGTTGCTGTGGACGGTGAGTCGGAGATTTCGCAGCAGGGGAGTGCCCAACGGCATTTCTCCGCCAGCTGTTCGCTGTAGATTTCTTCGGGCAGCATCTGTTTGAGGGTCTGTATCGCGTTGAGGAATCCCGCTGTGCCCCCGGCCTCGACAAGGGCGGATTTGCGTCCGATGTCCATGGTGTATGACTCTCCTTTCAACCTGTCGTTTTTCAAGAAAATCACTCCCTTTGCTGAACCGTCCTCCACCACGGACCTCAGTCCCACAGGGGTGGAGACGCTGCTCGTCTTACCGCTAACCAGCGAGAGCCTTGCCGCCAGGCGGAGGATCGCCTCCATCGAGACCGAGTCGATGGCCGGGTCGCACTTGAATACGGCACCGCTTATCTTCATGCTGCCTTTTCCCGGGGTCATGCCGACCGGTTCGGGGACTATGCCTCCCATGCAGATGACAGCCGGCAGCATGGAGAGGAGGATGATCGCAATTCTTTTCATGTCAATATATTAGCAGGCCGATGACCCCCGATGTCACGAGAAGCGTGATGGGTCCGGCCTTTTTGGTGTAACAAAGTATGAATGAGCCTGCAAACAGCACCCAGGCCTTCCAGTCCGGGAAGTTGTCCTGCAGGACGTGTATGGAAACGGTACTCCCGCTCCACGAAATCCCGAGGATGAGCACCAGTGCCGCGGCACCTATCATCCCGGCCACAGCAGGACGCAGCGCCCCCATCACGGAAGCGAATACCGGGTGCTGGTGGAACTTGTTGAATATCCGTATGATGACGAAAAATACCAGAAACGAGGGCAGCACGATTGCCAGGGTGGTGGAAGCTGAACCCAGGATCGAGACGAGGTTGCTGTACCCCTCATCGTGCAGGACCTGAAAGCCCACGTAGGTGGCGCAGTTGATGCCTATCGGCCCCGGGGTTGATTGGGAGATGGCCACTATGTCCGTGAATGCTTTTTCCGTGAGCCAGCCGTGCTCCGTCACCACCTGTGCCTGTATGAGGGAAAGCATGGCACCGCCACCCCCGAAGTTGAACAGCCCTATGACGAAGAACGTCGCAAACAGTTGCCAGAGCAGTGCAATCATTGCTTTTTCTTGTTATAGGTGAACGAAGAGATGCCCGCCGCGGCGGCAATCGTCACGAGTATGAACCATATAGGGGAGATTTTGAGGAAAGCCACCCCGAACAGCGTGCCTGCGCAAAGCAGCCAAGTCCACCAATTGTGGCAGCCCTGCCGGGCCATGTTCACCGCCGGGACGAGGATCAAGGCCACGGCTACGGGGCGAACGCCCTGGAAGATGCGTGCAACGACGGGGTTGTCCTTGAAACTGGTGAACACCATGGCTATGAGCAGGATGATGACAAACGACGGCAGCACCGCCCCCAGAGCGCAGACGATGCTTCCCTTGAGGCCGCCGAGCTTGTATCCGGTGTAGATGGCCATGTTGACGGCGAGCAGTCCCGGGGCGCTTTGCGCCAGCACTATCACATCGTCAAGATCCTCCTTGCCGATAAGATCCCGGCTTGTCAATTCCTTTTCTATAAGGGGGATCATCGCATATCCTCCTCCTATGGTGAACGCTCCCATCTTGAAGAAGATGAGAAACAGCTGCCATAGCGGTGTCTTGTTTTCCATATTGCAAAGTACTATAAGATCATTCTTCTTCTATTTTCTCCTCGGCAATCCGCTTGACTTCGTTTATCTCGGCGATAAACTGTTCTGTAGTCGGGAGATATAACTGATATTTGCTGGCGAGTATTGTCTTGTTGTCTTCCGGCAATGTGAGTTTGACTACTGTGTCATTCTTGTTTGAGCACAACAGTATGCCGATGGTGGGATTCTCATCTTCGGCTTTTTCGTAGCGATCGTAATAGTTGACGTAAAGTTGCAATTGGCCCAGATCCTGATGGGTGAGCTTGTGGTTTTTAATCTCGATCACGACAAATGAACGCAGCAGCCTGTTGTAGAACACCAAATCCACAAAGTACTCGTCGTCCTCGATAAGAAGGCGCTTTTGTCTGGCGACGAAAGAAAAGCCTTTTCCCATTTCGAGAAGAAAATCAGCGATGTGCGATATTATAGCACTTTCGAGGTCTTTCTCATAATAGGCAGGTCGCTTTTCTAGACCGAGAAATTCCAAAACCATAGGGTCTTTGATTATTTCTTTCGGGGATTCCGGCTGCCGTTCGTTTCGTGCTACTGCGAGGACGGCTTCTTTGTCGTTGCTCAGCAAGAGACGTTCGTAAAGCATCGAGTTGATCTGACGTTCAAGTTGACGCTTAGACCAGCATCCATTTACGGCCTCCAATTGATAATACTCTCGCTTGTCGGAATCTGAGATTGAGATAAGCAGCTTGTATTGGGACCAATTTAATTGCGAACACAGTGTATTCGCATTTGGGTATATGCGGTAGAATTGTCTGCACATCTCCAATTGGCGGACAGAGAATCCGCTGCCATATTCCGGTTGCAGTCGTTTTGCGAGATTCTTGATGAGGTAAGTTCCATAGTCGGCGCGCTCCTTTCCCTGCTGCTCTTTTTCTGCAATTTGTTGTCCGATAGCCCAATACATACGGACACGGCAGAAATCCACGCTTCGGACTGCATCCCTGCGTGCATCATCGATGATGTTTTTTATTCCGCTGACAAATTCATTTAGCGGCGATTCCAAATCAGTTTCTGTCTTATGTCCCATGCTGCAAAGGTAGTCATTATCGGATATAAATGTTATTTTTGTCGGTGAGCGTGTCTGCGAGGGAAAACGATGGGACGGGCAGCTTGGAAATAACTATAGAAACCGGAATATGATAGAATTGTCAATCGCCCAGTCCTTGAACAAGGCATATCGCAAACTTCCTGTGGACAGGCAGGTCTTTGATGTATTCAAACATCAACTCGGTAACTACTATGAGCAGATTTCTGTAATCAATACAGAGGAGAAACTCAAAGGGGATCTGATGGATTTCTTGAAACTTTCTTTCTATGGACAGGATTATAAGGTTTCTCCGAGCGGAGATATAGATTGTGCGATTCACCTTGGCAGTAGTATTGAATCTCCCGTGGGTGTCATAATAGAAGTGAAGAAGCCTACAAACACCTCTGAGATGATCACTAGAGAAGACCTCAACAGGAAAGCCCTGCAAGAGTTGCTGCTCTATTATCTCAGAGAGCGCCATATCAACAAAAATATCCAACTCAAACATCTGATGGTTTCAAATGTCTACGAGTATTTCGTATTCGATGCCCAGGAGTTCGAGCGCTTGTTTTACTCTGACAAAACGTTGGTCAAGAGATTTGAACAATTCAATGACGGTGTTCTTACCTCGGAGAAAACAGATTTCTTTTACAAGGAGATAGCTGCTGCCTATATTGCCAAGGTTTTGGCGCAAATAACCTATACATGGTTTGACATTCGCAAGTATAAACCTTTTCTTGATACTGGAAATGACAATCGTCTCATCGAATTGTTCAAGTTTTTCAGTCCTGAGCACCTGCTGAAAAAACGTTTTCAGAACGACAGTAATTCTCTGAATACCAAATTTTATAGTGAACTGCTCTACATTATCGGTCTTGAGGAAGTAGTGGAGAAAGACAGTAACAAACACATCATTACCCGTTGCAAGGAGGGGTCACGCAATGCAGCATCTATTCTGGAGAATGCCATGACAATCCTTGATAGTGAAGATTGGATAGACAATGTGGAAGAACGTTACACATTCGGTAAGGATCGTCAGGAACAGCTGTTTGGCGTTGCTTTGTCGCTGACCATCGGTTGGATGAACCGCGTTCTCTTCTTGAAACTCTTGGAGGCCCAGCTAGTTAAGTATCATAAGGGTGACCAGAGTTATGCCTTTATGCGTCCGTCTGTCATTCCAGACTATGATGAACTGAACAAACTCTTTTTTCAAGTCCTTGCCAAGCGTATATCCGATCGTACTGAGAACATCAATTCTAAGTACGGCAAGATCCCATATCTCAACAGTTCTCTTTTTGAGATGAGCACGTTGGAGCGTCAGACTATCCGCATAAGCAGTATGGATAATAGTGAGCTTCCTCTGTTCAGCGGCACGGTGCTCAGAGATGGTAAAAAACCGCGTTATACCAAACTTTCGACGCTCCGCTATCTGCTGGAGTTTCTTGATGCCTACGACTTTGCGAGCGATGGTGCAGGGGAGGTACAGGAGCAGTCCAAGACCCTCATCAATGCCTCATTATTCTTCCATCAATTTGATAAAACGAGCGAGTGTATTCCTATCTACTTTGCAGATTTTGGCTATCTTCCTACGTGACATGCCAATTGATAACAATTCTAAAACCAACCTCCTCTTTCCATATAATTTTAACTTTTCCATAGGTGTCTTTTTCCCCATTGGTCGTCCCAATGTCACCCCTTCGGCTTTTTTGCGTGCCAGAGCCTCTTTCGTCCTCTGGCTTATCAGATTCCTCTCTATTTCAGCTGAAAGTCCGAAAGCGAATGCTAATACTTTGCTCTGAATATCCTCGCCAAGTCGGTAGTTGTCCTTAATTGTCCACACCTTGCACTCCTTGGTCATACAAATGTTTAAGATTTCCATAATCATAAAAAGATTCCTGCCAAGACGGGAAAGTTCGGCGCAGATGATCAGATCACCCTTTTGCACCTTGTTCAAGAGCTTCCCAAGTTCCCGTTTGCTGTAATTCTTGGTTCCGCTGATGGTCTCTTCGATCCATCCGTCAATGCTCATAGACTCTCGGGCGCAGAAATTGTTGATTTCAAACCTTTGATTTTCGACTGTCTGCTTGTCGCTGCTGACCCGTATGTAACCATAAATCATACCTGTACTTTTTTATGCATAGTTACTATATATCTGGGCACATTAGTCTGAAAACATTGATCTGCGATCTTCCCGTAACGCCCGCGCAGGTCGCTTTCGTCCCGTGCGCACGGAACTTCCATGTTCTGACTGGCAGAGACGTTGCACATTTAATGAAAATGTAACATCGGCGTAACCTTAAGTTTAAACCTGTCGCTTACATTTGTCCACGTAATGAAGAAACTTAGATCAATTATCGCAGTTGCGGCTGTCCTTGTCTGCGCATCTTCCGCGTCAGGCCAGAGAATCAAGGGCAGCGATACGCTTCTGCCTCTCACCCAGGCCCTTTCGGAGATGTACATGGAGAGCCATCCGCAGGCCACGGTGACTGTGACAGGTGGAGGAAGCGGCGTGGGCATCTCCGCCCTTCTGGAGGGGACGACTGACATCGCGATGGCATCCCGCAGCATCAAGTTCACCGAAAAGTTGAAAATGAAGAAAGCCGGGCGCGAACTCGAAGAGGCCATTGTGGCCTGGGACGCCCTTGCCGTGATAGTGAACCCTACCAACCCGGTCAATGAATTGACCCGGGAGCAGTTGGAACTGATCTTCCGTGGGCGCATCAAGAACTGGAAGGAAGTCGGCGGGCCGGATCTGAAGATCATCGTTTATTCCAGGGAAACATCGTCGGGCACCTACGAGTTTTTCAAGGAAAGTGTCCTGCATGACAAGAATTATGCGGCGGGAGTCCTGTCAATGCCTGCCACCGGGGCCGTGATCCAGTCGGTGCGGCAGACACGCGGTGCCATAGGCTATGTGGGTCTGGCCTACCTCAACAAGTATGTCAAACCCCTGTCCGTATCCTACGACGGAGGCAAGCACTTCGCAGCGCCCGCTGTCCAGACGGCCATAGACGGTACATATCCTGTGGTCCGCCCGTTGTATTATTATTATGACCGGGCTTCCGCGGCGGTGGTGACTCCATTCCTTGAGTTCATCGCCACTCCGCAGGCAAGGGAGAAGATGCTTGAAATCGGATTTATTCCAAGATGAAAAGAATAATCGACAAAGTTGCAAGGTGGATTTTCACCGTCGGGGGTTTCACGACGAGCATCGTGATACTCCTGATCATCATTTTCCTCTTCGGTGAGGCAGCCGGGCTTTTCCGCAAGAACGTGGTCGAGGACGGCTACTCGGTCGTCGTCAATCCCTCAAACACAGTGTCCGGCCTCAATGCCCAGCAGCTCAAGCAGATATTTGACGAGGACGTCACGAACTGGAAAGAGTTCGGAGGGCCGGATGAGAAGATAGTCATACTGCGCCTCTCGGATCTTGAGAAACTCTATAGCACAGAGGAACTGGGCTCCCAGTATGAACATGCCGCCGCGTGCATAGCCCGTCAGGTTTCGGAAAATCCGGGCATCGTGGCCTTTCTTCCGTCTTCACTTCTGGATGGTGCGGAAGGCATATCGGTGATGTCCGAGGGTACAATCAGTGCCAAGGATGTATTCCTCGGGGATGAATGGTACCCGACAGCCACTCCGGCCCCGGTGTTCGGCATCCTGCCCCTTGTCGCTGGCACGCTTTGGGTGAGCCTTTTCGCCATCCTGATCGCTCTTCCGTTCGGCCTGGCAGTATCAATATACATGGCCGAATGCGCCCCGGAGGGGATACGCAAACTGCTCAAGCCGGTCATAGAACTTCTGGGCGGCATCCCGTCCGTGGTCTATGGCTTTTTCGGCCTGACGGTGATTGTCCCTCTGCTTCAGCGTGTCTTCAACCTGCCCGTAGGGGAGTCCGGCCTTGCCGGCAGCATCGTGCTTGCCATCATGGCGCTCCCTACCATCATCACCGTATCTGAAGACGCTCTCCGCAGTTGTCCCCGTGCGATGCGGGAGGCAAGTCTGGCGCTCGGTGCCACCAGGCTTCAGACCATATTCAAGGTCGTCATCCCTTATTCCATCTCGGGAATCACTTCCGCCGCCGTGCTCGGGATCGGCCGTGCGGTGGGGGAGACCATGGCGGTGCTGATGGTCACAGGCAACGCCGCCGTGATACCTCACAGCATTCTCGACCCTCTCCGTACCATACCGGCCACCATAGCCGCTGAGCTTGGAGAAGCCCCTGCGGGCGGAGCGCATTATGAGTCACTCTTCCTTCTTGGTGTGATATTGTTCTTCATCACGTTGATAATAAATTCCTGCGTCGAGCTTGTCTCCATACGCAACAAAAACAGAGGTCGCTGATTATGATTAAGTTCGATAAGTCCTGTTCAGTGCGCCGCCGCCGTGTACAGGCGCTCGTCTTTGCCTGTTTCAAGATTCTGAGTGTGCTGGTCGCGGCTGCCCTTTTCCTTATCCTGGGATTCATCCTCGTCAAGGGTGCGAGTGTCATCAGCTGGTCTTTCCTCACTCAGGCGCCGACCGACGGCATGACCGGAGGCGGGATCATGCCGGCGATTGTCGGCACACTGTGCCTTATGCTGGGAAGTGCCCTTTTCGCTTTCCCGGTGGGGGTGATAAGCGGCATATACATGAACGAATATGCACCGAAGGGGGCTCTGGTCAATTTCATCCGCATGATGACCAACAACCTCTCCGGTATCCCGTCCATAGTCTTCGGCCTTTTCGGCATGGCTTTTTTCGTCAACCGTCTGGGCTTCGGGGACAGTATCCTTGCAGGCTCGCTGACTCTGGGGCTCCTTGCCCTTCCTATAGTTATCAGGACCACTGAAGAGGCGTTCAAGAGCATTCCGGACAGTTTCCGCGAGGGTTCGATGGCTCTTGGGGCCACCAAGTTCCAGACTATCTGGAAGGTACTTTTACCGATGTCAATGCCACGCGTGATGACGGGGCTGATTCTCTCTCTGGGGCGTGTTTCCGGGGAGACGGCCCCTATTCTCTTCACCTGTGCCGCCTACTTCCTGCCGAAACTCCCGCACAGCATCTTTGACCAGTGCATGGCCCTGCCTTATCACCTGTATGTCGTGGCCACGAGCGGCACGGACATCGACGCGCAACTCCCTATAGCATACGGCACTGCTTTTGTGCTGATAGTGATCGTTCTGCTGATGAACCTTACAGCCGGGGCGATCCGCAGGCATTTTGAAAAAAATTCTTAGATGGAAAATAAGATAGTAACCCGCGATGTGAACTTCTACTATGGGAAGTTCCACGCTCTCAAAAACATCAGCATCGACATCCCGAAAGGGGAGGTGGTGGCGTTCATCGGCCCGTCCGGGTGCGGCAAGTCCACCTTCCTCCGCCTGTTCAACAGGATGAACGACCTGATTCCTGACACGCATCTGGAAGGTCAGGTACTCATGGACGGCAACGACATCTACGACAAGAACATCGACGTGGATGCGCTCCGGCGCAACGTCGGCATGGTCTTCCAGCGCCCGAACCCTTTCCCTAAAAGCATATACGAGAACGTGGCTTATGGCTTGAGAGTGAATGGCATACGTGACCGTAAGCTGATAGATGACAAAGTGGAGGAGGCCCTCCGTGGGGCAGCCCTTTGGGATGAGGTAAAGGACAAGCTAAAAAAGTCGGCCTACGACCTTTCCGGTGGCCAGCAGCAGCGCCTCTGCATAGCCAGGGCCATGGCTGTCGAGCCTTCGGTCCTCCTTATGGATGAACCGGCCTCTGCTCTGGATCCGATTTCCACTTCCAAGGTGGAGGAGCTCATCTGCGAACTCAGCGGCAAGACCACGGTGGTCATTGTGACCCACAGCATGCAGCAGGCCGCCCGCGTCAGCAACCGCACGGCATTCTTCTATCTCGGAGAGATGGTCGAGTACGGCAACACCAAGAAGATATTCACCAATCCGGAGAAAGAAGCTACGCAGAACTACATTACCGGGCGTTTCGGTTAGCCGTAAACTCATCCGTTCCTGCAACTTGCAGGGTAAAGCCCGTAAACAACCAGATAAAAATTCATGTTAAAATGGTAAAATTTGTAGAAAACGAACTCCAGACTATAAAGCAGGAAGTCAATGATATGTGGGAACTGGTTCAGAAACAGTTCGAAAACGCGCGTACAGCTGTCCTCTCGGGAGACAGGAACCTTGCGGCTGTCGTGATCGGCAGGGAGAAGAGGGTCAACTCCTTCGAACTCCGGATAGACAGTGACATAGAAGATTTCATAGCCCTGTACAACCCGGTGGCGATAGATCTGCGATTCTCGCTGGCGATGCTCAACATATCCAACAATCTGGAGCGTCTTGGCGACTATGCCGAGGGCATAGCCCGTTTTGTCGTGCGCAACGAGGTGGACGAGCAGGCGAAGGAACTGATTGCACAGATGGAGCTCCCCAAGATGTTCGATATGGTGCTGGATATGTTCTCGACCGTCTTCAGGGCTCTTAAAAGCCATGATATCGAAGCAGCCAAGTCGATTTTTGACAGGGACGATGCCATTGATGAACTGAACAGGGAATCCCTTGACCGTCTCACGGACTATGCCACCGCACATCCGCAGAGTGTACGTCTGTGCCTTGAGGTATCGGCACTTTTCCGAAAACTCGAAAGGGCCGGAGACCATATCAACAACCTTGCGGAGCAGACCGTATATTATATTGATGCGGAAGTGCTCAAGCATACCAACAATAAAGAATTATAGGCGGATAACAAAAAAGAAGCGATTGACCTTTCCGGTCAACCGCTTCTTTTTTGTGTGGAGATAAAGAGATTCGAACTCTTGACCCCCTGCTTGCAAAGCAGGTGCTCTACCAACTGAGCTATACCCCCATAACGTAGGCCCGCGCGGAGTTGAACCGCGGACCTCCACATTATCAGTGTGGCGCTCTAACCAACTGAGCTACGAGCCTATATTAATAATGAAAGACAGGTACACGCGGACCGGACCGGCTGACGTTTTGCCTTGTCCTTGAATCCTGTGCCTTGAAACGCGAACCGCGAACGTCATAAGGAAGTCGGAGCAGCGCTCCAAAAAGGAGGTGTTCCAGCCACACCTTCCGGTACGGCTACCTTGTTACGA
>ERZ808262.367-NODE-367-length-23807-cov-8.929648_pt1 | contig 23807 bp, 19 predicted proteins | sample MGYA00520895_ERZ808262 | MGnify/ENA primary metagenome ERZ808262 (study PRJEB31516, sample SAMN03275588) | gut metagenome | biome: mammalia-associated habitat; material: feces | host: Papio cynocephalus | place: Kenya | collected 2012-08-02 ... | reverse complement strand
ACATAACCGGTATAAGAGAGCGACAGCCTTTCAAGTTCTCCGGTACTTTGAGGGGGGAGAGACTGAATGAGAGAGATGATAGCCTTGCAGGCAGTATCGGGTGAGGCTGCCGGAATTTCGCGTATCAGTTTGATGGCATCAAGAATCCTAAGGAATTCGATATTGTCCTTTGAGATAAGATTATCCTGTTTTAGAAATGAGATTTTATACTCTCCGCGCTGCAGGGGTCTTCGATATTTGTTGGAACCGATCATGATCGCAGAAGAAATCTGGGATGTCAGTCCCAATGTTGCAAATACCTGTGGTCCGGTGATGTATCCGATAATTTCACCATCCTTTTCAAGAAAGTCCTTTACTATTTCTGAAGTAGACGGTTTTATTTTCCCCAAAATGGTCTCTTGGGGTTTATAATACTTCCCCTTTGAGACTTTGCACAGCTTTCCGGAAGCAGCCATTCTGCTCAATGCTTTCGCCAATGCCGGGTCATTGCTCGGGTCAAAGTCGAAGTCTGAGATTGTGAATACCACTCCTGCAGGGAAAGAATCAATCTTCCGTTTTATTTGTTCTCCTATTATCATAGAGGCATTTCTAATGTTGCAAAGATACAAAAGTCAAGTTATTTGCGCAAAAAACTTGACAAGTATGTCCCTGGATAGTTGCAATAAAGATGTGAAAATAATTTTGCATTCAGTTGAAAATATTTATATTTGCCATCGTTGTTATGGCTTGCGCGGATTGACAAGGCTGATACTTGCTAAAATTTAATGATATTAGCTGGTTCTGAATTGAAATTTGATTATTGTGCGGCGCGGGCTGATGGAAAACAGAAAATGAAGCCCGATGAGAGCTCCGGAGGGCAATATTATTAATTGAAAATCAAACTTTTATGAAAAAAGTACTTATCGCGGCATCGGCCGCAATCAATAGTGCCAGGGAAGGACGTATTTATTGCCCTCTGACGAATACGAGCGAGTTCAAGGAAGTGACCTATTCGCAATTATGAGCCGGTCTTCTTTACTGTGTCTTTATATGCTCTTGGTATTTCTTGTCATAGGATGTCGTTCTGGGCAGGAGGCCAAGGTGACGAACCTCGTTTCGGAGCCGATGCATTTTACGGGGGAGGATTCACTGTTGTTCCGTTTTCCCTCTAAAATAAGGATATTTGATTCTCTTGCTGTTCTTCAGACTCGTGACGATGAGATGCTCCAGATATTCAAATATCCTGAATTCGAGTATCTTGCGTCTGTGGGGCGGCGTGGACGCGGAGCTGGTGAAATTCTTGGAATCTCTGCGTTTGAAGTTTTTGGCGATACGCTTTCCATTATGGAAATGTCTTCAAAATCAATTTATAGTTATTGTCTGCGGGATATATTTGATTCGAACAAAGCGCCTTCGTCTATCCGGAGGTACGAGGGTCTTCGTGATCCTCTCCTGTCTTGTGATTTTGGCGAATCTGAGATCGTTTCAGTATATGCTTCATCGGATTCTCGTTTTTCAGTTGTTTCCAGAGATGGTTCAGTGTCGAGGAATTCTTCGTATGGTCTGGTGGAGGACAAGTCTGGCGTATCAGATAAGATTCCTTCTGAATATCTGCCTACTTTGTGGCAGTCCGTGCTGGCATACGATGCTGATGACGGTGTTGCGGTATCGGCCACTATGCTCGGAGATGTCATTGAGATTTTTGACGTGTCTGACATGAGCAGAAGGGTGATCGTCGGCTCTGGAGGTTTCCCCGATGTGTATAAAGAAGGGAAGTCTGTATCTGTGGGCCGGATTGACGGCTATTTTGACGTGATTATAGATGATTCCCGGATTTATGCCTTGTATTCAGGTGCCGACAGAAAAGAGCAGTCCCGTCTCATTCGTAGCGGAGAGGATGTCCCTTATGGAGGAAATGTCGTAAGAGTCTATGATCTCGTGGGGGCATTGCTGGCAGAATACCATCTTGACAGGCCAGTATGCAGCCTCTGTATAGATTCTTCATTGTCAAGGATGGTTGCGATAGATTCTGACTCTGATAATATTTTTTATTCGTTCAAATTCTAAATTGACACAATGAAAAAGAGATTTTTAATGATTGCAGGCGTAATAGTGGCTTTTATGGCCGCGTCTGTCATTGTCGCATCCGTATTGCCGAATGATGACTTTCTGGATGAGAATGTCGAGGCCTTGTTGTCAAGCGAAAGTGTGTCCGGTGTGATTGAATGTGACGGAACCGGCAACTTGTACTGCCCTCTTACTCACACAAATGAGTTCCGTGAAGTAAGGATTTATCAGTAGCCCTTATGAAAAAAGTACTTATCGCGGCATCTGTTGCCGTCTTGTTGGCGGCGGTAGTTTCTTGCACGTCGAGATATGCTGACGATCCGTATCTGCGGGATTTGAAGATAGAAGAGCAGATTCTCTCGCCCGTGGACTCGTCAGATTTGGATGTGTATGCATATTGGCAGCCGAGGAATGTAGTGGACACTCACGGAGGCTGGTTTGTTGTTTCGTCTGTTGATGGGGATTATCACTTGCTTTTTGTGAATCCGGAAAGCGGCGAACATTTCTATGCGATCCGTCGTGGCAGAGGTCCTGGGGAGATAGTCTCGGGTAGCAATCTGCACAAGTTTGGAGATGCTGTGCGCTATTATGATTTCACTCGGACGAAGTGCATAGAGCTGGATATAGAGAAATCTATTGCCGCCCGCGCGGCTGTGTGTGATACAGTAGGGGATTTCAGCAAAGGAAACAGACTTGTTTATCTGACTTCTTGCGGAAATGACAAGTTCGTGTCGGGAAGTCTCGCTGATGAGAATTGGTGGTATGCGCTTTATGACAAGCAAGGTAATTTCCTGTCTGGTGTTGAGGCCATTGAGGGTTTGTCCAAGGACAGGGACAAGGCTTTGTCTGCAATGCTGAGTACGCAATATGTTGTTTCTCCGGACGGGAAGCACCTGTGTTCTGCCAACGTGAATGTGCCTGTGGTCTCATTTGCTTCAATAACTGGAGATGAATTGCAGGAAAACAGGAGGATTCAAGCATCGTTTGATGTCTTAAGTAAAGGTCGTGTTAAGAATGTAAAAGGCTATTTTTTTGGAGGATGCGCTGATGTCGAGAATGTCTATATCTTATATTCTGGTCGCAGAATGTCCGATCGTAAAATGTTGCCCAATGAGTGCTGCCACCTCCTGGTCTATGACTGGAACGGAAACATCAAACATCATTATGTCCTGTCCCGCCCCGTCTGCTCGATCTGCCTGACAGATGACGGCTTCTACGCTGTCTCCACATGGCCTTCTGGAAAATTGCTGCACTTTGTGCTCCCCGGCAGGTAAACATAAAAATGACCCAACCCGACGAGCGTTCCGGAGGGCGGTATTATTAATTGGAAATCAGACTTTTATGAAAAAAGTACTTATCGCGGCATCGGCCGCAATCATTCTGGCCGCAGGCGCGGTCACCTGCTGGACAATGTACAGCGGGAGCGAATACGAGTTATTCATCATTACCAATAGTTGATGCGGTATCGGTTTTTTCTTCCCCTGATCATAGTGTTAGGGGTTTGTGCTGTTTCCTGTACTGATTCGGGTGGATACTCCGCTCCGAAGTTCAAACTCGAGAAAGAAATCAGGTTTGAACTATTGTCGGATGAATTGATGTTCACTCCGTGGGGGATAAAACAGCATGGTTCATTCCTTGTTGTTTCTGGTTTTTCGAGCGAGTCTAAGAACACTCTTTTCGTGTTTGACAAGAATAGGGGAGAACTCATATGCGAGGGGGTGCGCTATGGTCGTGGGCCGGGCGAGACTGTAGACGGATATTATAATGTGACTTTGGACGGTGACACAGTGCGTTACCATGAGCGTAACGGATTGGGGAATATGAGTTTTTCGTTGCAAGGGTTTGTTGAGAATGGCTCTTCAGTGTCCTGCACCAAAGAAAGCCGAATGCTTCCTAAGTGGTGTATGTACTATTGTGAACTTCCGGAAGACAGGCTTCTTACAATACAGAGCAAGGGCTATCAGTCCAAGGATACAATGTCGGTGCGTTCGGTCTCGGTTGAAAAAGCAGACGGCTCGACGGCAAGGTATGACGGTTCACCAGTCAAAGATCCGGCGGTGTCTTTCGTTGCTTATATGCAGCCGCATGTGACGGTGTCTCCGAGCGGGGCGCGTCTTGCGATGGCGGCAGGGTATGGCGCTATACTTGAGACTTTTGACATTTCCGAAGGGATTGAAAACACTTCCGTATCGTATTACATAGAACCGGGAGTTGTCGTTTCTAATGGGACGAATTCTCGTTCTGATGATTCTGTTTTTGGCATTGGTGGCATGTGCTCAACGGATGACCGGATTCTTTGCTCTTATGATGGGGAGATCAGATATGGGGATTTCAGAAGATTGCCACGTGAGGAGCGACCCCTGATATATCGGAATATTGCGACTTTTGACTGGGCCGGTCGTCCGCAGATTCTGTATCGTAGCGAATATAGGGTGATGTATCTGTGTGCGGATGCAGATGATGATTCGCGGATATATGCTATTCTCTCAGATGAGGACGGAAAAGATTATATAGGGACGGTGAAATTGAATTGATGTATATGAGTGGAATAGCAACAAGTGCTATAGTCATGTCTTTTAGGACAGCGCTCAATAAGTTTTGAGGCAGATGAAATTAACGAAAAATATGGCGTTGTTAGCCACGATGACCGCGCTCATTCTTCTTCCCTCTTGTGCCCGTCAGGAACTCAAGAGGGAGATGAAGCGTTTTATGGCCTCGGAGATAGTGCTTCCGGCGGAGATGGAAAAGTCGCAGGGTGGGACATTCGTGCCAGTCCGGCGGGACGAACTTTCCGGGCCGAAAATGGTCGTTTTCATTGATTCTACTGAGTGCAGTTCGTGTCGTCTTTCTAAACTTATGGTCTATGACAGTGTCGAGAGGCTGTCCCGAGAGGGCGGAAACTTCCGGTTCGTGGTGCTGATCTCTGCGAAGAAGAGCGAATCGGCAAAGGTTCGTGATCTCCTTTTGCATTCAGAGATTTCGTTTCCGGTGTATCTTGATACGGAGCACGACTTCCGCAGGCTCAATCCTTCCATTCCGGATGATGTCCGTTTCCATAGTTTCTTTCTTGACGGTTCCGGGCATCCGGTGTTTATTGGAAATCCGGCTGGAAGTGCCCGTATGATGTCGTTGCTGGAGAAGAGGGCATCAATGGAAGAGCCTGAGACAGTTGCGGAGGCAGGTGGTGAGATATTTCTTTTGCGGAAATACTGCTTGGATGTCGCCAGAATTGGTGCACCGGAAGCGGAGGAGGTTTTGGCGCATGCCGGCACCGGTTCCGCTGTATCCGGGCTCGTGGTTTTTGTTCCGCCTTATGTCTGCGGCGAGTGCCTGTCACAGGAGGTGGAGATACTCAAGTCTTTGAGGCCGGGCCAGTTTCTTGTTTTGGCACCGGAGTCTCGTGCTGATGCTTTGTGCCGGGAATTCTCCGGGATGCCGGCGGTCGAAGTCCGGTCTTATCCAGAGACATCCATGGTTGGATGTGATGCTGCTTCTTTTGATGGTGTGATATATTTTCTCGTCTCGGACTCTCATGTGAAAGATGTGTATCTGGCGAACCGTGAGGCTCCTGAAGCCTCGGAGGTGTTTGTTGCGCGGTGCAAATAATTAAGCCCGATGGGCGTTCCGGAGGGTAATATTTATAAAATTCAAAACAGTTGCTTATGAAAAAGGCACTTATCGCGGCATCGGCCGCAATCATTCTGGCCGCAGGCGCGGCCGCCTGCTGGACAATGTACAACGAAAGTGCGTAGGAACAAATGAGGAGCATTTCTATCTTGATTTTCTTTTCGCTTCTTCTTCCGTTGGCTGTTTCCTGTCAACGGAAGAATGTGGCGATGAATGAGCGGAAACCTGTTACCGAGGAACTGTCTGGTGAAGTCCTGCGTCTTAATGGTATTCAAGTTCCATCTCCGGTATTGTTGTCTTCATGTGGAGATTTGTTGCTCGTAAAGACGGCAGACAACAACGCGAAGATTGCGTTGTGCAGGGTTGATGGTGACAGTGTCAAAGTCGTGGATCGTGGGATCAAGAAAGGCCGCGGGCCTTATGAGTTCATCTATGCCAACTATTGCGTCAGTGGCGACAGCCTATTCGTGATGGATTCAAACCCGATGGGTTTCACGGCATTGTATGGTATTCCGCTGAAAAAAGGGGCATTGTCTGATTACTCATGCTGGAAGCATTATACGGGTTCCGGCTTTCCGCAGATGCGTACTGTCGGTTATTTTATCCGCAGTTCCCCTGGTTACTTCGTTGCTTGTGCGGGAGAGCCTGGGAAAGAGCAGGTTTTTTCGTTGCTTGATTTTAACAATTCTGAGGTGACACCTTTGGCATTTTGGCCTGATGATGGCAATGAATGCGAGACGGAGGTGAAGCAGATGGTATATATGAATTCATCTTTAGGGTCAGGTCCGGATGGACTTTTTGCTTATGCTGCAAATAGGGGCCGATATCTGGCTATAATGGGAACTGATGGGAGCAGCATCACTGTGAAGAACTTGATATATAATGTCTTGCCGAAATTTACTTCTCAGAATCATAATGTGCGTTATGATAAAATGCAATATGCTGGAATTATAATCAAGTGCACGGATGAGCGTATATATGCTAAGTTGTATCGTGATGATTCTGGGGAATCGGAGGAATATAAAGGGTATCCTTCTTACTGTTTCGATGAGATAGAGATATATGATTGGGACGGGCGCTTCATAAAGTGCATACGCACCGACAGGCCTTACAGCACATTCTGCCCGTCCCCGGACGACAAGTATCTATATACAACCACATTGAACCTTGAGACGGGCGATGATGTCATGGTCAGGTATGAGCTTGAGTGATGTTGATTCTTTGGCATCCGATGTTTTGTCTGCGGTACAGATATGCTGATGATCCGTATCTGCGAGATTTGAAGATAGAAGAGCAGATTCTCTCGCCCCGTCTGCTCGATCAGCCTGACAGATGACGGCTTCTATGCCGTTTCCACATGGCCTTCGGGAAAATTACTTCATTTCGTGCTTGCTGAAGTGAAAATATTGCGCTGTTTGAAAATAATTTATTACATTTTGCGTTCTCAATTGGTCGTGTCATTTGAGACGGTTTTAACCAATTTGACGAGTAGATGAAAAATATACCACTGATAATAGCCCTATTGGTTCTATCTGTATCCTGCTCCCGTTATCCATCGGAGGTCAAGCGTACATTGTGTTTTGCCGGTGGCAACAAAGTAGAGTTGGAGCGTGTGCTGGAGCGATACAAGAAGTCAGGGGAAGAGGATAAGTACATGGCAGCCTGTTTTCTTATCGGCAACATGGGAGGTCGTGGTAGCAAGGACGGGCCGGCGTTGCGGAAATACTACCGCGAACTTTTATCTTTCTATGATCGTCCAGTTGTGGATATGTGGTCTCTGTATGCATTTGAAGATTCACTGTTCAATACACTTGACTTCTCCCGTCTTGAGATGTATTATGATGCCCGGAACATCAGCGCGTCATATCTGGAGAAACGTATAGCGGATGCTTTTTCTGTTCGTGATGTCAAGTGGTGTCGTGATCTGAGTTTCGAGGACTTCTGCGAATATGTACTTCCTTATCGTGTTGGAGATGAACTGCTTGAGGACTGGTTTTCGGATTATAGGAATACATTCGGTTTGGCCTTGGATTCCCTTGCGCTGGACGACTCTGTGACATTGGAAGATTTCTGCGGTGCCGTCACCTCGCTTTTCCCTGAACCTCATCGCAACTATACGAACTATCCGGCAGGGAAGCCTTCTCCTGCGCCGTCGTCTTTGAAGCGGATAGCTGGTGGCACTTGTGAGGACTATCTTGGGCTGTTCACATACATCGGACGGAGTTACGGGGTGCCGGTTGCGACTGACTACACTCCGCAGTGGGCCAACCATTCTAAAAACCATTCATGGTGTGGGATACCGAGTGGGGACAGTACATTCCATTATTCGGTTGGCGAGCCTCTTTTCCTTGCTAGGGAAAAGCCGTTCTCTTTCAAACTGGCCAAGGTCTACCGGCGGATGAATTCAATCCAGAAGGAATCCCTCGGAGCGCGTGTCCGTCCGGAGAACCTGCCTCCGACACTGCGGAGTCAGCGGATCAGAGATGTGAGCGCGGAGTATATGCCGGTGACGGATGTGTCACTTTCCGGTCTTTTCCGTGACAGCCGTTCAAAGCATGTCTTCCTCTGCTGTTTTGACGATAAGGATTGGGTGGCAGTGGCAGGCGACAGGCGCAGAGGTGCTAAAGCGCTAATCGCCGACATGGGTTATCCGGCAGTGTATCTTCCCGCCTATTATGCTGATGGGGCTTTGGCTCCGGCCCAGTATCCTGTGTTGGTTGACAGTTCAGCGGTGCAGCATATTCTTAGACCGGACACAGGCAGATTGAGAACGGTCCGCTTGAAGCGCAAATTCATGGATTTGCGTGCCCGGCAGTTCGCCGACATGATGAAGGGCGGACGCTTCGAGCTTGCCGACAACGCGTATTTCAGAAATGCAATGGCCATAGATCTTCCAGACAGCATCGGGTACAATTTTCAGACTCTTGAGATTGGAGGGGGCCGCTATCGCTATGTGCGCTATGTGCCGAAGCCTGGCACGACTGGGGACATCTCCGAAATTGAGGTCTACTGCACTGATGAGCCATATACAAAACTGAAAGGGAAAACTATCGGCAACTATCGCTGCGCAGACATGCAGCATCCGATGTCCAATGCCTCGGACGGCGATGCCTTGACCTATGCGACCTGCATGAAGAGTCAGACGGATGCATGGACAGGTGTTGACCTTGGAAAATCAGTCTCTGTTGACAAGATTTGCTTTCTTCCCCGCTCGGACGACAACTTCCTAAGGGGCGGCGAAGAATATGAACTCTGCTATTGGGATGGTCGCTGGGTGTCACTGGGCCGTCAGACGGGAGACCGGTGGAGTCAAGAACTGGTATTCGACAATGTACCGGACAATGCACTCCTGCTGCTTCATAATCTGACGCGAGGCAAGGAAGAACGAATCTTTACCTATAAAGAAGGTCGGCAAATCTGGTGGTAAGACGGAAAATGAAGCCCGACGGGCGTTCCGGGGGCGGTATTATTAATTAAAAATCAAACTTTTATGAAAAAAGTACTTATCGCGGCATCGGCCGCAATCATTCTGGCCGCAGGAGCGGCCGCCTGCTGGACAATGTACAGCGGGAGCGAAGACGAGTTCTTCAATGAAAATCTGGAGGCACTGATGGATCCGGAGATTCCTCAAGAGGAGAGGGATGCTTGTGTGGAAGCGGATGGCCGGTGTGTCTATCATGTTGAAGGCGCGTGGGTATCTGTTGAGTGCCACATTGAAAAAAGCGTCCTGTGATGAATGTCAGGTTTTTCACGGCTTGTTTCGTGCTTGTTGCTTTGGCGATTTCCTGTAAGGAGAATAGGCAAAGTAATAATGAGCGGAAACCTGTTACAGAGGAACTGTCGGGTGAAGTTCTGCATTTTGATGGCATTCAAGTCCCGTCTCCTGTATTGCTGTCTTCGTATGATGATCTGTTGCTCGTAAAGACGGCAGACAACAACGCGAAGATTGCGTTGTGCAGGGTTGATGGTGACAGTGTCAAAGTCGTGGATCGTGGGATCAAGAAAGGCCGCGGGCCTTATGAGTTCATCTATGCCAACTATTGCGTCAGTGGCGACAGCCTATTCGTGATGGATTCAAACCCGATGGGTTTCACGGCATTGTATGGGATTCCATTGAAGGTAGCCGGAGCGTTGTCTGATTATTCCTGCTGGAGGCGGTATCCTTGCGATGGCTTCCCGAAGATGATCACAGCCGGGTATTTTGCGAGGATAGGACGGGGGCGCTTTGTCGTCAATGCAGGAGTGCCGGGAACGCAGCAGATATTTACTGTCTTGGACTTCAATGACATGTCGGCAACGCCATTGGATTTTTGGCCGGATGATGGCAATGAGTGCGAGACGGAGGTGAAGCAGATGGCATATATGAATAACCGTGTTTTCGGCTTGGCGGATGGCCGTTTCGTTTATGGGACACGTCCAGGCCGTTATCTGTCTGTGGTAAAGGCTGATGGCACTACTATAAAGGTGCTGTCGAAGATTTATGATATTTTCCCACAATTCGTCGAGAAAAACCACAACATAAGGTATCTGCCGGATCAGCATAAGGGTGTCAATATCAGAGTCAGCGACAGGAGGTTGTATGTGGCCGCATTTCCAGACAGGAAAGATGGCGATGATAATTATAAAGGATTCCCGTTGTCCTTTTTCGACGAGATAGAGATATATGATTGGGACGGGCGTTTCATAAAGTGCATACGCACCGACAGGCCCTACAGCACATTCTGCCCATCCTCGGACGACAAGTATCTATATACAACCACGTTGAACCTTGAGACGGGCGATGATGTCATGGTCAGGTATGAGCTTGAGTGATGTTGATTCTTTGGCATCCGATGTTTTGTCTGCGGTACAGAAAACGGCCTTGTGGTGTACGGGAGACATTTTTGGACGCGTTCCGTACAGAAGTTCGGATGCCGGCCCTGTGGTCGTGCACTTGAGATTGAAATAATGGAGTATCTGCTGCTGTTCATAGGTCTTTGTCTGGTTTTCAGGTTTGGGCGCGTTCCGGTACGGGCTGTGGCTTTTGCTGCAGTATGTTTGTGGGGCGCGTACGAGGCGGCTTATGGACTGTTGCAGATTCTTGGTTTGAGGCCTTCTCTGAATCCGGCTTTTGTGCTGACCGGACACTTCGAGAATCCCGGACCTTACGGCGGTTTCATCGCGATGACGATGGCTGTGTCCGGATCTTATCTTATGAGGTTTTGGAGACGTCGCCGGGGCTTTTATCGTGCTGTGATGTTCAGTATTGCCGTTCTGAATTTCACTTTGGGACTGCTGGTGCTCCCGGCTTCGATAAGCCGCGCCGCCTGGATTGCTCTTGCCGTCTCTCTGCTGCTGTCTTTGTTGATGGACAGGAAGTTGCGGACGTGGATTCATCGCCATCTGTTGCTGTGCGGCGTTTTGGCCGGTCTTGCTCTTATCGCTGTCGGCGGCGCTTTTATGATGAAGCGTGACTCAGCTCTCGGGCGCCTGCACATCTGGCGGATAGAGGCCATCGCCATCTCGGAGCATCCGCTTGGCACGGGGCCGGGAACAGCTCTTGGGACATACGGCAAGACGCAGGAGCAGTTTTTTCGGGAGCGTCTGCACGATGTGCCCGAGTCTGTCGTGCGTGTGGCCGGTTGTCCGGAATTCCCGTTCAATGAATACCTTGGCATAGGGATGGAGTTTGGTGTGCCGGGGCTTATACTCTCGTTGGTCGTGATGGCCGTGGCGATTTTATCTCTTGCCCGGCGCAGGGATTTGATGGCTCCGGGCCTTGTTGCATGGGCTGTTTTCGCTCTGGCTTCTTATCCGTTGAGTGTGGTGCAGACATCCGTTCTCCTGCTTGTTTTTCTGGCCTCCGCCGTCCCGTCCTGGAATCGTGCGGCTTCCGGAAGGAAAAACATCTGCCAGCGCGCTATTGCGGTGGCCGGGTCGGCGGTCGCGCTTTTTACCTTGATGCATCCGTCTCGGTTCGCGGACGGCCTAGTGGACAGGAGTTCGTATCGTGAACTCTACAGTCGTGGGTATCTTCTCTATCAGTCCGGGCAATATGAAGAAAGCTATGAGGTTCTTGAACGCGGTTCGCAGATTTCTTCCGATCCTATGTTTCATGTCATCATGGGGCGCAATTCCGAAGCTCTCGGGGATAATGTGTCGGCTGAAGACGAGTACCTGACCGCCTGGTACATGGTCCCCTGCCGCATCTATCCGCTCGTTCGCCTGATGAGGCTCAAAATACGTTGCGGAGACAATGCCGGGGCTGTCCTCATCGGGGAGAAGATTGTCTCGATGCCGATCCGCGAAGGACATCGCAATATGTTGAGGCTCAAGAATGAGGCTGCCGCGTCGCTGGATTCGCTGATATACCTGCAGGCGGCCAACAAAAGTGGCTCATGTGGTCTGTCGCTGTTTCGGCCTGGATAATTGCGGTGGCGGATAACTTCCTGTGTGTCAACGAACTGAGCAAATGTCCTATCTCCAAAATAGTATAGGCTGAAGCGTTAATATTTTGAGAACCAATAGGTTGTCCGCCACCACCGTCAGCTGTTACGATGGATTCGTTCCGGAAGATTTCATAGTGGGGGTGTTCAAGCCATGATTGTCGAGACAGTTGCCTCGTATTTGTAATAATCATTTAACAGTTTGTCAATTGGATTTTATCTTGGACTTTTTAATTTTGCAATGGAAAAATAAGAAAAACCTTACTAACACATGAAAAAAGATTTTTTTATTCTTACTGCGGCAGTGCTTTTCTGTATAGCATCCGCAGTTGTTTCTCGGTCGTTATTCAAAGAAGATGACGCAAGTTTTCTCAAAGAAAATGTGGAGGCCCTTGCGGACAGTGGGGGCATGATTTCTATAGGTGATAAAGTGAGGGACTTTATCGGATGTCCAGGCGGTAATGCAAAATGTTTTTCCGGCGAGGTAACGATTAAAGGAGTAACTGTATCCGGCACATGGTACATCGAGCTGAATTAAGTTCCTTGTTATCAGTACTTGTTGGGGCAGCCCTTGTTTCATGCAGTCATGGGAAGGATGTTGATATAATGGCTTCCTTCCCAGTTGCTGGTAAAGTGGAATGCGTATTGATGGCTGAGAATGTGCTTGATGGCATGCCTTATGGGTTTGTTGTGGCTGATTCTTCGGTGCTGGCTTTCTCTTCTTCGATGGGAGCGGCGCAGCTGTTCTCCTACGATCTGAAAGATGGGGCCCGCCACTATTCTTTGAAATTCGGCAGAGGGCCGGGCGAGTCCTTGCATGCGAACTCGATACAGCTCGTGGGGGATTCTGTTTATGTCGCAGTAGATCCCGGGATGATTTATTCATACGATAGGGCAGAACTCATAAACCGGTCTAATGTCATCCCTCGGAGTTCAAGGCGGGGGAATGGTCAGATAGCAGCTGACGGCTCTGTGATTTCTTTTTCCCGCAACATTGATGATGCGAGCAACTCGATGATGTACTGTACTGAAACGAAAACGGATACGTCCTGGTTTGGGTTTTTTCCGGAAGACGAGATATCATATCCTGCGGGTGATGAGAGCAAACAGACGGCGTGGCAGGGGAAAATGGTCCTTTCCCCTGATGGTAGCCATGGGATGTTCTTGTTTTACTATGCGCTTGGCTTTGACATTATAGGTATCCCGTCAAAAACAGTTTCGCATCATATATGGCTAACGCCTCAGGTCTCTGTCAACCATGTAGACGTACTTGGCGTAAATGTCGTAAAACCGGAAAAAAACTATGTCCGCAGATTTATTGATGCCGCTGCCGCTTATGAAGGCTTTTATGTACTTTGTACACCTGACGGAGCGCGGAAATATGTTTTGTATTATGATTGGGAAGGTATTCCGGTTAAGGCATACGAAGTAGAAGAGGACTCAAAGTTGATTTATGTTGAACCCGATGGCGGGGCTGTTTACCTCCTGTCCGCTAATGAAAATGGCGCATGCGATCTTCTGTCGTTCCGACCGTGATACTTGCGGTGGCGGATAACTTCCTGTGTGTCAACGAAATGAGTAAATGCCCTGTCCCGAAAACAGTATAGGCTGAAGTATTAATGCTTTGAGAATCAATAGGTTGTCCGCCACCATCGCCATCGCCGCCGCCACCCGCCTCGCCTCCACCGCAGCCGCAGACACCCGCCTCGCCTCCACCGCAGCCGCAGACATCCGCCTCGCCTCCACTACCATCGCCCTATAATCTCATCGCCGCCAACCACCCCGCCACCCATACCAGTTCATGCCAATGAAGAAAAGAACAGAAAACATCGTCAAGATAGTGAGCATAGTCTGCATAGCGCTATGCTCACTGGTGATTCTGCATTATGCCCGGAGGGTATTCATCTGCGACCGCTTCATCATCAAGGGCCATTCCATGGAGCCGACGCTCTACGGAGGCCGGGCGGTGTATGTCAACAAACTGATTGCCGGGCCGAGGGTATTTACCGATTTTGATTTCAGCAAAGCGCAGCTTCATTGTCTGCGCCTGCCCGGACTGCGCGATATCAGAGTCGGAGACTTTGTGGTCTACAACACCCCTGCCGGCAAAGGGCCGGGAAAGATAGGATTCAAGGTCAACTATGTCTACGCCAAGCGCTGCGCCGCCTGTCCCGGAGACACTCTGAGCATCATCGACTCACATTACGTCAATTCCCGGACAGGGGACATAGGCGTGCCGCCACAGAACGAAAGGCGGCTCAAGGATATGCCCGACTCCATGCTGCTTCGTCTCAAATGCCTTCGCGCCGGGCAGTTTGCCTCGAAGCAGGACGAGTGGACGATCAAGGATTTCGGGCCGGTGGTCGTGCCGCGCAAGGGAATGAGCGTCCCGCTCTCCCCGGAAGCCACAGATATGTACTCCCGAGTGATAGAATATGAGACCGGCCGTCCTGCCCATGAACTTTCCGGGCAGGTCTATACTTTCACAAAAGACTACTATTTCTTCGTCGGGGACAATGTCTGCGACTCGCGTGACAGCCGTTACGACGGATTCGTACCGGAAGATTTCATAGTGGGGGTGTTCAAGCCATAATTTTCATTATATTTGCGAATGACTATCCATTGCCTATGGTTCATCGAGTAAACTTTTTGTTCGGATTATTTCTTGTGCTGCTTCCCCTGCATGCTCAGGACATGACTCTCGAAGATGTGATTTCCGAGGCGCGCACCCGTTCAGTGGCTGCGCTTTCGGCCAAGTCTTCATTTGTCTCCGACTACTGGGCCTGGCGCTCCTATCAGGCCAGCCGCCTGCCGTCCCTGCATCTGTATGGGGAGCTCGGCTCGTTCGACCGCTCCCTGCGGCTTCTCCAGAACTACGAGACCGGCGAGATGCTCTATACCAAAAACTACAACATGCAGAACAGCGTGGGCCTCCAGCTCCGGCAGAACATACCTTTCACGGGCGGTACCCTCTATCTCTACTCTGACCTGCGGCGCATCGACCAGTTCGGTTCAGCTTCGGAAAACACCTGGTATGCCCAGCCTGTGACAATATCCTATAGTCAGCCGCTTTTTGCCTATAATCAGTTCAAATGGGACAGGCTCATCTCGCCCAAAGAATACGAAAAGGCGAAACGCACCTACCTCGAATCCATGGAGGCGGTGACAATCAAGGCCGTGGACTCTTACTATGATGTGATGGTGGCAAAGCAGGTATATGAGTCATCCCTCAAGAATTACGAGAACACTTCCCAGATGCTGCGCGTGGCCGCCGACAGGATGGCGATAGGTTCCGTGACGCGCTCCGACTACCTCCAGCTCGAACTCCGCATGCTCAACGACAGTATCTCCATCAACGAGAACCTTGTCAAGCTCAACGAGGCCCGGATGTCGCTCAATTCCCTGCTCGGCTTCGATGAGTCCAGAAAGGTGAATCCGGTGCTCGAGGAGACGCTGCCCGATATCGAGATGGACTATGCTCTCGTGCTGGATAAATCCGCATCCAATTCATCATTCAACCTCGGCAACGCCATAGACATGCTGAACGCCGAGGCCGCGGTGGAGCGTGCCAAAGCCAGCCGGGGCATCACGATGGAACTCAACGCCCGATTCGGCCTCTCCAATTCGGCATCAGCTCTGCCGGACACCTACCGTAACCTGCTTGACCAGGAAGTGGTGGGGCTGACATTCTCCATCCCGATCTTCGACTGGGGCGAAGGAAAGGGCAAGGTGATGAAGGCCGAGGCCGCAGCCGATGTGGTCAAGGCCCAGGTGGAGCAGGCTGAGAATGACAAGCGCATCAGCCTGTATACAGCAGTGGGACAGTTCAACAACCAGAGACGCCTGTGCGATGTGTCCCGTCGCGCGCGGGCGATAGCGGCAGAACGCTACGGACTTGTGATGGAACGCTTCCGCAGCGGCAAGGCCACGGTGACAGACCTCAATACGGCACGTTCCGAGAGCGATTCGGCCGAGAGCAAGTACATCCAGGATATATGCAATTTCTGGAACTATTATTATACATTGCGCAAACTCACCCTCTATGATTTTATCGCGGGGGAAGATATTGAAGTGAATTATGAAGAAATGCTTGATTGACATGGTGGCCAGACCTCTGGCCGTGGCCGCAGTGCTTATGGCCGCATCCTGTGGGGGGAACGAGACACAGCAGCAGGACGATTCGAAACTTGCGTATTCTCCTGAAGTCAATGAGGTCGAGGTCGTGACATTGCGCCGGCAGGACTTTCCAATGCAGCTGCTTTCCAACGGGAAGCTCTCCGCCAGCCGCAAGAGCGTGCTGTATTTCCCGGAATCTGGTGTGATAACCAAAGTCAATGTGCGCAACGGTTCTCCGGTCAAGGAGGGTGATGTCCTTGCGGAGCTTGATTCACAGGCTCAGAGCCTTGCTCTTGAGAGTGCGCAGCTTGAGCTTGACAAGGCACGGCTTGAGTATCTGGATGTGCTGGCAGGCATGGGATATTCTACTGCCGATACGGTTTCCGCTTCTGAAGATGTTCTGAAACTTGCCCGGATACGCTCGGGATATGAGAATGCACGTATCAATTTCGCCAAGGCGCGGCGCTCCATGGACGGTACTGTGCTGCGTGCGCCATTCGGTGGCAGGGTGGCGGATCTCAAGCTGAAAGAGTGGGACAGGACGGGTACAGATCCTTTCTGCACTGTCGTCGGAGATTCTTCCTTTGACGTCAATTTCTATGCCTTGGAATCCGAATATCCGTTTCTCTCGTCCGGACAGACGGTCCGGGTGACCCCTTTCGATGATGTTGACGGGGAGGTGAGGGGAAGGATAATAGCAATCAATCCCACTGTGGACAAGAACGGGCAGATTGCCGTCACCGCGCAAGTCGGCGGAGGGACCCGGCTCGTGGACGGGATGAATGTCAAGGTGGTTGTGGAGCGGACGCTCTCCTCGCAGCTTGTGGTTCCGAAGAGCGCTGTCGTGATCCGGGATGGGCTGGAGGTGCTGTTCCGCTATCGCAACGGCAAGGCCGAGTGGGTCTATGTCAATACTCTCAAGGCCAATTCCGAGAGTTATGTCATCAAGGCCAATGAAGACCGCGGTGCATCCCTCTCCGAGGGTGACAGCATAATAGTGTCTGGGAACCTGAATCTTGCCGACGGGTCTTCTGTCAGCATCAGACAAAAATAGCCGCCTATGCTCAACAGACTCCTCGACCGCCCGGTCTCCGTCTCGATGATTGTGCTGGTCTTCGTGGTGCTCGGCATCATCGGCATCCGGAATCTTCCTGTGTCTTTGATACCGGATGTGGATATTCCTTATGTGACGGTGCAGGTCACAGCTCCGGACAAGTCTGCCGGAGAGCTTGATGATGCCGTCGTCAAGCCTTTGAGGCAGTCGCTGGTGCAGATAGGCCATCTGAAGGATATCCGCTCCGAGTCTAAGGACGGTACTGCCACGATGACATTGACTTTCGAGGAGGGACAGGATATAGATTACTTCTACATCGAGGTCAATGAGAAGATAGACAGGGCGATGTCATCTCTTCCAAAAATGGAGCGCCCAAAAGTCTTCAAGGCCAGTGCCACCGACATTCCCGCTTTCTATATCAATGTGACGATGCGTGGCTCGGGTGGAGATGATTTTCTCGGGATGAGCGAGTTTGTCGAGGATGTGGTCAGCAAGAGGATAGAGCAGCTTCCCCAGGTCGCGATGGTCGACATCAGCGGCAATGCGGACAGGGAGATTCTTGTCGTGCCTGATGAGCAGGCGCTGACGCGGCTCGGTCTTACTCTTCAGGAATTCGAGACTTTCATATCCTCGGCGAATGTGTCTCTCTCCAATCTCACCATACGCGACGGGGAATATCACTACAATGTCAAGTTCCGCTCCTTTGCCGGCTCGAAAGAGGAGATAGGGAATGTTTATTTCAAGGTCGGCGAACGCCTCTTCCAGATAAAGGATGTCGCGAGGGTCGAGGAGCGCACCGCCCCGATGTCCGGGCTTTATCTCTCTGACGGCAAGGATGCTGTGGTGCTGGCGGTGATAAAGCAGAGCGAGGCCCGTATGGCTGACTTGAAACGTAGCATAGACGGGCAGCTGGAGGTCTTTGCACGCGATTATCCTCAGCTTGAGTTCACTCTTTCCAGAGACCAGACAGAACTCCTCCAGTATTCCATCAACAATCTGCTGATGAATATCGTCGTGGCGCTTGTCCTGGTTTGTCTGGTGATCTTCCTTTTCATGAAAGATTTCCGCTCGCCGCTGCTGGTGTCGCTGACGATTCCGCTGTCGCTGCTGGTGTCGTTTTTTATCTTTTATCTTATCGGGCTGTCTATCAACATCATCTCTCTTGCCGGACTGCTGCTCGGGGTGGGGATGATGGTGGACAATACCATAGTGCTTACGGACAATATCACCGGACGGTGGCAGAGGGGAGACGATTTGCGGACGGCGGTGGTGAAAGGCACCGGGGAAGTGGCTGGGGCGATGTTGAGTTCCGTCCTGACCACCTGCGCTGTATTCATTCCTCTCGTGTTCCTCAACGGGCTGGCAGGTGAACTTTTCTATGACCAGGCAATATCCTTGTCCGTGGTGCTGCTTGTTTCCTGGCTGGTGACGGTCACGGTGATTCCAGTCTACTATTGGGCGCTCTACCGCCGTCTGCCGGCATTCAGGCCGAACCAGTTCCTCTCCAAAATCCAGCTGCGCGGCGGGATGCGGATCTATGATGCCGGCGTGAACTGGTTCTTGTCTCACAAGTATCTTGTCTGCTGGACGTTGCCTCTCTTCTGCATAGTGATTGCCGCTGTATGCCTTGCTTATATGCCGAGGCAGAAAATTCCAGATATCACGTATACGGATGCGATACTCAATCTGGATTGGAACGAACATATCTCTGTCGAGCAGAACCGCTCACGTGTTCTGGAACTTGAAAATACCGTTCTGGGGGAATGTGAGCAGACTTCGGCTATGGTCGGGGTGCAGCAGTTCGTGCTCAGCCACAGCGGAGACCAGTCCATGAGTGAGGCTTCCGTTTATTTCAAGTGCCGTGATGCCTCTTCTCTGGAACGGGTCAAGGCCAGGGTCTCGGAATATCTGCGCGGGCGCTATCCCGCTGCACTCAGCAGCTTTTCCGCTTCCGGCAACATATTCGATCTCGTGTTCTCGGAGAGGGAAGCGCAGCTTCTGGTGCGTCTGCGTCCCACCGGGGATGACGGGCTTCAGGTCGTGAATCTGCAGGAGATGCTCTCTGAACTTAAGGCTGCCTTGCCCGGCATAGGGATTCCTCCGGTTCCGCTCAAGGAGGATGTCCTCTATATCTCGGATCCGGAGAGGATGCGGCTGTATGGAGTGAGTTTCTCGGATCTTGTGGAGGTGCTGCGCAATTCTCTCAACGGCAACACCGTCTTTGAGATTATCAGGGGCAGCCGTTCCGTCCCGGTGGTGCTCGGTACTGATGTCCAGGGCATGAAGGATGTGCTTTCCGCGACAGTCACGACCAAAGAAGGGGCGGAAATACCTCTTGAAGCCTTGATGAGGCAGACATACGAGCAGACATTCAAGACGTTGATCTCCGGTGATGAGGGCAATTATTATCCGTTGGAGCTTGACATGCCTTCTTCTCGGGTGCGTCCTGCGATGGAGTCGATCGGCGCTGTGGTGAGAAGTGACCCGCGTTTCGATGTCTCTTTCGGAGGGGCGTATTTCTCCAACCGTGAGATGATGCGTCAGATGGCTATGGTGATGTTCGTGGCGCTGGCGCTTCTTTTTCTTATTCTGGCCTCGCAGTTCGAGTCTCTCGTCCAGCCGCTTATCATCCTCTCCGAGATTGTGATCGATGTTGCTTTCTCGCTGCTTTTCCTTTGGGCGGCCGGGGTCAGCATCAACATCATGTCGCTTATCGGACTGGTAGTCATAACCGGTATCGTGATCAACGACTCGATTCTGAAAGTGGATACCATCAACAGGCTGGTGCGCGGGGGAATGGAGGTCGATGCTGCTGTGCACGAGGCCGGCCACAGACGCATAAAGGCCATAATCATGACTTCAATCACCACGGTGTTCTCCGTAGTGCCTTTCCTCTCTCGGGGCAATATGGGCTCGGATCTCCAGTATCCTATGGCGATTGTGATAGTGGTCGGGATGACTGTCGGCACGGTGATAAGCCTTTTCTTCCTGCCGGCCTTGTATTCGGCAGTATATAACCATAAAAAGCGGTGAGCATGGCCGGCAGGAAGGGCATATCTTCTTTTTCGGTGCTGCTGATGATGGCGGTCGTCGCGGTGGTCGGCATGGCCTGCTTCTCGATGCTGAAAGTGCAGTATGCCCCGTCGGTCACTGATTCTTCCATCACCGTGCGGTACAGCTATCCAGGCGCCTCTTCGCGTATCGTGGAGGCTGAGGTCACTTCCCGTCTGGAGGGGGTGTTGTCCGGAATCCGTTCCTGCACGGGGGTGCAGTCCCTGTCTTCCGACGGGAGCGGGCGTGTAACCTTGTCTTTCGGCAAAAAATCCGATTTGGAGGCTGTCCGCTTCGAGGTGGCATCACGGGTGCGCAATGTCTATTCTTCGCTGCCGGACGCTTGCTCATACCCGTCTATATCTCTGAACTCCAGAGGCGAGAAAGCGCAGACGGCGATCGTTTTCAATGTGCGCAGCCCATTGCCGTCCAAGGAGATAGCTTCTTTTGTCGAGGAACATCTGCTTCATCCCATCTCCATTATCGACGGGGTGAGTTCCGTGGGCTTTTATGGGCAGACACCGTTTGAGTGGGTGGTCACTTTCGATTCGGATCTATGCCGGACTCTCGGCATTGCTGCTTCTGACATAAGGCGCGCTTTTTCTGATTATTACGCTGATGAACTTGTGGGGCTCTCGAAAAGTGGCGGCATGACTTATGGGGTACGTCTGCGGAGCGGTTCATCATCCGACATGGCTTCTGTTCCGGTGGCGTTGCGCAGCGGGCGGATGGTCCATCTCGGGGACATCGCGTCTTTCCGCTATCAGGAGGCACAGCCTTCATCATATTACAGAATCAATGGCCTCAATGTGCTGAACCTTACCGTTGAGGTCTCTCCCGATGCCAATATCATCAGCTGTGTCGCCGCTGTCAAGGAGAGGCTTGAGCAACTGCGGCCTGCCATGCCGGAGGAGATAGGGATTTCAGTGAGCTATGATTATTCGGAATATATCTCGGCAGAACTTGACAAAATCTTCTTCCGGACCATCCTCTGCCTTCTGATCTTGCTGCTCTTCGCGTTTGCGGTCAACCGGTCCTGGAGGTATATGGTGGTAGTTGCCATTACCCTTGCCGTCAACTTGCTGGTGTCCGTGGCGCTTTATTATTTCTGCGGCCTGCATATCCATATCTACACCCTTGCCGGCATCACCGTGTCGCTCGGCATCATCATAGACAACAGCATCCTGATGATTGACCACTACTCGCGTTGCCGTGACAGAAAAGTGTTCCCGGAACTCCTCTGCGCTGTGGCCACGACGGTGGCGACCTTGCTCGTGGTTCTGCTTCTCCCGGATTCCGAGAAGGCCAACCTGACGGATTTCATGCTTGTGATAGTGATCAACCTGGCCGTGTCCCTTGCAGTGTCGAGCCTTTTCGTGCCTGCGCTTCTTGATTATTTCCCGGTGCGCCTATCTTCCGGCAAGGTACGTTCCCTCAGGCGTGTGGTGAGGTGGAACGGCTTGTATTCCAAATATATAACTTGGGCGCAGGGGCATCGCTGGGTGTTGATTGTGGTACTGGTGCTTTCGTTCGGAATCCCGACTTGCCTGCTCCCGTCCAAATTCGGGGATGAACGCGTAGCGCCGCTCAAGCCTTATGAGAAGGCGCTCAACAAGATTGTGGGATGGCGGCCGTATGCCGACAACAAGGCTGCCGTGGACAAGGTGCTCGGGACTTCATTTGCCCTGTTCAATGAGGCGATGTCCCGTTCGGATTTCTACCGCGAGCCGGTGCGCCCTTCGCTTACCATCAGGGCCGGGATGCCCGAGGGGTGCAGTGTCCAGCAGCTCAACGAGGTGATGCGCAGCATGGAGAATTACCTCGCCCATTTTGACGAGATCGAGGTTTTCGAGACTCGGGTGACTTCCTACAGCAGCGGGGTGATCACAGTCAATTTCAAGCCCGAATATGAGGGCACATGGCTGCCGTCGCGCATCAAGGCGGACGTGATCTCCATGGCTGCCAATTTCGGAGGGGCAAACTGGTCCGTGTCCGGCATAGATGACAGTTACTTCAACAACAATATCGTCACGGACTACAAGTCCTATTCGATCCTTCTCACCGGCTACAATTATGACCGCCTGCTGCAATATGGAGAGGCTCTTCTGGCTTACCTCTCGGAAAACCGCCGTGTCTCCGCTCCGGAAATCTGGGGCAGCGGCTATGGAGACCGCCCCAAGACGGAATTCAATATAAAATATGATTTCGAGGCGCTGGGCGCTTTGGGCATCAGCCCGAACGAGTATCATGCTGCGCTATATTCTCCTCTGTTCGATGCTGTGATAGCGAGGCTTCCGGTAGACGGAGAATATGCCAACGTCCGGCTGGTCTCCTCCACCGGGGAGTCTTTCGATATCTGGCATGTGGACAATATGCCTGTGGAGGTGGGAAAAGAGGGGAGGATCAAGCTTTCGGAGGTCGGGAGCATCGTAAAGGAAAAGTCTGGCCTGCCTATTCGCAAAGAAAACCAGGCCTATGCCATCTCGGTGTGTTTCAACTTTATAGGCTCCTATCAGCTGGCCCGGAAGGCCATAGAAGCTGCGGTGGACCACATGAATGTCGAGGTGCTGCCTGTAGGTTTCAAGGCTTCTGACGAGAGAGGGCGCGGACTGTTCTATGAAAGTCAGGAGAAATATGCCGGGCTGATATTGCTGGTCATCCTCATAATATTTGTTCTCTGCGCGATACATTTCAATTCCCTTCGTTATCCGCTTGCCATCATCTTCCTGATACCGGTGTCGTTCATCGGATTGTTCCTTGCGTTCGGACTGACTGACTTCACTTTTGACAAGGGCGGGTTCGCGGCTTTCGTGATGCTCTGCGGAATCACCGTCAATTCCGGTATCTATCTCGTTTCAACCTGGTTGCGCGATGGTGGGCAGAAGAGCGTCAGGGCATACGTGCGTGCTTTTGACAAGAAAATCTGGCCCATCAGCCTGACCATCATTTCTACGGTTCTCGGGCTGGTACCGTTCCTTTTCGATGGGCCTTCAGAAGTGTTCTGGTTCGCTTTTGCTGTCGGGACAATCTCGGGGCTGCTCTTCTCCGTACTGGCCCTTCTGTTCTTCCTCCCGGCTTTCCTGTGGCGCGCGTCGCATGCGGCAAAGAAAAGGCGGCCTTGAGGGGCCGCCTTGCTGTGATGCAATTTATTTCCAGAGGAGCGGAGCGAGCTGGTAGAGGCTGCGTCTCCAGGTGAGGAACTCGTGCGCCGTGCCTTCTGAGACATATCCCACGGCGTTGAAGCCTGCGGCCTTCATCTCTTTTGCCGCCTTGAGGACTCTGTCAGGATTCTCCTTGCTGCCGCAGCTCATGAATATCAGGTCAACCTGACTCTTGTCCTTGATGTCGGCAGGAGAGTAGGTCCCTCCGCTGAGAAGAGCGTAGCGGGAGAACATTTCCGGACGTGCCAGAGTGATGACCTTGGTCTCCATTCCGCCCATGGAGAGACCTGCCATGGCCCTGTGGGCCTTGTCAGCCTTGGTGCGGAA
>ERZ808262.366-NODE-366-length-23897-cov-13.515519_pt1 | contig 23897 bp, 19 predicted proteins | sample MGYA00520895_ERZ808262 | MGnify/ENA primary metagenome ERZ808262 (study PRJEB31516, sample SAMN03275588) | gut metagenome | biome: mammalia-associated habitat; material: feces | host: Papio cynocephalus | place: Kenya | collected 2012-08-02 ... | reverse complement strand
TCAGTGCTGGTTGTTGAGACGGTGGTACATCTCGCTCAGCTCCAGCTCCTTCTCGAACTGGCGGGTGGTGGTGTTCTCGTCGATGACGGCGAGCTCAACACCGGCGATGCGAGCGAAGTCTTCCCAAGCCTCACGACCAACGGAGGTGGTCATGCAGGTGTGGTGGGAGCCACCGGCGGTGATCCAGCACTGCACGGCGGTCTTCAGGTCCGGCTTCGGCTTCCACACGGCGCGGGCGCACGGCAGGTTCTTCAGGGAGCCCTGCGGCTCGACGACCTCGACCTCGTCCATGAGCAGACGGAAGCGTTCGCGCTCGTCGGCCATGGAGATCACGACGGCGTCGGTCGGCTTGCCGGAGAACACCAGACGGACCGGGTCGGACTTGCCACCGATGCCCAGCGGGAAGATGTCCAGCTTCGGCTTGGCGATGGTGCCGATGGCCGGGGAGACCTCAAGCATGTGGGAGCCCATGTCGAGCTCGTTGCCTGCGGTGAAGTTGTAGGAGTAGTCCTCCATCAGGGAGGCGCCACCCTCAAGGCCGTAACCCATCACGGCGCCGATGCGCACCAGCACGGCGGTCTTCCAGTCGCCTTCGGCGGAGAAGCCCCAGCCGTACTCGGACGGGAAGCGCTGCGGGCCGACGCCCGGCAGCTGCGGCAGGGCGCCCAGGTCTTCGAAGTTGTCGACGCCGGCGGTGCAGCCGTTCTCGCGCATCATGTTGACCATGGCGCACTCTTCCTTGGCGGCGATGAACAGCTCGTCGTAACGGGAGTCCAGCAGTGCCGGAGCGACGTCGTACTTGGCCTTGTAGTCCTCGATGAGGGCCTTGACCTGATCGTCCTTGACCTTGTCGTACGCGGCGACGAGCTCGTTGACGGCCCAGGTGTTGATGGAAGCGCCGAACACGCGCTCGGCTTCGGTCTTGTCGCCTTCGGTGACGGCAACGTTACGCATGTTGTCGCCCCAACGCATGACCTTCATGTTCTGGGAGGCATCCCAACCGGCGCAGGCACGGGCCCAGGTGCCGACCTTCTCGGCGACCTCGGGGTCGGTGTAGTGGCCGACGACGATCTTGCGCGGAATGCCGAGGCGGGAGACGATGTAACCGAACTCACGGTCGCCGTGGGCGGCCTGGTTCAGGTTCATGAAGTCCATGTCGATGGTCTCCCACGGAATCTCCTTGTGGTGCTGGGTGGCCAGCTGCAGCAGCGGCTTGGTCAGCACTTCGAGGCCGCGGATCCACATCTTCGCCGGGGAGAAGGTGTGGCACCAGGTGATGACGCCGATGACGTTCGGGTTGGCGGAAGCCTCAACCATGAATTCCTTGACGCCGTCGGAGGACTTCAGGGTCGGCTTGAGCACGATCTTCGCCGGGATCTTGCCGGTGTTGTTCAGGAAGTCGACCATTTCGCCGGTCTGCTGAGCGACCTGGCGCAGGGCCTCTTCGCCGTACAGGTCCTGAGAACCGACGCCGAACCAGATTTCCTTGCCTTCAAACGGGTTTTCCATTGCCATTTGATTTTTCCTTACTTCGTTGTTTGGTTTCTTACGATTGCCGCATGTGCGGCACCGTCGATAATCGGTGCCGCACATGCATCGGCACCTTGTGCCGTAGGCCGTTCATGGCCGTCAGGACGCAACGCGCCGATTTTCCGTCACGTCAGTGCTGACCGTAGACGTTGGTGTAGCGATCGTTAAGCTTGTCGATGTCCTCCTGGGCAATCGGGATGATGTCGCCGATCTGCTTGGCGGCCCACATGGTGCGGGCGACCTCTTCGGTCATCGCGGCGGCCTTGACGGCGCCTTCCGCATCCTTGCCGATGGTGAACGGACCATGGTTCTGCATCAGCACAGCCGGGGACTTCGGGTACTTCTTCAGGGTCTCGACGACGCCCTTGCCGATGGCTTCGGAGCCGATCAGACGGAACGGGCCGACCGGGACCGGGCCGCCGAACTCGTCGCCCATCATGGTCAGGCCGCACGGAATGTTCTGGCCAGTGGCCGCCCACGCGGTCGCGTAGGTGGAGTGGGTGTGCACGACGCCGTAGACGTCGGGCATGTTGCGGTAGATGTAGGCGTGGGAGGCGGTGTCGGAGCTCGGAGCCTCAGCGCCGTCGACCACGTTGCCGTCGAGGTCGCATACGACCATGCTGGACGGGGTCAGGTACTCGTAACGCAGGCCGGACGGCTTGATGACGAACAGGTCCGCGGAGTGCAGACGCTGGGAGACGTTGCCGGCGGTCCACACGACGAGGTTCCACTTGATCAGCTGCTGGTGCAGGGTCGAGACGACCTCGCGCACCTGCTTGACCTCAGCGCGTACTTCCGGGCTGTAATCGGCCAAAGTTGCCATGATTTTGTTTCCTTTCTACAAAACTTACTTGGTTTCCAGCGGGACCGACTCGATGGCGGCGTGCTCGATGGGCAGGCCCTTGCGGAAGCGCTCGAAGAACTCTTCGAAGCCGGCCACGTCGTCCGCGTCCGGAGCCTCGGTGGTGGACTGGGCGCCCGCGAAGACGCGTCCGTCGAGGTAGTCGGCGAGGTTGGTCTTGTCTTCGTTGGTGTGCCACAGGTAATCGGCGAGCACCGCCATGCCCCATGCGCCGCCTTCGGCCGCGGTGGACATGACCTTGATCGGGGTATTGAACGCCGCCGCCAGGATCTTCTGGGCGACCTTCGGGGTGGTGAAGATGCCGCCGTGTCCGACCAGGGAGTCGACTGCGACGCCTTCGTCCTTGGTCATGACGTCCATGCCGATCTTGACCGGGGAGAACGCGCTGAACAGCTGGGCGCGCATGAAATTGCCCAGGCTCATGCGGGCTTCGGGGCCACGCACGAACAGCGGACGGCCTTCCGGCAGGCCGGCGAGGAACTCGCCGGAGCGGAACGGGTAGTTGATCAGACCGCCGCAGTTGGAGTCGACGTCGTCCGCGATGGAGGAGCGGAACAGGGTGCCGTACAGGGTGCCGGCGTCGATCGGGGTGCCCATGGCAGCGGCGAACTGGCCGAACAGACCGACCCAGGCGTTCAGGTCGGAGGTGAAGTTGTTGGCGTGGCTCATGCCGGCGAGGTCGCCGGACGGCGTGGTGACGAGGTCGACCTCCGGGTGCAGGGCCTTGAGCTTGTGCTCGAGCACGACCATCGCGAAGATGGAGGTTCCCGCGGAGACGTTGCCGGTGCGCACGCGCACGGAGTTGGTGGCGACCATGCCGGTGCCGGCGTCGCCCTCAGGCGGAGCGAGCACGATGCCCGGCTGAAGGGTGCCGGACGGGTCGAGCAGCTTGGCGCCTTCGGCGGTCAGCGTGCCGGCAGGGGTGCCTGCGACCAGCGGTTCCGGCAGCAGGTCGGAAAGCTTCCACGGCTGCGCGGCGACTTCCGGCAGCGCGTTGAACTTCTCGATGAATTCGGTTTCGTAGGTGTGGGTGGTCGGATCGATCGGGAACATGCCGGAGGCGTCGCCGACGCCGAGCACCTTCTTGCCGGTGAGCTTCCAGTGCACGTAGCCGGCGAGCGTGGTGAAGTACGCGACCTTGCCGACGTGCTCTTCCTTGTTGAGCACCGCCTGGTACAGGTGGGCGATGGACCAACGCTCCGGGATGTTGTACTGGAACAGCTCGGAAAGCTTCTTGTGGGCCTCGGAGGTGTTGGTGTTCTGCCAAGTGCGGAACGGCACCAGCATCTCGCCGTCCTTGTCGAACGCGAGGTAGCCGTGCATCATCGCGGAGAAGCCGATGTGCCCGATGCGGGTGAGCTTCTCGCCGTACGCGGTCTCCACGTTCTGGGCCATGGCTGCGTATGCGGTCTGCAGGCCCTTCCAGATCTCTTCCTTGGAGTAGCTCCACAGGCCATCCTCCAAGTGGCTCGCCCAGCCGTAGTCTCCGGCTGCGATCGTGCTGTACGTATCGTCGATAAGCACGGCCTTGATTCGGGTGGAGCCGAATTCGATGCCCAGGCTCGTCTTGCCGGCACGGATCTTCTCGGCGGTCAATGCGATCTGATCGTCGAGCTCCTGCTCTTGCGCCATAGTTCCAAACTCCTTGTTTTCCGAGCACTCCACAACACCGTTGTCAAATGAGTGTTAGCGCTCACTGTTAACGCTCACTATTCTAGACAGACAGCACGGATTACACAAATCCGACGTGTCACGAAAGCGTAACAAAAAGCCTAACAAAAGATATGCCGTCAGGCAATGCGGAAGCGGGGCGCGAGGCATCGGAGACGCAGACCGACGCGCAACCCCCGAACATGACCCCGCCATCCGCGCATCCGCCGTCAAAACCCGGTCCCGAGCATATGTGGGTCCTGCCCGCACCTGCCATCATCCGCGCATCCAGCATCACATGCCTGCCACGGACGGCGGGACGCGCGAAGAAGCCAATGGTCTTACGGTCAGCGCCGAAGCACCGGCCCCAGCGAGCTGCGGCTGATCATCTGCATCGGAATCAGCCCCACGCCATGCTGCGATGCGGTGAACGACGTCTCCTCGCCCGCTCCCAGAAGGAACAGGGTCTCCTTCATCGCGGCGATGCCGAGCTGCTCGAAATCGGGGCGAACCGTGGTCAGCGGCGGGAACATGTTGTCCATCGCGGGCATGTCGTCGAAGCCGATGAGGCTCACATCCTGCGGGATGCGCACGCCATGCTCATGCAGGGCGCGGGCCACGCCCACGGCCTGGCTGTCGTTCGCGCACACCATGCAGGTCGGCAGGCTGCCGCCCCTGCGTCCGATGTTGTCGAGGATGTGGTTCATCCGCCCGTACGCCTCGGACGAATCCCATGTTTCGCACTGCACGGTGACGGAATTCACCGAATTGACCGCGCACAGCTTGTTCCACGACAACAGTCTTGTGGCGGCATCGCGCCATTCCTTGGGCCCCGCGAAATACAGCACGGAACGATGCCCATATTCGGCCACCACGCGCATCACATCGGCCATCGCCGACCACTGGTCGAGTCCGACCACGGAGACGCGCTTGCGATCCGCCGGTTTCATCAGACGAAGCCCGTCCTGGACGCCGAGGCCGCCATGCGTGGAAGTGACGATCACACGCGGCTGGGCGATCTGGGCGCGGCATGCCGCGGAGAACATGGTATCGGTGGGCGTGAGAAAAATGAACGCGTCGACGTTCATCTCGTCGAAGGTACGGCATAGGTCATCGAAGTCCACTTGCGTGCACAGCGCCTCATGCACCATGCTCACCGATATGAACAGTCCGTGCTGGCGCGCCATCGTCTCAATCGCGGAGATGGCGGAAATCGGCCCGTAGAACCGCTGGCCGCCCGCGATCAGGCCGATGGTGCGGGAGCGGTGAGACGCCAACGCACGGGCCGAGTTGCTGGGGCGGTAGCCGAGCTGGTCGATGGCCTTCTGCACTTTCGCGCGGGTGGCGTCGGAGACGTCGGGCGAATGGTTGATTACGCGGGAGACCGTCTGGTGGCTCACGCCGGCAAGCTTCGCCACTTCGAACATTGAAGGACGCTTCTTAACCGCATTGCGCTTGGAAACCATGCCTCATCGCCTTTCGAACATCGCCATTGTCATGTTCGCCATTGTACACGCAACTTTAGTTAGCGCTAACAACACTGCGAGTCCAAGCTTTTCGTCAATGCCAGCCGGCCTCTTGGACCGGCGGGCGGCCTGTGCATCCGCCATTGGGCGCAACGGCGAATCCGAAAGAGAAACGCTCCGCCATCGGCGATAGCGGTGACGGAGCCCCATACGACCGTATGCACGGCATCACATGCCCGTCTCGCGGCCGATCACCCCCGGGCAAGCCGGCGCAAACGCTCCGCGAAGTTGGGCCAGTCGGTGCGCATGGCGGTCAGCAGTCTGCGGTTGGGCACCTCGTCGATCGGCACCCATTCGATCTCCATGCTTTCGTCGTCGTTGGCCTTGGGCTCGACGCGGTGGCCGGGCTTTTCGAAGGCGAACACGGTGGTGTACGCCCACGGGCCGTGGTCCTCGCAGTACGAGCCGACCACATCGATGTCTTCCGGCGTGATGTTGGCCTCTTCATACGATTCGCGCAGCGCGCCTTCGATCGGGCTTTCGCCGTCGGCGGTGGCTCCGCCGGGGATTCCCCAGGTGCCGCCTTCGGCGCTCCACACGGCGCGATGCTGCATCACGACATGCGTCACCTCACCGGTCCGGTCGTCGCGGCGCGCGAGCAGCACGCCGGAGGCGCCGTTGAGCCCCCAATGCCTGCGGCCGCAGGCGCATTCCACCCAACCGTCGCCGGGCTGGTGCACGTTCTCCTTGGGCGGCAGCGGCTTGGCCGCGCCGGTTTGGGAATCATAGGCGACGGTCGGATCCTGATCCTCCCGAGTGACGTTCCACAAGTCGGTCCATTCCACGCCGAGCTGTGCCGCAAGGCGACGGACCAGTGGCAGGCTCAGGCCGATGATGCCGTGGGGATCGCCTTCGATGGAATCGATGAACGCGCCGCCAAAGCCTTCCAGCGTGAACGAGCCGGCCACTTCCAACGGTTCGCCGGTGGCGATGTACCGTTCGATGTCGGTATCGGAATACTCGCAGAAGTGCAATGTCGCCTTGCTCGCGCCACGCGCCACACGGCCGGTGGCGAAATCAATCAGGCAATGGCCCGTCCACAGCTCCCCCGTGGCGCCGCGCATGGCGCGCAGGCGTTCGCGCGCCACATCCGCGCTGTGCGGCTTGCCGTAGCATTCGCCGTCAAGCAGGAACATGGAATCGCAGCCAAGGATCAGCGGACCGGTCTTCGCGCGGGTCAGCCCGCGCTCCCCCTCGATGGCGTCCGCGATGGGACCGCTGGTCATGGGAATCGAAACGCCGGAGAAATCACGGGTCTTCATCGCAGCATCGGCATCCATCTCATCGACGACGGAACCTGCGGCGCCGGCCGCTTTCAGCGGAAATCCGACGACGCGTTCGCCCCGCGCGGCGGCCGCGGTGGCGGCGACGTCGCGATACGCGCGATGCACCGCCTCCGCCTTGGCGGAAGCGAGAATCATCACACGCTGCTTGATGTCGATGTCCTCAAGCGGGAATCCCATTTTCGCGGCCGCACGCTCCAATGCGGCCGGCTCGTCCACATCGGAAACACGGATCGTGGGGCAGATGCCGGCCGAGAACAGCACGTCGCGGCGCGGCTTGGATTTCGAAGCGAGAATCAGCGGAATGCTCATGCGCGCTCCACCTGCACGCCCTTGGTGTCGACGCCCAGATGCAGCACGCGCCAATGGCCGGAGGCGAGCTCCTCGGCCGCGATCTGCTCCAGCTGCTCATGCACGTCGCCATGGTGCAGCACCAGCACGCACGGGCCGGCTCCGGAAACCGTGGAGGCGAATCCGTGGGAGCGCATCTTCTCGATGAGCTTCCACGACGGCTCCATCAGCGAAGCGCGGTACGGCTGGTGCAGACGGTCCTGCGTGGCCGCGAACAGCAGCGCGTTGGCGTTCTGACGCTGGCCGGAGGCCAGGGTCGAAGGATTCATGGCTGCCGGCATCAGGCTCACACGGGACAGATTGTGCACCGCGTCCTTGAACGCCACCTGGCCCGGCAGCGCCTGGCGCGCCTTCTCGGTGGAAAGCTCGTAATCCGGCACGAACACCGCCGCCGTCAGGTCATCGGCCACGCGGTAGTTGATGGTATGGAAGCCGTTGTGCATCGGTTCGCCGCCGGGAATCGGCACGGAGCCGATTCCTTCGGGGGTCTCCATATCCCACGACATGGTCAGTCCGCCGTAGACGGCGGGGGCGACGTTGTCGGGATGCCCTTCGATGGCGGCGGCCAGTTCGAACACCGCATCGCGGTTGAGGTCGTCGTCCTGGGCGAACGCGGCGGCCGCGGCGATGCCTGCCACGATGGCCTCGGCGGAAGAACCCATGCCACGGGCCTGGGGGATGTTGTTGTGCGCGTGAAGAATGAAGCCGACGCGCCCCAGGCCGAAGGTCTGGCAGGCGCGGCGGAAGGTGGAGACCACCAGATGCGTTTCGTCGCGCGGCAGGGTGTCCTCACCCTCGCCCTCGATCAATACCTGCGCCGCGGTGTTCACCGGATCGGCGCTCAACGTGAATTCAAGCTCGTCGTGATAGTCCAGGGCCAGACCGACCGTATCGAAGCCGGAACCAAGATTGGCGCTGGTCGCCGGCACGCGCACGTGCACCTTGCGAGTAACTGGAGTCATACCTCGTTATCCTTCATCACATCTTCATTACAGATTACGCACCGTATTCATATACGGGCCAAGAGTCACATCAAGCCCATGGCCACGGCCCGCCGAGGAACAGCGGAATGCCGCGGCCATGAGCCTGATGCGGGAACAATCAGTTCAGCACGCGCAGAATCGACGGCTCGCCGACGACGTAGTCGAGCTGGCAGACATCCTTGACCGTCTCACGCAGCGTGAGCTCGTCGGTCATGTGGGTGACCAGACGCAGCTGCTGCAATTCGCCGTCGTAGCCCGGATCCTTCAGCGTGGGCTTCAGGTCCTGGTTCACACCGTTGATGGAGACGCCGTGGTCGGCGAACTTCGCGGCAATCGCGGCGAGGACGCCCGGGTTGTCGTGGATGACGAAACGCACCGCGAACTCAGCCTTCGAGGATTCGATCGGAGCCTTCTTCAGGTCGTTGTACAGCGGAATGACCGGACCGGTGCAACCCTGCGCGATGTGGCGGGCCTCGGTCACGACGTCGCCGACCACCGCGGAGGCGGTAGGAGCGCCGCCGGCGCCACGGCCGTAGAACATGAGGTCGTCGGCGGCCTCGGCCTTGACGAACACGGCGTTGAAGGAGCCGTGCACGGACGCCAGCGGATGGGTGTTGGAGATCAGCGCCGGGTAGACACGCGCGGAAACGCCGGCCTCGCCGTTCTCGACGACGGCCAGCAACTTGATGACCTTGTTTTCGGCGGTCGCCGCAGCGATGTCATCGGCGGTGATCTTCGTGATGCCCTCGACGGAGACGTCGTCGATGGTGACGTTGGTGTGGAAGCCGAGCGTCGCCATGATGGCTGCCTTGTTGGCCGCGTCGTAGCCCTCGATGTCGCCGGTCGGGTCGGCCTCGGCGTATCCCTTGGCCTGGGCGTCCTTGAGCACGTCGTCGAAATCGAGGCCCTTGGTGGTCATCTCGTCGAGGATGTAGTTCGTGGTGCCGTTGACGATGCCGAGCATGCTCGTCACCTTGTCGCCCACCAGCGATTCGCGCAGCGGACGCAGGAACGGGATGGCGCCGCCGACCGCGGCCTCGAAGTAGATGTCGACGCCCTTGGCCTCGGCGGCGGCGTAGATCTCGGGGCCGTACTTGGCCAGCAGCGCCTTGTTGGCGGTGACCACGGAGGCGCCGGACTCGATGGCCGCAAGCACGAACTTGCGCGCCACGCCGGTGCCGCCGATCAGTTCGATGACGATATCGGAGTTGGTCGCCACGCTCATGGTGTCGGTGGTGACGACGGACTTGTCGATCCACGGGAACGGATCGGTCTCGGCCGGATCGAGGCAGGCGACGCCGGTCAACTCGATCGGGCGACCGATACGTGCGGCAAGTTCTTCCTTCTGCTCGACCAGCAGGCGCGCGGTCTGGGAACCGACAGTGCCCGCACCCAGCAATCCAACGCGAATCGGCGCAACATCTTCCTGTGCCAAGACATCCTCCACTTGAGACGAAAGTATTGATATGACGCGTCCATTGTACGGTTCAAACGTGACGTAGAGGCCCTCGTACGCATAAAAATGGACGGTTCCCCACGATTGCGAACATCATGGGGAACCGTCCTCGATCGAAAGCGCCCAAAACCACATACGGAAGGTCACGAAGCCTCACGCGACAGCACAAAACCTCACGTTCCGACGGAGGTCGGCGTCACATGTCGGCATCGCGTGTATCGCCGTCGCCACGTCGGCCCCGTCGGACTCGTTCCGCACCAGACCACATCCTGCCCCGCTGTCGGACGGGCGCCTTGCGCGACGCCTATTCGCTGACGTCCCAGCCCAGCAGGTCGTCGATCGTCTGACGGCGGATCATGACGTGCGCACCGGTCTCGCCGACGCCCACCACGGCAGGAATCAGCGCCTGGTTGTAGTTGCTGGCCATGGTGCGTCCGTACGCGCCGGTGACCGGCACGGCGAGGATGTCGCCACGCTTGATGTCGGCGGGCAGGCGCACTTCGTTGACGACGATGTCGCCGGATTCGCAGTGCATGCCCACCACGCGGCACAGTTCCGTCTCGGCGGAACCGGTGCGGTTGGCGAGTCTCGCGGTGTAGTCCGCGCCGTACAGCGCCGGACGGATGTTGTCGCTCATGCCGCCGTCAACGGACACGTAGACGCGTTCGGTGACGGGGTTGCCGTCCCTATCTTTCGCATCGCCGCTGAGCTGCACCGGCTTGACGGTGCCCACACGGTACAGCGTGACGCCGGTCGGCGCGACCGTCCAGCGTCCAGGTTCGAAGGAGATGACGGGGGCCGGCATGCCGAGCGCGCGGTTCACCGTGGCGACCGCGTCGGCGAGACGGCCGAGCTCCACGTCGATGTCCATCGAATCCTCGCCGTCGGTGTACGCCACGGAGTAGCCGCCGCCGAGGTCGACCTCGGGCAGCGTGTACGCATCGGTGGCGTAGAAGGTCTTGCGCAGCAGCATCATGCGCTTGGCCGCCTGGATGAAGGCGTCGGCGTCGTGGATGTTGGAGCCGATGTGGGAGTGGATGCCGACCAGTTCGAGCACGTCCTGACGGCGGTAGATGTCTTTGAGCACGGCGAGCGCCGGGCCGTCCGCGACCAACGTCATGGCCTCGGCGAGCTTGCGGTCGCCGTCGGAGACCTTCTCATGACTCAGGTCGTATGGATAGCGCACGTCGTATTGCAGCTTGCGTTCGGCGTGGTGCCCGACGGACTGCGCGGCATCGTTCCCGGCGGCGTCCGTTTCGGGATGCTCGCCCAGTTTCGCGTTGCTGCCGGCCGGCGTCACGTCGGCGAGGTCGTCGAGCACGTCGAGTTTGCCGGCGTCGGCGCCCGCCGGAAGCAGTGCGACGCCGAATTTCTGGTCCTCGTGCGCGGTGGAGACGAATTCGTGGCCGCCGGCGTGGATGCCGGAGGTGACGCGCAGCATGACGCGTGCGCGCTTGCCGAGCTTCTTGGCGATGCGCGCGATGCGCTCAGGTTCGTTCGGCTCGTCCACGACGATCTTCGCGAAGCCCTGTTCGACGGCGAGTTCGATTTCCGCGTCGGACTTGTTGTTGCCGTGCAGCACCAGGCGGCGTCCGGGGACGCCGGCGGCGAGCGCGATGCGCATCTCGCCCATCGTGCAGGTGTCGATGAGCATGCCGGATTCGGTGACGATGCGGCAGATCTCCTTGCTCAGCAGGGCCTTGCCGGCGAAGCTGACATGGGTGACGGTGTTGTTGAACGCGTGCGATGCGGACTTGACGAATTTCGTGGCGCGGGCGCGCACGTCGTCGGTGTCGATGACGTACAGCGGGGAGCCGAACTCGTCGAGCAGGCTTTCCGCGGTGCGTCCGTGGAAGGTGATTTCGCCGTCGGCGTTCACCGCCGAGCCGGCCGGCCAGATTGGAGTGACTGACATGGTTTCGTTGCGCCTCACATCTTGTCGGGAGCGGTGACGCCGAGCAGGTCGAGGCCTGCGGCGATGACGGTCTGCACCGCGTCGTTGAGCTTCAGTCGCGCGGCCGCGCGTGCCGGTTCCGGGGCCTTGGCGATGCGGACGGACTCGGCTTCGGCTCCACGGGCTTCCGAATCGGTGAGCTCCATCGGCACGACGCGTTCGACGTTGTACCACTTGTGGTAGGTGGCCGCGAGGTCTTCGAGGTAGTGGGCCACGCGGTGCGGGGCGCGCAGGTCGCCGGCTTCGCGCAGCAGCGCCGGCCACTGGGCCAGAGCCGCGAGCACTTCGCCGTCGGCCGGGGTGTCGAGCAGGCTCACGTCGGCGCCTTCGTAGGTGATGCCGGCCGCGGCGGCGTTGCGGTCGACGTTGCAGGAGCGCGCGTGCGCGTACTGCACGTAGTAGACCGGGTTCTCGTTGCTGTGGGACGCGAGCAGGTTGAGGTCGATGTCGACCGGGGAGTTGTAGTCGGTGCGGGCGAGTGAATAGCGGGACGCGTCCACGCCGATGGCGTCGGTCAGGTCGTCGATGGTGACGACGTTGCCCGCGCGCTTCGACATGCGCACGGCCTTGCCGTCCTTCATGACGTTGACGAGCTGTCCGATGAGGATCTGCATGTTCTCGCCCGGCTTGTCGCCGAAGGCAGCGCACATGGCCATCATGCGGCCGATGTAGCCGTGGTGGTCGGCGCCGAGCATGTAGATGGCGATGTCGGCGGGGTTGGCCTCGCGGTGGCGCTTGTTGCGGTAGTAGGCGATGTCGGCGGCGAAGTACGCGTAGTTGCCGTCGGACTTGATGATCACGCGGTCCTTGTCGTCGCCGTGCTTGGTGGATTCGAACCAGGTGGCGCCGTCCTTTTCGTAGATGTCGCCGCGTTCGCGCAGATCGGCGATGGCCTTGTCGACCTCGCCGTCGGAGTACAGGCTGTTCTCGTGGAACCACACGTCGAAGTTGACGCGGAAGTTCTTCATGGACTTCTGGATCTCGTCGAACATCATCGGCACGGCGCGCTTGCGGAATTCCTCGCGCTGTTCGGAGTCACCCTCGCCGAGCGGGTTGCCGTCCTTGTCGGCGCCGCCGTCGACGCGCGGCATGTTCAGGATGTCGATGCCGTCGGCCTCGGCTTCCTCGATGACGCGTTGGGCGATCTCATCGATGTACGCGCCCTTGTAGCCGTCGATCGGGGTTTCCTCGCCGTGCGCCGCGGCGACGAGGGACTTGGCGAAGCGGTTGATCTGCTCGCCGTGGTCGTTGAAGTAGTATTCGCGCACCACCTTGGCGCCGTTGGCCTCGAGCACGCGCGCCATGGAGTCGCCGACGGCCGCCCAGCGGGTGCCGCCGATGTGGATCGGTCCGGTCGGGTTGGCGGAGACGAATTCGAGGTTCAGCGTCTTGCCGGAAAGATGGTCGTTCCTGCCGTACTTCGCGCCCTCTGCGAGCACGGTGTCGACGACGGCCGCCGCGGAGGCGGAGTCGAGCACGATGTTGATGAAGCCGGGGCCCGCCACTTCCACGGACTTGATGCCGTCGGCGTCGCCCAGTTCGGCGGCGAACAGCTCGGCGAGGTCGCGCGGCTTCATGCCGGCCTTCTTGGCCAGCTGCATGGCCGCGTTGGACGCCCAATCGCCGTGGGCGCGGTCCTTCGGACGCATGACGGCGAATTTGGCCTGCGGGGGAATGAGATCGGTGGTGAGGGTGCCTGCCTTGCCTTCGTTCACGAGGCTGTTGGCGATGTTGAAAATTAGTTCACTAAGCGCTTCTGGACTCATTCCTCCAAGTCTACCGTGCGCGCCGACAGAATTCGCGCCGCCTACCGGCCGCGCTCCGCCTTACGCTTGCCGGGACCGGCGTCGCGCGGACCATGGTCTTCGCCGCCATGCCCGGCACCGCCGCAGCCGTCGCCTTGGCCGGCACCATGTCGTTTGCGCCAGGCCGCGGAGGCGTAGTAGCCCGCGTAGCACAGCGCCATGAACGGAATCATGTACAGCAATGTGGAGCGTTGCGCGGGATCGCAGATCACCAGAACCAGCGCGCCGACGCACATCACAATCGCGGCGATCGGCACGAACGGATAGCCGGGCGCGCGGTATCGCAATTCGTCGACGGCATGGCCCTCGGCCAGCCACTGCCGACGGAACCGCACATGGCATACGCAGACCGACGCCCACACGACCAACGTCGCCAGTCCGGAAACCGCCACCAAGGCCAGATACACCGTCGAGGCGGCGACCACGGACGACAGCAGCGCCAGCAGCGATCCCGCCATGCTGAACAGCACGGCGAACACCGGAACGCCATGGAAATTCGTCTTCGCCAGCGCGTGGGGGATCATCCGCTCCTGGGCGAGCGACCACACCATGCGCGAGCATACGTACAATCCCGAATTCGCGGCGGACAGCACCGCCGTGAGCACGACGAAGTTCATCACGTCGCCGGCGAACGGCATGCCGATCGATTGGAACACCAGCACGAACGGGCTGGTGTCGACGCCCGACTTGTGCCATGGAATCAACGCCGCCATGACGGCGATCGAGCCGATGAAGAAAATCGCCAGACGCAGCACCGTGGTGTGCACTGCCTTGGGGATGGCCTTCGACGGATCCTTCGTCTCCCCCGCCGCGACGCCGACGACCTCCGTTCCGGAGAACGCGAACACCACGGTCAGCAATGTCGAGAAGATCGGCAGTATGCCGTTCGGCAGCCAACCATCGTTGTAGAAATTCTCGAACAGCGGCGCATGGTCGTATCCGGAGATCGGGATCGCGCCGAACATGGCGAGCAGGCCGATCACGATGAACGCGATGATGGCGAACACCTTGATGGAGGCGAACCAGAACTCCGATTCGCCGTAGAGCCGCACCGACAGGATGTTGAGCAGGAACACGACCGCGATGAACGCCGCCGACCACACCCATGTGGGCGAATGCGGGAACCACCGTTGCATGAGCAGTCCGGCCGCGGTGAATTCCGAGGCGAGCGCCACGGCCCAGTTGAGCCAGTACAGCACGGCGATGGTGAACGCCGTGCCGGGGCCGATGAAGCGCTTCGCATACAGGTGGAAGCTGCCGGCATACGGCATCGCCACGGAAAGCTCGCCGAGGCTGAGCATCACGAAGTAGACGAGTATGGAGCCGATGGCGTAGGCGACGATCGCGCCGAGTGGTCCCGCCTGGTGGATGGTGTAGCCGGAGCTCAGAAACAGACCGGTGCCGATGACGCCGCCCAGGGAGATCATCGTCAGATGGCGGGTCTCCATCTTGCGCTCGAGTCCGCCCTGCGCCTCGGCGGTCGCCTCGCCATGGTCTTCGGCTGTTGTCTGCGTTTCGGCATCTTTGGCGTTCGAATCGGCCATGCGCGGCAGCTCCTTCAATACTTGGCTGGGCACGGCTTCCGTTCGACCGGCGCCCGAAACCACCACTATACGGGAGCCTCGGAATCATCGGATTCCGGGTTCACATATCGTATGGCGCGCATCCGTTTTGAGATTGCCGTCGCATACTGTGCCGTGTATCGTTTGGTTCCTCTTCATCGAGCCCATCTTCATCGAATCCGTCATCGGATGCGATTCGATGGGCTCCGTCGGGGAACGTCATGCAAAGAAGGCCGATTATGCTCAGGCATGGTTTCCATGGAATATTCATGGCGCTGCTGGTCGTGGCGGGAATGCTGTTCGCCCATGCGGCGTGGATTCGCGCCGATGACGCGCTTGCGGATTCCGCGCCGCGTCGCCAGCACGGTCCGGTCATCATCGCGCATCGCGGCGACACCGACCATGCGCCCGAGAATTCGTTGCAATCGATTCGCGCGGCCGGCAGGGCGCATGCCGATTACGCGGAGATCGACGTGCGGCTGACCGCCGATGGCAGGCCGGTGGTGTTCCACGACCGTGCGACGGGCCGGCTATCGTGCGATGGCGTCAATCGGAGGATCAACCGGCTGACGTTCCGTCGGCTTTCCTCCATGCCGATGGATACGCGGCGGATGCCGAACGATGACTTTCATGTGCCGTCGCTGGTCCAGGCCATCAGGACCGCCGAGCGGTCGAACGATCATCTGGGCCTGCTGCTCGACATGAAGACCGATGACCGCCATGCGGCGCGTCTGGTGCGCATCGTGGATGGAACCGTCCGGCGGACGGGATTCGCCCGCCGCGCGATGTTCATGTCGACGAGCCGCCGGGCGGTGGATCTGATTTTGGCGCGGCATCCGCGTTGGAAGGTCGGCTGGTGCCTGAGCGGCCGGGCGGAGCAGGTGGATTGGCGTCAGCGCATGGACTTCGTGGTGATCCGCTCCCGTGAGGTCACCCGTCGGTTCATGCGCGGCGCGCGGGCGCACGGCGTCGCCGTGTACGTCGGCAAGGCGGATGACCGGTACGACGTGTGCCGCGCGCTGCGGTTGGGCGCGCGTGGATTGCTCAGCGACAGCATGCACGATGCGGTTCCTTCGGTGCGCGCATATCTCGACCATGATTCCACGCATGTCGAACAGGCTCCGCGCGCCGTGACACGACGGCCGGATTCCGAGGATTCCAAGCCGCGTGCGAACCGTTCCACGCCACGCACGAAGCGTTCCACGCCGTCCATGCCGCGATCCGTGCAATCGCCGCGCGACGGCGCGCAGAACCGGCAGGACCGGCAAGCCGCGTGAATCACACGAATCATGTAAATCGCGCCGAATAGCGCATATACGTGATTCGGGTCCGCACGCCGCATGGCATGCGAACCCGAATCACAGGAATTTCGGCGAACGTCGGCAGGAAGCGACCGTCCGCCCGGTAACATCGCTCAGAGCGCGGCGATGGCGTCGATCTCGACGAGCGCGCCCTTCGGGATGTTGTTGCCGCCGAACGCCACGCGGGCCGGCTTCACGGAACCGGTGAACGTCTTCGCGTACACATCATCCACCTCGTGGAAGTCATCGACGTTCTTCAGGTAGATGGTGGCGCGGCACACGTTCTCCAGGCCGCTTCCCGATGCGTCGAGGATGTTCTTGATGTTCTTCAGCGCCTGCGCGGCCTGTTCGCCGGCGCTGGCTCCGGCCAGTTCGCCGGTGGCCGGGTTGATGCCCAGCTGGCCGGAGACGAACACGAATCCGTTGGCCTTCACCGCCTGGCTGTATGCGCCGAGCGCCGCCGGAGCCTCGGAGGTCGCCACTGCTTCCAGCTTGTTGCTCATGATGCTTCTCCTTATGTACGAGGGTATTCGCGTACTCAAAGTGTACCCATGCGAATGGGGAACGGCATCGCAGGCTTCCATGAATCGATACGGGCCGGTATGAACCGCGTGGAATGAACCACACGAGCCATAGGAAACGAAGCGGGCCGCTTGGCATGAATCACATGCGAGCCACATATAAAAACCGCGCCCACCGACGGATGTCGATGGGCGCGGAGCCTCTGGTGGGCTTGATGGGGATCGAACCCACGACCTTCTGTTCCGGAGACAGACGCTCTATCCGCTGAGCTACAAACCCGTGCAGCAATCTACTTTACACGCTCGCCGCGCGGAAGCGACACGAAGTCCAAAACAACACGCAGACCGAAGCTTCCGACATCACTGTGATTTACCGGCGTATATGGCTACACTGACGCTAGGAGCAAAGTTTGGACACATCATGGACAATTTCGAGCACACACGTCGATTCTTCTGCCGCGCGCTGCCCATCGAGCTGGATGATTGGGACAGCCCGACGCTGATCATACAAAGCTACTATGTGCACGATGGCGGTTACGCGCTTCGCGTCCGGTTGAAGACACGGAACGTCCGGCTTGCCATGACTCCCGATCTTCAGCCCTTGGAGATTCTGCAACGCTATCAGGACGATTTCCGCTCCGGCTCCATCAGCGTGAAGGGCCCTTCGGTGGGCGGAACCCGATATGAGGCGAGCCGGGACATCGACGCGCGCATCGCCGCGGAGCTCATCAAGCGCGGCGGCGAGGTGACCATCAAAAACCGTTTCACCGATTGGATCGAAGAAGACGGGTGGAACATCGACGTGTTCGGAGGGGCCAATGCCCCGCTCATCATCGCCGAGGCGGAACGCATCGGTCCGGTCATCAATCTCGCCATCCCGAAATTCTGCGTCACGGAAATCACCGACCAAGCGCGGTTCAGCAACGAGGGATTGGCCGCGAACCCCTATTCCGCATGGCGCGCGGACTTCGAACGGGAACTCGAAACGGATGGACCGCGGTTCCTCGACTACTTCGGCGTCAATCGCATGGAGTGAACGGACCGCGACCGCGGAAACCGACAGGTCGGCATGCGCCAGAGAAGCCGCCAGAATTCCCATGACGCCCATATATGGCCGAAAATGACCGAAATTCCCTAAACCATGGTTACGGCATCATGACCGTGGACGCGACCGCCGAAAACGGCAATCATGCACCGGACATGGCTCTTAACGACAAAGGTGGTGCGCCTTCAGGCACACCACCTTTCATGCATCCATCGCGACATCCGGCGGCCGTGCGGCACGGAACGGCGGACGCGCGAGTCGCAGCTTGGCACGTCCTAGTACAGCAACGTGGCCAGACGGCGGCGAGCGCGCTTCAGACGTTCGTCGGTCGGCTCCGGAATCGTGAAGTACTCCAGCAGACGCTGGCGCACCGGCTCGATGTCGGCCTTGTGCCCATCCGCGACGAAATCGAGCAGACGGTCGAACGCGTCCTGGATCTGGCCGCCGATCATATCGACATCGGCGACGGCGAGCTGCGCGTTCACGTCACCCGGATTGTCGGCCGCGGCGGCACGCACCTCACGCACGTTCGCATTCGCGGAACGGGCCAGCAGCAACGCCTTCGCGTGCTCACGGGCCGCGCGTGCATCGTTCGGATCGGCCTCCAGCACTTTCGCGTAGGCTTCCGCGGCACCTGCGTAATCGCCCTGCTGGGCAAGCATATAGGCCTCCTGATGTTCCGGAGGAACCTCGTCCTGGGCGCTGGCCGCGGATGCGGAATTCGCCGCGTCGGAATCCGGATCGCCCGAATACGGGGCGGAACCGGTCACGCCGGCCTGCTGCGCCGCCGCGATCAGCTTCGGAATCACCGTATCGGTGATCTGCTGCAGTTCCTCGTCGGACGGCAGTCCCTGCAGAATCGGCATCGGACGGCCGCCGATCAATCCGAACAACGCCGGAGCGCCCTGCACCTGGAACGCCTGGGCGATTGACGGGCTGGAGGCGATGTCGATACGCGACAGCTGAATCTGGCCGTTCAGCTTGTTCACCGCTTCGCCCAGCTTGCGGGCCATGTCGAACAGGCGGTCGTCGGTGGGCACCCACAACAGCAGCAGAATCGGGAACGTGGCCGAAGTCTGCACCATCGCCTGGAACGTGCCCTCCGTCGTATCGATGACGTAGCCGCCCGCGGCCGGCGCGCCGCCGGCCTGGCCCGGCTCCGCCTTCACCTGATGCTTGAGTGCCTCCAAATCGACGGCTCCCGCCAACGAAACCCCTGGATTGAATGGCTTTTGTTCTGCCATATATGCCTCCCTGTCAACAATCAATACATTCAGCGAAGACGAGCGTCAGAGCGCCTCGACCTTCACCGGCTGCCGTTCGGAACCGACCGCGGTGATCTTCGCGCCGTGACCGGCCTGCGGAATGTACAGCGCCACCACGTTCACATACGTGGTCTTCATGGTGCTCGTGGCCGTGCCGTCACCGAACAGCGCCTTTTCCGCATCGGAGGCCGGCTGGGATTCTCGTCCCTCGCCAGCCGCACGGGTCCATTCGGAATCGATCTGCGCCACGACCAGATCGCCGCCATCGGCGGTGCGCATCACGCACATCGCGTCCTCCACCGGCGTGAACGTCTGCTGCTGCGTGCCGGCGTTCAATTCCATGGCCTTCTGCACCTGTTCGGTCAGCGCCTCGAGTTTGGTGCGCAAATCGTCATCGGCGAATTGGGAGGCGTACTTGCTGTTCGCGTTGTTCTGCAGCAGATCGGCGTAGGCCGCGACGGCTTCCTTGGGCTTCATCACGAGGCCGGAATCGTCGGCTGAGCCCTGCTGGCTGCCGGTGCTGGCGATTTCGAAGCTCGGCATCTTCACGCCGGAGAACAGTCTCGCGACGCCCCACAGTTTGTAGTTCTGGTGGGCGGAATCCTGCTTCAGCACCAACAGACGTTTGGACTGCTGGTCTTCGGTGGTCGAGGTGATGGAGAATATCGTGCGCGGCCAGCCGGAATCGGTGGAGATCACCGCCTGGGCCAGACCTGTCGGAATCGTGGTCTTCCGGTCGAGATTGTTGGTCGCCTTCGCCACGTTCAGTTCGCTGGTGCGGATGTCGAGTTCAGGGCCTTCCAGAACCGTCGAGAGATTGTCGGTGTCGCGGTTCGCGTTGAGCTGATCCAGCGTTTTGACGATATTCGTGCGGATCGTCTTCTCTTGCCGTTCCGTCAGATTCGGCACCGGCTTCTGCGATGACGCGGCGGACGGCGTGGGCAACTGCCCTTCGCATCCGCCCATGCCGACGACCAGACCCGCGGCAAGCATGGCAGCCGCGACCATATGGAAACGCTTCCCCATCATTCGGCCTCCTTCTTGCCGCTTTCGTCCGTTTCATCGGAATCGGAGGATTCCTCCGTTCCTTCGGACTCGCCGTCCGTTTCTTCAGACTCGTCATCTGTCCGTTCGGACTCATCAGCGTCGGAGTCCCCGGACTCTTCAGACTCTTCAGACTCTTCAGACTCTTCAGACTCTTCAGACTCTTCAGACCTTTCAGAGTCTTCAGGTTCCGAAGTTCCTTCCGCCGCATTGGACCCATCGGCGTTCTCGGATTCGTCGTTTCCCTCGGATGTACCGTCGTCAACATCATCCTTGGATTCGGAGGACGAGTCATCGGTGGATTCGCCAGACCGGTCGGATTCGACGGATGAATCGGATCCATCGAACACATCGGCGGCGGATGCCGATTCTTCCTTCACAGATTCAGAAGACTCACTAGAATCCTCCGGAACCTCCTGCGTCGATCCCTCCGACTCCTCGGCGACGTCTTCCGAAGTCTCCGCGACTTCCCCAGCTCCATCCACTGACGATTCCTCAATGGTTTCGGCGGCATCCTCCGAAACAGCGCCGCCCATGGCGGCATCTGACGCATCAGTATCCGACGTGTCAACGTCCGACGAAGAAGCATCCGTAGAAACGGCGGCGCCCATCGAAGCGCCCTTGCCGTTTTCAGCGGCATCCTCGGCCGCCTCTTCCCTCGCCAATCGCGCGAAGTACGCCATAAGCTCTTCCTGGGAGATCACGGAGGTCTCCTCGCCCGCGGACGGGTTCTCATCGGCGGCAGAGGAACCTGCGCCGTCACCGTCGAGCGCCTGCTGCTGGTCTGCGACCAGATTGCGCGCGGACGGGTCGATGATCGTCGGCTGCGTCGCGGTCTCTTCCGTGGCGGCCTCGGCTTCGGCGCTGTGCGCGGCATGACGGCGGCGCTTGCGCGTGGGTTCGATCGAACGCTCATTGCGAACCGCATTGGCTTCTGCGTTCCTCACCCACGCGGCAACCTCGGTATCGTCGCCCTGCGATGATCCGACACCATCCACCACCGCGAACGCACGACGGTGACGACGCTTATGCGGCGGCATCGCGAACACGGAAGCCGCGAGCACGGCGAGCACCGCGAACAGGCCGCCGACCAGGTAGAACGGCATCGCGAAGTCGGGAACCGTCTGACGGACCCAATCGAATTCGATGGAAGCGCCCTTCGTGTCGCTGAAATCAATCAACGCGACGGTGTCTTTGCCGACCTCGGTATCGGCGACCTTGAGCCGGATGGAGACGGAACCCGTGCCGCATTTCGTCTCGCGCCACATGTCGGAATCCTTGAGCTCGACCTGGCCTTCGGACGTGTCGGCCTTCCCCTGGGCCGAAGCCTTCTGCACGGCGAGCGTGCTCCAATCGGAAAGACCGGTGACGCGCATGTACTTGGAACCGGCGATCCAGCCATTGACATCGCGGCTGGAGCCGATGACGACGCATACATTGGCGGTTTTGCTGGATGATTTCGCGGTGACGGTGACCTTCTTGTCGACCAGCGGCAGCACACCGGGGTCGGTGACCACGTAGCGCGATCCGCTCACCGAAGCGGAAGCGGCGATTCGCGTATCCGGCTTCCACATGGTGGCGTTGAGCACGCCCAGCACGATGCAAGCGACGGCGAGCAGACCGAAAATAGGCGTGACGATTCCGCGCATGATCTTGGCATGGCGTGTGGGACCCGCCTTGACCTGCGGTTCTTCCTGTTCTTCTTGCGATAAAGTCATAGCGCTCCCCATTCTAGCCTGTACCCCTGCAAAAGCCTGTTAAACCCATGGAAATCAATGATTGCCGCTATGGTTAAGCCTATGCGTAAAACTATTTTCCTCAAAGCCGTGGCAACCGCATGCGCGGCGATCATGTGCTTGGGCGCTTCGGCGTGCGGCAGCGATTCCGGCACGAAATCCGACAGCAAATCGAAATCCTCATCGTCTTCCTCGTCTTCATCCTCTTCTTCGAACTCCTCCAATTCCTCCACGAAAATGAATCAGATCGCCGGCGTGACGGCGACGGGCGAACCGGGCAAGAAGCCCACCATTTCGTTCAAGACCCCGATGACCGTGGAGAACAACAGCTACGTCGTGCTGCAGAAGGGCAATGGCGCCAAAATCGAGAACGGCGACCGCGTATGCGCGCAGGGCATCGCCATCAACGTCAAGGACGGCTCCGAACTGATGAGCACCTGGGAGAAGAACACTCCCGATTGCGCCGCGGTCGTCAGCGACGACACCAGCAAGATGAACGCGGAATACTACAAGATCTTCAGCGCCCAACGAATCAACGCCACCATCGCGTTCGGCGTGAACGATTCGAATTCCTCCGGCACCTCGTATCTCATGGTGCTCACCCTCGTATCGAAGTCGAGGGATCTGGAACGCGCCACCGGCACCAAGGTGACCGACATTCCCGCGAACCTGCCGAAGGTGACGCTGGGCAAGAAGGGCAAGCCGTCCATCGACATGAACGGCCAGGGTTCCGTCGACAAGCAGATCACGCAGACGCTGATCAAGGGCGACGGCAAGCAGATCACCGATTCCATGACCGCTGTCGTGAAGTACACCGGTTGGACGACCGATGGCAAGCAGTTCGATTCCTCGTGGGACAAGAACACCACGTTCGACGCCGATGTCTCCTCGTCCGGCCAGATCATCCAAGGCTGGAAGGACGGCCTGATCGGGCAGACCGTCGGTTCGCAGGTGCTGATGATCATTCCGCCGGACAAGGGATACGGCAACAAGAAGTCCGGCTCGATTCCGGCGAACTCCACGCTGGTGTTCGTGGTCGATATCCTCGCCGCGTACTGATACGCCGTTCCGCCATATGACGGCAGGCTCGACGGCAAGCCAAAACAAGTGGGTCTTCCCAGTTCGATCGAACTTGGAAGACCCACTCGCGTATATGCGCCATAATTCCCAAAACCACCGACGCTCACAGGGCACCCACCGTCGGAAGTTTGAGGAACGCCCAATCTACCGACGCTCAGCGCACCCCACCATCGGTAGTTTGGGAAATTCAGAAGAGCAAACGAACCGTCAGAACAGTCTGAGCGAGTCGTCCTCGACGCCTTTCATCTCCTCATAGTCGAGGATCAGGCAACGGAAGCCGCGGTCCTGCGCAAGCACACGGGCCTGCGGGGTGATGGTCTGCGCGGCGAAGATGCCATGCACCGGCGCGAGCAACGGGTCACGGTTGAGCAGCTTGCAGTAGCGCGTAAGCTGCTCCACACCGTCAATGCCGCCGTTGCGTTTGATTTCGATGGCCACGTGCTCGCCGTTCGCGTCGATGGCCATGATGTCCACCGGGCCGATGGCGGTCGGATATTCGCGGCGCACCAGCTTCGCACCCTTGCCGATGCGTTCGATCTGTTCGGCGAGGTACCGCTGCAGGTGGTCCTCCACACCATCCTTGATCAATCCGGGGTCTTCGCCCAGATCGTACGATTCGTCCGAATAGATGTGCCGCAGCGTCACTTCCAGCACATCGTTCGACTTGTCCGCGGAGACGCGGATCACCTTCTGCGGGATTTCGGCGGATTCGCCGCCGCTGCGCGTATCCACCGATTTCGGCGTGATGTCCCTGAGCGTGCACGGCGCGGCCATCCAATTGAGCGGTTTGTAGGAACCCAATTCCGAGAAGATCAGCAGGCTGTTGTCGGCTTTGATCAGCAGCACCCGCTTGGCAAGCGGCAGGGACGCGTTCAAACGACCGGAATATTCGGCAGAGCAATCAGCAACAATAATTCGCACGAGGCACTACCCTACCATGCCG
>ERZ808262.365-NODE-365-length-23942-cov-4.079625_pt1 | contig 23942 bp, 24 predicted proteins | sample MGYA00520895_ERZ808262 | MGnify/ENA primary metagenome ERZ808262 (study PRJEB31516, sample SAMN03275588) | gut metagenome | biome: mammalia-associated habitat; material: feces | host: Papio cynocephalus | place: Kenya | collected 2012-08-02 ... | reverse complement strand
TTCCAGCTGAAGCTTTTCCTCCATCATCAGCAGCAGCCAACCGGCTCTGGTCGCCTCCGGCCCGATGTTCGCGTGGCTGTAAGCGTTGGCGATGACCCGGTTGATATAGCCCAAAAAGCGTTCCAGCTTGGGGACGGCCTCTTCATCGGTCACCCCGTCCAAAAACGGATCGATCAGCTTGTCCAGGTTGCCCAGATACACCGGCTTTGTGGTAATCGACGGAATGTAGCAGTACAGGATCTCCAGTGCCCACAGCAGCTCATCCAGATTCCGGGGAGGATCCAGCTTCAGAAATCGACTGCCCTGCTTCACAAACCGCTCAAAATCCACCATCACATAGCGCGGGCGATAGGGAGCGTTTCCCTCGTTCATATCACAGATCGCTCCGCGATCGAAGTATTTGTGGAAATGTGCCGGTAGCGGCAGTACCTCCAGTGTGTTCTCCGCCTCATGGCACAAAGCGTTCAGCTTTTGATGATAATTCAGATGATCGGAAGTAATAATATCATACACAGCACTGCTCATGGTGTTTCCTCCGTTTTGCTGTCAGCCGATGCCAATCTTTTGATGGCATTATCAATATGTACCCTGGTATATAGCCGCGCCAGCTCACCATCCCCATCCTGGATGGCCTCGATGATACGCCCATGCCATTTAATGGCCTGCTCCGGCCCGACCAAATCGTACTGCAGTGCCTGATGATGGATCAAAAGCTCTGTCAGCGTATCGGATATCTGGCAGATCAAGGTATTGTTGGTTCCTCTGGCAATCATTTCATGGAAGGCGTTGTCATAAATTTCAAAGCGTTCCCGATCATCCTTTGTCTGAACCATGTCCCGGAAATTCTGGTACAGTTCCTCCTTCTGCTGCCGCGTCGCATTCTGAATAAAAAGCTCCGCGTTGCAGGAATCGAACATCCTCCGGAATTCCAGCACTGTGCGCAGTGACCGCAGGGTAGGCGGGTAATACACCATCCCTCCCAGTGTGCACTCTTCAAAGCCGTTTACATAAGTTCCGGATCCCTGTACCTTCGTCAGAACCGCCAGCGTACTGAGCTTTTCAATGGCCTGTCTGACTGCGATCCGGCTTACGCCCAGCTTTTCGCTGATTGTATCCTCCGTTTCGATCTTGCTGCCCGCCGCCCAATGCCCGGTTCTGATATTGTCCGTAATGTAGTTTAAGACACGCTGTGATGCATTCGATGAATAAGACATAGGTCTCCCTCTCTTTCAGCTTTCATTATACCTGAAAAAAAGATTTTTTCATCCCTTATTTTGCCTGTTTCCAGTCTTTTTTTCTTGCTTCTGTCCCTTCCGCTGAGAGCTGGAATAAGCAGCCAGGCCAATCAGCGTGACCACATAGGGCATTGCCTGGAATATCTCCGCAGGAAGATTCAGTGTCTGGAGCATAACCGCCAAAGCGTTGGCCAATCCGAACAGGACAGATGTGATGAACGTGGGCACCACCGCCGCGTTTCCCAGATTCTGGGCTGCAATGGCCATAAAGCCCCGGCCGGCGATCATATCCCGGGCAAACCAGGACAGATAGCCCATGGACATAAACATTCCGCCGAGAGATGTGACCGCGCCGCCGATGATCAGGGTGATATACTTGGTCTTGGCTACATTGACGCCTACGCTTGCGGCAGCATTCTCATTTTCACCAACCGACCGGATACGTAGTCCCAGCGGCGTCTTGAAAATCAGCAGATACACAAACACGGGCATAATAAACGCCACATACGTCAGGATGTTATGCCCGGACAGCACTGTACCTAAGAAAGGGATGTCCTTAACCACCGGAATATTCACAGTGGGAAATACCAGGCTGGGCAGAGCATTGCTGGTTCCCTTTTCGCCGCAGAGCAGATACATCAGGAACACCGTTCCGCCGGATGCCAGCGTGTTGAGGGCGATTCCCGTCAAAACCAGGTTCGCGTTCAGCTGCAGGGTGAAATAGCCGAACAGGAGCATCACCAGTATTCCTCCCGCCATACCGGCGATCAGACCAAGGAAAACGCTCTGTGTCAACGCACTGGCCACCACACCAAAAAATGCAGCGAACAGCATACAGGCCTCAAAGGCAATGTGCAGCACACCGCCCTGCTTGCAGATCAGTGCTCCCAGCGCGCCATAGAGCAGAGGCGTGGTGATCCGAATCACAGAATAGAGAAAACTTGCGATAAAATCCGCATTCATCCTTAACCCTCCTCCTTCTGAGTCTGCTGCAGCTCCAGCTGCTTTTCCGCCGCCCGAACCATTAGCTTGTGCTTCTGCTTATACAGGAATCTTTCGGCTACCACCAGCATGATAATGATCGCCTGAATAATGCTCACCAGCTCTACCGGAATGTCCGTAGAACGGGCCAGAATCGCCGCGCCCTCCTTCACATAGGCATAGAAAAACGCCGCCAACGGAACCAGCTTCGGGTTATACGCCGCCATAATGCCAACCATGATGCCGTCGAAGCCCAGACCCGTATTGCCAGAATACTGGAACCGGGAATACAGACCCAGCACCTCTACCGCGCCGCCCAGGCCAGCCAGGAAGCCGCCGATCAGCTGAGACTTCATCAGGATGCTGTTGACCGGCATACCACAGTAGGTGGCAAAATCGCTGTTTTTGCCTACCACCCGAATCTCGTATCCGTTCTGTGCACGGTAGAGATAAATGTAGCTGAACAGGATCACCACCAGGCCGATGATCAATCCAAGGTGGATGTCCGTGCCCTTCAGCAGCTTCGGCAGCTGAGCCGTAGCGGCAAAGGTCTTCGAAGCATTGAATCCTGCACTGTTGTCCCGCATGGGATGATTGATTAGGCCGATGGCCACATACATGCACACATAGTTCATCATCAACGAGCTGACAATGGGCTTGGAATTGAATCTGACATACATAATAGCGGGGATCGCACAGGCAATCAACCCAAACAGACCGCCCAGAAGGCACGCCACCGTCACGTCCACCACCGCATTTCCCACGGACAGGTAAACGGCGGCAATGGTTGCTCCCAGAGCACCCAGCGTAAAGCCGCCTTCCACCGCCATATTGGTTTGGTTCGCAGAGAAGATGAAGCACACTGCCGCGCCGGTGAACAGCAGCGGCACCATTTTGCTGATGACCTCGCCAAAGCGCCGAGTCGTTGTCATAGGACCGACCACAAATTTGGAGATGGAGTCCAACGGGTCGTCGCTGACCAGCAGGATTACAGCAAAAGCAAACAACAGTGCAATGGCAATTGCCACAATCACCCGCAGCACATTGAAGATCTGCTCAATTTCTTTTGCGGTCCGGATTTTCTTTGCCTTAGTCATAATCCGCCACCTCCCGTTTTTCTTCCTCGCTCATTGTTTTTACCCCAAGCATGTATTCGCCCAATTCATCTTCACCCACCGCGGACGCATCCGGAAAATACGCGGCGATCCGTCCGTTGTGCATCACGATCAGACTGTCGCTGATCTCCAGCACCTCATTCAAGTCCGCGCTGATCAGCAGTACGCCAGCTCCCTGGGTCCGCAGTTCCACCAGGCGGCGGCGAATGAAGTCACTGGCCCCGATATCAATGCCTCGGGTCGGCTGATTGGCAATGATCAGGGACGCACCCGCAGTAAATTCCCGGGCAGTGACCACCTTCTGCATATTACCGCCAGACAGCATCCGGATCGGCTGCGTCCGGTTGTCGCACTTGACCTTATACTCCTGGATCAGTTCATCCGCCAGAGCATCGATCTTTTTCTGGTTCAGCAGCAGCCCCTTCTTCATGGACGGCTTATAATAACGGTCGGCAATGATATTGTCCTCAATGCTGCCGTCGCCCACGATTCCATAGGTCATACGATCCTCGGAAATATGGGCTACACCCTTCTCCCGCAGCTGCCGTATTGTCTGCTCCCGTACATCCACCAGTTCCGGCGTCGCGCGAACCTCTCCGTCGAATACCCGATCTAGGCCAGTGATGATCTCGCTGATCTCTTTCTGGCCATTTCCTTCCACACCGGCCACACCCAGGATTTCCCCCCGGCGCACACGGAAGCTCACGTCGTCAAGTATTTTTTTCGTATTCAGAATATATTTGGTAACATGCCGCACTGAGAGAACTTCCTCTCCCGGTACCGCCCGTTTTTTGTCTATTTTCAATACAATGTCCCGGCCGACCATCATCCGGGAGATATCTCCCTCGGTCACATCAGCAATATTGCGGACACCAATGGTCTTTCCCGCCCGCATGACCGTCACCCGGTCGCATAGCTCTGTCACCTCGTTCAGCTTGTGAGAGATAAAGATCACGGTATAGCCCTGGCTCTTCAATCCCTTCAGCTCGGCAAACAGTTCCCTCGTTTCCTGAGGCGTCAGGACAGCCGTAGGCTCATCCAGAATGATGATTTTTGCCCCCCGGATCAGCACCTTCAAAATCTCGACCTTCTGCTTCTGGCCGACAGGAAGATCCTGGATCTTAGCCGTCGGATCCAATTTGAAATTGTATTTCTGTGCCGCCTCTCTGACCAGCTTTTCAGCGGCGGACTGGTCGTAGAAGATCCCGCCTTTTCTGGGCTCCATGCCAATGACAAGGTTCTCCGTTACCGTCAGACTGGGTACCAGCATAAAATGCTGATAAACCATGCCGATCCCCAATTGGATTGCCACATTGGGGTTGTCGATATGGACTTCCTGTCCGTTCAGGAGGATTCTGCCCTCATCCAGCTTTTCTACGCCGAAAAGCACCTTCATCAGCGTACTTTTTCCGGCACCGTTTTCACCGACCAGCGCATGGATCTCACCCTCGTTGACAGCAAGATTTACATTTTCATTCGCGATAAATCCATTCGAATATACCTTCCGGATGTTCTCCATAACGAGGATATTCTCTTTCATATTCATCCTCCTGCATTTCCTTTTTCGGCATCCTGGGGGAACAGAACGTGGACGCGTTCTGTTCCCCTCCATGTTATCCTTACTTGGTTGCGGTAGCCAGAATCTGCTGCAGCTGATCGTTGTCCATGCCGATAGCGGACAGAATCTCCAGCTTTCCGGCAGTAGCGTCCGCCTGCACGCCATCCAGATAACGCTTCTGCTCCTCAGAGAAGATGCTCTGATAATTGTCATTATCGTTAGCCAGACCGACCACGCCGTCCTGCAGACCCCACTTGGCGTAGCTGCCCCATTCCAGAGTGCCGTCAAGAGCCCTGGCAATCAGTGTGCTGACAGTCACGTCCGCCTTCTTATACATGGAAGTGCAGATGTTGGCAGCGGTGGTCGGATCGGTCTCCAGCAGAACCGTGTACTGGTCGGAGTCCACGCCGATGGAGTAGATATTGCTCTCGGCGCAGCCTGCCAGAGTACCCAAACCGGCAATACCAGCAACGGAGAAGATTACGTCCGCGCCCTGACCTGCCTGTGCCACGGCCAGCTCCTTGCCCTTAGCAGTATCCTTGAAGTCGCCGATCCAGGAAACCAAAATGTTGATGTCCTCATCTACGGAATGGACACCCTGAATATAGCCGATCAGATAGTCATCCAGCGCGGTGTTCTCGCCGCCGCCTACAAAACCGACGGTCTTTTCCCCATTGGCCAAGGGTGCGTCACTGGTGGTCAGCAGAGCGGCCGCCACGCCGGCAAGGTAGGCACCCTCATTCTGGCAGTGATCCATGGAGAAAACATTGGGCAGGCCCTTCTCGTCCTGTGCGTCGTAAAGGATAAACTTCTGATCCGGATGCTCCTGCGCGACCTGCTGAACGGCCTCTTTCAAGTTGGAAGTACCGCAGACAATGATATCCCAGTCAGGATCCTCCGCATACTCCTGCATGGTGGGCACTTGCAGTGTAACATCGCCGCCAAGTTCAACGACCTTCGCTCGGAAGCCATACATCGCAGCAGCCTCCTGCAGGCCGGCGTTAGACAGGTCGCAGATCGCATGGTCGCCCAGATTGGTGTTCAGGATCAGCACAACCCCGATATCGCCGGCCTTCTTGCCAAAGGCTTCTACGATACCGTCCGCGGCAGTCTCCCCGGAAGGCGTGCCGTCGGCAGAAGCGGCGGCAGTGGCGGTGGCGGTGGTTGTCTTCTGTCCGCAGGCTGCCATGGAGAGCAGCATAACCGCAGTCAGAAGCAGCGCAACGATCTTTTTGCTTTTCATTTTTTACGTTCCTCCTGATGATATTTGTTCTCTGGCAACACCGCGTACAATTTGGCAAGAAGACTCAGCCAGGATTTTTATCCCAGTTCAAAGTTCGGAAAAGGTCGGAGTACTGTATGTACCCGCAAGGGGTATGCCGCACCCGCAAGCCAGCTTTCGCCGGCAACGGCTGCGCTATAGTTCCCGTTTTTCAAACTGAAGAAATGGGGTAACAAGACGGCTGAGGCTCGCAGACACAATTGCGCGTGTTGTCCTTTATTTTACCCGCCGGTATTGGCTCAGCAGGATAAAATCTCGCTCACACCTGTTCGACCCAGGGACGGCAAAGGGCAGAAAATACCCGGTTCTTAAAAAAAGCTGTGGAAAACTGAAGCACCGGCCCCGTGCAGAACATGGCAATCATCGTTCCAACACCCCAGCGGGCTCCCAGCAGGATTCCCGGGAGCACCAGTGTCACATCCTGAATGATCTTGGATACCCCCACGGAAATGTGAAACCGTTCCCTGCAATACATGACGATCCCCTCCATGGCACCAAGCCCACAGCCTACGGATACATACAGACCCAAGCCGACCCCCATGCAGATGGTACCACCCGCTGCCCCCAGCAGGCGAAGGCACATATTCGCCTGTGCCAGGCCGGCAGCCTGAAAAACCGGCGTAAACAAATTTACCCATGGTCCGATGGTAAATACGCAAAGAACGGTACCCACGTTGATGTAAGACCTCTGAAGGAAAAGCAGAACTATCAACAACACTATGTTGGATAATGTATTGGCATTTCCATAGGAAATACCCAGCAGCAGGTGCAGTCCATCGGAGAATGTCGCCATAGCCCCGGATCCCAGATCTGCGGCGTAAAAAAGTGCCGTTCCTGCGGAGGATATCGCCAATCCAAGTTCGATCCATAGGATGTTTTCAAAAAGTTGTAGTATTTTTTTAGAATTGTTCACAGCGCATTCCCTTATTTTTCATAATATGTTTTAGCCATAGCTTTATCATACACGTCAAAATAAAAATGTCAATATATCATTATTTATAAATAGAGCGGTCATATTTTGTGCATAATGCTAAATTTGCATTTTGCTATTGTAATATCTTTTAGCTGCAGCTATAATGGAGTAGGTTGCAAATTCATAATATAATTTCTGACTAATTTGAAAAGGAGGTTTGCTATGAAGCGCATTTTTCTAATCGTACTGGATTCCTGTGGAATCGGCGAGGAGCCAGATGCCCCCGTCTTCGGAGACGTTGGTGCCAACACCCTGCGAAGCTGCACCACCTCGCCAGAATTCCACATGCCAAATCTGATTTCCTGGGGACTTGGCAATTTGGACGGAGTCGATTATCTGCCAAAAGTCCCTCACCCAAAAGCGGCTCTCGCCCGCCTTCAGGAGCTCTCCCAAGGAAAAGACACTACCATCGGTCACTGGGAGATCGCAGGGATCGTTTCCGAAAATCCCTTGCCCACCTATCCCCAGGGCTTCCCTGCGGAGATCCTGGCTCCCTTCCGTCAGCAAACCGGCAGAGGCGTCCTGTGCAACTGCCCCTACTCCGGTACGGATGTCATCCGGGATTACGGGAAGCGGCATATGGAAACCGGAGACCTGATCGTCTATACCTCTGCCGATTCGGTATTTCAGATTGCCGCCCACGAATCCATCGTTCCGCCGGAGCTGCTGTATGAATACTGCCGGGTTGCCCGCCGGCTTCTCACCGGGAAACACAGCGTAGGCCGGGTCATTGCCAGGCCCTTCACCGGGGAGTGGCCCTTCCATCGAACCACAAACCGCCACGATTTTTCTCTGAAGCCTCCCCGTCCGACCCTGCTGCAGCGGATCGTCGATTCCGGTCAGCAGGTCATTTCCGTCGGAAAAATCCATGATATCTTCGCCGGTATCGGCATGACCGAATATGTATACACCACCGGTAACACTGATGGTCTTGCAAAGACAATGGCCTATGCGGACAAAGAATTTAACGGACTGTGCTTTGTGAATCTGGTGGATTTCGATATGCTCTATGGCCATCGCCGGGATCCAGACGGCTACGCCCGGGCACTGGCGGAATTTGACGCCTGGCTGCCCGGGTTCCTTGAAAAGCTGGGTGCAGAGGACATGGTGATCATCACCGGTGATCACGGGTGCGATCCCCGCTTCCAAAAGCACACGGATCATACCCGGGAATATGTGCCTATGATTGCCCTGGGACAAGCCATAAAGCCGGTCAACCTTGGAACCCGATCTGGTTTCTGTGACATTGCCGCCACCGTCGCCCAGCTGCTGGGAGTTTCACTTGAAACACCCGGGCACAGTTTTGCCGACCAAATCATATAAAATCACATTTCAGGAGGAATTATACTATGCAAGAAGAACTGATGCATCACATCAAATGCGCTCCCGGTCAACTGGGGCGCTATGTCATTCTCCCCGGAGACCCCGGGCGTGTGAAAAAAATCGCCGCATTTTTGGACAACCCGCGCTATGTGCAGACCTACCGGGAGTACACAACCTGGAACGGCACCCTGGAGGGCGAAACCGTCACTGTCATGTCCACCGGTATGGGCGGCCCCAGCACTGCCATCGGTGTGGAGGAGCTGAAAAAATGCGGTGCGGAGGTTCTGATCCGGGTAGGCACCTGCGGCGGTATCGATGCCAGTCTGGTTCCAGGCACCCTGATCATTCCCACCGGCGCCATTCGCAAAAGCGGTACCGGTCTGGAGTATGTACCGGTAGAATACCCCGCCGTGCCCAATTTTGATCTGGTCATGGAGCTGAACGCCGCCGCAAAACGACTTGGCCTGCCCTATGCCAACGGCATCGTAGAATGTAAGGACAGCTATTATGGTCAGCACGCTCCGGAGACCATGCCTGTCGAGGATGAGCTCCGTTCCAAGTGGAAAGCCTGGAAACGTGCCGGTGCCATTGGCAGTGAAATGGAAAGCGACACCCTGTACCTGGTCGCCGGGATTCGCCGTATGAAGGCTGCCACCGTCCTGCTGCTGTGCCGCAACCGGGAGCGAGAGGATGCCACCGGTCTGACCAATACCTGCTGGGACACCTCCGACGCCATCCGAACCGCTGTTGAAGCCATCCGTTCCATGATCCTGAAAGAAAAATCAATAGAATAGCCCCCCTCCTCGGCATGGCGCGGGAGGGGCTAAGCAGCCCCAACCTCCCACGTCACCGTGCGTATCGTTCAATACACAGCGGCTCCATTTGGTCGAGGAACGGAATGAAAGTGTGCCCCTGAAACCAAACGGCGCAGCAGGTACATCCAAAAATCTGGTAATGCCTTAAAAAACGTTGCGGTGCTGAACACACCGCAACGTTTTTTACACTTTATACCGTGGCCATTTCCTGCATTTCCGCGGCCTGGTCGGCGTTGGCGTTGACCTCCTCAGGCGAGCGGTAGGTGGGCACCACCTGTTTTAAGGCGCTTCGCACCGCCTCGTCGTCGCCGGTGGCGCAGGCCGCCGCCAGAATGGCCAGCCGCCGCTCCAGCTCAGATTTCGGCAGGGGCGTGTCCTTTTCCACGAAAATCAGACTGTTTTCCGTTTTGTCCAGGTCTTCGGTTTTCACCAGCAGCTCCTCGTAGAGCTTTTCGCCCGGCCGCAGGCCGGTCTCCACGATCTCAATGCCGCTGACCCCGGACAGGCGGATCATGCTCTGGGCCAGATCCAGAATTTTCACCGGCTGACCCATGTCCAGCACGAACAGCTCCCCGTTTTTCGCCATGGCCCCGGATTCCAGCACCAGCTGAGAGGCCTCGGGAATGGTCATGAAATAGCGGATGATCCGCCGGTCAGTGAGGGTAATGGGGCCGCCGCTGGCGATCTGCCGCTTAAAGAGCGGAATCACCGAGCCTGCGGAACCCAGGACATTGCCAAACCGGGTGGCACTATAGCAGGCGGTGCCCCAGGTACTGGCACTGCCCACGATCATCTCGCACATCCGCTTGGTGGCACCCATCACGTTGGTGGGATTCACCGCCTTGTCCGTGGATACCATCATGAACCGCTCCACCGCGTGCTCCTCGCACAGCTCCACCAAATTTTTCGTGCCGAAAACGTTATTGTAAACCGCCTCGATGCAGTTTTTCTCCATCAGCGGCACATGCTTGTGGGCGGCGGCGTGAATGACGATCTGAGGATGGTAAGCCGAGAATACCCGCTCCAGGGATTTCCGGTGGGTGACGGAGCAGATTTCCAGCTGCAAGTCCAGCTTGCCGCCATAGGCGATCTTCAGCTCCTGCTGAATGTCATAGGCTCCGTTTTCGTAGATATCCAGAATGATGATCCGCTTCGGCTCCATTTTCGCCAGCTGACGGCACAGCTCCGAGCCGATGGAGCCGCCGCCGCCCGTAATGAGGATCACCTTGTCCCGGTAGAAGGCTCCGGTTTTCTCGTCGGCAATGGCAATGGGCTTGCGGAAGAGCAGCTCCTCAATGTCAAAATCCCGGACAGATCGCTTGCCCCCGGCGGTCTGCATTATGGGGTAGTCGTAGACCTTGATCTTGTAGCCCGCGTCGGAATAGGCAGCGTACAGCTCCCGCTTTTTCTCGTCGGACAAATTGGGGATGGCGAAGACCACCTCCTGCACCTCGTGACTGCGAAGAGCCTCCAGCGTGGTATCATCCTCCAGCAGCACCGGCAGGCCGTGGATTTCCCGTCCCGCCTTCTCCTGGCTCACATCGATGAAGCACCGGGGCAGGAAGCTGGAGGCAGGGTTGGACAATAGCTCCTCGGCCAGGGTCACCCCCACCCGACCCGCGCCGATGATGGCGATTTTGATCTTATGCTCCGCCTCCCGGTTGGGGTGGATCAGCTCGTCCCCGGCAAAAAGGCGCAGCAGCAGCCGGAGGAATTTGCCGTAGGCGGTGTCCGCCGTGCCGCATTTGAAGCAGTAGCGGTAGATCATCCGGATGGCCAGTGCCCCCAGCAGGTTCATGCTGGCAATGCTCAGAAGCCGGGAGAAGGTCACCTTCTCGATGGGGATGAACAGAGGCAGTGTCAGCTCGATGGCAAGGGTTGCCGCAAAGGCCACCGCGTCCACCAGCAGCAGCCGGATATAGCACTGGATGCCGCCGTAGCGCCAGATCTGCTGATAGATGCTGCCTAAGATCCGGGCGGCGAAAATGCACACAAAGCTGATGCTTCCGTGCATCAGGCAGGCTCCCAGGGACAGCTCCTCATTGCTTCGGTAGAACACCAGCAGCAGCAAATCCACCGCCAGCAGAACCAGCAGGTCATACAGCGCCAGCTGCCAGCGGAAACCGCATTTTTTCATGTCTTATCTCCCTTTATCCTGCCCGGTTTCTTCCGCGGCAGGCTTCATCTTCGTAAACGGACAAATATTATACTACACTTATCCGCTTTCGTCAATAACCACAGCCGGTGCGCTCCGGACCTTTCCTATCCCGGACGTAATCCGTCCGAAAGGACATATTGATTTCCTCCAGCTCCCGAATACCATAAATATAGTCGTCATACATGTCCGCCAGGCCACTCAGGCAGTCGTCGCAGGCGCCCGGAAAGCCCAGGGCTTCCTCTACGATTCTTCGCCGCTCCTCTTCGGTGGTGTCCTGAATCAAAAGGCTTTTCATCGCTTTTCCCTCCCCGTTTTCTTACCACAATAATAGCGCAATTGGGGATGCCCGTCAATCCGCATTTGCCGCAGGCAGGGTTTTTCTTCTTTCGCGGCGGAGCCAGGAATGGGCGAAATGCGCTTTTTTATTGACGAATCCGGCTGGAAAAGGTATAATTGTCCTGTCGAACGGATCGGCAATCGGTTGAAACCGAAGGATACCCCTAAGGAGGTTCTGGTGCTATGGAAACGAAAGATGCGGGAATCTCCCTGATTCTGGTCACTCACAACCGGGAAGCCGAGCTTGCCCGGACACTGGAAACCCTGTCATGCCTGACCTGCCCCTGTCCCTGGGAGGTCATCGTGATAGACAACGCCTCGGATGGGGATATGACCCAGGTCTGCGAAGCCAGCGGTCTTGAGGATTTGCGTTTTTTCCGGCTGGAAGTGAACCTGGGGCCTCCCGGCGGCCGGAACTTCGGCGCGGCGAGGGCTCGGTACGAATACCTGGTGTTTCTGGACGACGATGCCAATTTTATAGAGGAAAACGCCCTCGCGCGTATCCGCGACCGGATGAACCGGGAGCCGGATTTTGCCATTTTCGCCTTTCAGATGCGGAATCTGGAGGGTGGGCTTTACAACTGGCCCCACGGAAAGCACCGGCGGAACCGGAAGGACGACACGTTCTCCACAAAGTATTTTGTAGGCGGCGGCTGCGCCATCCGAGCCTCCTGGTTCGCGGAAATCGGCGGATTTTCCTCTGAGCTGTTTTTCTGGGGGGAGGAAACGGATCTGGTACTGAAATCCCTGGCTCTCGGCGGCGAGGGCGTGTTCTACGACGGCTCTGTGACAGTGCTCCACCGGGTACATGGCAACGGCCAGGTAAGAACCGAGAGCCGGTTCTGTTACCAAGTCAGAAACCGGATGTACATTCTGAAAGCCCGGCTTCCCATCGGAATCGGCTTTTGCTACCGGCTGTGCTACGGTCTGAAATACCTTGGAGGGGCGATGCTCCTGGGCTGGCTTGGTACCTACCGCTGGGGTCTTAGGGACTATTTCCAAATGTCCCCCCGCCAAACAGGCTGCCGCCTGACCCTTTCCCAGCTGCGGAAGTGGCAAAGGCTGAGCAGATAAATCCTATCGGCAAGAGCTGGCCTTTCGGGTGCTGCTGTGCCTGGATGGATTCGGAGAAATTGCCTGCTGTGTGTTTCTCCCCCGCCGGCTTTCCGGTGCTTTCTCTGACCGGCAAGGCTCAACTTCTGGACATCCGGGGTTGATTATTCGCAAAAAGAGGTGCTGCCAAGCCTAGGCAGCACCCCTTTTTGCGAATAATCAATAGACGATGGCGTCGTCGGCGGTGAAGCCGCCCAGGGAATTTTCCTTCACCTGGATGCACACGAAGGTGATGCCGCAGTCCGCCGCGGCGGAGAACTGCCGCTTGGCGGCGGGGGCGATCCGCAGCCAGTCCCCGGCGGTCAGGGCTACGGTCTCCCCATCGATGTTGGCGGTGCCACGACCCTCCAGAATGCCGTAGATTTCCTCATTCTGCTTATGGGCATGGACGAAGGGCACGCCGACCCCGGCGGGCAGCCGGTTCACGCTGACCTCCGCGCCGGTGAGAGAAAGGGTCTGGTGCAGCTCGACTCTGCCCTCGTGACCCACATTGGTCTTCGCGTAGTTTTTCATAAAGATAACCTCCTAAATACTTGCAGCAGTGATTGCTTGCCTTTATTCTATCGGAAGTCCGGAAAAATACAAGTACGCACTTTTTTATAACTGTACATTCCGATTTGCATGTGTTATACTGAATAAGAGGTGAAGCGTATGAAAACCAAGGACGAGCTGCCCGCCTGTCCCGTGGCCACCGCCGTGGCACTGGTGGGCGGAAAATGGAAGCTGCTCATTCTGCGCAATCTGCGAAGCCGCCCCTGGCGGTTCAACGAGCTTCAGCGGGATCTGGAGGGCGTTTCCCAGAAGGTACTCACCGACAGTCTCCGGCAGATGATCGACGACGGTCTTGCCTACCGCCTGGATTATCAGGAGGTGCCGCCAAGGGTAGAGTACGGCCTGACAGGCCTGGGTCGGGAAATGCTGCCCATCATCGACGCCCTGGCCAATTTCGGGAACTATTACAAATCAGTGGTTGCGGAAAGGAAGAATTGATATGAAGCCGGTACTGTATATCATTGTCCCCTGCTACAACGAGGAAGCGGTGCTGCCCATCACCTGTACCTTGTTTCTGGACAAAATCACGGGACTGGTGGGCAAGGGAAAAATCAGCGACGACAGCCGGATTCTCTTCGTCAACGACGGCTCCCGGGACAAGACCTGGCAGATCATCACGGACTTAGCCAAGCAAGACAGGCATTTCCTGGGCATTGCCCAGAGCCGGAACCGGGGTCACCAGAACGCGGTGCTGGCGGGGCTGATGGAGGCCAAAGACCGCTGCGACATCACCATCTCCATCGACTGCGACGGTCAGGACGACATGAACGCTATGGATGCCATGGTGGACGCATACTTAGACGGCTGCGAGGTGGTCTACGGCGTGCGCAGCAAGCGGGACACGGACACCTTCTTCAAGCGGTTCACCGCCGAGAGCTTCTATCATCTGATGCACTGGATGGGAGCCGAGGTGGTGTTCAACCACGCGGATTACCGGCTCATCAGCAGCCGGGTGCTGCGGGAATTTGCCAACTTCAAGGAGGTCAACATCTTCCTGCGGGGCATGATCCCCCTGGTGGGCTTCAAAAGCACCAGCGTCTATTACGAGCGTCACGAGCGTCTGGCAGGCGAAAGCCACTACCCCCTGAAGAAAATGCTGGCACTGGCCTTCGACGGCATTACCAGTCTGTCCGTCAAGCCCATCCGGATGGTCACGGGGCTGGGTGCCTTCTTTGCCATCGTCAGTTTCATCGGGGTCATCTGGGCCGTCGTCACGGCACTGCTGGGAAAAACCGTCAGCGGCTGGGCTTCCACCGTCTGCATCGTCTGCTTTATGGGCGGAGTGCAGCTATTGTGCCTGGGGGTCATCGGTGAATACATCGGGAAAATATACCTGGAAACCAAGGCCAGACCCAGGTACATTATCAGCCAGCGCACCTGGGAGGAACCTCAGAAATAACACACCGAACCGCTCCGGCTACGCCGGAGCGGTTCCTATTTTCAGAACAGCTCCAGCATACTGTCCAGGTACAGTTCCTCCCGCCCCATGATCGCGTAAATTGCCCTCTGAGAAAAGCCCGGAAACTGTTTTTTCTCCTTCCTTTTTGGGTCAAACGGTGGTATGATAAAAGACAGAATCGATTTTGAAGGAGCCGAGCTATGCTTCTGAATATGGAGGGCGTCCGCAAAACCTACGGGGATCGGACGCTTCTGGACAATGTGAGCTTTTATATGAAGGACGGCGACCGGGTGGGCATCGTGGGTGTCAACGGCTGCGGCAAGTCCACCTTCCTCCGGCTGGCCGCCGGGGTGGAAGTGCCGGACGAAGGCAGCGTCAGCTATGACCCCAACGTGCGCCTGGGTTATCTGCCCCAGAACCCGCCCTTCGACCCGGAGAACACGGTCATGGAGCAGGTGGAGGCGGGACTTGACCCCACCGCCCGGGAAATCGCCCGGTATGAGGCGGTGGAAATTCTCACCCGGCTGGGCATCGGGGACGTAAATCAGAAAATGGGCACGCTCTCCGGCGGCCAGCGCAAGCGGGTAGCCCTGGCCTCCGCCCTGGTGCATCCGGCGGACCTGCTTGCGCTGGACGAGCCAACCAACCACCTGGACGCGGAAATGATCGGCTGGCTGGAAAATTACCTGCAAAGCTTCTCCGGCGGCATTCTCCTCGTCACCCACGACCGGTACTTCCTGGAGCGAGTGGCTCAGAAAACCCTGGAGGTCAGCTTCGGCAGGCTCTACCTCTACGACGGCGGCTACTCCGCCTACTTAGACGGCAAGGCCCGGCGGGAGGAAATGGACGCGGCCAGTGAGCGCAAGCGACAGACCACCCTGCGCCGGGAGCTGCAATGGGTGCTGCAAGGCCCCTGCGCCCGGGGCACCAAAAGCCGGGAGCGTCTGGAGCGGTACGAGAGGCTGAAGGCCGCCCAGCCGCCCCAGACGGAAGGCTCCCTGGAGCCGATCCGTGCCCTGTCCTCCCGATTGGGGAAGAAAACCGTGGAGCTGCAAGGCGTCAGCAAATCCTTTGACGGCAAATGCGTGCTGAAAAGCTTCGATTTTCTCCTTCAGCGCACGGATCGGGTGGGCATCGTCGGCGGCAACGGCGCGGGAAAATCCACTCTGCTGAACCTGATCGCGGGATACATCACCCCGGATTCCGGCACAGTAACCCTGGGCGAGACGGTGAAGCTGGGCTATTTCTCCCAGCACGCCCAGGAAATGAACCCGAACCTCACCGCCCTGCAATATGTCAAGGAATTCGGCGACCGGATCGAAACCCCGGAGGGGGTGCTCACCGCCTCCAAGCTCATGGAAAATTTCCTCTTTTCCGGCCCCATGCAGCATCGGCTCATCAGCCGGCTTTCCGGCGGAGAAAAGCGGCGGCTGTTCCTGCTGGGGATCCTGGCCTCGGCTCCCAACGTGCTTCTGCTGGACGAGCCCACCAACGACCTGGACATTCCCACCATGACGGTGCTGGAAAACTATCTGCAAAGCTTTCCCGGAGCCATCATCGCCGTGTCCCACGACCGGTATTTTCTGGACAAGCTGTGCAATCGGATTTTCGCCGTGGAGAAGGATGGTCAGGTGCGCCAGTACCCCGGCGGCTACACGGATTATCTCCAAACCCTGGAAGTACCCCGGGAAAAGAAGGTGAAAGCCGCCCTGGAGGCTCCCCGTCCGAAACTCAAAAAGCTGAAATTCTCCTACAAGGAGCAGCGGGAATTTGAGACCATCGACGCCGACATCGCCGCTCTGGAGGCGAAAATCGCCGAAAACAAGCAGCAGCAGGACATTGCCGGGGCGGATTACGAAAAGCTCCAGACTCTCATGGCAGAGCAGTCCCAGCTGGAGGCGGCACTGGAAGCAAAGGAAGAACGCTGGATGTACCTGACCGACCTGGCCGAACGGATCGCAAGGGGCGAATACAGTGAAACATAAGGAAGGGTAATATTATGAAACTGCTGGTAATCAATCCCGGCTCCACCTCCACTAAGGTGAGCTATTTTGAAGACGAAACGAACGTCTGCACCGAGTCCATTTTCCACGATGCCCCGGAGCTGCTGAAATACCCCACCACCAACGACCAGCTGCCTATGCGGATGCAGGTGATCCTGGATTTTCTGGCTCAGCACGGCATGACCCCGGCGGATATGGACGTGTTCGTGGGCCGGGGGGGCTGCGCCTACTCCCAGCCTTCCGGGGTCATGGTCATTGACGAGCGGCTGGTGGCGGACACCGCCGCGGACAAGGGCGGCTCTGACCACCCGGCCAAATTGGGTGTCATGCTGGCTTTCGAGCTGGGCAAGCGGTACGGCAAGCCCATGTACACCGTGAACCCTACCAATGTGGACGAGCTGTGCGACTACGCCCGGCTCACGGGGATTGCCGGGCTTTACCGCCGGGCCCAGACCCATGTGCTGAACCAGAAGGGCATCGCCGCCATCCACGCCAGGAAGCTGGGCAAGCGGTACGAGGACATGAATCTCATCGTCTGCCATGTGGACGGGGGCATTACCGTCACCGCCCATAAGCTGGGCAAAATGATCGACAGCACCGAGGGTGCCGGCGGCGACGGTCCCTTCACCCCCACCCGGTTGGGCTCCATTCCCGTCATGGAGGTGCTCCAATATCTGGACGAGGGTCACACCACCTCCGAGATGCGAGCCATGCTCTCCCGCTCCGGGGGCTTTGTCAGCCATTTCGGCACCTCCGACGCGGATAAGGTTCACGCTCTGGTAGAGGCCGGCGACCCCAAGGCCTGTACCGTCTGGGGTGCCATGATTTACCAGCTGTGCAAATCCATCGGTGCCGCCTCCGCGGTGCTGGAGGGCAAGGTGGACGGGATTTTGCTCACCGGCGGTCTCATGCGCTTTGCGGACATTCTGGCAGGCGTTCGGCAGCGGTGCGGCTGGATCGCCCCCATCGCCGTCTACCCCGGCGAGTGCGAGCAGGAGGCCATGGCGGACGCGGTGCTGGAGGTACTGCGTGGAACCCGGCAGGCCAACCGCTACACCGGCAAGCCTGTTTTCCAGGGCTTCCCCTGGGACAAATAAGGGATCCCTTTATGCTGAGATACCGAAAAATCGAGACCCGGGACGACACCGCCATCGCCGGAATCATCCGGGCGAATCTGGAAAAATTCCATCTGAATATCCCTGGAACCGTGTATTTTGACGCGCAGCTTGACCATTTGAGCACCTATTATCAGGCAGAGCCGGAAAATAGGGTCTATTTTGTCGCCCTGGGGGAAGCCGGTCAGGTCATCGGCGGCGTGGGTGTGGACGCCTTTGCGGGTCTTCCCGGCTGCGCCGAGCTTCAGAAGCTGTACCTGGACGACCGTGCCAAGGGAAAGGGCTATGGAAAAGCACTGATTGGCATTGCGGAGGCCTGGGCGCGGCAGGCCGGATACCGGCAGCTTTACCTGGAAACCCACAGCAATCTGGGAATCGCCCTGGGGCTGTACGAAAAGCTGGGCTTTCGGCGAATCGCCCGGCCGGAGGCCGTCGTCCACAGCACCATGGATCATTTCTACCTGAAAAAGCTATGAAACCAGGGGCAGCCGCAAATGTAAGCGGCTGCCCCTGGTTCCAGTCCCGGCTTCCCCGGAAGTCGGGATTCTTTTGCTATGTGCAAGCATAGCAAATGTGGAAATGCGCCGTTTTTCTCCCCCTGGGGGCGGCCGGAAATGATGCGCAAATGCCCTTCTGCACCGGCATCTGCGCATTTTGGACTGCAGTGCGCAGACATGAAGTTTTATGCAATACGTTCATTTTGTATCGATATAAATAGATTGAACAACATTTTTTTGTGAGTTATGAATAAAAAAGTGGACAAATCGTGAAAAGTGCGCTATGATGTACCCGGATACATGCGGCCTGAGCCGCAAATTTGAAAGAGGTGAAGAAACATGGCGTTTTCTTTTTTCGGCGGGGTTCATCCCAAAGAAAATAAGTGGTATGCCTGTGACAAGGAAACCGAGGCGTTTCCGGAACCGGATATTGTCGTGATTCCTATGTCCCAGCACATCGGCGCCCCCTGCAAGCCGTTGGTTGCCAAAGGCGACCTGGTGACAAAGGGTCAGAAGATCGGCGACAATCAGGGACTTTGTGTCCCGGTTCACGCTTCCGTTTCCGGCAAGGTCAAGGCGGTGGAGCCCCGTGCCCATACCAACGGCAGCATGGTTCTGAGCGTGGTCATCGAAAATGACCACTTGGATACCCTGTGCGAAACGGTGAAGCCCAGAACCCAGGAGGAAGTGGACGCGCTGACTGCCGAGGAGCTGATTGACATCATCCACGAGGGCGGCATCGTGGGCATGGGCGGCGCGACCTTCCCCACCCATGTGAAGCTGTCCGGCGGCATCGGCAAGGTGGACACCGTCATCGTCAACGCCGGTGAGTGCGAGCCTTACATCACTGCCGACGACCGGCTGTGCCGGGAGAAGCCCCAGGACGTGATTTCCGGCCTGAAGCTCATTATGAAGATCTTCGGACTGAAGGAGGGCCACATCGGCATTGAGGACAACAAGCCCCAGGCCATCGCGGCTCTGAAGGAGGCGGCCAAGGAGGAGACGGACATCCTCATCGATGTGCTCCCCGCCAAGTACCCCCAGGGCGCGGAAAAACAGCTGATCTACGCAGTCACCGGCCGGGAGGTTCCCTCCGGCGGACTGCCCGCCGCCGTGGGCTGCGCGGTGTTCAACGCCGCCACTGTCCGAGCCATCCATGATGTGGTGTATACCGGTATGCCCCTGATCTCCCGGATCGTCACCGTTTCCGGCGACATCCTCATGGAGCCCAAGAACCTGCTGGTGCCCATCGGTACCGCCTTCAACGACCTGATGGAGGCCTGCGGCCGGAAGGACACCCCCTACAAGGTTCTCTCCGGCGGACCTATGATGGGCGTTGCCCAGTATGACCTGAACGTGCCCACCATCAAGGGTGTCAACGCCGTGACGGTGCTGGGACAGAAGAACGACTTCTTTGTGGCGGAGCCCCACTGCCTGCGCTGCGGCAAGTGCATCGATGCCTGCCCCATGCGGCTGATGCCGGTACTTATGTACAAGTCCTGGCAGGACGGCGACGTTCAGAAGATGAAGGAAAACAACATTATGGACTGCATCGAGTGCGGCTCCTGCGCCTACACCTGTCCCGCCTGCGTGCCGCTGGTGCTGGGCTTCCGGGTGGCCAAGCAGCTCATCCGCAACGCGTCCGCGCCGGTGAAGAAATAAGGAGGTGGAAATCAAATGGCACAGATGAAATACTTTTATGAGCTGACGATTTCCAGCTCACCTCATGCCCACAGCCCCGTCACCACCCGCACCATCATGCGGGACGTGCTGATTGCCTTGGTGCCCGCCATGATCGGCGCGGTCTATTTCTTCGGCTTCCGGGCACTGACAGTGACTGCCGTCAGCGTGGCGGCCTGCGTGTTCTTCGAGTGGCTGTACTGCAGGCTCATGAAGAAGCCCTGCAAGATCTATGACCTGTCCGCCTGCGTCACCGGCGTGCTGCTGGCGTTCGTGTGCCCCGTGACCATTCCCTACTGGACGATCATTCTGGGTGATGCCTTCGCCATCCTGCTCGTCAAGATGCTCTTCGGCGGCCTGGGCAAGAATATCGTGAACCCCGCCCTTGCCGGCCGTGCCTTCATGTTCAGCTGGCCTGTGCTCATGAGTACCTGGGTGAAGGTGGGCTTTGAGAATGCCGCCGGGCTGATTTCCAGCGCGGACGCGGTGACCGCCGCGACCCCTCTGGCAAGCCTCCATCAGGGCGTCATGTGCACTGAGTCCACCGCTGCCCTGTTCCTGGGCAATGTGGGGGGCTGCCTGGGCGAGACCTCCGCGCTGCTGCTGCTCATCGGCTTTGCTTACTTACTCATCCGGAAGGTGATCTCCGCCCGGATCCCCGTGACCTATATTCTCACCGTGGCGGTGCTGACCTTCCTGTTCCCCCGGGGTAATGACCGGATCGCCTGGATGGCGGCTCAGGTCTTCGGCGGCGGCCTGATGCTCGGTGCCATCTTCATGGCGACGGATTATGTCACCTCCCCCGTGACCCATCTGGGTCAGATCGTCTACGCCATCGGCTGCGGCGTGCTGACCGTGATGATCCGCTATTTCGGCGGCTACAACGAGGGCGTGTCCTACGCCATTTTGTGCATGAACGCCTGCACGGTGCTGCTGGATAAGATCGGCCATCCCGTGAAATTTGGCGCACCCAAGAAGGAGGCGGCGAAGAAATGAAAACGGAATCCAATGTGCATTACATTGCCCGCCTGGCCATCACCCTGCTGCTGATTACGGCGGTGGTCGCCGCGCTGCTGGCGGCGGTGAACTCCGTGACCGCGCCGAGAATTGCGGCTCAGAATGAGCAGAAGACCCAGGCGGCCATTGAAGCGGTTCTCCCCGGCGGCGGCAAGCAGGTGGACTTCACCGACGACACCGGCCTGGTGAGTACCGTTTATAAGGGCGATGGGGGCTATGCCGTGGAGGTGACTCCCTCCGGCTTCAACGGCACCGTCACCATGATGGTGGGCGTCGGCACCGACGGTAAGGTGCTGGGCATTTCCATCATCAACCACACCGAGACCGCGGGTCTGGGTGCCGTGGCTGCGGCCCAGACCACCGCAGGCAACGCCTTCCGGGATCAGTTTGTCGGTATGAGCGGCAGCGTGTCCGTGAAGAAGGACGGCGGCCAGGTGGACGCGCTGACCGGCGCGACCATCACCTCCCGGGCGGTGTGCGACGGCGTGAACGCCGCGCTGAACGTAGCTGCCGCTTTGGGTTAAGGAGGTATGTTCTATGGATTTTAAGAAACAATTCAAAGAGGGACTGCTGACCAAGAACCCGGTTACCGTCCAGCTGCTGGGCATGTGCTCTACCCTGGCCATTACCACCAGCCTTTTCAACGGCATCGGCATGGGTCTGGCGGTAACGGTGATCCTCACCTGCTCCAACATCCTCATTTCCGCTCTGCGGAACTTCATCCCCTCCCAGATCCGGATTGCGGCCTACATCACCATCATCGCGGGCTTTGTCACCGTGGTTGACCTGTCTTTGCAGGCCTTCATCCCGGCACTGTCCGCTTCCCTGGGCGTGTTCATCCCCTTGATCGTGGTGAACTGTATCGTCCTGGGTCGGGCGGAGGCCTTCGCCTCCAAGAACAGCGTGGCGGCCTCCGCGGTGGACGGCCTGTGCCAGGGCATCGGCTACACCTGCGCTCTGATCATCGTCTGCGTCATCCGGGAGCTGCTGGGCAGCGGTACCTTCGGCGGCGGTATTCTGGGCGGCGGCGAGGGCATTCGCCTGATTCCCGCCCAGTTCCCCGCCATGCAGATGGTTATGCCCGTGGGCGGCTTCCTGGTGCTGGGCTTCGTCATTGCCGGCTCCCAGAAGCTGATGAAGACCCTGGAAAAGAAGAATAAGAAGAAGGAGGCGGCCAAGTAATGCAAGCGATTTTCGGTATCATCCTCAGCGCGCTGCTGAGCCAGAACTTCATTCTTGTGAAATTCTACGGCATCTGCCCCTTCATGGGCGTTTCCAAGAAAATCGACACCGCCCTGGGCATGGGCATGGCCGTTACCTTCGTCATGGCACTGGCCTCCGCGGCCTGCTACCTGGTGAACCTGATGCTGGTGGCGTTGGGTCTTGATTACATGCAGACCGTGGCCTTCATCCTGGTCATCGCCGCTCTGGTGCAGGTGGTGGAAATGTTCCTGAAGAAGTTCGTCCCCGCCCTGTATAAGGCTCTGGGCGTGTTCCTGCCCCTGATCACCACCAACTGCGCCGTTCTGGGTGTGGTGCTGGTGAACGTGCAGCAGGGCTATAATTTCCTGCTCAGCGTGGTCAACGGCGCGGCCGGCGGCCTGGGCTTCACCCTGGCCATTGTGCTGTTCGCTTCCGTCCGGGAGCGGGTGGACAAGAGCGACTGCCCGGAGTGCTTCAAGGGCTTCCCCATTGCGCTGATTTCTGCGGGTCTGCTGGCTCTGGCGTTCATGGGCTTCTCCGGCCTGAAGATTTTCTAAGGAGGAGTTGGAAATGGATATTTTGATTGCGATTGGAATTCTGGGCGGCCTGGGACTGGTGTTCGGCCTGGTGCTGGCTGCCGCGTCCAAGATTTTCTATGTGGAAACCGACCCCCGGCTGGACGAGCTGAACGCCTGCCTGCCCGGCGCGAACTGCGGCGGCTGCGGCTTCGCCGGCTGCTCCGCTTACGCCGAGGCGGTGTTCAAGGGCGAGGCTCCCATCGGCAAGTGCGCCTCCGGCGGCAATGAGTGCGCCAAGGCCATGGCGGCCATCATGGGCGTTCAGGCTGCGGAGGTCACTCGGAAGGTGGCTCTCGTGTGCTGCTCCGGCGCCAGAACCTATGACGCCGAGGGCAACCAGACCAAGGGTGCCAAGATGAAGGCCAACTATGAAGGCTTCCACGACTGCCTGGCCGCCTCCAAGGTGGGCGGCAGCGGCCCTCTGTCCTGCAAGTATGGCTGCCTGGGCTACGGCACCTGCACCAAAGCCTGTAAGTACGGTGCCATCTCCGTAAAGAACGGTGTGGCCGTGGTGGACGAGACCCTGTGCGTGGGCTGCATGGCCTGCGCCAACGTGTGCCCCAGAAAGCTCATTATTCCCGTGGAGCCTGGCCGGAACGTGGTCATTGCCTGCAACTCCCTGGCCAAGGGCGCTACCACCAACCGTGCCTGCTCCGTGGGCTGCATCGGCTGCGGCAAGTGCGCCAAGAACTGCCCCAACGGTGCCATCACCATCGAGAAGAACCATGCGGTGATCGACTACACCAAGTGCGACAACTGCGGCAAATGCGCCGAGGTCTGCCCCAAGGGTCTGATCAAGGACTCCAAGGTGGAGGAGCTGGGCGAGCCTGCTCCCGTCATCACCACTTCTGCGGAGTAAACTGCATATGGCAGCGGCGCGGTGCTTTTGCACCGCGCCGTTTTTCTAAGGAAACTCTGAATAAATCATCGGCGGCTGGACAACGGATATTTTGTCCCGACTGTGCAGTTTGAAAAACTTGAAAGACATACAGTATTCCTGCGTTTTTCA
>ERZ808262.364-NODE-364-length-24032-cov-10.480460_pt1 | contig 24032 bp, 17 predicted proteins | sample MGYA00520895_ERZ808262 | MGnify/ENA primary metagenome ERZ808262 (study PRJEB31516, sample SAMN03275588) | gut metagenome | biome: mammalia-associated habitat; material: feces | host: Papio cynocephalus | place: Kenya | collected 2012-08-02 ... | reverse complement strand
TTTCCTTGGCTCGCCATCGGGTGTGTTTATGGAAACCTTACAGAATGCTCTTGGGGTCGAGTTTGGCGAGGTCCTCGGCCGACAACACGTCCGCGGCGTGCTCATACAGGCGCGGAATGCGGTTGCGCAGGCAGGTGAAGATCTCGTAGCTGATGGTGCCGGCGGCGCGTCCCCAATCGTCGGCGGTCGGTTCGGCGTGATCCTCGCCGCGGCCGGGGCCGAACAGTTCGACGGTGTCGCCCTCGTGGATGCCGAGTTCGGCTGCGGAACCGTGCAGATCGAGGATGAACTGGTCCATGCACACGCGTCCCGACACGCGATACAGTCGCGGACCGTCGGCGGTCATCACGCGCACCGGGCCGCCGTCCTTCAGCACGTGCTTGGCGCCTTCCATATCGAATCCGGAGGCGGAGCGGTGGATGCCGTCCGCATAACCGAGCGGCACGATCGCGGTGGAGGTATCGGTCGGAGTCAGGTAGGTGCGGCCGTAGGAGATGCCATGGCCGGCCTCGACGTCCTTCACCGTGCCGAGCTGCGCCTGCAGCGTCATGGCCGGTTTCAGGCTATAGGTGGACGGCGTGCCCATGGCCGGATCGGCCTCGTACCCGTACAGGCCGATGCCCGGGCGCGTCAGCTCGAAGTGGATCTCCGGGCGGGACAGCGTCGCCGCGGTGTTGGCGAGGTGCCGGATCTCCGGCGCGATGCCGGCCGCTTCCATACGGCGGGTGAAGTCCTTGAAGTTCTCGACCTGCCTGTCGGTGGAATCCACGAATTCCGGCACGTCAGGAGCGTCGGCCACGGCGAGGTGGCTCCACTGGCCGACGATGCGCAGCACGCCTTCCTTGGCGAGCGGCACCAACTTGGCGAGCGCCGCGTCGAATCCGGCCGGCGTGAATCCATTGCGCCCGAAACCGGAATCGACCTTCACATGCACGCGTGCGGTCTTGCCGAGCCGACGGGCCGCGTCGGCCACGCCGTCGATGCCGGCGAGCGAGCCGACGGAGATGTCGATGTCGTTGTCGATCAGTTCGTCGAACGGCACGCGCGTGCCGTTGTACACCCATGTCAGAATGTGGCAGCGGTCAGGTCCGATGCCGGCCTTGCGCAGCAGCAACGCCTCATGGGACTGCGCGGTGCCCAGCCAGGTGGCGCCGCCCGCAAGCGCCGCGAGCGCGGATGGGATCAGTCCGTGTCCGTAGGCGTCGGCCTTGACCACGCCCATCACCGCGGTGCCGGAGTTCGGTCCGCCGACGACGTTCACCAAGTGACGCATGTTGTCCCGCAACGCAGCCAGATCGACGATCGCCTGCCCCGGGTATTGCCGCTGCGCGGCCTCGTAGTTCGCCTTGCCTTGTTCTGAGGAGAAATCCCATTCACGTGTAGCGCTCAAAGTCATGGCTCCTATTCTTGCGCCCCTACGAGACGGTTTGGAACCGAATCGGGCGGTTCCGGCGAATGGTGAGACGTTTCACGGTGTTTTCACGTTTTTGTCCGTGCCGGGTTTGTACACTTTGGACGTATCGGCTGCCACTGCAGCCCCTTTTTGATTTCTGGCGTTTGAGGCGTGCCAGAGTCCCGGAAATCCGTCCGGTCAGCCCATATCAAGTATTTCATTTGCAGGGAATTTTCACGACCATGGATCTATTTCGCAAAAAATCGGTGGATCAGCTCGTGTCCGAATCGACGCCGCTGAAGCGAACACTGAAAACCTTCGACCTGACCATGCTGGGCATCGGCGCGATCATCGGCACCGGCATCTTCGTGCTCACCGGCAAGGGCGCGCTCACCGCGGGGCCCGCGTTGTGCGTCTCGTTCCTGCTGGCCGCCGTCTGCTGCGGCTTCGCGGGATTGTGCTACGCGGAGTTCGCCGCGATGGCGCCGGTGTCGGGTTCGGCCTATTCCTACGCGTATCTGGCGTTCGGCGAGCTCATCGCCTTCGTGATCGGCTGGGATCTGATTTTGGAGTACGCGTTGCAGGCGGCCACCGTCTCCGCCGGCTGGTCGGGCTATTTCAACAAGCTTCTGGAAGGATTCGGTCTGCATCTTCCGGTCGAATTGACCGCGGCGTACGGCACCACGCCGGGCGTGACCACGTATTTCAACCTTCCCGGTTTCCTCATCGTGCTCGTCATCACCTGGGTGCTGTCGATCGGCATCAACCAGACGAAGAAGACCAACGACATCATGGTGATGATCAAGCTCGTCATCATCGTGCTGTTCATCGTGTGCACCGTCTGGTACATCAATCCTTCCAACTGGAAGCCGTTCTCCCCGTATGGCATCTACACGTTCCAGCCGGGTTCGACGCAGCCGTACGGCATCGTGCCCGCCGCGTCGATCGTGTTCTTCAGCTTCATCGGCTTCGACGCGGTGTCCTCGTCCGCCGAGGAGACCGTCAATCCGAACAAGACGCTGCCGCGCGGCATCCTCATCTCCCTGGCCGTCTCCACCGTGCTGTACATCGTCATGACGCTGATCATGACCGGCGTGGTGCCGTACAAGGAGTTCGCGAAGTTCATCGACGCCCCCGTCGCCGGCGTGATCCTGGAGACCGGCCTCAACTGGCTGGCGTTCATCGTGAATCTCGGCGCGCTGATCGGCATGACCACCGTCATGCTTGTGCAGCTATACGGCCAGTCCCGCATCTGCTATGCGATGAGCCGCGACGGTCTGTTTCCGAAGTTCTTCGGCGAAGTGCATCCAAAGTACCGCACGCCGTTCAAGGGCACGTGGTTCTTCGGCCTGCTGACGGCAATCGCAGGCGGTTTCATCAACATCAACGTGTTGTTCGAACTGGTGAACATCGGCACGCTTTCGGCGTTCATCATCGTGTCCGCCGGCATTCTGTGGATGCGCAAGACCCAGCCGGACGCGCATCGCGGATTCCGCGCGCCGGGCGTGCCGTTCACACCGATCTGCGCCATCGTGTTCTGTTTCATCCTGATTCTCGGACTGAACTGGGAGACGTGGGTGCGTTTCGCGGTCTGGTTCGCGCTCGGTCTGCTCGTGTACTTCACGTACAGCCGCAAGCATTCGCAGCTCAACGAGCCGGGATTGTTCTGATCCGGTCCGGCCTGAGTCCAAGCCGGACTCAGGCCGACCCCAAGTCAGACCCAAGCCGGGTTCAAACCGGAACTAAGTGGGGATCCAAACCGGATTCAAAAGAGATTCAAGCCGAATTCAAGTCAAATCCAATCGGACCGCCACGCCCATTGTCCAATCTACCGACGCCTACGCACCCCTCACCGTCGGTGGCTTGGGCAACTCCCAAACTGCCGACGGTTACGCATCTCCCAGCATTGACAAATCGGACAACACCCAATCTGTCGACGCTCACATACTCCTCAGCGTCGGCAGATTGGGAAGCATGGCATGAACTGCCATGTCCGATCGACATGCAGTCCTACCCGATTCTCAGTCCTGACTCACACTTAGTTCTAACCCACGTTCAGTCTGGCCCATGTTTTCAGCCAGACTTATATTCTCCGTCTGATTCACGCGCTCAGCCGGACCCATGCTTTCAGCCGAACCCACACTCTCAACTGGCCCACGCCCTCAACCTCTAACTTCATACTCAGAGGAGCCAAATGAGAAAGGCACACGGAATCAGCGATTGCCCATCACCATTCGTGCCGCTGGTAGGCGATGCGCGTGGTGTCCGTCGGACGGTCCAGCAATTGGATGAGACCACAGCGCGCGAATCCGTTCGATTCCAACACATGCTGCATGGCTTTGTTGTTGGGATGGGTATCGGCGCGCACATTGCCGTAATGTTCGACACACCAATTGATGCAGTCGGAAGCGGTGCCTCTGGCGATGCCCGACGATGCGATGCGGTGGATGGTCACATACGGGTCGTCATCCAGCCATGCGCCATCGATATGCGCGTATGTGGGATCCGCGCCCGCGCACAGCGCGAATTGCGCGAGCACGCGCTCCTTGCCGTCTCGAGTGTCCACAAGCAGGATGGTGCGCTGGTTGGCGATATCATCACGAACCACTTCCTCGCGCGGAAACGTGTGCCCCCATTGCGTGGGGTTGCCGTTGGCGGCCATCAATTCGCGCGCATGCTCGTAATTCTTCAGAATGAGGGGAAGATCATCCATTGCGGCGCGCCGGAATCTGCGCTCGGAAACGGTTTCGTCCAACCCGTTCACCTCAATTCGACTGGTTGTTTGCCTTTTCGCTATTCCAGCCGTTAAAAATACCATGCCCACCGCACAGCGGCCACATGATCGGCCACGAACGGAGGATTCACGCCGTGGCGCAATACCCTGTGACCCATCATCGCAACAAAGGGCTCAGGGAATCCCGGATTCCCTGAGCCCGCATCACAGCGCGAAACAACGCGGCATACGCCATGCATCGGCAAAACCGCACAGCATCACGTTCGCAAGCCCTGCGAACGGATCGCGTCACACCACGCGGCGTTCGAACGGGTCGGAGCTGATGCCCTTGGCGAGAATGTCCTTCGCCCACTCCTTCGCGGTGAACAGGCTGTGGTCGCGGTAGTTGCCGCAGCTTTCGATCGTGGTAGCCGGCACGTCATCCCATGTGGCCTGGTATGCGATGAACTCCAAGGACTCCTTCAGCGCCTTGGCCACGTCCTCGGTGGAATGGGTGCCCCAGGTCAGCAGGTGGAAGCCGGTGCGGCATCCGAACGGCGAGCAGTCGATGTATCCGGGGATGCGTTCGCGCAGCAGCACGGCGATGGTGTGCTCGATGGTGTGCAATCCGCCCGTGGGGATCGCGTTTTCGTTCGGCTGCACCAAACGCAGATCGTAGTTGGAGATCACGTCACCGTTCGGACCGGTTTCCGTGTCGATGTAGCGCACATACGGCGCCTTCACCTTGGTGTGGTCCAACTGGAAGCTTTCAACGACCGGTTTCTCCTCTGCCATCGTCGGGTTCCTTTCCTTGAGTTAAGATAAGCGTCCTTTTATACTGTCCCGTTTCGGCCATGACGGCAACCCCGTTGCCATACGTGTCGCTGATAACGTGTTGCAGACACATGACGTCATGCGAACTCCGGCATACAGGATCTCCACTGGCATTATGCGGAATCGGAACGCCACGGCGCCCGAAACCGATGCGATGCCGTTTCCTGGATTGGATGCGGCACTACGCGAATTCGCGGATGACCTGCATGAACCGTTCGCCGTATTTCGCGAGTTTGCTGGCGCCCACGCCGTTCACGGAGAGGAACATCTCGTCATCGACCGGTTTGACTCGCGTCATATCGCGCAGCGTTTTATCGGAGAACACGATATACGGCGGCACCTTGTTCTCCTGCGCGATGGCGAAGCGCACGCCGCGCAGTTTCTGGAACAGCGCCTCGTCCCCGTCGTTCTCGGGCGTATACGAGCCGAGCGGACGCGGGGACACGCCTTCGACGCGGCTTGGTCGCCCGCGTTTGATGGTTTTCATCTCATAGTGGAAGTCCGGCGAGGCCGTCTTCAGGGAATCGTGGGTGAATCGGACGATCGGCAGCCTCCCCTCCGTAATCTCCAGAAGGTCGTCGGTGACCATCTGGTTCAGCACGTCGCGTATATGCGCCTCCGACTGGTCCCTGAGCATTCCATAGGTCGGCATGCGTTCAGGATTGAGCGAGGCGATGTCCTGCGCTTTGGATCCGCGCAGGACCTTGACGATCTTCCCGATTCCGACGCTTGCTCCCACGTCATGCACGCAACGGCTGATGGCACGCGCCGTGTCGGTGACGTCGGTGGTTTCGATGGACTGCCCGCAGTTGGCGCAGCCACCGGCGCACATGCCGTCGTCGCCCTTGGAAACGCCGCCGTCCTCGCCGAAATAACGGGTCATGTACTCGTGCAGGCAATCCGTCGTACGGCAGTACCCGACCATGGCGTTGAGCAGACGGTGCTTGGACGCGCGGACGGCGTCCTGCTCCTGTTGCGTCAACCTATCGTTGTCGTAGTCCATGTCGAGCAGTCTTCGTCTGGTGACGATGTCCGATTCGTTCCACAGCAACGTGCATCGGCTCGGTTCGCCGTCTCGCCCGGCTCGGCCGGCTTCCTGATAGTACGCTTCGATGGATTCGGGCATGTTGTAGTGGATGACGAACCGCACGTTGGATTTGTCGATGCCCATGCCGAACGCGTTGGTGGCCACGACGACCGGCACGCGGTCGGTCACGAAGTCGCGTTGCGCGCGGTTTCGCATCTCCGCACTCATGCCGCCGTGATACGCCACTGCGATGGGACCTGCGGCAACCGGCTGCGCGGCGTCATGGTCCGTATCACCCGCGTTCTCGAACACACCGGTCGCTTTCGCGGCCCGCAGCTCGGCGACCGCGGCGTTCAGCGACGCGGCAAGCGCCTCGGTTTCCTTGCGCGTCGCGCAATACACGATGCCGGATTCGTCGGGATGACGCGCGATGTACGATGCGACCCACGCCGCTTTGTCTTTGTTCTGCAGATTGATGACGTCGAAATACAGGTTCGGCCGATCGAATCCGGTGACGGTGACCATGGGATCGTTCAATTCGAGCATCGAGGCGATGTCGTCGCGCACACGTTGCGTCGCCGTCGCGGTGAACGCCGCGACCGTCGGCCGGACGGGCAATCCTTTGATGAAATCCTTGATGCCGAGATACGACGAACGGAAATCCTGCCCCCATTGGGAGACGCAATGCGCCTCGTCGACCGCGACGAGCGAAATCGGCACGCGGGAGGCGAAGTTGCGGAATCGCCCGGTCTCCAAACGTTCCGGCGCCACGTACAGCAGCCTTATCCGCCCTTGCAACGCTTGGGCGAGCACCATGCCCTGTTCGTCCATGTCCTGGGTGGTGTTGATGAACGCGGCGGGAATGCCCAAATCGTTCAGGGCGTCGACCTGGTCCCGCATCAGGGAGATCAACGGCGATATCACGACGGTGATTCCGGGAAGCAGCGTCGCCGGAATCTGATAGCACACGGATTTGCCCGCGCCGGTCGGCATGACGCCGAGCACATCCCGTCCGGCGAGAATCGCATCGACGATGCCGGATTGCCCCGGGCGGAACGAATCGTAGCCGAAATACCGTTTCAGCGCGTCCAGCGCCCGGGAATCATCATGGAATACCATGTCTCACAGTGTAGCAATCATGGCGATCAGATCTGCTTGAGCGCCTGCTCCAGATCGGCGATGAGATCATCGGCATCTTCCAGACCGACGGACAGGCGGACCAGATTGGCCGGGACCTCCAGCGTGGTTCCCGCCACGGAGGCGTGGGTCATGGCACCCGGGTGCTCGATCAGCGATTCCACGCCGCCCAAGGATTCGGCGAGGGTGAACACCTGCGTGGCGCCGGCGAACTTCTTCGCGGCTTCGAAACCGGCAGCGAGCTGCACGGAGACCATACCGCCGAAACCGCCGTGCATCTGGCGCGCGGCGATGTCGTGGCCCGGGTGCGATTCGAGACCCGGGTACCACACACGCTCCACTTCGGGACGGGTCTCCAACCACTGCGCGACCTTCAGCGCGTTGCGGCTGTGCTGCTTGACGCGCAGGTCGAGGGTCTTCAGACCGCGGATGTCGAGCCAGGAGTCGAACGGGGACGGGACCGCGCCGGCGGCGTTCTGCAGGAACGCGACCTCGTCGCGGGTCTCCTTGTCGTTGACCACCACGGCTCCGCCGACCACGTCGGAGTGACCGCCGATGTATTTGGTGGTGGAATACACGACCACGTCGGCGCCGTCGTCGAGCGGGTGCTGCAATACCGGCGAGGCGAAGGTGTTGTCCACGACGACCTTGGTGCCGTGCGCGTGCGCCACCGCGGAGGTGGCCGCGATGTCGGTGATGTTGAGCAGAGGGTTGGACGGGGTCTCCACCCAGATGTACTTGTACTGCTTCTTGGCGAGCGCCGCGGAGACGGCGGCGGTGTCGGTGATGTCCACCACGTCGAGGCCGACGCCCCACGGCACGAACACCTTGGAGAGCAGGCGGTAGGTGCCGCCGTACACGTCGTTGCCGAGCAGGATGTTGTCGCCCGGCTTGACGGTGGCGCGCAGCAGCACGTCGATGGCCGCGAGTCCGGAGGCGAAGCTCAGCGCGTATTTCGCGCCCTCCACGGCGGCGAGCTGCGCGTCGAAGGAGTTGCGGGTCGGGTTGATGGAACGGCTGTAGTCGTAGCCGTTGCGCAGTCCGCCGACGCCGTCCTGCTTGAAGGTGGAGGTCATATAGATTGGGGTGACCACGGCGCCGGTGGTCGGGTCGGGCTCCTGGCCCGCATGGATGGCGCGGGTGGAGAGGGCGCTGGCGTTGAGGGCTTCGGTGTTGGTCGCGATGGTCATGATGGGAACTCCTTGGAAATATCGAATGGTTTGCGTGGTGTGGATGATTGTCATATTGGATGGATGGTTTACAGATATTGTTCGGCGAGACTTGGCTTGGTGGTGCGTTCCACGACGTCGGCGAATCCGTTGGCGCGCATCCAGTCGTCGTTGAAGATCTTCTCCATGTAGCCGCGACCGGAATCCGGCAGCAGCACGACGACGAGCTGGTTTTCGTCGAGCTTGTGCTCGCGGGCGTATTTGACCGCGGAGACGACGGCCATGCCGGATGAGCCGCCGACCAGCAGTCCTTCCTCGTTGGCGAGGCGGCGGGTCATTTCAAAGGCTTCGGCATCGGTGACCTGCACGATCTCGTCGGGCAGATCGCGGTCGAACGCCTTCGGATAGAAGTCCTCGCCCACGCCTTCGATCTTGTACTGGTGCACGTCGTTCGGATCGGAGTAGATGGAGCCTTCCGGATCGGAGCCGATCACCTGCACCGCACCGTGGGAGACGTCCTTGAGATAGCGTCCGGTTCCGGAGATGGTGCCGCCGGTGCCGATGCCGGCCACAAAATGCGTGACCTTGTGGTCGGTGGCCTCCCAGATCTCCGGGCCCGTGGTGTGGTAATGGCTTTCCGGTCCGTTCGGATTGTCGTACTGGTTCGGGCGGTACGCTCCGGGAATCGTCTTGGCCAGACGTTCGGCCACTTGGTAGTAGGAGCGCGGATCGTCCGGGCCGGCGTCGGTGGGGGTCACAATCACTTCGGCGCCGTATGCGCGCAATACCGCGCGCTTGGCTTCGGAGACCTTGTCCGGCAGGGTGAAGATCGTGCGGTAGCCGCGCTGCAATGCCACCAATGCCAGTCCGACGCCGGTGTTGCCGGATGTCGGTTCCACGATCACGCCGCCCGGCTTGAGCTCTCCGCTGCGCTCGGCCGCGTCGATGATGCGTTCGGCGATGCGGTCCTTGGAGGATCCGCCCGGATTGAAGTATTCGACTTTCACCGCGATGGTGGCGTTGACGTCTTCGGCTACATGGTTGAGTTTGACGAGCGGGGTGCCGCCGATGAGTTCGGCGAGCGAGTTGTGGATGGTCATGGCGTTTCCTTGGTGTGGTGCTTCGTGGTGTTGTGAATGTTCCGATGGATGATTTCACATTCCGAGAAGTCCGCGGCCGCGTTCGCGCAACGCTGGAAACAGGACCTTGCACCGGAGTTCGATGCTTTGCGCTCATGGCGTCCATCGCATCGATGATGCGGGTATGCGCCTATGAGAATTCCTTGATCGCGAAGAATCTGATTGCATTCCGCCTGCTTGCGGATGCTCTGAGGAATGTCCTATCTCAAGTTATGCTTCGATGAACCGCGCGCCTCTCGGGCGGGTGGTCAGCGACAGCAACAACATGAGAAATTGAACATGGCTCATACAATAGCACGCCCACCGGCGGCGAAAACCAATCGGTGTCCGAATGGCGGACAGTATGGTTACACCGTCGGCGGCCGTCCATCATATCGAGGCGGCGTCGATCAGCCGTTTCGTATAGTCGTTTTCCGGATTCTCCAATACCTGCGCGGACGTTCCGGCTTCCACGACGTACCCGTCGTGGACCACCATGATGCGGTCGGCGATATGCTGCACGACGCCCAGATCATGGGACACCATGATGAGCGCCATGTCCGGCTCGGCCTTGCGGATCGCCTCGAACGATTCGAGGATCTGCACGCGCGCGGCGACGTCGATGGCGCTCATCGGCTCGTCGGCGAGCAGCACCGCCGGATGGTCGACGATGGCCCGCGCGATCGCGGCGCGCTGCGCCTGGCCACCCGACAGGTCCATGGGGAATCGGCCGGCATACCGCCCAGGGTCGAGACTCACCATGCGCAGCGCGTCATCGACGCATTCGGCGATCCGTTCGGACGGCCAATCGCGGTGGTGAAGCCGAAGCGGTTCGGCGATGGAACGTTCGATGCGCCATCGTGGGTCCAACGAATCGAATGGATTCTGGAACACCAGTCCGGACATGCCACGCAACCGTCGCACGGTTTCCCCGCGCAGCGGATCTCCCTGATAGCGGATGTCGCCGGCATCGGCCTTCTCCAAGCCGAGCAGCACGCGCGTGAGCGTGGTCTTGCCCGATCCGGAGCCGCCGATCACGGCAAGGCACTCCCCCGCGTGGACCGTGACGTCCACGCCGAACAGCACCTGTTTGCATTGCCGGCCCTTGCCGAAGAACTTGTTGATGCCGCGCCCCTCGAGCAGGATGGTTGATTCGGTCATCATCGTCCTCCTTCGATGTCGAGCGACAGTTCCCGTGCGGCACGGACCAGATGCGCGGCCTCGGGCGTTGCGGGACGCGCCAGCAGCGCGTCGGTCGCCCCGGATTCCACGACACGCCCTTCCGACAGCACGTAGCAGCGCGTGGTGGCGCGTTTGAGCACCGAGAAATCGTGGGTGATGAACAGCATGGACGCGCCGGCGTCGTCGACCAGCGAAGTCAGCAGATCGACGATCTGCCGTTGCGTGATCGAATCCAAGGCCGTGGTCGGCTCGTCGGCGATGATCAGCCTTGGCGAGGTGATCAGCGCGGTGGCGATGCCGACGCGCTGCTGCTGTCCGCCGGAAAGCTCATGCGGGTATTTGAGCAGCACGTCCTCGGCGAGTCCGACCTTCGCCAGCATCGCCTTGACGCGCTCCACGCGCTCTTCGAGCGTCAGGTCGTAATGCAAATACAGCGGCAGGCCGACCTGCTGCGCCACCGTCATCACGGGATTCAACGCGACGGATGGATTCTGGAACACCATGCCCATGTAGCGGCCGCGCAGATCGGCCATGGTCTCGTCGGTGGCGCCGACGGCATGCGTGCCATCCAGATCGATGCCGCCGCGCACCCGCGCCGTTTCGGGAAGGATGCCCATCATGGCCTTGGCGATCATCGATTTGCCGGAACCGGACGATCCGATCAGTCCGACGCGTTCGCCGTCCGCGATGGCCAGTTCCACATCATGCACGATCGGATTGCCGTTGATGGAGATATCAAGGTTGTGAATATGCACGCTCATGCGATGTTCCTCAATGCCGGATTCGTCAATGGGTCGATGGCGTCACGCAGCGCGTCGCCGAAGAGGTTCAGCGCGATGACCACCACGGTCACCACCAGGCCGGGCCAGAGCACGGCCGTCGGATAGATGCTGATGAACCTGACCGATGTGGCCAGGGAGTGCCCCCAGCTGGGAACGCCCGAGCCGACGCCCACGCCGAGATAGGTCAATCCCGCTTCGGCGAGCAGCGACGTGCCCGCGCTCATGGAAAGCTGCACGCTGAGCACGGGCAGGGTGTTCGGCAGAACATGCGTGAAGAACACGCGGATCGGCCGGGCACCGGCCCACAGCGACGCCTCGACGTATGGCGAGCGCGCGGCGAGCAGGGCCGCGGGGCGCAGGATCCTCGCCAGGTTCATGCCGTATGCGAATCCGCAGGAGACGACGATGACGGCGGCGGATGCGCCGAACGGCACGGTGAGGATCAATGCGATCAGCACGGTGGGCAGGGAGATCAGCGCATCGACGACGACCACCGAGGTGGACGCGAACGCGCTGTTGCGCGACACCATGGCCGCGACGAGCAGCAGGCCGAGCGCGGCCGCGACGCATACGGTGAGCAGGGCGATCGCCAGATTGGTGCGCGACCCCGCCATCAGCCAGCTCAGCACGTCGGAGCCGACGCCGTCCGTGCCCAGCGGATGCGCGGCGGATGGCGAGGACCACACATGGTAGCCGTCCGTCGCCAGCAAGTGGTACGGCGTCCAGAACAGCGATACGACCGATACGGCGATCCACAGGCCGATGACGACCATCGCGTATTTGCCGCCGCCCGTATGCCATATGGATGAGACGACCGTTCCGGCTGACGCCCATGGATGGGAGTGCCTCGTCCGCGCCGCCATATGTGAGGTTTGGACGACGGCTTCGTTCAACATGGTCTTGTTCGACGCGTCTTCCTTGGGAGCATCCCCACGCGAATCGTTCGAACCGTTCACTCCGCCCATATCCGAATCGTCCCTATTCAGGTTGGTCATGCGGACACCTCCTGCGAGCCGACGCCCGCGTTCTTGAGTCGTGGGTCCAACGCGCGATGCGCCAGATCGACCACGAAGCCCAGCAGCAGGAACAAGGCCGCGAGCAGGAACAGCTCGCTTTGCACGGAGGTGAGGTCGCGGTTGCCCACATCGGTGACCAGCATGGCGCCGAGTCCGGGAAGCGCGAACAGGTTCTCCACCACCATCACGCCGGTGACCATATGCGCGAAGGTCAGGCCGATCACCGACACGAGCTGCGGCGTGGCCAGGCGCAATGCGACCTTCAGCACCGCCTGCCTGCGGGTCATGCCGCATGCCATGGCCATGTCGACCGCCTGCGATGACGCCATGTCGCCCACCGCGGCGCGCGTGTAGCGCATCACGGACGCACCGGCCGTGATGCCGGTGGCCACGGACGGCAGCACCAGCGCGGACAGCGCGCCCGCCGGATCCGCCCATCCGTCATCGGGAAAGCCTTGGGACGGGAACAACCCGATCAATCCGCCGCCACGGGCGAACAACAGGATCAGCAGCAGTCCGCCCCACAGCGCGGGGATGGCGCCCGCGACGATGGCGGCCACATGAAACAGGCCGCGCAGGCGCGGATTGCGGGTCAATACGGCCGCGCAGCCCAACGGAAGTCCGATGGCGAGCGCGATGACCAGGCTCATGACGATCAGGGGGAAGGTGATGCCGACGCGTTCCGCCACCTGGGACGCGACGGAACGTCCGCTGATCACGGATGTTCCGAAATCGCCATGCAGCAGGTTGAGCATCCAATCCGCGTATTGCGACGGATATGAACGGTCGAGGCCGAGCTGCGCGCGCAACGCGGCGATGCGTTCGGGCGTCGCCTTGGTTCCCGCGATCACCGCGGCGACGTCGCCGGGAAGGATGCGCAGTGCGAGGAACACCAGAAGAGAAAGACCGGCCAGGGCCGCGATGAACAGCCCCAGCCGTTGGACGATGAATTTCATTGCCGGTAACTTACTTGGTCTTGTAGACCTGCCATAGCGGCAGCAGAATCTGCGTGAGCTTGCCCGGGAAACCGTGGAGGCTCTTGCTGCGGGCGACCGTCACGCGGTATCCGAACAGCCAATCGGCGGGAGCGTCCTCGCTGACGGTACGAGCCGCCTGCTTGAGGTATTTCTCGCTGGTCGCGGAGTCGGTGGAGGCCAGCGCCTTGGCGTACAGCTCCTGGACCTTCTTGCTGTTGTAGTGGAAGTAGTATTCCGGGTTCGTCCACGAGTAGAAATCGTGGCTTTCCGCGTGGTCCACCAGGGAAAGCTCGTAGTCGCCGTTGGCGTGCACGTCCTGCAGCCAGGTGGAGAACTCCACGTAGTTGATGTTCAGGTCGATGCCGACCTTGGCGAGCTGGCTCTTGAGCTGGTTGCCGAGTTCGGGACCATACGTGTTGGCGTAGGTGAGGGTGAGCTTCAGCGGCTTGTCGGTGGAGTATCCGGCTTCGGCCAGCAGCGTCTTGGCCTTGGACGGGTTGTACGGGTACAGGCCGGTCAGGTCCTCGTAGCCCGGGTCGACGGACGGAATCGGGCCGCCGAGCGCCTGGTCGACGTTGCCGCGGGAGGCGATGATCTCCTTGTGGTTGATGGCGTAGCGGATCGCCTGACGCACGCGCTTGTCTTCGAGCTTCGGGTTGGTGCAGTTGAAGGCGAGGACGAACTTGTCGCTGCCGGAGGCCGCGGAGACCTGGTACTTCGACTTGTCGAGGCCCTTGGCGAGCGTGGCGTTGACCGGCGAGAGCACGTCCACGTCACCGCTCTTGAGCGCGTTGACCGCGGCGTTGTCGTCGGAGAAGAAGCGGATGACCACCTTGTCGGTCTGCGCCTTGTGCGCGGTGCCCCAGTACTTCGCGTTGGCCTTGAGCACGATCTTGTTGCTCGGGTCGAAGGATTCGACGGTGTACGGTCCGGAGCCGACGGCCTGGGTCTTCGCGTCGTACTTGGCGTCCTTGTCGAACACCAGTCCCGGACGTCCGGTGAGGTTCCACAGCAGATTCGAATCCGGTTCGGAAAGGGTCATCCTCACGGTGTCGGCGTCGACCGCCTCGACCTTGCTGACGCTTTCGATGGCGTCGGCGTCGTAGTACTGCTTCTCGATGAGCTGGTTGATGGACCACGCCACGTCGGTCGCGTCGAGCTTGTGGCCGTTGGAGAAGTTCATCGTGTGGTTGAGATGGAACGTGTAGGTCTTGCCGTCCTTGGAGACGTCCCAGGATTTGGCGATGCCCGGCTGGACCTTGTTGTTCGAATCGCGCGACACCAGTCCTTCGTAGACGTTGCCGTCGAGGATCTGTTCGAGCGCGGCGCCCGACTGCTGGCGGATGTCAAGACTGACCGGGGATAGCTTCAGTCCCACGGTGACGGTGTCGGCTTTGGCCGACGTCCCGTCCGCGCCGTTCGACGCGCCACGGCCCTGGAAGGCGACGACGCCGATGATGACCGCGATCACCGCGACGGCCGCGATGAGGATGTAGATCCACTTCTTCGGACCTTTGGATTTCGGCGACTTGGCGCGCGCGTTCAGCGTCGCGTCGGTGCTCGCCGTGTTGGTGGTCTTCGTTTCGGTTGCGTCGTTTTCGCCGTACGCACCTGAAGATTGCGACATGGTTGCTCCTATATGTTTTTGATTATGCATGGTTGACCGCCTGCATGGAGGTCGATCACCAACACACGACTGTACAATCCGCCGTACCCGTCGCCTTCCGGCAATGCACGGTCCGATGAGTTCCCAGGTATATACTTGACGCAGTCTTGCCCGACGTCAATGGAAGGACGGCACGAACCATGGCGCATATTCTTCTCGGAGTGACCGGCAGCATCGCCGCGTTCAAGGCATGCCATCTCGCTTCCGACTGGAGCAGGCAGGGCCACGAGGTGCGCGTGGCGATGACCGCCGCCGCGCAGGAGTTCGTCACTCCCCTGACGTTCAGCTCGCTGACGCACACCCGCACGCGCGCCGCCATGTTCGGCTCCCGGCACGACGACGGCGATGTGGCGGCGACCGACACGCTGCGGATCAATCATGTGACCGACGCGAAATGGGCCGACCTGCTGGTCATCGCGCCGGCGAGCGCGAACATCATCGCGAAGATCGCGTGCGGCATCGCCGACGACCAGCTGACGAGCACGGTGCTTGCCTACGACGAGGGCCCGAAGATCCTTTGTCCCGCCATGAATGTGCACATGTACGAGAACGCCGTGACGCAGCGCAATCTCGATACCTGCAGGAAGCTCGGTTGGACGATCGTCGAGCCGGAGACCGGCATGCTTGCCTGCGGCGACGCCGGCAAGGGGCGCATGGAGGAGCCGGCCGTGATCGAAACGGCGGCGGCGCGCCTGCTGCGCGCATGCCGTCCGCTTGACGAACTGCCGCTGCACGGCCTTCATGTGCTGGTCACCGCCGGACCGACGCGGGAGCCGCTCGATCCGGTCCGGTATCTGACGAACCATTCCACCGGCAAGATGGGATACGCCCTTGCCGAACAGGCGCGCGACATGGGCGCGCGGGTGACGTTGGTCTCCGGCCCGACTTCGCTCGACGCGCCGGATGGGGTCGATGTGGTGCGCGTCACCACCGCGCAGGAGATGTTCGACGCGGTGCGCGCGGACTTCGGGCATGCGGACATCACGGTGATGGCCGCCGCCGTGGGCGATTTCCGTCCGGCGAACCATTCCGACGAGAAGATCAAGAAGAACGGCCGTGCCGGCATCACCGTGGAGTTCACGTCGAATCCCGACATCCTCGCATGGGCCGGCGGGCATCGGCGCGACGACCAGACGATCTGCGGCTTCGCGATGGAGACCCAGGACCTGGAGGCCAACGCCGCGCGCAAACTCGCCTCCAAGCGTTGTGACATGCTGGTGGCCAACGATCTGCGCACACCCGGTGCCGGTTTCGCGACCGACACGAATGTCGTGACGGTGCTTACGCCCGGAGAACGTCCGGATTCGCCGCGCATCGCGCATTGGGACAAGATGAGCAAGGAGGATCTGGCCGCGAAAGTGCTCACGGAGCTCGCCATGCTGCACACGCGACGGTAACCCAATCAAGGCCGGCGCCCCGCCGCATGGCAAAGCGCCTTCGGCTGGCGGACCGCCGGCCAGGGCATGGCAGCGATCCTGACGTTTCCCGACCATTCACCACAACCCGCGACTGCTTCCGCAGCAATCCGCGGCAACCCTCATGAAGGAGAACCAATATGCTTCTGGTCGCCGTCGACATCGGCAACACCAACGTGGTCGTCGGATTCCTTGACGACGAACGCATCACCGGCACATACCGCATCACCACGAAGGCGAACCACACCTCCGACGAATACGGGCTGATGATCATGCAGTTCCTGCACCTGAGCGGATACACGCCGGGCGATGTCGGCGATGTGATCATCTCGTCCGTGGTGCCGAAGGTGATGCATTCGTTCCGCGCGAGCATCGTGAAGTTCCTCGACATCGACCCGATGGTCGTCGGGCCGGGCGTGAAGACCGGCATCAACATCCGCATGGACAATCCGCAGAACATGGGCGCCGATTGCATCTCCGACTGCGCGGGAGCCTACTACGAGTACGGCGGACCGATCCTCGTGGCCGATTTCGGCACCGCCACCACCTTCAACTACGTGACCGCGGACGCCTCGGTGATCAGCGGACTCATCACCACGGGCATCCGCACCGGCGCCACCGCCTTGTGGGACGCGACCGCGCAGCTGCCCGAAGTGGAGATCACACGGCCGAAGTCGATTATCGCGAAAAGCACGAAGCCGGCCATGCAGGCCGGCCTGTACTACAACTTCCTCGGCGGCATCGAACGCATCATCACGCAGTTCCATACCGAGATCGACGAGGATTTCCGCGTGGTCGCCACAGGTGGCCTCAGCCGCGTGTTCGCGAACGACACCGATATGATCGACATCTACGACCCGAACCTGATTTTCAAGGGCATGATGCACATCTACCGTCGCAACCGCCGGTGATCCATCCGCATCCCGCGCTCCGCGGGCGAACCGAATCGGCGGCTATCGAATCGTGAAGCCCTGGTTGGCGCCGTATTCCTCCAGATCCTTCTGCCACAGCGCGATGCCGTTCTTCAGCTTGAGCCGGTCGGACGAATCGGTCTCCTTCAGGGTCTCTCCGATGTCGGTGTCGTCGACCATGCCGCCCGCCGCGATGATGTCGAGTCGGTCCTGCTCCTTGCGAAGCAGACTCGACCACTTGTACGCCTTGCCGACCGTGGAGCGGAAATCGCTGCGCGCGTAGACCTCGAACGGCAGATATTGGTAGCCCGTCGACACGTTCTCCGCGGCCTGGGACAGCACGCGGTTGTATTCCTGGCCGCCGAAATACGGCACTTCGACGCCGCGCTCGTCGGTCACCGTGGTCTTGCCCAGGAAATCGGGGTCGGACAACGTGTCGTTGTCGGCGGGGAACGCGCCGCCGTCCACGCGTGTTTTGATGGCGTCGGCGTTATGGCAGACGTATTCGATGAAACGGTATGACGCCTGCGGCTTGCGCGAGCGCTGCAGCACGGCGAGCGCCGATCCGCCGTTTTCCGAGGTGGCGGCCTTGCCGTCCGGCGTGGGCATCTGCGCCACCCTCCACAGGCCGGCCGACGACGGCAGGTTCGCCATCAACAGCGACGGCATCCATCCGCCGGAGAACATGGAGGCGACCTTCCCCTCGCCTACCGCGCTTTTCCAGGAGTCCGACCAGGTGGTCAGATTGGTGGCGACCAGCCCTTCGTCGATCATCTTCTGCCAGAATTCGGTGAATTCGCGCGTTCCTTCGTCATTGGTGAGGTTGATGCCCACGTTCTTGCCGTCGTTGGAGACGGAGAACGGACGCCCGCCGGCCAGCCAGATCATCGCGTCGTAGAAACTGGCGTCCCCCGAATCGGCGGTGATGTACACGCCGATTTTCTTGAGTTTTTTGGCGGCTTCGTAGTAGTCGTCCCAAGTGCGGATCTTCGACGCGTCGATGCCGGCCTGTTCGAACACGTCCTTGTTGTAGAAAAACGCCATGGGGCCGGAATCCATCGGAAGGCCGTATATCTGGCCGTTGAGCTGCACCGACGACCATGTGCCGGGCGTGTAGAAATCGGCGTAGGACTTCACCCGCTTGGTGATCGGCACCAGCTGGCTGCTCACGGCGTATTGGCGCAATGCGTAGTATTCGAGCTGCACCACGTCGGGGATGCCGTAACCGTCCTGGATGGCGTTGTTGAGTTTGTCGTATCCGCTGGTGTTCTTCCACACCACGTGGATGTCCGGATTCTCCTTTTCGAAGCCGTCGATGACCTGCTGCATGCTCGGCTCCCACGACCATACGGTGATTTCGGTGCGCGTGTCGGCATCGGCGCCGCATGCGGCCGCGCCCAGCACCATGACGGCCACGCCGCAGATGGCGATCAGCCGGTTCAGCAATTTCGATTTCACGCCCGCATCCTCCGTATTCGTCGACACGTCCTTATCGACTACCGAGTGTACTTCAGTGGGCTGTACTTCAGATGGCAGCACTCCAGATGGCCCGCATATACGTGCGCGGTATGGAAGAACGCCATGACAGCGTTTTTCCATACCGCGACGTCGATCTATGTCGTCAGCCGAAACGGTATCGTGCCGACTGGGGGACGCCCCTCATGCCGGCGCGATGCAGTCAATCAGCTCCGGTGACGGCGGACGGCGATCAGCACGCCCGCAGCGGCCGCGACGAGCACGACCAGTGCCACCGCGACTCCGGCGATGGCGGAACCCGTACTGCTGATGGTGCTCACCGTGCCGGTCTGGTCTGCGTCGGTATTGGAGCCATTGACGGAACCGTTGCCGTCGTTGTTACCGTTGCTGCCGGTTCCGGAGCCATTGCCACCGTTGCCGGAGCCGTTGTCACCGGAACCGCTGCCGTTGTTGCCGCCTCCCGGATTGTCGGGGTCGGGCGTCGGATTGGGGTCGGGCGTCGGTTCCGTCGCCGTCTTCACATAGGTGACCTTGTAGACCGCACTGGTCTTGCCGTCCTTGGAGGTCACCGTGACGGTGACGACCTTGGCCTGCGGATCCGTCTGGTCGGCGACATCCACCTCGGTTGTGGCGGAACCGGCGGCCACGGCCTTGACGGCGTCCTTGGTGATGCCATCGAGGTCTTCGACCTTCTCGGTCACGCCCTCGTCCGCGGACGCGGCGTCCACATCCACCGACTTTCCTGCGATGGTCAGCGATTCCAGCGCCGCCACATCGTCATCGAAGTAGGTGTTCTTGAACAATGTGGTGAAGGTGCCCTGGTTGTTGTTGGAGGTGGCGAAGACGCCGGCATCGAGTTTGGCGTCGATGCCTTCGGGCAACGTCACTTCCTGCACCTTCTGCCACTCGCTGTCGCCCACGTTGCGCCAGTAGCCGGTGAACTTGGTTGCCGAGTCGCGGGTGAGCTTCAGCTGCACGCCATCGCCATCGATCTGGCCGAATCCGGTACCGACGTGCGTACCTTCCTTGTCGATGTAATGGTTGTTGTCGGAATCCCATTGCATGTAGACGCCCGACGGGCTGGCGAGCAGAAGCACATATCCCTTGCCCTTGTCTCCATTGGCGTTCCAGAAGCTCTCCCTGGCGCCGAGTCCGGCACGGGGATCGACGTTGCCGCCCAGGTTCTTCGGCACCACGGTGGTGACGATCGAATCGCCTTCGCCCATGCGGTCCCATTGCACGATGGCGCTGCCGCCGTTGCGGTCGGTCCACACGCCGTTGTTCTTGTTGTCGGCGACGTAGAACGTGGTCGCGTTGTTCTTCGACGAGACCACGCAGGAGCTGCCGCCGTTCCACTGGCGGACGTTCCATGGGCTGCTCACTTCGGAGCTGCATCCCACATTGATGGTACGAGTGAACGTGCGTCCGGCATGGAACGTGTCATCCTCGGCCAAGGTGCCGGTGATGGTCTGCTTGCCCGGGGTCGACGTGTCCAGCTTGCTCCAGGTGACCGCGACCTTCTTCGCCGCGGCGTCGCCGGTCTTCACCGTCACTTCGGAGGGCAACGAGACCTTGTCTCCCAGGTTGACGGTATCCGGCAATCCGTCGTCGGTCACCGTCCAGTACGGGGCGTTGTCGATCTTCGCGCCGCCGTGGTTGTCCCAGTAGTCGGTGGTCCAGCCGTCCGCCTCGCCTTCCTGCGCGGGATTGTGCATCTCGATCTTGCCGTTCTCGCCGATGGTCAACGGCAGCCAGACGTATGTGGAATCCGCCTTGCCGGAATCCCAACGGTCGCCCAGATAGATGAAGTGCCCCTTCTTCTGGTCCACGGCCAGCACGCTTGCCGACTGCGATCCGAATGTGGTGCCCCGCTTGTCGCCTACCGACAGCAGGCCGTCGGAGCCTTCGGGCATGGAGTTGTACCACGTGTTCTCGTTGGCGTCATCGGATTGCACGCCTCGGATCCATGAGCCAAGCATGGAATCGGACGTGTAATACGTCTGCTTGTTCGGAGACCAGCCGGTCGCTCCGGACGCGATGATGTTGTACCGTCCGTTCCACATGAACACGGCGGGCGCTTCCAGGGAACCGTTCTGTTTGACGATCTGGAAATCCTTGCCGCGCACCGGCGCGTCCGCGGTGCCGTCGGCCAGAATGTACGGATATTGTCCGGATTCGGAATACTGCTTCTGCCCTTCGGATTGGTCCACGCTGGTGGTTTTCACCACATTCGTGTAGTCGTCGTTCAGCTTCGCGATGTACAGGGTGGCGTTCGCCTCGGACGAATACACCACATACGCGCTCTGGTCCTTCGGATCGACGAACACGGTCATGTCGCGGCTGTCGCCGTCCTCGCCCCAGGATGGATTGCCCGCGGCCTGCTTCCAGTTGTTCTGGTTCGGCAGTCGGTAGGCGCCCACCAGCTTGAACGGTCCCGCGGGGTTCTTCGACACGGCCACGCCCGCCAAGGCGCGCGCGTAATTCGAACCGCCCGGCGTGGTGGACCCGTCGGAATGCCACCACAGCACGTATTCCTTGTTCTTCTGGTTGTAGATGATCTTCGGACGCTCGAATATGGCCTGCACCGAATCGGCCTTGCCGTCCCCATCCTGGTCCGGGTAGGAGTTGAGGAAGGTGAACAGCTTCTCGGCTTTGGCGGTATCGACGCTGCCGTCCGATTTGGTCAATCCGTAGGTGCTGTTGAAATACTCGAAATTGGGGTTGTTCTTATCGGTCAATTCGGCTTTTTTGCTCACCGAGCGCAAGGCGACGCCCAGATCCGTCCAATTGTACAGATCCGTCGAACGGTAGGCGTGCACGCCCGGAGAATTGTCGTATCCGTTGGAACGGTCCTCGCCATACCAGTAATAGACGTTCTTGCCGTTTTCCTTGACCTGCACGACCTGCCCGCCGTGCGCCTGGATGTGGGTGCCACCGGTGCCGCTGGCGTTCTTCGCATACCAATATGGTTGGAAGTAATTGCTGGCGCCGCTGCCGGGATCGGTGGTCGGCTGGAATTTGCTGTAGGTGGGCGTCTGCTCCGTCGTCGGCAGATAGTCCACGCCCGCGGCGTCCGCTGTAGTCGCGCTGATGGCTACGCTTCCCAGGCAGAATGCCGCCGCCATCGCGGCGATGATGCGCCGCATGATTTTTGGTTCTTGTCGCTCCATAAAACACTTCTTCGTGAATGGCCGTCGCCCGCATCGATGCCGACGGCGGCCGGATAACTAGGGAAATACGATGAATGAGAACGATGCCGTGTGCTCCATGCGGATGCGGAGCACACGGCATCCGATGATCAGGCCCTACGGCGACGCAGTGCCATCATCGCCCCGGCCACGATGACCAGCGCCGCAATGAGCACCGCGACGGCGGCCGTGTCGGAACCGGTTGAGGACAGTCCGTTGCCGGAGGCATCGTTGGTGCCGGAAGCTCCCGCGGTGCCGGCATTGTTGCGGTCGTCGCTCGGCTTCACGGTCGGCTGCGCCGGATTGCCGGCGACCGTCACCGTGAAGGTCGCGGAGACCCCACGATAGCTGACGGTGATCGTCTGCTTCCCTGCGGCCGACGCATCAAAGCCGCTGATGGCGAGCTGTGGATCGTCGAGCTTGACCGGAACCTCTTCGGTCTTATCTCCCGCCTTGTAGACCGCCGTTACCGTCAGGCCGTCAAGGTCGAGCCGCTCATTGAGCTTGTATTCGGTCTTGGTCGGCCCGGACAGCTTCAATCCGGTCAGGGTGGCCGCATTGAAGTTCACGGTGACGGTCTTGGTCTGCGTGCCGTCCGCGGAGGTGATGGTGATCACCGCCTTGCCGCCAAGGCCGTGCTCACCGCCTTCCTGCTTCACCGTGACCTTGGCCGCGGTGTCCTTGGCGAAGGCCTGGACCTTCGGGTTGGATTCCGCCGACACCGGCAGGTTCACCGTGTACTCATCCTTGGATCCATTGAATCCGCTGATGGTTTCGCCGTCGAGTCGCAGATCGCCAAGCGTAGCGTCGGAAGCCGGCTGGGCCTGCGCATCGGCGACCTGGTCGATTTCGATCTCGGACACGACGATGTAGTTGCCCGCATCGCCGTCCTTGTTCGGATTCTGGATGCGCACGGCCTGGGCCTCGACCGGCTGGTTTGCGGTGATCTCGGTGGTCGCCGACGGATTGTCGGTCTCGCCGAGCTTCTGCCAATCGCCGTTCGCGTCCTGGTATTCGACGATGGTCTTGCCCGGGAGCTTCTCCGCATCGCCGTCCTTGCCGTAGTACACGGTCACGCCCTTGATCGTGCGCGTCCGATCGAAGGTGAACGTCGCGGTCGGGTTCAGCTGCGCCTGCTGCTGGTCCGCGGTCAGGTCGCTGGACTTCCAGGTGGACCAACCCTTCTGCGGGGACTTCTCACCGTCGCACAGCTTCGAGACGTAGCTGTTCATGGTGCTGTCCGAAGGATTGTTCTTCATCCACTCCCAGTAGTTCAGCGTTCCGGTTCCCACCTGGCATGCGGGGACGCTGCCGCTGATTGGCGTGGCGTACACCTCCACCTCGGATGCGTTCATGTACCCGCCGTTGGCGACGGTGTTGACGATGCGCACCTGGGTGGCTTCCACCGGCTTGCCGTCCTTGGTGGTGAAGGTGATGGTGCCGGAAGGATTGTCGACGGTCTCGCCGAGCTGCTTCCATGTGGTGCCATCGACCGTGTATTCGGCCTTCACGGAGGCGGGCGTGCTGCTGAGATAGGTGATGGTGGCCTTGGAGACCTCACGCTTGGTGGAACCGAAGTTCACCGTCGCGGTCGGGGTCTTCGCCGCATCGCCGCTCTCGCCCCATGTCACCCATGCCTCACCGGCGGTGTCGCCGTCGGTGAGCTTCTTCCAGTTGTCGCCCTTGCTGTACTGCTGTTGCTGCACGTTGACGGTCAGGTTGGAACCGGTGTCCGCGACGTTCACCGGCACCGCGGAGGTCAGGTAGACGGTAAGCGTCGTCTTGGCGGTCTTGCCGTTGCCCAGATTGACGGTACCCGGAACCTCGACGGAGTCTCCGGCCTTGGCCTTGGCCAGCTTGTCGGCGATTCCATCCCAGTTCCACGTCACCTTGCCGTTGTCGATTGCAATGGCGTCGGATGCCTTGACGTGGGCATACACCGTTTGCTGCTCGACCTGCGACTGCACCTCGTCCAGCGTGCTTCCGGCCAGCGTGGTCACGGAAACCGGATCGGCTACGGTGAGGTCG
>ERZ808262.362-NODE-362-length-24087-cov-3.976989_pt1 | contig 24087 bp, 13 predicted proteins | sample MGYA00520895_ERZ808262 | MGnify/ENA primary metagenome ERZ808262 (study PRJEB31516, sample SAMN03275588) | gut metagenome | biome: mammalia-associated habitat; material: feces | host: Papio cynocephalus | place: Kenya | collected 2012-08-02 ... | reverse complement strand
CCGCCCCCGCAGAGGAGAAAATCGACTTCTCCAAGGTGGAAATCGAGCCGCTGTTTACCGACTACGTTGACTTCGGCACCTTTTCCAGGAGCGATTTCCGGGCGGTAAAGGTTCTGGCGTGCGAGGCCGTCAAGAAGTCCAAAAAGCTTCTGAAGTTCACCCTGGACGACGGAACCGGCACCAATCGGACGATCTTAAGCGGCATTCACGCCTATTATGAGCCGGAAGAGCTGGTGGGCAAGACACTTCTGGCCATCACCAACCTGCCCCCCAGACCCATGATGGGCATTGAATCCTGCGGAATGCTGATCTCCGCCGTCCACCATGAAAATGGCGAGGAAAAGCTGCATCTTCTCATGCTTGACAATCACATTCCCGCCGGCGCGAAGATGTATTGATTTCTGGTTCTCTGCGTTTTTCGGAACGCAGAGAATTTTTTCGCTCTTCCGATAATTCTCCGCAAAAAGTTCGCTGGGAAATAACCCCGGCATTGACAAAACCTATAATCGGTATTATACTATCAATATCAATACGAGCAGAGGCTCTGCGTCCGCAACGGCGGCTACCCCGTCAGGCGCAGCGGCTTAACAAGGGAATGGGGACAAGCCCCGCATTGACCAATACCGTGTGCGTTTAGAAATCAGCCCGTCGGCGAAAGCCGGTCATTGGGGCAACCTGAGAAGGCAGGACTGATTTTGCCGGAGGCGCGAGTCGGGAGACCTACTGTTTCGTCAGAGTGTTGCTGAAAATGGTTGCGGTGATATTCTCATTCTGCGGGAATATCACCGCTTTTTGTGTGTAGTCAATGGCAAAAGCCATGGCGATAAATTGTCGGGCATTCTTTTGGGGTGTTCGACGGAAGGGAAGTATTCTATGAAACGACGGATATTGGCACTGCTGCTGACCCTCGTGATGCTGGTCGGTATGATCCCCACCAGCGTCTTCGCGGAGGAAGCGGCACAGGAAACCATATCGGCGCCTGCTACGGAGACGGAGGCTCCTGTCCTTGAGACGGAAGCACCGGAAACGCAGCCGCCGGTAACGGAGGCTCCCGAGACGCAAGCTCCCGAGACGCAAGCCCCCGAGACGCAAGCCCCCGAGACGCAAGCCCCCGAAACCCAGGCTCCTACGGAGGCTCCCACCGAGGCTCCCACCGAAGCTCCGGAAACGCAGGCTCCCACTGAGGAGACCGAGGCGGCTCTGGAGCTGATGGAGGAAACCCCCGCCGAGGATGCGACGGTTTCCTTCACCGTCAGCGTTCAGGGCGTGCTGGGCAAGACCTCCAACGACAAAGCGGCGGCGAAGCTGCCTGTCACCGTTACCGATCGGAACAGCGACGGCGTTCTGACCTACGACGAGGCACTGACCGCTCTGCACGAAACGTACTGCCCCGACGGCCTCGACGGCTACGACTATGGCACCAACAATTCAGGCCATGTCTACAAAATCAACAGGCTGTGGGGCAAAAGCGGCAGCACCGTCGTTCTCTACCAGAACGGCACGTCCTTCGACAGGCTCCCGAACTACAAGGGCGCGCCCATCGCCGAGAATGATGAGCTGTATGCCGCGATTCTCATCGATTCCAATGACTGCTATGCCTCCTTCGACAAGACCGAGGTCAGCGTGGAGGTCGGCAAGGAATTCACCCTGAAGCTCACCGCTGAGGGCGACTACTTCAGCGATGACGCCAGCGGCGTCCCGGTCGGCACCTGGGAGGACGGCAGCTTCCAGGCCATCGACGGCAAGACGACCGACATCTCCGGTGCCGTGACCCTGAGCTTCACCCAGGCCGGTACCTACATCGTCACCGCCAAGGGCACCGTGGAGGGTGAGGACGAATACTATGATCCTGTCGACTGCAATCTGACCGCTCCTTACTGCGTAGTCACCGTTACCGGCAGCTCTGTGGAACCCGCGGCGGATGCCGAGGTCTACTTCACCGTGGGTGTCAAGGGTCTGCTGGTGCAAACCGCCGACGGCACGGATGTCGTTGACCTGCCCATCACCGTCAAGGATATCAATTCCGACGGCGTTCTGACCTATGACGAGGCTCTGGTTGCCCTGCACGAAAAATATTGCCCCGGCGGCTACGCCATCAGTGGGGGTTTCGTGGAGAAGCTGTGGGACGTGGTCACGGATCCTGTGGGAAGCAACTACTTCCTGAAGAACAGTGCGGATCCGCATATGGGTGTGGACAACAAGGCCAACGTTGTCGTCCAGGGTGACAAGCTGTACTGCTGTGTCCTCACGGACGAAGCCACCTTCTCTGACGTGATCTGCTACTTCACCCAGACCGCCGTCGCCGCCGAGGCCGGTGAGGCCTTTACCCTGAATCTCCAGGGCGGCTCCTCCATGGCTAAGGGCGGCTACAACCCCGGCAGCGTGGCCGGCGCCCAGGTGGGCATCTGGAAGGACGGCAAGTTCACCGCCATTGACGGTGCCGTCACCGACGCCTCCGGCAACGTGACCCTGACCCTGGACAAGGCCGGCACCTACGTCATCTCCGCCTCCGGCGAGGTTGAGACCCAAATCTGCAACTGGGGCGGCAGCGACGGAAACGAGATCATTACCGTCAACGCCCCCCTGACCGCTCCCTACTGCGTGGTCACTGTAACGGGCTCCGTGGCGACTTATGCCACCGTGACCTTCAATTTCCAGGAGGACGGCGAGCAGGTCGCCTTCGGCTTCGATGAGAAGATCGCCAGCAACCTGGCCGAAAGCTACGGCTACACCGATAACGTTACCGACGGCGTGTCCGCTCTGGACGTGCTGGTCCGGGCCCACGAGCTGGTCTTCTCCGACGAGTTCACCAAGGATACCGCCACGGACTACCTTGCCATCGGTCCCACCGGCTGGATCACCAGGTTCATGACCGAGGCTTCCACCAATATCACCTTCCTGGTCAACGGCAAGCAGCCCGCGGACAGCAAGGGCACCGGCCTGGTCGTCACCGACGCGAAGGTCGTGGACGGCGACCATGTCACCTTCGGCGTGTACGAGGATACCGTCTACTATCTGGATCGCTATGTCTGGCTGGAGACTGCCGACGGCAAGCCTCTGAACGGTCAGACCTTCTACGCGAACACCGACCTTGACCTGGTGGTCATGGGCAACTACGCGGCCTACGGCGACGAGGGTGGCCCCGACGCGCCCGTTGAGGACGCACAGCTGGCCACCATGGATATGAAGACCGGCAAGGTGGAAGCCATCACCGGCAAGGTTTCCGACGAGGACGGCAAAATCACCGTTCACATCTCCGAGGGCAAGGCCAACAGAACCTTCTGCTTCGTCATCATCGGCGAAGAGATGATGACCGCCCTGAACGTGTTCCAGGTCGGCGATGTCGTGAAGGAGACCGATCTGGTCGAGGTTCACCTGGGCATCGGCAGCACTGAGGATACCATTCGGGAACTGACCCTGGATCCCGAATTCGTCCACGACACCATGAACTACACCGTAAAGCCCCTGGAGTTCGTCGAGGACAAGGCTGCGCGCCGCCTGTGGGTCAAGGTGGAGTACATTCCCTACTGCACCGCGGGCTTCAATTTCCACGGTGTCACCAGAACCTTCACCGAGGAGCAGAACCGCAAGTGGGTACGGCTTGACAAGCTGGTGCCCGGTGCCGAGGCCAGTGTTCTGACGCTGACCTCCACCGCTGAGGGCGGCCTTGACAAGACCTACACCATCACCGTCTCCATGGAGAATGCCCAGGCTCTGCTGTGGAAGACCGATCTGACCGAGGAGCCTCTGACCATCGGCCAGAACACCAGCACCCATACCCTGACCGTGGAGGCCGGCTTCACCAATGACGTGGCCGACGCCCCCGCTATCAACTATCAGTGGTATGTGAACACCACCAATTCCACCGAGGGCGGTACGGCCGTGGCCGGTGCTACCGAAGCCACCCTGACCATCCCCAGCGATACTCTCGGCACCTTCTACTATTATGCCGTGGCCTCCAGCGAAAATCTGGACAGCACCACCAGTAAGATTGTGGAAGTCACCGTCAAGACGGTGCCCAAGAGCATTACCCTGACCACCGACTATCCCTACTCCTACCCCAGCACCAGTTCCAATGCTTATGGCGGCGTGACCTACGTTGTAAAGAGCGGCACCACCATGCAGCTGAAAGCCGTAGATGAAAACGGCGAGGAGACTCCCGTCATCTGGAAGAACGAGGGTGCTTATGGCGGCACGTTCGATACCAAGACCGGTATCTACACCGTCAATTCCGCCAGCTACACCTATGTGTCCGCTGTCTCCGCTCTGGATTCCAATGTGTCCAGCGGACAGAAGCTCATTGACGTTAAGTTCTACACCATCTCTGACTACTATAAGAACCAGATTGTCGCGCTGAGCACCGATGGCCAGACCGTGAAAACAGCCTCCGTCATCGGCGGCGTAACCGACTACAACAGCTGGGACGTCAAGGCTCCTGACGGTGTCATTGAGCTTACCTCCGCTCCGGACACCACCTCCGGCAGTCTGTACATGAATGTCCTGCGGCCCGGCACGGTGGACGTCAAGCTCACCGTAAACGTCAGCCCGGAGGGCGTGGAGAAGCTCACCGATACCGCCACCATCAGCGTCACCGGCGTGGCCGTTGAGAACGACCAGGGCGGCCAGGGCAAGGCTTATCTGGAGCTGACCTCCGAGAGCAACGCCCCCACCACTCAGCTGACGGCCTATGTTGCCGACGGCCGCACCGTGGCCTCCTGGTCCAGTGCCGACGATACCATCGCCACCGTGGATGAAAACGGTGTTGTCACCGCCCACGCCGTCGGCAGCGTCATCATCACCGCCACCGACAGCAAGGGCACCAAGGGCGGCATCAAGGTGGTCGTGTCCGATGCCCAGAACCCCACCTTCGAGAACCTGGCTCTGTATGGCATCACCTCCTCTACCTTCAAGTATGACGCCAAACAGAAGGACTACACCGGCATCCAGCTGACCAGCTACAGCACCAAGATTCTGACCATCAAGAGCGACACCCTCTTCGATGACAAGAAGCTGGACTGCGTCGCAACTTACACCAACGAGGCCGGCGAGGCTGTCAGCGTCAAGATTCCTTCCGCAACCCAGACCCAGCTGCCCGGATTCCCCTTCGGCACCACCATGGTCACTCTGACCCTGAGTGACAAGGCTGATCCGGAAATCAAGTCTACTTACACTCTGGAAGTCACCCGTCCCAGAGACACCACCAAGGCCCTCGGTGTCAACAGTATGTGGGGCGGCGGCCCCAAGGTGGGTCTGTACGCTGCCGACGGCAGTGCCCTGTCCTCCGCTCTGTACCTGGACAAGGCCGAAGGCTATCTGTTCCAGGCCAACGAAGAGGGCGTGAAGAACAGCACCTACACCTGGAGCAACACCAAGTACTACTACCGTGCCTTCATGCAGAACGGCCGTGCCGACTTCTCGGCTCTGCTCAAGGGCAACACCGATTATACCCACGTCCGTTACTCCACCGATGACGGCGTCACCTGGAAGGAGCTGGCTCAGGGCGGCGGACAGACCGATGCGATCGCCTTCCCCCAGGCTGAGGAGGGCAAGAACGCCGAGGTCAAGCTCACTGTCCAGGTTGTCTGCGATGATGCTTACTTCACCGCCGGCAACACCTACCCCGAGATGACCGCCAGCAAGGAAAAGCTGCTGATTCCCAGCGAAACCGGCAACGTCACCGTTGACGGTGTCAAGTACACCCAGGTCGGTACGACCTACACCTTCTGGGTCGAGCAGCTGCCTCAGACGGTGCAGCCCAGAATGACCACCGCCACCGTCGACACCACGGACGGCGATTGGTATCCCGCATTCGATCCTGAGGCTTTCTCCTATAAGATTTCCCTTCCCACCGATTCTGCCGAATATCCCACCCTGACCTTCACCGTCGGCGAGGGCTGCACGGTCAAGCTGGGCACCAAGGCGCTGACTGCCGACGAGGAAGGCAATTACACCGTACAGCTGACCGCTTCCGAGCAGAAGGTCAACGTGACCCTGGGCGGTCTGACCCAGGTCTACACCTTCTCCTCCTCCAAGCGGGTCAAGAACGGTGCGGACAAGCTGGTGGACTATCTGTGCATCAACAGCCAGTACACCAACGTCAGCTATGGCCTCGGCGGCGAGGGCACGCTGAGCGGTACTCTGAAGTCCCTGGGTAACTTCGGCGGCTACGCCACCTTCTACTTTGAAGACGGCCTGAAGGACGACCCCGCCAACAAGTACGGTGTTGACTTCTATGTCGACGGCAACGCCTTCAAGGACACCACCACCGGCACCGGCCTCGGCTCCATGGAGCCCGGTCAGGTCTGGGTCTCCGAGGACGGCAATACCTGGTACGCCCTGGCTGGCTCTCAGCACTACACCAACGCCATCTGGGACTACACCGTCACCTACACCAAGAACGGTTCCGGCACCCACTGGTCCGACAACTACGGCAACTCCGATACCAGTGTTCCGAACCGTACCTTCAGCTGGCCTCTGACCAGTGTCTACTTCCTGAATGAGGCTCTGAAGGACAGCGACTCCATCACCCTGTCCGGCATCCTGATTCCCAGTGTCAGGGGTATGGTCGGCCCGGATGATTTCAGCACCTACTCCAGCGGTGCCAAGTTCGGCTACGTTGACGTCATGGTCAACGGCACCAACAACCCCTACGCCTACAACGACGACTACACGAACACAAGCTCCGGCTTCGACCTGGCCTGGGCCGTCGACGGAAACGGCAACCCCGTGAACGTCTCCGGCAAGTCCTTCCACTATGTGAAGGTCGTCACCGCCTCCAACATCGTGGCCGGTGCCGCCAACGAGAAGTCTACCGAAGTTCTGAAAGTCTACCGTGCCGACTCCACCGGTGATTCCGTGGGTCAGACTCCCGCTCCCACCGCCATCACCTTCTCCGGCAACGGCACCAACTACACCCTGGTTCCTGAGGAAGGCAAGCAGGTCTATAGCCTGGTTCTGCCCATGAACGCACCCACCATTCAGGTGGAAGGCGGCGCGGACAATGTCTACGTCAACGATCAGCGGATCACCGAAGGCAACGCCACCAAGGCCATTGATATCTCCAGGGACAACACCCTGGTGCGTGTCATTGTCCAGTCCGGCGATATGGAGCCTACCATCTATCTGCTGAAGCTGAGCTACCGGGATATCACCGGCGAAGTCACCACCGAAGGCACCGACTCCGAGCTGATCGGCGGCAAGTCCATGAAGCTCACCGGTGTGGACGTGGAAACCGGCAAGGTCATCCCCGCTTCCTCCATTACCTGGGCGCTGGCCGATCCCGACGACGCGGCTTACGTCACCGTCACCGCTGACGGCACTGTGAAGTCCTATGTGCTTGCTTCCAAGCATGACGTGACCTTCCTGGGTACCCTGAAGAACGGCTATACCGGCTTTGTCAAGCATACCGTCACCATCTATCCCGCCGTGAGCCTGGTAGAGATTTACAACGGCGCGAAAAATGTCACCGGCAGCACTCTGCACCTGAACACCGCCGAGAGTGACGCGCTTGACCTGACCGCGAAGCTCTATCCCGCCGATTCCAAGGAAGGCGTCACCTGGAAGTCCTCCAACACCAAGCTTGCCACCGTTGAGGACGGCACCGTCAAGCATGTGGCCGGCACCGGCACCGTGACCATCACCGCTACCGCAAGCGACGGCACCAATAAGTCCGCTTCCGTGAAGGTTCAGGTCGGCGTGCTGACCCAGAGCGCCACCATCACCGCGCCTGAGGACACCACCCTGCGCTCCGGCAAGTCCCTGACCCTGACGGCCATCACCGAGCCTGAGAAGCCCACCGTCTCCGGTGTCATCTTCCGGCTGGTGGACGCTTCCGACAGCGTCTACGCTACCGTCACCGCCAACGGCAAGGTCACCGCCAAGACCGTCAACGAGCCTCATGCCGTGCAGGTCATCGCGGTCAGCAAGGACGGCCAGGCTACGAGCCAGCCCATCACCCTGACCATCCTGCCCAAGACCGACAATACCCTGATCCTGAAGGTCGGTGAGCAGTACGTCACCAAGACCACCCTGGTTCGCAATGCCGAAGACACCATCGAGCTGAGTGCCTACACCCTGACCGGCATTGAAGAGACTCCGGTTGAGAACGTGACCTGGAAGTCCTCCAAGGAAAAGGTTGCCACCGTGGACGAAAACGGCACCGTCAAGTGCCTGGCCAAGGGCAAGACTACCATCTCCGCTCTGGTGGACGGCAAGGTGCAGGCCACTGTCACCGTCAGCGTCACCACTCTGGTGGAAGAGCTGAACATCACCAGCAAGACCGGTACCTTCACCGTTGCCTCCGGCAAGAAGCTGAACCTGACCGCCACTGTCGAACCCGCCGCGGCTGCCAATAAGGCCGTCACCTGGGCCATCACCGAGGGCGGTGCCTACGCCAAGATTTCTTCCTCCGGTGTCGTCACCGCGAACAAGAACCTGACCGCTCCTGTCACCGTTACCGTCACCGCCACCGCCAAGGACGGCTCCGGTGTCACTGCCACCCAGCAGATCGCCGTCAAGCCTCTGTCCTACGGCGTGGAGATCCAGCGTCCCAGCGCTTCTGAGAACACCACTCTGGTCTGGGATATGGCCGCCACCGGCAACGGCACCCTGAAGCTGAGTGCCACTGTGTATCCTCTGACCGCTCAGCAGGACGTGACCTGGAAGTCCTCCAGCACGAAGGTCGCTGCCATTGACGAAAACGGCAAGATCACCTTCCTGAAGGCTGGCTCCGTGACCATCACCGCCACTGCCAAGGATGGCTCCGGCAAGAAGGCCTCCTTCAAGATTCAGGTGGTCAAGCTGATGAAGACTCTGGAGCTGGCAAACGCCAGCGTGGCAGGCGGCAAGGCAATCACCCTGAAGCCCGTCATCGGCCCCACCGACGTGACCAACAAGAAGCTGACCTGGAGCGTGACCGAGAACGAGTACGGCATCAAGATCAACGGTTCCGGCAAGCTCTCCACCAAGGCTGTGACCAAGCCTGTGAACGTTACCGTCACCGCCACCGCTCTCGATGGCAGCGGCACGACCGCTTCCTGCAAAGTGACCGTCTACCCCGCTACCACCGAGGTCATCATCTCCGCCAAGGACGGCGGCGAGCTGCCCGCTTCCATCGATGTAGACACTGAGCTGGAGCTGACCGCTTCCAGCCTGCCCGACAACGCGGCAAAGGTCTACACCTGGAAGAGCAGCAACACCAAGATCGCCACCGTTGAGAACGGCGTTGTCACCGCCATCAAGGCCGGCAAGGTAAAAATCACCGCCACCGCCGCCGACGGTACGAACAAGTCCGCCTCCGTCACCTTGAAGGTCGTTGCGGCCGACGAGACTCCCTCGAAGAAGTAATCGCTTCCCGCAAATTCCTAACCAACCAGCCGACTCCCCCCGGGGAGCCGGCTGGTTTTCCTTTTCGTCACAGCCTGTCACTGCGAACCAGTGTGGTGCTCCGCGCAGCGAATCAAAATCCGAATGACTGCCGGTGGCAGTCATACCTTAATTCATGCAACACTGGTGTGACCCCTTCCAGGGATTCCCTCCGGTCGCAATCCCCCGGTCATTCCTGTAGGGGTCGATGCCCACATCGACCCTTGGCAACGATTGCCTTACGGCTTGGGTCGATGTGGGCATCGACCCCTACGGATTCTACGAAGGTTTTCTAAACTGGGAAGTCCTCCCCGGAATTCTCACCTTTCCCTCGAATATCCGTTGACAAATCGATAAAAAAAGGTTAAAATACAGGTACTGAGGAAGCTCTCATGAAATCGGCAAGAGCTGGCGGCGAGAGATTTTGTTTCCGGGCTATGTACGGAAAACGAGGGAATGCTTTTGTGTACCGCAAGGGGTATGCCGCATCCGTAAGCCAGCTTTCGCCGGCAACGGCTGCGCTATATTTCCCGTTTTTCGTACCGCAGACTGGGAGCAAAAGATCCGCTGCGAAAGCCGCCGACGGTTTATTCAGAGTTTCTTAAAGTGAATATGCTGCATGGCGTCATCCACGCTGTCCTTCCATCCCGGGCAGGTGCGGTGATCAGAAAATCCGGTCAGAATCCGGAGCATATCCCGATGCTGTAGGCGCGGAGCCTGTACCCCTTCGGAGCGATCCGGTCACTGGGAAACTGGGAAGGCGGGGCATGGACGTTACCACGCGCAAGCCAGAATATCGGCCATGATCGAACCCGGAGGACGCTCGCAAGAGCGGAAGATGGCAGCTTGGGAGCGAATACAAACGGTCGCATTGGCGTTTGCCAATGCTTTTTCTTTTTCCTGGAAGGAGCTTTCTTATGCGCAGATGGTTTGCGGGCTTTTTAGCCGCTTTGATTCTTATAGGTCCGGTGCTCTCCCTGGGAGCCGGGGCGGCGGAAATCGGACACTCGCTCGATTCGGCTGCCGTGCCGGAGACCACGGCGGAGACGACTGAAGCTTCCACGGAAGCCACCGTCGAAGCGATTCTGAGCGTTCCGGAGGGTGTCACCGCACCTACCGAGAAAACGGCAGACCCCACTGAGACCGCCGGTACCACGGCTCCCACGACGGAAACGACCTCCGTGGAGGCCGTCCCCCCCACCGTCGGCACCACCCCCACGCAGACGGTGCCGGAAACGGTGGCGGAAACCGAGCCTGAGACCCACCCCGCTGCGGAAGCCGCCGAAACCCAGTCACCCACTGAGGAAACCTCTGAGGAAACCACTGAGGAAACTCAGCCTGCCGAGGAGGAGCCTCCCAAAAAATCCCTGTGGGAGACGATCCAGGCGTTCCTGGGTCTGATGGAGGAGGGCGGCACGCTGGAGAGCATGTCCCTGTCCGATGCCCAGGGGAACACCCTGGCTCTGACCCCGGAATTTCAGCCAAACTGCCATACCTACGGTGTCCAAGTTCCCGCGGATGGCGAGCTGACTCTGACCATGGTGCCCGGCACGGATTACCAGATTTCTGTAAACGGGACTGTTCTGGAGGAAAACCAATACACCTTCACCCCCCAGTGGGATTCCCAGGGGCTTTATCAGCTGGAGCTGCAATTATTCGGCAAGGGTCTATATGACGAGGACAGCTATACCCTTTCCCTGGTTCTGACTCCCACGGCTCAATCCATCGAGATCACCCAGCTGCCGGAGAAAACCGAGTACCAGTCCGGCGAGGCCTTCGACCCCACCGGCCTGGAGGTCAAGGTCACCCTGACTGACGGCACCACCCTGGTACCCAGAATCGAGGAGCTGACCTTTTCCCCTTCCGGGGAGCTGACCGCGGCGGACACCGCCGTCACCGTTCAATACGAGGATGTCACCGCCCAGATCGAAGTCCAGGTCTCCGGCCTGAAGGGCACGGGCACGAAAAACGATCCCTACCTTCTGGAGACCCAGGAGGATCTGTTCCTGCTGGACGAGTGGGTCACGGCGGGCGAAGATCAGTCGGGCGTTTACTTCCAGCTGACCCAGGACATTGAGATCACGGAGCCTTGGGACGGCATCGGAGATGAGGAGCATCCTTTCTCCGGGGATCTTAGCGGCAAGCCCAAAGGCTCCAACACAATTTATCAGATCACCATTCCCGAGGGGGGCAAGGCTCTGTTTTCCCGCACTCGGGAGGCAACCATCCGCAATCTGAAGGTATACGGCCCCCGGATCGAGGACTACGGCCTGGTCAGCCACTATGTGGTGGATTACGACACAAAGCTATACGTCAAATTTCAAAACGTCACCCTGGTTTCCGGCACCAAGACCCTGTATTCCGGTTTCATCGGCGGCTACGCCTCCGGCCAGGACGAGGTGCAGATCATAAGATGCACCATCGAGCCTGGGGTGGTCATCGGCTACGACGGGAGCCAGAGCCACATCGGCTCTTTCGGCGGGGAATTCAACGGCTCCATTAAGGACTCCACCAGTGCCGCCACGGTTTACGGTCAGGATTGGGTTGGCGGTCTGGTTGGCAACAAGGGTCAGTCCATGGGCGACTTTATCGTCACCGGCTCCTCCTTCACCGGCACCGTTTCCGCCACCGGAAAATGCGTGGGCGGCATTGTGGGCGGCGGCTATGCCGGCACCAACTGGGGACTGGAAACCGCTCCCAACACCCGGGGCGTGGTGATTAAGGACTGCACTTCCAGCGGCAGTATTTCCGGAAAAATCGGCGTTGGCGGTATTTTCGGCGCGGAAAACTGCGCCCAGCAGTTCTGGGACAACGGTATCTGCGAGATTCAGAACAACAAATTCACCGGCTCCGTCCAAGGCTCTAAGTTCGTTGGCGGTGTCATCGGCTTCATGCAGTCCCTGAATAAAGATGCCTCCATCAGCAACAACTACTATAAAAACGCCGCTAAGGGCATCGGAGCCGTGGCTCATGTGGACACCAGCGCCCTATCCAGCGGCTTCCACGGAGACACCTATTACTATAACACCGCCAAATACGTCTCAGACGGCAAGGGCGGCGTAGAATCCTACGTCGACAAGATTAACTGTGTTCCCCTGAAACTTTATATTGACCTGCCTACCATCGGCACTGCCGCGGAGGGTGTCAACCGGGCGGTTTCCAAGCCAGCCCTGAACCGGACGGACGACCCTCTGGGAGCAGATGCGGGGAATCTCTGCTACACCGACGGGGTCACGGAAAAGCGGGTCACAAAGCTGGAAATCTCCGGCAGCTACAAAACTAAATACATCGAGGGAGAAGCCCTGGATCTCACCGGTCTGACCCTCACCGCCATCTGGAGCACCGGGGAGACCACCCAGGTCGATCTGGATGACGTGACCGTCTCCGGCTTTGACACCAACACCCCGGACACCCAGACCGTTACGCTGACCTATAAGGGCGTGGATGCCCGGTTCACCGTCACCGTCACTCCGGAATCCAAGGATATCACCGTGTACATCACGGTCCTGGGCGACAGCAAACACGGGGACAACGGTTCCATCCACGGCCTTGCCATGGGCGGCCTGACCACCTGGATCGGCAGAACCAGGATCACCGCCAAGACCACCGATACGGTCTGGGATGTACTCAAGCCCCTGCTGGATGAAAAGGGCTATACCTATTCCGCCAGCGACAATAACCAATACGGCACCGTGTACATTGCCTCCATCAACGGCCTGGGCGAATTCACCAACGGTCCCAATTCCGGATGGATGTACACCTTCAACGGCACCCACCCGAACCGGGGCGTTTCCGCGGTCTACCTGAAGGACAAGGCCGAGATCATCCTGCACTATACTGACGATTACACCTACGAGGAGGGCGGCAATAATTACGGCAAGCCCCTTGACACCGAGGATGCTGCCAAAGAGGTCATTGCCCTCATTAAGAAAATCGGAAATGTGACCTATACGGATGCCTGCAAGCACCGGATCGATGATGCCCGAAAGGCCTATGACGCTCTGACCGACGAGGAAAAGAGGCTGGTCACGAACCTCAAAACCCTCGAGAGCGCGGAAACCAAGTATGAGGAGCTGAAAAAGGCCGCCCAGAAGGCCAACGCCGAAAAGGTGGAAACGCTCATCAAGGCCATCCCGAACCCGGTGACGAAGAAAAGCAAATCGGCCATCGACAAGGCTCGGAAGGCCTACGACAAACTTACCGACGAGGAAAAGAAGCTGGTTACGAACCTGGAGGTTCTGACCAAGGCGGAGGTGGCCTATGCCAAGCTGGTAGCCACCAAGCAGGACTGGGCAAAGGCTCAGGCGGTCATGGATGCCATCGCCGCCCTGTCCGTCACCTCGCCGGACGCGGACGCTGTGGCAGCCGCCCGGAAGGCCTACGACAAGCTGACCGCCCTGCAAAAGCTGCTGGTAGAAAACTACGAGCTTCTACAGGCGGCGGAGACCAAGCTTTCCGGCAGTGCCCTGGAAAAAAACGCCAAGAATTGTTATCAGACGACGGGGCAATATATTCAGAGCCTGGGCACTCCGGGTATCGGCTCCATCGGCGGCGAGTGGGGCGTGATCGGCATGAGCCGCTCCGGCCTCACCGTACCCGGCCTGGAGGAATACTATCAGAAAGCCCTGGACTATATCAAGCAGTCCATTGACCCGGAGACCATGCGGCTCCATTCGGCAAAATCCACGGACAATTCCCGGATGATCCTGGCTCTCACCGCCATCGGCAAGGACGCGACGGATATTGACGGCTACAACCTGGTGGCAGGTCTGAGCGATCTGGACTATGTGACCTATCAGGGCAATAACGGCCCCATCTGGGCACTGATTGCCCTGGATTCCGGCAACTATCCCGCCTCTGGCACCGCCACCCGTCAGGCACTGATAGAAAAGCTGCTGAACGTGCAGACCACCGATGGCGGCTGGGCCGTTACCGGAAGCAAAGCGGATACGGACATGACCGGCATGGCTCTGCAGGCTCTGGCACCCTACTGCGAATCCAATGAGCAGGTTCGCGCCGCCGTGGACAAGGCCATCGACAGACTTTCTCAGATGCAGCAGGAGGACGGCTCCTTCTGTGCGGACTATGGCGATGGGAACCCGATACCCACCAGCGAATCCATCGCCCAGGTCATCACCGGCCTGTCCGCCCTGGGCATTGACCCGGCCACCGATTCCCGGTTTGTCAAGTCCGGCGGCTCCGCCCTGGAAGCTCTTCTGCGCTACTATGTGGACGGCGGCGGCTTCCGTCACCTGCTGGACGGAGAGCGGGACGGCATGGCCACCGAGCAGGGCTACTATGCCCTGACAGCCTACTTCCGCTTCCGCAGCGGCGCAAAGCGTCTGTACGACATGACGGACGTTCTGGACAAGGGCGGCGACCCGACAGACCTGTCCGCCCAGATTTCCGTGAAGCGGGAAACCCAGCCTGCGCAGTCCGGGAAGAAAAAGAGTGTCTCTCCCCTTCTGATCGCCGGCATTGCCCTGATGGTTCTGGGTGCGGGCGCAGTGGCGACCCTGGTAATCATCCAGCGGCACACGTCCAAAAATGAGGAATGATTTATGAAGAAAAAAACCGCAAACCTACTGATGGTGCTGGCCATTGTCATTATCGTGGCGGGCGGTGTGCTGCTGGCCTTTGCCCTCCGGGAGCAAGCCGGGGATAACTTAGGCAGTGCCTACCGGATCGCCGCCATCCCGGATAACTTTGTATCCGGCGGCGGGGACAGAACCTGCACCATCACCATTGTCTGTCCCACGATTTTTGACAACTTAGACAGCCTGAACGAGGAAAAGGCTCCTTTCGTTCCCAAGGACGGCACCATTCTGCCCGCCACGAAGGTCAGCTTCACCGAGGGAGAGACCGTGTTCGACGTGCTCAAGCGGGTCTGCGACGCGGCTCAGCTGCAAATTGAGTACAGCTACACCCCCCTGTACGAAAGCTACTATATCGAGGGCATCAACCATCTGTATGAGTTCGACTGCGGTCCGGAATCCGGCTGGATGTACAAGGTCAACGAGTGGTTCCCCAACTATGGCTGCTCGGCCTACGCCCTGAAGGACGGAGACGACATCGTCTGGTGCTACACCTGCGTAGGCCTGGGCGCGGACGTGGGCGAGACCTGGATGGGCGAAGCCTGGACAGGCGGCCAATGAGCCGGGACGCTTTTTCCAACCGGCATCCGGCGGTGAATTTCGCCTTTTTCCTGGTGGTGATCTGCTGCGCCGTGGTGATCCAGCATCCGGCCTACCTGGCCGTGGGGATTTTCAGCGGGGCTGCCTATTACCTGCTGCTGCGCGGCCGGAAGGGTCTGCGGGGCATTGCCGGGATGCTGCCCATTTTCCTCATTCTGTCCCTGCTCAATCCCCTTTTCAACACCTACGGCGCGCATATTCTGTTTCACATCTTCGGCAGACCCTACACCCTGGAGGCTCTGCTCTACGGCTTTGCCATCGGCGGAACCTTCCTGGAAATGCTTCTGTGGTTCGGCTGCTACAACCGGGTTTTAACCAGTGATAAGTTCACCGCCCTCTTCGGCAACCTGATCCCTGCCCTGTCGTTGCTGCTGGTGATGGTTCTGCGGCTGATTCCCAGCTTCCTGCGCAAGGCCGCCCAACTTGCCGGTGCCCGGAAGTCCATCGGCAAGGGTGCCGCCGAAGGAGATACCGCGAAGGAAAAGCTCACGGACGGCATGGCTATCCTGGGCGCGCTGACCTCCTGGGCTCTGGAGGGCAGCATCGTCACTGCCGATTCCATGCGCTCCCGGGGCTACGGCACCGCCAAGCGCAGCAGCTTCCAGATTTACCGGCTGACCGGAGAGGACCTCCGGCTGTTTGTCTGGATGGGGCTGCTGCTGGCGGCTCTGCTCTTCCTGGGAAACACCCAATCCAGCTTTACACCGGTGCTGGAAATCGCGCCGGTTCAGGGGCAGAACGCTCTGGGGCTTGCCGCCTACGGAGCCTTCGCCCTGCTTCCCACCGCATTACACACAAAGGAGGCCATTGCATGGCACATTTCGAGATCCGGGATCTGACCTTCTCCTACGCCGCCGCCAAGGGACGGCACAGCCTGGAAAGCGTCAGTCTTTCCATTGAACAGGGAGAATTTCTGGTGCTGTGCGGTGCCTCCGGCAGCGGAAAAAGCACCCTGCTGCGGCAGCTGAAAACCGTACTTACCCCCGGCGGCAAACGACGGGGCGAAATTCTCTTCCACGGTGTGCCCCTGAGCCAGGTCTCTGACCGGGATCAGGCCTCCAAAATCGGCTTCGTCATGCAGAATCCCGACGATCAGATCGTCACGGACAAGGTCTGGCACGAGCTGGCCTTCGGCCTGGAAAGCCTGGGCTGCGACCAGAAGACCATGCGCTCCAGAGTCGCCGAAATGGCCTGCTATTTCGGCATTCAGGACTGGTTCCACCGGGATGTGGCCACCCTCTCCGGCGGCCAGAAGCAGCTATTGAATCTGGCCTCCATTATGGCCATGCAGCCGGAGGTACTGATCCTGGACGAACCCACCAGCCAGCTGGATCCCATCGCCGCCAGTGACTTTCTGAACACCGTCCGGAAAATCAATACGGAGCTTGGCACCACCGTCCTCATCACCGAGCACCGGCTGGAGGATATTTTCCCCTACGCCGATCGGGCGGTGGTCATGGACGGCGGCAGAATCCTGGCGGACGACACCCCCAGCCGGGTAGGTCAGCTGCTGTTTTCTCAGAATCACCCCATGTTCACCGCCATGCCCACCCCAGTGCGGGTGTACTACGGTGCCGGATGCACCGGGGACAGCCCGCTCACCGTCCGCCAGGGGCGAAGCTGGCTCAGCCGGGAGTTTCCGGAGACGCCAGCGAGAAGCACAATCCCCGCCCCGGGTCTTCCGGAGGAAGTGAAAAATCCGGCACTGGTGCTCAAAGAGCTTTGGTTCCGGTACGAAAAGGATTCCCCGGACATTCTCCGGGGTGTCAGCGCCCGGATACCTGTCGGGAGCCTGTACGCTATCTTGGGCGGCAACGGCGCGGGCAAATCCACCACCCTGAAGGCCATTTCCGGCATTTGCCGACCCTATCGGGGCAAGGTCACCCTTTTCGGAAAGCCCATGGAAGCATACAAAGCCCCGGAGCTGTTCCAGGGCTGCCTTGCCATGCTTCCCCAGGATCCCAAGAGCCTGTTCGTCAAGAAAACCGTCCGGGAAGAGCTGGCGGAAATGACCAAGGACACTTCCGCCATTACCGAGATCGCCCGGCTGTGTCAGATCGAGCCGCTGCTTGACAGTCACCCCTACGACTTATCCGGCGGCGAGCAGCAGCGTGCCGCTCTTGCCAAGGTGCTGCTGACCAAGCCCCGGCTTCTCCTGCTGGACGAACCAACCAAGGGCATCGACTGCTTCTTTAAGGAAACCTTCGCCAGAATCCTCGCCGACCTGAAGGCTCAGGGCATTACCGTCGTCATGGTGTCCCACGATGTGGAGTTCTGCGCCCGGTACGCCGATGTGGTGGCCATGTTCTTCGACGGTCAGATCCTCACCGCCGACACCCCCCGCCGGTTCTTCGGAGCCAACAGCTTCTACACCACCGCCGCCCATCGGATGAGCCGCCACGTCTTCCATGGAGCCGTCACCGCCGAGGATGTTATCACCCTTTACCGGCAGAGCAAGGAGGCCGCCCAATGAAAAAGTCCCACATTGCCATGCTTTTGATTTTTCTGCTGGGGATCCCCGCCACCTTGTATTTTGGTCTCCGTCTGACAGGCCGGGCTTACTATCTGACCAGCACTCTGGTGATTATCGAAATCCTCATTCCCTTCCTGCTGGCTTTCGAGGATCGGAAGCCCCAGGCCAGGGAGCTGGTGGTCATTGCGGTGCTGTCCGCCCTGGCCGCAGCCGCCCGGGTGGTGATCCCCATTCCCAATTTCAAGGCGATTTTCGCCGTCATTATGCTCTCCGGCATTGCCTTCGGGCCGGAAGCGGGCTTCCTGGTGGGAGCCGTTTCCGCCTTCGCCAGCAACTTTTTCTATGGCCAGGGAGCCTACACCCCCTGGCAGATGTTCGCCTACGGTGCCGGCGGGATGCTGGCGGGCTTCCTGTTTGCCAAAGGACGGCTTCCCAGAAAGCCCCTGGTCATGGCGATTTTCGGCTTTCTGGCAACGCTCTTCTTCGTTGGCCCCCTGCTTGACACCTGCTCGGTGTTTCTCATGCTGCCCATTGTGAACCTGCAAACCGCCTGGCCGCTGTATCTTTCCGGCTTTCCGGTGAATCTGAGCCAGGGGGTGTGTACCGCCCTGACCATGCTGCTCTTCGGCCGTCCTCTGCTGGAAAAGCTGGATCGGGTGAAGCTGCAATACGGCATGATGGAGGACGACGATGGGGTTTGAAGTCTGCCATCCTGCGGTGAATTTTATCTTTTTCGCTTCTGTTCTCTGGGGGGCTGTATGCTTTCAGCATCCGGTGTTTCTGGTCATTGCCTGGCTGTGCGCCTTTGCCTACAGCGTCCGCCGAGCGGGGCGAAGGGCGGTGATTTTCAACCTCTGCCTGGTGCCATTTGTCCTGGTTTTCGCCCTGTATTACAGCACCTATCACCATTTCGGTGTGACAATTCTGCGAAAAAACTTCATTGACAACAACATGACCCTGGAAAGCCTGGTCTACGGGCTGGTCATCGGGCTGCGCGTTGCCACGGTGTGTATGTGGCTGGAGTCCCTGTTTTCCGTGGTTTCCTCGGATAAAATCATCTATTTATTTGGAAAAGTCAGCCCCCGGCTTTCCCTGTTCCTGACGATCCTTCTGCGATTTCTCCCCCGGCTTTCCCGGGAGGCGGGACGGATCAATCTGTCTCGGAAGGGCATCAGCCGGGGAGCCGGTCAGGGGAACCTTTTTCGCAGGCTGCGCAATTGCCTGGAGATTTTCTCCATGCTGATTACCTGGATGATCTCCGCTCTGGCTCTGGAGTCCGATTCCATGCGCTCCCGAGGGAGCCTTCTTCGCGGACGGACGGCCTACTCCATTTATCGTTTTGACAACCGGGACCGGGCCTTCGTTATCGGCCTGTTCCTCTGCCTGACCCTGACCCTCATGGGGGTGATCCTGGGTTCCGTCAAAATGTGGTACAATCCCAGAATCCTCCTGCGACCCCTGAACGCCCTGGGGGTTCTCACCGCCGCCGGATATCTGGCTCTGTGTCTGATGCCCTTAGGTCTGGAGCTGTGGACGGACTACCAGTTCCGCAAGGCTAGGGCTGCCTGAAAAATAAGCTGCCGGATCAGAAGTACGTTCTAGCGAACGGTTCTTCTGATCCGGCAGCTTCTCCTGTTTTGGGATACGCCTTTGTAAACACCGGGGCAAAAATAAAAATATTTTTTCCGCAACATTTTCCCACCCTCGGCTGTATATCAGATAGAACACGGGACAGGCAAGCTTCCCCCCCGTGACGACTTACCAAAAAGGAGATTGTCTATATGAAAAAAGCGATTCTGATTTTTCTTTCCCTCATCCTGATTCTGTCCTGTATCGGCTGCGCCGCCGAAGCCCTGCCGGTGCGCACCGAACCCACCCAGACGGAAACCGCCTCCACTCCGGAGGAAACCCTGGAGGGCGGCTGGAACATTCCGACCGATCCCCAGATCACCCCAGAACTCCAAAGTCTTGTCGACCGGGCCTTTGAGGGTCTGACCGGCGTATCCTATTCCCCGGTGGCTTTGCTGGCTACCCAGGTCGTGGCCGGAACCAACTATCGTATGCTCCTGCGGGCCCTGCCGGTGCTGCCGGACGCGGTCGAGGTCTATGCCATCGGAACCATTTATCAGGATTTGGACGGAAACGTAACTCTGGAAGATGTGCAGACTACCGACGTCCCCACTGACCTGAATGATATGCCCGGCGGCTGGGCTCAGGCAGACTCCGCCCAAGTCTCTTCGGAAGCCAGAGCCGCCTTTGACGCCGCCGTGGAGGGGCTCGTCGGCGTGGACTATCAGCCTGTTGCCCTGGCGGCAACCCAGGTCGCCGCGGGCACCAACTATGCCATTGTCTGTCAGGCGACCGTAGTCTATCCGGATGCGGAGCCCTACTACGCCATCGTCTACGTCAGTGCAGATCTGGAGGGTCAATCTCAGCTTCTGGACATTGCGGATCTTGTATAACACGCAAAAGGCCGGTGCGCCGCAATCCGCGGCGCACCGGCCCAACCCGTATTGTCGGGATTTTCCTGCCGTTTTATTCAGCGGTTCACCGTATCCACGAACCGCAGGAAGGCTTTTCTTCCCTCCGGAGTATTCTTATAGACACCCGCGTCCTCCAGCACTTCGGTGAATACCTTGCCTGTTTCCTGGAGCACAATGTCCAGCGCGTTGTCCGGGGTGAAAGTATACTTCTTTTTCAGCTCCTCCACCCAGGGAGCGTGCTTGCTCAGAACCTCATCGGCGGCAATGTCCCGACCCTCTGCGATAGCCTGAGCCAGGTCTGCCAGCTCCTTTTTCAGTCGGCTGGGCAGCACCGCCAGACCCATGACCTCAATGAGGCCGATGTTTTCCTTCTTGATGTGGTGCTTGTCGGCGTGGGGGTGGAACAGGCCCAGGGGATGCTCTTCGGTGGTGATGTTGCAGCGCAGCACTAAGTCCAACTCGTAAAGCTGCCCTCTGCGCCGGGCAATGGGGGTAATGGTATTGTGCGGCTCCCCGTCAGAGAAGGCCAGAACCCCCACGCTTTCGTCGGAATAGCTCCGCCAGCAGGTGAGAATCCGATCCGCCAGCTCTGCAAGCCGCTCCGGGTTCTCCCCGTCCAGCCGGATGACGCTCATGGGCCAGCGGACAATGCCTGCCTGAACATCCGAAAAGCCCGCGAATTTCAGCTCCTGCTCCACAGGTGCGGTCTCCATGGCGAAGGTATAATGTCCGCCCTGGAAGTGCTCATGGCTGAGAATGGAGCCACCCACGATGGGCAGATCGGCGTTGGAGCCAACGAAATAGTGGGGAAAGGCCTTCACGAAGTCCAGCAGCTTCTCAAAAGCCGCCCGGTCGATCTTCATGGGCACATGCTGGGAATTGAACACGATGCAGTGCTCGTTGTAGTAAACGTAGGGGGAATACTGCAGGCACCAATCCGCCCCGCAGACGGAAATGGGAATGATCCGGTGATTGGCACGGGCAGGATGGTTCATCCGACCGGCGTAGCCCTCGTTCTCCCGGCACAGCTGGCACTTGGGGTAAGCGGTCTGGGGGGCGTTCTTGGCCGCGGCAATGGCCCGGGGGTCCTTCTCCGGCTTACTCAGGTTGATGGTAATGTCCATCTGGCCATAGGGGCTATCATACTTCCAGCGCATATCCTTCGCAATGCGGTAGCGGCGGATGTAATTGGTGTCGCAGCTGAACCGGTAATACCAGTCCGTGGCCGTCTCCGGGCTTTGGGCGTACTTTCCCCGGAATGTGCGGATGACCTCCCTGGGCATGGGGGTCACCGCGCCCATGATCCGGGTGTCAAAAATGTCCCGGGCAGTGATGTTGTCCTCGCACAGACCCTTTTCCACGGCGTAATCCAGAATCCCCGCCAGAATTTCCTCTAAATCCTCGCTCTGCGGCGCATCGGAGACAGTGTAGTCGTCCTTGCGGAGAATGTCCAGCAGGCGGTTGACCAGCACATAGTGATCCACCGGCTCCGCCAGCCCCCGGTTCATGGCATAGGAGACCAGGGAATCGATGCAGGTATCAATGGTCATCCCTCTACCTCCATCTCCACGCCGCCCTGGGGACGGATGGACAGAACGTGGCAGGCGCCCTGGCCCAGGGCTGCGTCAATCCCCGCCCGGAAGGCGTCCAGCAGTTCGAAGGGTACGAAGGCCTGCACCGTGCCGGCGAAGCCGCCGCCGTGAACCCGATAGGCACCCTTGCCCCGGAGATAATGCTCGCACAGACCCAGAGCCACCGCCACGGGCTGCTGCCGGACGTAGCCCGCGGGAATCACATTCTGCAAATACATCCAGCTGGAGAAGCCGGACTCCCGGATGAGATGCAGGAAGCCCTGGAAATCGCCTCTTTCCAGGCAGGCCACCTGCTCCGGCACCCGGCGGTTTTCGTTGTATTCGTGCATGGCTCGCATGACTGCCCGGTCGCCGCAGGCTTCCCGGAGCCTCGGGATGGCGGCGTAGAATTCCTCTTCGGGAATTTCCGTGGTCACTTCCCGACCCAGACAGGCGCAGATTTCCTTCAGCTCACCGGGAATGGCCGCGTATTCGTCGGTCAGGTCGGCGTGATCCGCCCGGGAGTCGATGATGCACAGGGCGTGGCCGGTGGTGGAGAAGTCGAAGTGTACCGGCCGGATGTCCGGGTGCTCTTTATCCCCAAAATCGATGGTCACAAGCCCGCCCACTGCGCTGGCGGTCTGATCCATCAGGCCGCAGGGCTTGCCGAAGAACACGTTCTCCGCGTACTGGCCGATCTGAGCCACCTCCGCCTGGGACACCCGGCCGTCAAAGAACAGGTGATTGATGATGGTGCCGATGAGTACCTCAAAGGCCGCGGAGGAGCTGAGGCCGGAGCCTGGCAGCACCGTGGACTCGCAGTAGGCATCAAAGCCCCCCACCTGGCAGCCCAGCTGGGCGAATCTTGCCGCCACGCCCCGGATGAGGGCCGGGGTGGAGTTGATCTCCGCCGGCACCGGCTCCAGATTGTCCAGATTCACCTGGCACAGGGGGTAGCCCTTGGACTGCACCCGGATCACATTGGTGCCGTTTGGGCGGACAGCCGCCACCGTGTCCAGGTTCACCGCCCCGGCCAGCACCCGACCCCGCTGATGATCCGTGTGATTGCCGCCGATCTCCGTGCGTCCGGGGGCGGAAAAAAACCTCTGGGCTGCCCCGCCGAAGGCGGCGGAAAAACCGGAATCCAATCTTGTTTTGTCTTTTGCGGAAAGAATCAGGTTCGACATAACATCCTCCAAACGATCGCCCGCAGGCTCTCACATTTTTTCTGAAATTCATTATACACGCAATGGACGGAAAATGGAAGTCCCAATTTGCCCTTCCCTGCTTTGTTTTTTCAGAAAGGAAATGAAAAAATCGAAAAAAGTGCTTGACAATTTCCGGTTGTGTGCTATAATACAGAAGTCGTCCGGCAAGGGCGGCAGGTGAAAACCGAATATGGGGGTATAGCTCAGCTGGGAGTCCAAACGGTACAGCAACGCACCCCACAGCAACAAGTTCATAAAGGCTTTTGCGTCAATCTACAACACCTGGGGGTATAGCTCAGCTGGGAGAGCGCTTGAATGGCATTCAAGAGGTCAGCGGTTCGATCCCGCTTATCTCCACCACCGATGGCGCAAGCCGATGAAAGCACCTGATGTTTTGTCAGGTGCTTTTCTTTTTGTAAGGCACTGCTTTTTCCATGAAACATGTGATATGTACCCCCAATACTGGACACCCGGTATTGGGGGTATTGCTATATGAAATACAGCTCTGCGTATAAGCGAAAGTGCGTGGAGCTATATCGGCAGGGGGAATGGCCGGAAACACCGGAGGGGGTAACAGAGCAGGGGTTTCGTGGCACCATTCGTAAGTGGGCGCGTATGGAAAATTCATGTGGATCGGAAGCGTTACGGCACAAGAACCAGAATAAGGAATGGACAGCAGGCCAGAGATATGAGCTGGTAGCCCAGGTTCTAGCTGAAAAGTCGGTAAAAGAAACAGCTTTTTCAGCGGGAATCAACGATGGACAGTTGCATCAATGGGTCAGAAGGTATAAAATA
>ERZ808262.361-NODE-361-length-24134-cov-3.611363_pt1 | contig 24134 bp, 21 predicted proteins | sample MGYA00520895_ERZ808262 | MGnify/ENA primary metagenome ERZ808262 (study PRJEB31516, sample SAMN03275588) | gut metagenome | biome: mammalia-associated habitat; material: feces | host: Papio cynocephalus | place: Kenya | collected 2012-08-02 ... | reverse complement strand
CTTTCAAAATGCTCGGCGGAAAGCGCGGTCAAAAAAGTCCTGTGAGGACTTTTTTTGACAAGCCGAGAAGCAGCACACCATTTGGTGTGCTGCTTCTATTCGAATACGGTATACGCCGGCGATTATTTAAACTTCACCCTAGGCTTGTAGAACTCAAAAATAACGGTGTCGCGTCCGGCTTCGTTGCGCGGCTCGTGCGACGTCCAGCCCACGCGCATTGCGCCCATGTACTCGCTCAGCCTGACGGAGAGCGGACGGAAGCCGATGCGATAGGCAATAAACTGCGGGCGGGCGATGAAATTGAAAAGAGTGTGACCAAGGGCATAGGCGGTCGGGGCGGAGACCGTGTCTGCGTCGTAGCGGCGCATCGGCTGGGCAAGCTGCCCGCGCAGAAGATCCTTCGCGTGGAACCTGAACCATGCCACGATCAAGGGGTTGAAGCTCTCTATGCAGATGTCGCCGCTGTAGTCGGATATGATCTCGTAGGTCTTTTCGCACAGCTCGCGGTTGCGCTTGCCGTCCTTGAGCTCGCATATTATCGCGCTGCGGCAGCGCACCACGTCCAGCACCTCCGTGAAGAGGGGGATGGTCTGGTCAGTGCCGCAGAGACGAAGCTCGCGCAGCTCACTGAGCGTCAGCTCGTCCACCCGCGCGTGCACGCCGCACACGCGGTCAAGCGTATCATCGTGGAACACGACGACCTGACCGTCCTTGGACAGCTGTACGTCCAGCTCAATGCCGTAGCCCGCCTCTGCGGCGAGACGGAACGCCTCCAGCGAATTTTCCGGGACGCTCTTGTCGCGGCTGTGCAGACCGCGGTGGGCGCAGTTCGTGCCCATGAAGGGCGCTCTCTGGCGTTTCGTGGACGAGCCTGGGGCGATAAGGAAGAGCGCGGCGCTGCCTGCTGCTGCACCGATGACCGCGCCGCGGAGCGCGGCGTGTGCTGCGCGTTTAAAGTAATCTTTCATTTTGTTCCCTCCATATATACGTGTTGGGTAACATATTACCTCATACGCTTATTTTACCACCGAATCGTGGGTGCAGTCAATTTCCCGCGAAAAATTATATAAAAGTTCAAAAGTGTAATAAAAGGAGCGCTGTTATGTGCAGCGCTCCTTACAGCAACAAATCAATTGTCAGTCGTCGTCGCCGAGGGCTTCAAGCCCCACGACATTTTCAACCTTCTGTGCCTTGATGTTCTTCACAAGCAGCGAGAACACCGCAAACGAGCAGAGGATCAGCACACTGGCGTATACCGGCAGGGCGCGCCATGCGCCGGTCGCATCGAATACAAAGCCGAGGAAAATCGGCGTGACAGTCTGGGCGGACATGCTGGCGGTATAGTAGTAGCCGGTGAACCTGCCGATCTTCTTTGACGAGCACAGCTCCACGACCATCGGGAACGAGCAGTTGTGCACCAGCGCCATGCCGAAGCCCTTTATCGCCCACACAGCATACAGCAGCGCGGGGAATGCATACTCCCCGTGCGCGCCGGTGACGACGCCGGTCGGCGCGACGAAGCACATGATGATAAGCCCGATAAAGCTCAGCGCGAGACCGAAGGCGATCGTCCACTTGCGCCCTATCCTGTCGGCAATGCCGCCGGCAATGGCAAAGCCGATCACGCTTGCGAGACCGCCGACGATAGTGAGCACCATGGTGGCGCTGGAGGAGGAGTTGAGGTAATAGATGACGTAGTTGCCGATATAAGTGCCGATGGCGTTGTCCGCCATGAACCACAAAAACTCTGCGCCGAGGATGGCGAGCAGCATGTTGCGGTTTTCTTTGGACATGGGCTTGTCATCATCAATGGGGGTGGCGACGGCGGCAAGACGTTCGCCCTCCGCCATCTCGTCCTTCATCTCCTCGGCGATCCTGTTCTCCTTTATAGTGAAGAAGAGCACCAGCGCCGAAATGACCATCAGCACCGAAGCAATGATGAACGGCAGCTCGATTATCCACACGCGGCGCGCCTCGTCCGCAGCGTTGATATAATCGCTGAGCTTGAGGAAGATGCCGAGCACCGTGGCGAACGCGCCGCCGAGATAGCCCATGATGTTGATGATGCCGTTCGCCTTGGCGCGCAGAGGCTTGGGCGTAATGTCCGGCATGAGCGCCACGGCTGGGTTGCGGTACATCATCATGAATATCAGCACGATCGCCATCATGCAGACCATGCCAACGATATTATTATAATGGAAGAACAGCGGAATAAACGGGAACGCGACAGCTGCGACGAACGTGCCCGTGAGGATATACGGCATGCGCTTGCCGATGGGGGTGACGGTCTTGTCGGAGAGGTTGCCGAAAATGGGCAGAAGAATAAGCGCGGCGAGGTTATCGCACGCCATGATGATGCCGACGAGCCACTGCACCTCGAGTATCTTTGCCGGGTCGCCCGCCTTCAGCTCCGCAGATGAGATGCCGTACATGCGCCGGGCAAAAATGTCCGTCAGGAATGTGGGACACCAGGAGTCATACACCTGCCAGAGAAGCAGAATGCCGAAGAACGCGAAGCCGATGAGGAAAGTGCGCCTGTAGTTGAGCTTCAGACCGCCGCTTGATGATGTTTTCATATGCCGCCTTTCTTTTTTGACAGCGCCGCAGAATTCACCGACTGCTCTTGCCGCATTATGCAGCGCTGTCATTCTTACTTATTATAATATTTGATTTGTTATATGGCTCTTGCGGTGTTCACCTGCTGCATTCGGGCATAAGTTCGTCGGACACTATGCGCAGCATTTCGTCGAACTTTGCAATATCCTCTGGGGGGAAACGCTCGATCATGCGCTCGGTCACGGTGCGCTCATATGAGCTGAGCAGCCCTATATATTTATAGTACTTCTCAGAGAGAACGAGGTGGTACTCGCGCCTGTCAAGCTGGGAATTCTGCCGCTCGATATAGCCTTTTTTGATGAGATTATTGACCTTGTAGGTCGCATTTGACTGGGAGATATTCAAAAAATCCGCAAACTGCCCGACGGTGGGCGTGCCGAGCATCTGAATGACCTCCAGCGAAAACGCCTCCATCGCCGAAAGCGACCCGTCTCTCTCCCGCACCAGCTCGAACACCTTGCGGTAAAACTGGAGCTTGAATTTGTCGTATACCTTGCTGAAATTCTCCTGTAGCATGGCGCTGCCCTCCTGCCTCAACTGAATAACTATTCTATCAAAAATTGAACGTATTGTAAACAGAAATGCTGAAAAACATAAGGCAGCGCCGCAGACGGATTATGCGGCGCTGTCTTATAATGTACAAAGTGTGAATTTTTAAAACTGTGCAGGCGAAACTATTGACAACCGGCGGACAGCGTGATATATTAGCACTTGAAAGCAGAGAGTGCTAACAGTCCGGACGCCGGAGTGCTAAAGCAGCGAAACTGCGGAAAAGAATGTGTGCAGGAAATGACCGTCAGCGAGAGAAAAAAGAAAATACTTGCGGCAGTTGTGGACGAATACATCCGCACTGCAGAGCCTGTCGGCAGCAAGGTAATTGCCGAGCATGCCGGACTTGGCTGCTCGTCGGCGACGATACGCAACGAGCTGGCAGAGCTGGTGAGTATGGGCTATCTTGAGCAGCCGCACACATCTGCCGGACGTGTTCCGACTCCGATGGGCTACAGGATGTACGTCAACGAGCTGATGGAAAAGCAGCGAATGAGCATGGAGGAGACGGAGGAGCTCAACCGCCGTCTCAACGCAAGGCTTCAGGAGCTGGACGTGACGATCGACAATGTCTCGCGTCTCGCCTCGCAGCTGACCGATTACCCTGCGCTCGCGCTGACAACGCGCTCAGCGGTGACGATAAAGCGCTTTGACATCATCTATGTTGATGCAAACACATTCATCATTGTGCTCATGCTTTCAAATAACACCGTTCAGAACAAGCTTGTACATCTGCCGGTCTCCGTAACAGAGAGCATGATGCAAAAGCTGTCTGTGCTTTTCAATGCAAGCTTCACGAATGTGAGCGCGGGGCAGATGACCCCGGTGCTTATAAAGGCTGCGGAGAGAGCGGCGGACGACACCATGGGCATCACCTCCGTTATTGCGGCGTTTGCCATGGAGACCTTGACGGACGCAGATAAGCCGTCGGCGTTTATAAGCGGCGAAAACAGGCTGCTCAGCCAGCCGGAGTTCAGAGACCCGGACAAGGCGCATTCGCTGATGAATTACCTCTCAAACGGGGGCTATGTCCTCCCGCATGAGGAGGAGCTGATGAACAGCGATGAGATACGTGTGCTGATAGGACCGGAGAACGTGGCGGAGGAGCTGAAAGGCTCAAGCGTTATGGTGGCAAGCTATGACGCGGGCGATAATACCCGCGGGCTCATCGGCATTGTCGGACCGACGCGCATGGACTATTCCGCGCTTGCGGCAAAGCTCAGCGCGCTTGCGGCAGGTCTTTCACGCAGACTGGGAGGCGGCGAAGCGCCGCCGGAGGGACTGCACAACAAACTGATAATCAAGGGAGATGAACCAAATGAGCACAGATAAAAAAGCAAAGGACACCGCGGCTCAGGCGGAGAACACCGAAGAGATAAAGGACGGCGTCAATGCAGAGGAGATAAAATCCGGCGAGACTGCGCCCAAAGATGCCGGAACTGACAAGACCGACAAGAAGGGCGCAAAGAAGGAAAAGAAGGAAAAAGAAGAAAAGACCGAGGAAGAGAAAGAGACGGAGGCAGCCGAAAAGGTCATTGACACCGCGATGGCGGCGCTCAACGACAAATATCTGCGGCTGTGCGCCGAGTACGACAACTTCCGCCGCCGCTCCCAAAGGGAGAAGGACAACCTTTACGGCGACATAAAGGCAGACACGCTGCTGAAATTCCTGCCGGTTTATGATAACCTCGCCCGTGCGCTCAATACGCCCACGGAGGATGAGGCATACAAAAAAGGCGTGGAAATGATCATGACGCAGTTCAACTCCACGATGGAGAAGCTCGGCGTGACAAGGATAGAAAGCCTCGGAGCAAAGTTCGACCCCGCGCTGCACAATGCAGTGATGCATGTGGAGGATAAGGAAAAGGGCGAGAACGAGATAGTTGAGGTCTTTCAGGAGGGCTTCAGGCTCGGCGATAAGGTCATCCGCTTTGCGATGGTCAAGGTTGCAAATTAGCAGAGCATCTTTTTTAGGGCTATTACCGCAGAAGCGGTTTTAGTATATATTTTAATTAGCATATTTCAAGTCACATATACAGGAGGAACAAACAATGAGTAAGATTATAGGTATAGATCTTGGTACTACCAACAGCTGCGTTGCCGTTATGGAAGGCGGCGAAACCGTCGTCATCCCCAACGCTGAGGGCGCGCGCACCACTCCGTCCGTCGTCGCGTTTGCAAAGACCGGCGAGCGTATGGTCGGTCAGGTCGCAAAGCGTCAGGCAATCACCAACCCTGACCGCACCATCTCCTCCATCAAGCGCGAGATGGGTTCAAACTACAAGGTAACCATAGACAACAAGTCCTACACCCCGCAGGAGATCTCCGCGATGATCCTGCAAAAACTCAAGGCTGACGCCGAGGCTTACCTCGGACAGCCGGTCACCGAGGCTGTCATCACTGTTCCGGCGTACTTCACCGACGCTCAGCGTCAGGCGACAAAGGACGCGGGCAAGATCGCAGGGCTTGAGGTCAAGCGTATAATCAACGAACCGACCGCGGCCGCACTGGCATACGGTCTGGACAAGGAAAAGGCAGACCAGAAGATCATGGTCTACGACCTCGGCGGCGGCACGTTCGACGTGTCCATCCTTGAGATCGGCGACGGCGTTATCGACGTTCTGGCGACTGCCGGCAACAACCGCCTCGGCGGCGACGACTTTGATGAGTGCATCACCAAGTACCTCGTCGATGAATTCAAGAAGAGCGACGGCGTTGACCTCAGCACCGACAAGGTCGCAATGCAGCGTCTGCGTGAGGCGGCGGAGAAGGCAAAGGTCGAGCTTTCCGGCGTGACCACCTCCACCATCAACCTGCCTTATATCACTGCCGACGCAACCGGACCCAAGCATCTTGACATCACGCTCACCCGTGCAAAATTCAATGAGCTGACCCATCACCTCGTCGAAAAGACCAGCGGTCCTGTCAAGCAGGCTCTGTCCGACTCCGGACTCAAGCCCAGCGACATCAACAAGGTGCTGCTCGTCGGCGGTTCGAGCCGTATCCCCGCCGTGCAGGAAATGGTCAAGTCCCTTATCGGCAAGGAAGGCTTCAAGGGCATCAACCCGGATGAATGCGTCGCCATCGGCGCGGCAATTCAGGGCGGCGTCCTCTCCGGCGACGTTGAGGGCATAGTCCTTGTAGACGTTACGCCTCTGTCTCTCGGCATTGAGACGCTCGGCGGCGTATGCACCAAGCTCATTGAGCGCAACACCTCCATCCCGACTAGAAAGAGCCAGGTGTTCTCCACCGCTGCCGACAACCAGACCTCCGTTGAGGTCAACGTGCTCCAGGGCGAGCGCGAAATGGCTGCCGACAACAAGAGCCTCGGTCGCTTCCATCTGGACGGCATCGCCCCGGCGCGCCGCGGCGTGCCTCAGATCGAGGTCACCTTTGATATAGACGCAAACGGCATTGTCAACGTCTCCGCGAAGGATCTCGGCACCGGCAAGGAGCAGCACATCACCATCACCGCTTCCTCCAACATGTCCAAGGAGGACATTGACAAGGCAGTGAAGGATGCTGAGAAGTACGCGGCAGAGGATGCAAAGCGCAAGGAAGAGGTCGATGTGCGCAACCAGGGCGACCAGATGGTCTACCAGACGGAGAAGACCCTCGGCGAGATGGGCGACAAGCTCGACGCCGCCGAAAAGAGCGACGTTGAGGCAAAGCTTGCAGCGCTCAAGAGCGCGCTCACCGGCACCGACACCGCGGCGATCAAGTCCGCGACCGAGGAGCTGACGCAGGCGTTCTACAAGGTGTCTGAGAAGATGTATCAGGCGAACGGCGGCGCACAGGGCGCGGATGCCGGCGCAGGACAGACCGCAGGCGGCGCAGAGGGCGGCGCAAATAACGGCGGTCAGGATTACTACGACGCGGACTACACCGTCGTTGACGACGACAAGAAGTAATCCATTCCAGGATTTCCATGCATTGAGGCGAGGAGTTTTCCCCGCCTCAATGGCGCGTATTCCTACGCGAGATCGGAGTATATATGGCAGCAGAAAAACGTGATTATTACGAGGTGCTTGGCGTCAGCAAGGACGCCTCCGCCGACGACATAAAAAAGGCTTACAGAAAAGCCGCAAAGGAGAACCACCCCGACCTTCACCCCGGCGACAAGGAGTGCGAGGAGCGCTTCAAGGAGGTCAACGAGGCCTACGAGGTGCTCTCCGACGAGGAAAAGCGCAAGAAGTATGACCAGTTCGGTCACGCGGCGTTCGACCCGAACGCGGGCTTCGGCGGCGCCGGCGGCGCCGACGGATTCAGCGGGTTCAGCGGCTTTGGCGACTTCGGCGATCTTGGCGATATATTCGGCAGCTTCGGCGACATTTTCGGCGGCTTCGGCGGCGCGGGCGGTCAGCGCGCCAACCCCAACGCCCCGCGCAAGGGCGACAATATCCGCACCAGCGTCAGCATCAGCTTTGAGGAGGCGGCGTTCGGATGCGAAAAGGAAGTTACCGTGGGACGCATCGAGACCTGCCCGGACTGCAAGGGCACGGGCTGCGAGCCCGGCACAACGCCGGAGATATGCCCGGACTGCAAGGGCACGGGCTCGGTCCGCACCACGCAGCGCACACCGTTCGGCATGGTGCAGTCCAGCGAAGCATGCTCCAAGTGCCACGGCACAGGCAAAATCATCCACCAGCCGTGCAAGCTGTGCAAGGGCAAGGGTCTGATACGCCGCCAGCACAGAATAAAGGTGAAGCCCCCCGCCGGTATAGACGACGGGCAGGCAATATCCCAGCGCGGCAAGGGCAACGCCGGTCTGAACGGCGGTCCTGCGGGAGATTTGCTGGTGAGCGTCATTGTGCGCCCGCACGCGCGCTTTGAGCGCGACGGCAATTCCGTCCTGCTTGACCAGCCCATATCCTTCACCCAGGCGGCGCTCGGCGCGGAGATAGAAGTGCCGACGCTCGACGGCAAGGTGAAGATGAACATACCGGAGGGCACGCAGCCCGGCGCAACGTTCCGCCTGCGCGGCAAGGGCGTGCCGTACCTGCGCGGCTCGGGCCGCGGGGATCAGTTCGTCACCGTCACCGTCGCCGTGCCGAAAAATCTTACCTCCTCGCAGAAGGAGCTGCTGCGCCAGTATGCGGCGAGCACCGGCGAGCTTGACGGGGTGAAAGGCTCGACGGCGTCGAGAAGAAAATAAAAGAATAGGCGCATAACAATGCGGCAGAACAATTTCGCGGTGTACCGAATCTTCGGCACACCGCGGTTTTTTTGTTTCTTTTATTTTTCCTGCTGCGCTTTTATTTTATCCATCCAGCATTTGTGGCACATGGCGACGTAGCTGTCGTTGCCGCCGAGAAAAACCTGATCGCCCTGGGTTATCACGCGCCCCGCTTCGTCAATGCGGGCGTTGACCGTCGCTTTGCGTCCGCAGGCGCATACGGTCTTTATCTCTGTCAGCGAGTCCGCCAGCTCAAGAAGCCTCTGCGAGCCGGGGAAAAGGTGCGTCAGAAAATCCGTCCTCAGCCCGAAGCACAGCACGGGTATGTCGTCCTCGTCCACGAGCGCGCGGAGCTGATCGATCTGCGCGGGAGTGAAAAACTGCGCCTCGTCCGCGATAATGACGTCATAGCTGCCGAGCCTGTGATATTCATCGGCGATGTTCTGACCGGGCGTTATTATCTGCGCGTGCGCCGACAGACCGATGCGGCTTCTGACGATGTCCGCGCCGTCGCGCGTATCGACGCTGGGCTTTATAAGCCACACCGTCATGTGCAGCTCCTCATAATTGAATTTTGTTATAAGCGCCTGCGCGGACTTTGACGAGCCCATAGCGCCGTATTTAAAATATAGCTTTGCCATGCAAACCTCCGTGCCGCCCTAGTTCTCAAGATGCGCGCGGACGCGCTCCATCACCATTTCAAGCGCGACCTGATTGTGCCCGCCCTCAGGAATGATGATGTCCGCGCGGCGCTTCGACGGCTCCACAAACTGCTCATGCATGGGCTTGACCGTTGTGAGGTACTGGCTTATCACGCTGTCAAGACTGCGCCCGCGGTCGCGCACGTCGCGGATGATGCGGCGCAGGATGCGCACATCGGCATCGGTATCGACGTAGATCTTGATGTCCATCTGCTCGCACAGCTCAAGACTCTGAAAAATGAGGATGCCCTCGACAATGATGACGCGCGCGGGGCGAACAGTGATGGTCTTGTCCGTGCGGTCGTGGATGGAGTAATCATACACGGGGCACTGCACCTCGTGCCCTGCGCGAAGCTCGCGCAGCGCATCGACAAGCATGTCCGTGTCAAAAGCGTCCGGATGGTCGTAGTTGAGCCTGGTGCGCTCCTCATAGGGCATATCGTGGTGCGCCTTATAGTAATTGTCGTGGTTGATGACGGACACATCGCCCGCAAAACGCTGCATCAGCTTTTTCGTGATGGTGGTTTTGCCGCTGCCGGTCCCCCCGGCGATGCCGACGATCATAACGTTGCTCATAGCTCATGCGCCTCCCAAATTCGTAAGATCCGATCTTTTTCGCATCTATCTGCAATACTATAACACATATCGCGCCGGGTTTCAATTTGACTTTTTCCATTTCTGCTAATATAATTGTCTGCACAGGAAATAATTATTGGAGGATATACATATGCAAAAAATGACAACGCCGCATAATACCGCCGTCCCGGGGCAGATCGCAAAGACCGTGCTCATGCCCGGCGATCCCCTGCGCGCGAAATTCATCGCGGAAAATTATTTTGACGACCCGGTGCTTGTCAACAACGCCCGCGGCATCCAGGGCTGGACAGGAAGCTACAAAAACACGCAGGTGACGGTCATGGCGTCCGGTATGGGCATCCCGTCGATAGGCATTTACAGCTGGGAGCTCTTCAAATTCTACGATGTGGACAACATTATCCGCATAGGCTCCGCCGGGGCACTTCAGGACGATCTTGAGCTGATGGATATTGTCATGGCGCAGGGCGCATGCACGAACTCAAATTACATAAAAAGCTTTGTGCCCGAGGGCTCGTTTGCGCCCATCGCGGACTTTGAGCTGCTCACCACGGCATATAACATCGCCAGAGAGCACGGCGTTGACGCAAAGGTGGGCAATCTCCTTTCTGCGGACAATTTCTACACCAGGGACGGCAGCGCGAACGACATGTGGAAGAGCATGGGCGTGCTCGCCGTTGAGATGGAGGCGGCGGGTCTTTATGCCAACGCCGCCGCGCTCGGCAAGCGCGCTCTCGCAATATGCACCGTGTCCGACCACATCTACCGCGATGAGGCGCTCTCCGCAGAGCAGCGCCAGACCTCCTTCCGCCAGATGATGGAGATCGCGCTTGACACGGCGGTTGCAATGGCAAAAGAATAAGGACAGCGCCGGCTTTACGCAAAATTTGCAAAAACGCATACATTTCCCTTGATTTAATAGGAAGAGTCTGCTATAATCGAGCCAGTACGGGGTCAGAGCGCCCCATACAGAAGAATGAAAATATTTATGGAGGAAAAAACATGAAGAAGATTCTCGCACTTGTTCTTGCACTGTGCATGGTCTTTGCCCTGTGCGCCTGCGGTCAGTCCGCAGCTCCCGCCGCGACCGAGGCTCCTGCCGCCGCCGACGCTGCACCTGCCGCGGAGGAAACCGCTCCCGCTGAAGAGGCTGCCACCGTCAAAATCGGTATGGTCACCGATGTCGGCGGCGTGAACGACAAGTCCTTCAACCAGACTTCCTGGGAAGGTCTTCAGGCGCTCATGGCCGAGGATCCCTCTTTCGAGGTCAATTACCTTGAGAGCAAGACCGACGCTGACTACCAGACCAACATCAACACTTTCATCGATGAAGGGTACGACCTCATCATCTGCGTCGGCTATATGCTCGCAGACGCTACCCGTGAGGCTGCCGAGGCTAACCCCGAACAGCTTTTCGCCATCATTGATGACTCTACCATCGATCTGCCCAATGTTGCCTGCCTGATGTTCGCCCAGAATGAGGCGTCCTACCTCGTCGGTCTCGTTGCCGGCTCTGTCACCGAGAGCAAGACTGTCGGCTACGTGCAGGGCATGGTTTCTGACTCCATGAATCAGTTTGGCGTCGGCTTCATCACCGGCGTTAAGGAAGTTTGCCCCGATGCAACCGTTCTGCAGTACAACGCCAATAACTTCGGCGACATCGCCGGCGGCTCCACTGCTGCAAAGGACATGATTACCAAGGGCGCTGACGTTATCTTCCATGCTGCCGGCGGCACCGGTATAGGCGTTATCAATGCCTGCGGCGAAGAGGGCATCTGGGCGATCGGCGTTGACACCGACCAGTCCAACCTCGACCCGGATCATGTTCTCACCTCCGCTATGAAGCGCGTTGACATCGCTTCTCAGGACATTTCAAAGTCCGTTAAGGACGGCAGCTTCACCGCTGGCATCCATATGTACGACCTGTCCAACGGCGGCGTTGACCTCGCCCCGACTCGCGATCATATCCCTGCTGACGTTCTCGAGACCGTTGAGGCTGCCAAGGCTGCCATCATCGCCGGCGAGAAGGTCGTTCCCTCCACCGTTGAGGAGTGCCCCGACTTCACTCTTGCTGAGTAATTCAGGCACAGGGAAATAAAGACCAAATAAAGCTTTGAGCGCCGCTGCTTGGGCAGCGGCGCTTTTCTGCGCGCAGTCGAGTGCGCTTTTCCTCTTTTTATACAAATAATTGTGGAAATATAAGCGAAGCCATGATATAATAAATAAACTATCATCATAGTTCGGTATAGCCCGCGGGTGGAACACGGGCGGAAAACAGTTATACGGAGGAGAACAACAATGGTAGACTACTATCAGATCAAAAGCCCACTGTCACAGATAACCGACGGGCATATCAATCGTTTTCTGGACGCCGTGTCCAAGGCGCTTGGCGATGAGCTCAGCAAGGTATCGCTGGAGCAGTACCTGGCGGACGATTTTGCGCTGCTCTATGTCGCCTCCGGCGGCAGCGAAAGCTTTTTCCTTGAAGTGTTCGAACAGCTCAAGGCGCGCCCGTGCTATATACTCACCAGCGGAGAGAGCAATTCCCTCGCTGCGTCCATGGAAATACTCAGCTTCCTGCGCAAGAACGGCGGCAACGGCGAGATACTCCACGGCGATATTGACGAAATCGCAGAGAAGATCCGTGTGCTGAAGGTCGCGCACGAGGCAAAGGCAAAGCTGCGCGGGAAAAATCTCGGCCTCATCGGCACACCGTCCGACTGGCTCATTGCCAGCGGCTATTCCCCCGATGCGATGATGGAGAAGCTTGGCATGGGCTTCGTCACTATCCCCATGGAGGAGCTTTTTGCCGAGATCGCCAAAAATGAGTATGTACCAAACAAATATACCGAGCTTTTCCTCGCACAGAAATATGACCGCGGCGAGGTGGAAAAGGCGCTGTACGTATACGGTGCGGTGCGCCGCCTGGTGGACAGGTACGACCTCTGCGGGGTGTCGGTGCGCTGCTTCGATCTGCTGGACACCGTGCACACGACCGGCTGCCTTGCGCTCTCCATCCTTAATGCCGAGGGCATTTACGGAGGCTGCGAGGGCGATGTGCCGGCGCTGCTGTCGATGGCGGTGCTGGGCGCTGTCACCGGCGAACCGATGTTCCTGTGCAACCCAAACCGCTTCGACACGAAGGAAGGGTATGGCATATTTGCCCACTGCACCATTCCCACGGATATGCTCAAGAGCTTCTGCCTCAACACGCATTTTGAGTCGGGCGTCGGCGTTGCCGTGCAGGGCACGTTTGACGATGGGGAGTGCACCATCTTCAAGTGCGAGGGTGACCTGTCGCGTTACTTCGTCAAAGAGGGACGTGTGACTGCCTCTCCGTACAGCGAGCTTCTGTGCCGCACGCAGGTGAGGGTCTACCTCGATGATTTTTCGTATTTTCTCACCGCGCCCATCAACAACCACCACATCCTCTGCCTTGGCAGGCATGAGGCGGAGGTCGAGGCGTTCTTTAACCTGATCTGATATAATTATAAAATGAATAAGAAATAGGGGGCGGTCTATTTGTCTAAAGAATATGTGGACATGAGCACGCCCGTCATAGAAATGCGCAATATTGTCAAGCAATTTGGCGATTTTGTGGCGAATGACGGGATAAACCTCACTGTCCACAAGGGAGAGATCCATGCGATACTCGGAGAAAACGGTGCGGGCAAATCCACGCTGATGAATCAGCTTTACGGTATGTTCAAGCCCACATCGGGCGATATTATCGTCAACGGGAAGAAAATAGAGATGAACAATCCCCGCGACGCCATAAACGCCGGTATTGGCATGGTGCATCAGCATTTCATGCTTGTCCAGCCATTCACTGTCACGGAGAATATCGTTCTTGGTACCGAGCCGAAAAAGGGCGCTGCGCTTGATATGAAGAGAGCCCGGCAGAACGTCATAGAGATCTCCGAACGCTATGGCTTGTCCATTGACCCGGACGCAAAGATAGAGGATATTTCCGTCGGCATGCAGCAGCGTGTGGAAATACTCAAGGCGCTCTACCGCGGCGCGGACATTCTCATCCTTGACGAGCCGACCTCATCGCTCACACCGCAGGAGATAATTGAGCTTATCGACATCATGCATAACCTCACACGCGATGGGAAGAGCATCATCCTCATCACGCACAAGCTCAAGGAGATAAAGGAATCGGCAGATTATTGCACGATCATCCGCCTGGGCAAGTACATAGGCACGGTCGATGTTGACACCGTTGATGAGAGCAGGCTTGCCAGCATGATGGTCGGACGCAACGTTACCTTCAATGTTGATAAGCCCCCCCAAACGCCCGGCGACGTGGTGCTGGATGTGCGCGATCTGCACTGCCTGGACTATCGCGGCATTGAGATACTCAAGGGAATTGATCTTCAGGTACGTGCGGGAGAGATCGTTGGTATTGCCGGCATAGACGGCAACGGACAGACGGAGCTTGTCGAGGTGCTGACCGGGCTGCGCAAGGGCACGTCGGGCGAGGTCATGGTCAACGGCACGGACATATTCAACAAGTCTCCCCGCTTTGGCTTTGACCACGGCGTGTCCAGCATTCCGGCCGACCGTCAGAAGCATGGGCTTGTGCTTGATTTCTCTGTCGAGGATAATCTCATTCTGCAAAATCACGGGGAAGAGCCGTTTTCTCACAAGGGTATGCTCCAGCGCGGTGCGATATTCGATTATGCGACGAAGTCCATAGAGACTTACGATATTCGCCCCAGCGGCAGCGAGAAGCGCCCTGCGGGGACGCTTTCCGGCGGCAACCAGCAGAAGGTGATCATTGCGCGCGAGGTGCAGAACGACAAGGATCTGCTCATCGCTGTCAACCCGACGCGAGGTCTTGATGTCGGCGCGATAGAGTATGTGCATGAACACATCGTTGCCCAGCGCAACAAGGGCAAGGCGGTGCTGCTTGTGTCGTTCGAGCTGGACGAGATAATGAGTCTTTCTGACAAGATAGACGTCATATTCGGCGGCAAGATCGTCAGCTCCATACCGGGCGGCGAAGCGGACGAGAACGAGCTGGGTCTGATGATGGCGGGAGGTAAGCACAATGGATAAGAAGAACATCTTCACATACATTGCAGAAAACAAAATAATCCACATCCTGCTGTCAATCGTGCTGGCGTTCGTCGTGGGGGCTATTTTTCTTGCGGTAATGGGGCTGGATATTGGCGTGGTCTATGGTAGGCTGCTGTCGAGCGTGACGGGCATAAAGGGCTTTTCTTATGTCATCGTATATTCCATCCCATATATAATGACGGGGCTTTCAGTTGCGTTCTCTTTCAAGACGGGTGTGTTCAACATCGGTGCCGAGGGTCAGTTTGTTGTTGGCTCCATGGCGGCGGCAGTCGTCGGAATACTTTTTGGCTGGCTGCCAAAGGGCGTGCTCATCCCTCTGTGCTTCATAGCGGCAATGCTTGCCGGTGCGCTGTGGGGACTTGTCGTGGCGTTCCTCAAAACCAAATGGGGTATAAACGAGGTCCTGTCCATGATAATGTTCAACTGGATCGCTTTTTACCTCTCCAATTTCATCGCCGACATACCCGCCATCCATTCAGATGGGTCGGCAGAGGCGACGAAGAACATCTCCGATAATGCCAGCACACTCCTCTCCAAAGATTTTATAAAAGAATTCGGGCTTTTCCCGACTGTCAACTGGGGTATAATCGTCGTCATTGTGCTGACGGTCGTGGTGTGGCTCGTCATAGACAAGACCACACTCGGATACCGGCTCAAGGCAGTGGGCTATAACCGCTTCTCTGCGGAGTATGCCGGCATAAATGTTAATCAATCCATCCTTACCGCTATTGGCATCTCCGGCGCGATCGCGGGGCTCGGCGGTGCGCTGCAGCTGATGGGCATGGGCAACCGTATAAGTGTGTTCTCCAGTCAGGAGGGCTTCGGCTTTGCGGGCATCGTTGTGGCGCTGATGGGATGCTCCAACCCGTTCGGCGTGTTCTTGGCAGGGCTTTTCTATGCGGCGCTGACCTACGGCGGCAGCAAGCTCAACCTCGTCGGTGCCCCGACGCAGCTTGTCAACGTTATTGTCGGCACGGTTGTGTACTTTATCGCAATTTCCGTTATCTTTACCCACATCAAGGACATTAAAAAGAAGCCGCGCAAAGCGCGCACTGTTGAGGAAAATGGCAAGGAGGCGGAGAAAGCATGAACGAATTTGTAAATGAACTTGGAATTATATTCTATGCAACGCTCGTATATGCCACGCCGCTTCTGTATGCGGCGCTCGGCTCGTGCTTTTCCGAGGTCTCCGGCGTTGTTAACATCGGCATTGAAGGCATGATGACTGCAGGCGCATTTACCGGCACTGTCATTGCGTACTTCACCGGCAGTCCATGGCTGGGCTTTGTCTGCGGCGGGCTTGCGGGTATGATCTTCGGCGCGCTGCACGCGGTCGCAACGGTCAACCTCGGCGCTGACCAGACCATCGCAGGCTCTGCCATAAACCTGCTTGGACCGGGCATCGTTATCATGATCGCAAAGGTGCTCTTCAACTCCACAGACACGATCCCCCTCTCTTCCGCGCAGAAGATACCCACCCTTTTCAAAGGCGTTTTCGACACGAGCACTGTTTTCGGACGCTTCATGGACAATGTCTTTGCCAACTATGCCTCGACCTACCTTGTGTTTTTTGTTGCGGCGGTGGTGTGTTTTGTCTTCTATAAAACGCGCTTCGGTCTGCGCCTTCGCGCCTGCGGAGAGCATCCCCAAGCATGCGAAACGCTGGGCATCAACGTGTTGGGCGTTAGATTCCTGTGCGTATGCCTGTCCGGCTTCCTCGCAGGACTCGGCGGCGCCTGCGTCACCATGACCACCTCCAACCAGTTCCGCCCTATCTCCATCGTCGGTCAGGGCTTCATTGCCATTGCGGCGGTCATCTTCGGCAAATTCCGTCCCAACGGCGCGCTCATTGGATGCCTGCTGTTTGGCTTCTGCTCCGGGCTGAAAGTTGTGCTGGGCGGTTCGTCTTCTGTCAGCATGCACCTTATTTCCATGATCCCATATGTGGTCACGGTCATCGTGCTAATCCTCTTTGTGGGCAAATCGCGCGTTCCCGCCGCAAACGGCAAACCGTACATCAAGTCAAAATAGCAGTATACTGCATACTCAGCAGAAAAAGCCCGCAGGGGCTTTTCTGACGATCATAACATCATTCTCAGGAGCAAAAGCAAACTATGAACAAGTATCTTGATATTTCACCGGAAGTCAAAAAAGCGCTTGACGAGGGGCGTCCAGTGGTTGCGCTTGAGAGCACCATCATATCCCATGGTATGCCCTACCCCAAGAACGTTGAGACCGCGCTTCTCGTCGAACAGACCATCCGCGACAACGGCGCCGTTCCCGCGACGATCGCCGTTATCGGCGGCAGACTCAAGGCAGGGCTGAGCCGCGAGGAGATAGAGTATCTCGGCAAGACCGGGCGCGGCGTCGCCAAGGCGAGCCGCCGCGATCTCCCCGCGCTCGTCGCACGCGGCGCGGACGGCGCCACCACCGTCACGACCACCATGATAATCGCCCATATGGCGGGCATAAAAATATTCGCCACAGGCGGCATCGGCGGCGTGCACCGCGGCGCGGAGACCACCATGGACATCTCCGCCGATCTTGAGGAGCTGGCGCAGACCCCTGTCATGGTCGTGTGCGCGGGCGCAAAGTCCATTCTTGACCTTGGGCTGACGCTTGAGTATCTCGAAACGCACGGCGTGCCCGTCATCGGCTACGGCACGGAGGAGCTGCCGGCGTTCTACACGCGCCACAGCGGGTTCTCCGTGGATTACCGCGTTGACAGCCCGGAGGAGCTGGCGGCAATGTTCTCTGCACAGCGCGGTCTGGACTATAAGGGCGGCATGCTCGTCACAAACCCCATCCCGGAGGAATACTCCATGGACAAGGCGGTCATCGACAAGGCGATAGACGAGGCGCTTGCCCAGGCAAAGGCGCAGGGCATCCACGGCAAGGAGACCACGCCCTTCCTGCTTGCCAAGGTCGTTGAGCTGACCGGCGGCGACTCGCTTGAAAGCAATATTCAGCTGGTGCTGAATAACGCCCGTCTTGCGGCAAAAACTGCCGCGGCTCTCGCGTGAGCATCTTCGCAAGATTTCACACAAAACCCATAGCGCCGGGATTCGTGCCAACGACTCCCGGCGCATTTATTTGTTGAAAAAAATACCGAACCGCGCTATAATAATACGATAAAGGCAACGCCGCAGACGTATTGTGCGGTGCTGCCTCGCAGAATGCGCAAAGGAGCGAAGTCATGACCGGGAAGTGCAAGGTTTCTGTGCTGTGCACAGCGTTCAACCATGAAAGCTATATACGCGATGCGCTGGAGGGCTTTGTCAGCCAGAAAACGAATTTTCCCTTTGAGGTGCTCGTCAACGACGACTGCTCCACCGACGGCACGGCGGACGTGATACGCGAGTACGCCGCGCGCTACCCAGACATTATACGTCCGTTCTATCAGGAGGAAAACCTCTACTCCCGGCTTGGAATGCCAGGGCTTTTTTCCACGGTGTTCTATCCGAATGCGCGCGGGAAGTATTTCACGCTCTGCGAGGGGGATGACTACTGGTCAGACCCTGAAAAGCTCCAGCGCCAGGCGGATTTTCTTGATGCGCACGGGGATTATACGGCCTGTGTGCACAATACCCTTCTGCACTTCTGCGACGGCTCAAGACCGGATGCGCCGCTCCGCCCCGAAGGCGAGGGCGACCGGGATGTGGACTTTTTCACGGTGATACACGGACCGTCGCATTCGTTCCATACAAGCTCCATTATGGCGCGCAGGGAGTTTATCACCGACCCGCCGGATTTCCATTATGCTGCGGCGCAGCACGGCTTTACCGACTATGCAGTCGGACTGTGGCTTGCGCTCAATGGGAAAATTCGCTTCATTGACCGCGTGATGAGCGTGTACCGCATCGGCTCAAACAGCCAGGCATGGAGCGCAAAGCTCGGCGCGCATTATGCAAAGCTCAAGGAATTCATTGTTGGCGAGCTTGCGATGATGGAAAAGCTGCTGCCTCACCTTGACGGGGCGCAGAGCGCCGCAACGCGCGAGGTCATGCTCGAACGGGAATATGAGCTGTATTATATAGAGGGCAGGGTGGACAAGCTTGTCCAGCCTCCGTACGAAAAGATATACCGGACAAAGCCCCTGAACACACGCCTTGTGATAAGGCTGAAAATCATGTTCCCGGCGCTGCACAGCGCATACCGCCGCCGCCGCGGCTACGAGGATTACTGAGCTTATGGATAACAGACAAAAGGTCGTTTCCAACCTCATATGGCGATTTATGGAGCGATTCGGCTCGCAGCTGGTGTCCATTGTGGTTCAGATCGTGCTGGCGCGTATTCTCGACCCGGCTGTATTCGGCACGGTCGCGAAGGTGACGATCATCACGAGCATCCTGCTCGTGTTTGTGGACAGCGGCATGGCAAATTCGCTCATTCAGAAAAAAGACCCGGATGATCTGGATTATTCCTCGGTGTTTTACTTCAACGTGGCGTTCTGCCTTGTGCTGTATGCCGGGCTTTTCTTCGCTGCACCCGCGATCGCGCGCTTTTATGACGACGCGCAGCTGACCGCTATCGTGCGCGTGCTTGGGCTGACGGTCGTGGTGTCGGGCGTGAAAAACGTGCAGCAGGCGTATGTCTCCAAGACGCTTCAGTTCAAGCGCTTCTTTTTCGCAACGCTCGGAGGGACGCTTCTGAGCGCCGCCGTCGGTATCGCCATGGTGCTTCGCGGCTTCGGCGTGTGGGCGCTCGTGGCGCAGCAGCTCACAAATGTCACGGTCAACACGGCGATCCTCTGGCTCACGGTGGACTGGAAGCCCAGATGGATGTTCTCGTTCGAACGACTGGGCGGGCTTCTGAGCTACGGATGGAAGCTGCTCGCCTCGGGACTTCTGGACACGGTGTACAATAAGCTGCGAGAGATAATGATCGCGGTGTTCTACACCGACGCGGACCTTGCTTACTACAACCGCGGCATGACATATCCGTATCTCCTTGTGGAAAACATCAACGCCTCAATCGACAGCGTGCTGCTGCCGGTGCTGTCGGCGGAACAGGACCATAAGGAGCAGGTGCGCAGCATGACACGCCGCGCCATACGCATCAGCACCTATGTGATGATGCCGCTGATGATGGGGCTGGCTGTCTGCGCCGAGCCGCTCATCCGGCTGCTGCTGACGGAAAAGTGGCTGCCGTGTGTGCCGTATATGCGCATCTTCTGCTTCAGCTACGCATTCTACCCGCTGCATACCGCAAACCTCAACGCCATAAAGGCAATGGGCAGAAGCGATATGTTTTTGAAGCTTGAGATAATCAAAAAGCTGTTCGGCGTTGTGATACTGATGATAACGCTGCCCTATGGAGTGTACGTGATGGCGCTGAGCCTGCTTTTCACAAGCGTCATGGCGCAGCTCATCAACTCCTGGCCGAATGCGAAGCTGCTTGACTATGCATATATCCATCAGCTGCGCGATATGCTGCCGGCGATACTTCTGTCATGCCTGATGGGGGCGCTTGTATACCCGATAACGCTGCTTGGATGGAGCGACTGGGTGACGCTGCCGGTGCAGGTCGTTGCGGGCGCGGCTATATATGTGGCGGGCTCTGTGATCTTCAAGCTGGACAGCTTTGACTATATGCTGACTATGGCGAAAAAGCTGCGCCGCTCAGGCGGTGCTGCGGCAAGGGAGGACAACGCATGAGTGAAGTGAAAAATGTGCTGGTGTTCCCCGCGGGGACGGAGATTGCGCTGGAAATACACGACGCGCTCAAATTCAGCAAGTTCGTGCGGCTCTTCGGCGCGACGAGCGTGGCATGCCATGCGGAGTTCGTGTTTGAAAACTGCGTGGAGAACGTGCCCTTTGTCGATGATCCCGCGCTCATCGACAGCCTCAATGCCATTATAGATAAGTACGAAATCGACTATGTCTACCCCGCGCATGACAGCGCGCTCCTTACGCTTACAAAAGAGCGGGCGCGGCTGCACGCCGCCGTTGTCACCTCCGCGGAGGAGACGGTAGAGATCTGCCGGTCGAAAAACAAAACGTATGAATATCTCGCGGGTGCGGAGTATCTGCCGCAAAGCTACCCCAATGCCGATGCCGTACCGGACTATCCGGTGTTCATCAAGCCCTCCGTGGGTCAGGGCGCTGTCGGGGCGCGGCGCATCGACGACCGGGCGCACCTCGACGAGGCGCTCTCCGACGGCGTGGAGTACGCGATATGCGAATATCTGCCGGGAGAGGAGCTAACGGTGGACTGCTTCACGGACAGGCACGGCGAGCTGAGGTTCGTCGGTCCGCGCTCACGCGCGCGCATCCGCGCGGGCATCTCCGTGCGCTCGGTGGAGCTTGCGCCGGATGCCGGCATTACCGCCATAGCCGGGGACATCAACCGCCGAATGAGCTTTAACGGCGCGTGGTTTTTCCAGCTGAAGAAAAATGCGGCAGGGGAATACCGCCTTATGGAGATCGCACCGCGCATCGCCGGAACGATGTGCATGGCGCGAAACCTCGGCGTAAATATGCCGCTGCTGACGCTGTACAACATGTGGGGCTATGACGTCGGCATAATAAATAACGGCAATGCGGAGCTTATAGACCGCGCGTTCATCAACCGCTTCATGACAGACATTGAATATGACCGCGTGTATGTGGATTTTGACGACACCGTTATCGTGCGCGGCAAGGTCAACACGACCCTCATGACGTACCTCTACCAGGCGCGCAATGCCGGGAAGAAACTTGTGCTGCTGACAAAGCACGCCGAGGATATACAGGCGAGCATGGACAGGTACGCCGTGTCGCCGCGGCTTTTTGACGAGATCATACATATCGCGCCCGGCGCTGACAAGTCCGGATACATCCGACCCCGATCCATCTTCATTGATGATTCCTTTGCCGAGCGCAAGACAGTGCAGGAGCGCTGCGGCATACCTGTTTTCGATCTTGACATGGTCGAGAGCCTTCTGGACTGGCGCGCCTGAGACGCGGCAGAATGTGTTCGAAAGGAGACAGAAAATGAGCGAACTTATAAACGTTACGCGCTCCTCCATGCCGGGGTTCGAGGAATACTGCGCGGAGATACGCGACATATGGGACAGCCACTGGATGACGAACATGGGCGAAAAGCACAAGGCGCTTCAGGCGGCGCTGGAGAGCTATCTCGGCGCGGAGCATGTCACGCTTTTTACCAATGGGCATCTTGCGCTGGAGAATATGATAGAGGCATTCTCTCTGCGCGGTGAGATCATCACAACGCCTTTCACCTTTGCCTCCACCACGCACGCCATCATCCGCTGCGGCTGCACGCCCGTGTTCTGCGACATTCGCCCCGACGACTACACCATCGACGCGGAGAAGATAGAAAACCTCATCACCGACAAAACCGTCGCTATCCTGCCTGTGCATGTTTACGGCAATCTCTGCGACACGGAGCGCATCAACGCCATCGCCAAGGCGCACGGACTGCGCGTGCTGTATGACGCGGCACACGCCTTCGGCGTAAAGAAGAACGGCGTCAGCGCCGCCCTGTTCGGTGACGCGGCGATGTTTTCATTCCACGCGACAAAGGTGTTCAATACCATTGAGGGGGGCGCAGTATGCTGCCGGGACGCCGCAATCGTGCAGCGGCTCAACGACCTCAAGAACTTCGGCATACACGGACCGGACAGCGTGCAGTTTGTCGGCGGCAATGCGAAGATGAACGAATTCTGCGCGGCAATGGGCATATGCAACCTGCGGCATCTCGACGGAGAGATCGCAAAGCGCAGGAAGGCCGCGGAGCTGTATAATGCGCGCCTTGGCGGCGTCCCCGGGCTTCAGCTCAACCCCGTGCAGGACGGTGTGGAGAGCAATTATGCCTATTATCCGGTCGTGTTCGACGGCTATAAGTATACCCGCGATGAGGTGTTCGCGCGCCTTGCGGAGAAGAACATAATTGCGCGCAAATATTTCTATCCGCTGACGAATTCCTTTGAGTGCTTTGCCGGGCGCGCGGGCTTCGATCCGGACGCCACGCCTGTGGCGAAGCATATTGCGGACTCTGTCCTCACGCTGCCGCTGTATGCCGACCTTGCGGAAGAGGACGTGGAGAGAATATGCGACATAGTGCTCAGGTGAGGTAAACATGACTCGTATACTTTTCATCTGCCACGGCAATATCTGCCGCAGTCCGACGGCGGAGTATATAATGAAGGATCTTGTGTGCCGCGCGGGGCTGAAAGAAGAATTCGAGATCGCCTCCGCTGCGACAAGCTCGGAGGAGCTTGGCAACTGCGTGTACCCGCCGGCGCGGCGTATGCTTGCCGCGCACGGGATCGACTGCTCCGCCCACCGTGCGCGCCAGATGCGCCGGGACGACTATGCGCATTTTGACATCATCATCAGCATGGATAAAGAGAATCGCCGGAATCTCGACCGATTTTTTGCCGGAGATCCGGAGAATAAGATCCACAACCTGCTCGACTATGCCGGTAGAGCAGGCGAGGAGGTTGCCGACCCGTGGTATACGCGCGATTTTCAGCGCGCGTGGGACGATATTTACGCCGGCTGCTCAGGACTTCTGGATACGCTGACAGACACGGTGACGCTTGATTTCTCATCCTGCCGCGACCGCACGGAAATGTATGCCGTGCTGAGAAATAAGATGCAGTGGCAGGACTGGTACGGCGAGAACCTGGACGCGCTGTGGGATATACTCACAGGGCTGGAGCACAAGGGAAAACGCTTTCGCATCATCACGCCCGGCGAAAGCGCGGGCGGTGATGTGCGCGCATACGCCGAAAAAATGAAAAATGTATTCCGCCGCGCCGGTGCGCTGGCGGAATGAAAAAAGCTCTGATTAAATGCGTCAACGCTGACTGCCATTTATTCAGAGCTTTTTTTGCGGAAATGATGGGAATAGACAGATTTCCGAACTAAAGAGGGAAAATGGAAACGTGATCCAGACTGCCAAAAAACAAAGCTTTAAACTTTTTTGACAAGCTGAAATATAATCAGGATATTACTCTCCAAGCCCGGGGGTGTTATAGAAACCGGTCTATCCTTTCGCTCACGTCCTCAAGCTTTTCCCGAAGTCTGGCGCGTGTGTCGTCAAAATCGTCTTTCATGGTCTTGCGGTTCAGGCGCATCTCGAACATAAGGCGCTCGCGCTCGTCCGTCAGCCCGGTTTTCAGCTCGTCATAGCTGCGGCGCAGCTCCTCGGCACGCCGTCGCTGCGCATCCCTGCTGCGGTTGGCGGAGTCGAGATACTTTGCCATGGTTTTGTACATTTCATCGCTGAGCTTTTCATGCTTGGGGTACAGCCCGCGCTTATAGCCGTCAATGACCGTGAAGTAGCGCGAGTATGCCCGGGCGACAGCATCCTCCCACGACATATAGATGTCCCGCTGTGCGCCCTCGCCTATGCGCGCCATCGCCTCCGGCGCTGCGCACAGCTCGCGGAGCTTTGCCGCCATG